>Ga0302319_10018976_pt1 | contig 12506 bp, 10 predicted proteins | sample Bog_T0_2_FD_203319 | JGI IMG/M metagenome (GOLD analysis project Ga0302319, IMG submission 203319) | Peat permafrost microbial communities from Stordalen Mire near Abisko, Sweden - Bog_T0_2 | ecosystem: Environmental > Terrestrial > Soil > Wetlands > Peat | place: Sweden: Abisko, Stordalen Mire... | reverse complement strand
AGCGCCTCCGGCGGGGTCAGCCTCGGCAACACCGATTTTCTGACCCTCATGCTCGCGCAGCTCCAGAACCAGGATCCCACGAGTCCGGTCGACAGCAACACCTTCTTGACGCAGCTCGCTCAGTTGAGCGAAGTACAGGGCATCAGCTCGCTGAACAGCAACTTCGCGACGCTTTCGAGTTCGCTGATCTCGAATCAGGCGATGCAGGCTTCCTCGCTGCTCGGCCATCAGGCGCTCGTGCCGAGTTCCACGACGACGCTCACGAGCGCCGGCGGGACGGTCACGGGAGCCATCGCGGTCCCGCAGACTTCATCGGACGTGGTGCTCGCCATCAAGAATTCGGGCGGACAGATCGTTCAACAGATCGATCTCGGCGCCCAGGCGGCGGGGATCACGAATTTCAGCTGGAACGGGACGCTCGCGAACAACTCGGCCGCACCGGCCGGCACGTATACCTTGAGCGCCCAGGTCGCGGGCGTGAGCGCCGGCACCACGGTGTCCACGTACGTCAACGGCCTCATTCAGAGCGTCACGATGGGTGCCGGCAGCACCGGCATGATCCTGAACGTCGCCGGACAGGGTGCGGTGCCGTTCTCGAGCGTCGAGGAGATCTCGAATTGACGCCGCTCGCACCGAATCGAACGCGAAGCGGAACGCAACGCAAACGGCTTTCAGGGCAATGGGACTTTCTTTCAGCGCAGGAGTATCAACATGTCTAGTTTCAGCATCGCATTGTCCGGTTTGACGGCGGCGAGCACCGACCTCTCCGTCACGGCGAACAACATCGCCAACGCCGACACCATCGGCTTCAAGTCCTCGCGCGCGGAGTTCGCGGACTTGTACGCGACGGGCGCCGCGAATCTCAACCAGTCCACCACGGGCGAGGGCGTCGAACTCTCGACCAACGCGCAGCAGTTCACGCAGGGCGACATCACGACGACATCCTCGAACCTCGATCTCGCGATCAGCGGCGACGGCTTCTTCACCTTGAAGAGCTCGAACGGCATTTCCTACACGCGCAACGGCCAGTTCCAGGAAAGCTCGACCGGCAACGTCGTGACGCCGGACGGCGCCGCGCTGCAGGTCTATCCGACGCTGCCGAACGGCGGCTTCAACACCGGCACGACCACCGACCTCAACCTGCAGACCTCGCAGAGCGCGCCGTCGGCGACGACGACCGGCAGCGTGATCCTGAACCTGCCGGCAAATACGACGCCGCCGGTCGGCACCCCGTTCAATCCCAACGATTCGACGACCTACAACGAGTCGACCTCGACGACCGTCTATGACTCGCTCGGAACCGCCTATCCGGCGACGATGTATTTCTCGGCCACGGCCAATCCGAACGTATGGGCCGTGAACATGACGATCAACGGCAAGAACGTCACCTCCACGACGGCGGTTCCGACGACGTCCCTGCTGACCTTCGGAGCGAACGGCTCGCTCACGAGCGCGAGCAATGCCGGCACCACGAACGCGCAGGGCAATCTCAATTTCGCCTATACGCCGACGGATGGCGCGAGTCCAATGGCGTTGAGTGTCAATTTCGGCACCACCACGGCTTACGGCGGTCAGTTCGGCGTCACCTCGATCACGCAGAACGGCTTTGCGACGGGTCAGCTCAGCACGGTCGCCGTGGATGCCTCGGGCATCGTCTCGGCGGTCTACACGAACGGGCGATCGACGGAACTCGGCCAGCTCGCGATGGCGAATTTTCCGAACACCCAGGGTCTGAAGCAGCTCGGCAGCACGAGCTGGTCGCAGACCTTCGATTCCGGCGACGTCGTGCAGGGCACGGCCGGATCCGCGTCCTTCGGCAGCATCCAGTCGGGTGCGCTCGAGAGCTCGAACGTCGATCTGACCACGGAGCTCGTCAACATGATCACGGCACAGCGTGCCTTCGACGCGAATGCGCAGGTGGTCACGACGGCGAATCAGGAATCCCAGACCGTCACGCAGATCAGCCGCTAATGGATCGCGGGCTCTACGTCGCGATGACCGGCGCGAAGCAGATCATGCAGGCGCAGACCGTCAACAATCACAATATCGCGAACGTCAATACGACGGGATTCCGCGCCGACACGTTCTCGTTCTCGAGCGAGCCCATCTATGGTCCGGGGTTCGCGACGCGAGTCAACGCGGTCGCCGCCGATGCCGGTACGGACCTCTCGGGCGGCGCGCTCATCAGCACGGGCGAGCCGCTCGACATCGCGGTCACCGGCAAGGGATTCATCGCGGTACAAGGCGCGAACGGCAAGGAGGCCTACACGCGCGCCGGCGACTTGCGCATCACCGAAACCGGTGCGCTCACGACGGCCACGGGCCTTCCTGTACTGTCTGCAAGCGGTCCGATCGTGCTGCCGCCGGCCACGACCGTCACGATCGGCGGCGACGGCACGGTGTCAATCGTGCCGCTCGGGCTGAACCCGTCGGCGCAATCGCAGATCGACCGCATCAAACTCGTCAATCCGCCGGCGAAGGACCTGCAGAAGGGCGAGGATGGCCTGTTGCGGCTCAAGAGCGGCCAGCCGGCCGCCGCCGACGAGACCATCACCCTGGCTTCGGGCGTGCTCGAGTCGAGCAACGTCAACGCCGCCGAATCGCTCGTCAACATGATCCAGCTTCAGCGGCTCTATGAGTTCCAGATCAAGAGCATGAATTCCACCGACCAGAACGAGCAGAGCGCGCAGCGCCTCATGCAATCTTCGTAAGCCACAAGGACAACCCACATGAATCTCGCACTTTGGGCGGCCAAGACCGGCCTCGACGCTCAGAACACCCAGATGGCCGTGATCGCCAACAATCTGGCGAACAGCAACACGACGGGCTACAAGGCCTCGCGGGCGGCGTTTCAGGACCTCATGTACCAGAACGTTCAGCAGGTCGGTGCGCAGAGCACACAGAACACGCAGTATTCCACCGGTCTGTCGCTGGGAACCGGCGTGCGCATCGCTGCGACCGAAAAGAATTTCTCGCAGGGCAGCGTGCTGCAGACCCAGGGAACCTTGGACCTTTCGATCACGGGATCCGGTTTCTTCCAGGTGACCCAGCCGGACGGAACGCTCGCCTACACCCGCGATGGTTCGTTCTCGCTCGATTCCTCGGGCAACGTCGTTACGGCAACCGGTTACCCCATTTCGCCCGCGATCACGATTCCGATCACGGCACAGTCGGTCACGGTCGGCGCCGACGGCACGGTATCGATCACCACGGTCGGCGGCGCCAAGGCGACGTCGGTCGGGCAGATTCAACTCGCGAATTTCATCAACGAACAAGGCTTGCAGGCCGCCGGCAACAACCTCTTCGTCGAATCGGGGTCGAGCGGTGCGCCGACGGTGGGCACGGCGAACACGAACGGCCTCGGCAGCATTTCGCAGGGATCGCTCGAAACCTCGAACGTCAACACGGTCACGGAGCTCGTCAACATGATCCAATGTCAACGCGCCTACGAGATGAACTCCAAGGCCATCAGCACCACCGATCAAATGCTGCAGTACCTCACGCAGAATCTTTCATGATGCACCGCCATACCGCCGCCCGGGTCGTCCGCGCCGTTCAGGCCTTCACGCTCGTCGCGATGGCGGCCGCGTGCGCCTTCACGGCCGGTTGCGGACTCGATCCGTCCCGCTCCCACAAGCCGGACGCGAAAACGCCGCTGCCGCTCACGCCGCCGACGCCGCGCACCGAGGGAGCGATATACCAGGCGGGACAGCAAATGGAGCTGTTCGCGGACTTGAAGGCGCGCCGCGTCGGCGACGTGCTCACGATCACCCTCAACGAATCGACGGCCGCGAGCAAGAACGCGATCACCAAGACCGCCAAGACCACCTCGGCCGTCACGACCGGCCCGACGCTGTTCGGCAAGTCCATCACGACGAACGGCGTGCCGATCTTCAATACGACCTTGAACGGCGCCGACAGCTTCGACGGCGAGGGGCAGAGTTCGCAGAGCAACAGCCTCGCCGGCGCCCTGACCGTTACCGTCGTCGACGTGCAGGCCAACGGCAATCTCGTCGTGCAGGGCGACAAGACCTTGCACCTCAATCAAGGCGACGAGTTCGTGCACATCTCGGGCGTGGTACGCAGCGCCGACATCGCCACGAACAACACCGTCACGTCCGACAAGCTCGCCGACGCCCACATCAGCTACTCCGGAAAAGGCGCGGTCAACGCGTCCAATCAGATGGGCTGGCTCGCGCGCTTCTTCAATTCCCAGTTCTCACCGATGTGATCCGCCCATGAAAATCATCTGCTCCTCGCTCCTGCTGCTGCTCGCCATGACCGGAGCTTCGCGTGCCGAGCGCATCAAGGACATGGCGCAGGTGCAGGGCGTGCGCACGAATCAACTCGTGGGCTATGGCCTCGTCGTCGGTCTGAACGGCACGGGCGACCAGACGAGCCAGGCGCCGTTCACGGTGCAGTCGCTCACGAACATGCTCGCCCAGCTCGGCGTGACCGTGCCGCCGAATGTCACACCGCAGCTCAAGAACGTGGCGGCCGTCTCGGTGCACGCCGTGCTGCCCGCCTTCATGAAGCCCGGCCAGACCATCGACATCACCGTGAACTCGATCGCGAACGCCAAGAGCCTGCGCGGCGGCTCGCTGCTCGTGACGGCCTTGCACGGCCTGGACGGCCAGATCTACGCGATCGCGCAGGGCAATCTCATCGTGAGCGGCTTCGGCGTCGAGGCGCTGGACGGCTCAAAGATTACCGTCAACGTGCCGAGTTCCGGCCGCATCCCGAACGGTGCGACCGTCGAGCGCGCCGTCCCCTCGCAGATCGCCCAGGGTGACTCGATCATGCTCAATCTCAACGATCCGGATTTCACGACCGCGACCCGCCTCGTCGACATCGTCAACGATCAGATCGGCAACGGGCTCGCCGCCGTCGTCGACGGCGGGTCCATCCGGGTCAAGGCGCCCATGGGAGCGACCGAACGGGTCGCGTTTCTCTCGAAGATCGAGAATCTCCAGGTCGAGCCCGCGAGCGCCAAGGCGCGCGTGATCATCAATTCGCGCACGGGCACGGTCGTGATCAGCAGCTATGTCGTCGTCAGTCCCGCGGCGGTGTCGCATGGCTCGCTGTCGGTCACGATCAAAGAAGAGCAGAAGGTGAGCCAGCCGGGCGCATTCGCCGCCGTCGGCGCGACGGCGGTCACCCAGAACTCGGCCATCAAGGTCGACGAGGGTTCGAACCACATGTTCCTGTTCAAACCGGGCGTGGAACTCGAGCAGATCGTGCGCGCCGTCAACGAAGTGGGCGCCGCGCCCGGCGATCTCGTCGCGATCCTCGAGGCCTTGCGCGAAGCCGGCGCACTGCAGGCCGAATTGGTGGTGATCTAAATGCCGGGTCCCGTGCACTCGTCGGGTGCCCCGATGGCGTCCAGTCCGCTCGCGGCAAGGACTCCCTCCGCCGCCGCGGCGAACACCTACAGCGATCTGTCGGGCTTGGCGGCGCTCAAGAACGCGCCGCGCTCTCCCGAGGCGCTGCACGCGGTCGCGCAGCAGATCGATGCCCTGTTCCTCCAAATGATGCTCAAGAGCATGCGTGACGCGAGTGCCGATACGGGCGAGGCGCCGAGCAACGAACTCGGCATGTACCAGGATATGTTCGACAAACAGATCTCGCTGACGCTGAGCCAGCACCAGGACATGGGACTCGCCTCAGCGATCCTGCGTCAACTGGGCGGAACCCCCGGTGCGACGGCGCCCGCCGCTGCGCGCGCCGCCGTCGCCGGCGGGACCGCCGGCGCACCCGGCGCGGGCGGTGGACGGTTTGCCCCCCTGCGGCGCGCTGCGGGCGCCGCGGCGCGGGCCACGGGAGCGACCGCCGCCCAGCGTGCATCGACGCCCGCGGACACTGCGGCGGCCGCCGTCGACGATTCCACGATCGCCCCGGATGTCGCGGCCTTGTCGGCCCCGAAACGGTTCGTGAGCGCCGTATTGCCCGCGATTCGGGCCGCCGCCGGGGCGCTCGGCGTGAGTCCGCTCGGCATGCTCGCCCAGGCGGCCCTGGAGACCGGCTGGGGGCAGCGCATGCCGAAGTCCGCGAACGGCGCTTCCAGCCTGAACCTGTTCGGCATCAAGGCCGACGGCGGGTGGGACGGTCCGAAGGCCACGACCACCACGGTGGAGATCAGCGGCGGCGTCGCCAAGCCCCAGCGCGCGAGTTTCCGCGTCTACGATTCGATCGAGCAGAGCGTCGGCGACTTCGCGAACCTGCTCGGCAACTCGCCGCGCTATCGCGCCGCGATTGCGGCGGGCGCGAGTGCCCACGCCTACATCGCCGGCATCGGCAGCTCCGGTTACGCGAGCGATCCCGCCTACGCGGTGAAGCTCGCCAAGGTGATGAACAGCCACACATTTCGCGAGGCCGTCGCGGCGAGCGGAATCGTCCTTTAGAAACCGGCGCAGCAGCCGATAACCCGGTCGGGCCGGATTTCAAATGAGACCGGAACGGAGAAAAAATCGTGTCGAATCTGTTCGGAATCACCACATCGGCGTTGGCGGCGTTCGAAACCGCGATCGCGGTCACAAGCAACAACATCGCGAATGCGAACACGCAGGGCTATGCGGTCGAGACCGCAGACCTGACCTCGGCAATTCCCCAGAACACGGGCGAATCCGCGATCGGCAACGGCGTCGACGTGAGCGGCATCAGCCGGGCGTACAGCAGCCTCGCCGAAAATCAGCTCAACACCTCGCAGACCGGCCTGTCGCAGATCAATAGCCTGCAGACCTATACCAATCAGATCGACAATATCGTCGGCACGACCGCGGGCGGCGTCAGCACGGCGCTGCAGAACTATTACAACGCCTGGTCGACGCTCGCGAGCGACCCCGCATCGGCGGGCGCCCGGGCGGCGCTGCTCGGCCAGGCGCAGAGCCTCGCCCAGACCTTTCAGTCGACCTCGGGCCAATTGCAGAATCTCGACACGCAGATCAACACCGGCATCACGGCCGACGTGAGTCAAATCAACTCCGACGTCCAGTCGATCGCGACCCTCAACGCGCAGATCGTCGTGGGCACGGCCGAGGGTGAAGGACAGCCGCCGAACGACCTGCTCGATCAGCGCGATGCGGTCGTCCAGAATCTCAACAAGCTCGCCAACGTCTCGACGACCGTGGATGCCAACGGCGCGCTCAACGTGTTCATCGGCACGGGCCAGCCCCTGGTGCTGCAGGGCACCGTGACGCCGCTGACCGTCATACCGAATCAATTCAACGGCTCGCAGCTCGAGGTGTCGACGGCGACCAACGGCAACAACACGCTGAGCTCGAGCATCACGGGCGGCGATCTCGGCGGCTTGCTCGCGGCGCGCACGCAGGCGGTCAATCCAACGCTCAACCAACTCGGGCAAATCGCCGTCGGCCTGGCGCAGTCCGCGAACGCGCAGCAAAACTCCGGACTCGACCTGACCGGAAAGTTCGGCGCCAATCTGTTCACTGTCGCGGCGCCCGCGGTCACCGCGTCACGCGGCAATACGAGCGCGGTGACCGCGGGCGCGACGGTCACCGGCGTCGGGGCGCTCACGACCAACGACTACGTCCTGTCCTATCAGAATGGCGCCTACAGCCTCAAGAACGCGGCGACCGACGCTGCGGTCGCGTTCACGGCAACGGGTTCGGCGGCGAATCCGTCGTTCACGGCCGACGGCTTGTCGATCACGCTGTCGGGAAAGCCGGCAGCGGGGGATCAGTTCCTGATCCAGCCCACGGTGAACGCGGCGGGGAGCTTCGGTGTCGCGCTCACGAACGCCTCGCAGCTCGCGGCGGCGGGTGCCTTGGAAACCACGACGGCATCCAGCAACACGGGCACGGCCGCGATCGGCACACCGGCCGTGGTGACCGCCACGAATCCGAATCTGCTCACGCCGACGACGATCACGTTCACGAGCCCGACGACCTATACGGTCGGCGCCAGCGCCACGAGCTATGCCTACACGTCGGGCGCGGCCATTGCGCAGAACGGGTGGCAAGTCGCGATCAGCGGCACGCCCGCGACGGGCGATACCTTCACGGTTCAGCCGGGATCGGCCGGCAACGACGTCAACGCGCTCGCGATGGCCAATCAGGAAACCCAGGGCGTGCTCGCGAGCGGCACGGTCAGCATCAATGGTGCGACGAGCGAGTTGATCACGGGCGTGGGCACCCAGGCCCAGCAGGTCAACACTGCGCAAACCGCGCAATCGGCCGTCAATACCCAGGCGCTGCAGACGGTGCAGTCGATATCTGGCGTCAACCTCGACGAAGAGGCGGCGAATCTCTTGAAGTGGCAGCAGGCCTATCAGGCGTCGGCCCAGGCGTTCTCGATCGGCAACAGCGTCTTTACCTCCTTGCTGACCGCGGTCAGCGGCACGGCTTCCTAGGACTTCACCAATGCGCGTCACCCAAAGCCTCGAGCAAACCCAGTTCATCTCGGCGCTCGATACGCTCGAATCGAACATCTCCACGTCCGAGGCCGAAGAGTCCTCCGGCCTCTCGTTCACCACGCCGTCGGAGAATCCCGCCGCCGCGGGGACCGTCAACGGCTTGAACCAGGTTCTTTCGCAGAGCGTGCAATACTCGAGCAACGCGAGCTCCGCGCAAGGCAGCCTGCAAACCGAGAATACCGCGCTCGACCAGGTTCAGACGCAATTGCAGAGTCTCTACAGCCTGACGCTGGAAGCGGGCTCGGGCACGCAATCCCAGCAGAGTCTGACGGCGCTCGCGGCCCAGGCGACGGAAATCCAGAGCACCCTGCTGGGTGTCGCCAACACCCAGGACGGGGAGGGGCAGTACATCTTCGCCGGCTATGCCACGCAAACCCAGCCGTTCGCGCTGACCGCAACGGGCGCCACCTATTCCGGCGACCAGGGCCAGCGCCAGGTGCAGATTGCCGCAGGACAGACAGTCGGCACGGCCGACAACGGCGACCTCGTGTTCAATGAGATCAAGAACGGCAACGGCACCTTCAGCGTGACCGCCGGGCCCAACGCCACGAGCGGCCCCGGCGGCACGAGCGGCCCCAACACCGGCACGGGTATCATCGGTGCGACGACCGTGACGAGCGCGAGTTCTTATACCGGCGGCAGCTACACGATCGACTTCACGGCACCCGGAACCTACAAAGTGCTGAACTCGACCAATGCCACCGTCGCCTCCGGCGCCTACACCTCGGGCGCGGCGATCGCGTTCGCGGGCATACAGGTGACCTTGAGCGGACAGCCCGCGACCGGGGATACCTTCGCGGTCGCGCCCAGCAAGAATCAAAGCATCTTCGCGACCGTGCAAAATCTAGTGACCGCCCTGCAGACCTACTCGTCGGGACCGAGCCAGCAGACCCAGCTCAGCAATTCGCTCGCGACGGCGCTCGGCAACATCAATCAGGCCATCAATCAAACCTCGACAATCGTCTCCCAGGTCGGCGGCCGCCTCAACCAGGTCACGACCCAGCAGTCCGTCGCGACCGCACAGCAGTTGCAGCTCAAGACCTCCGTTTCGTCGCTGCAGAGTCTCGACTATCCGAGCGCGATCACGACGCTCCAGTCTGAGAACACCGAGCTGACGGCCGCCTTTCAGGCCTTTACGCTGACGCAGGGCCTGTCGCTGTTCAAATACATCAACGGCTGACGGCTGCAACGGCCGCTCCGGTCCGAACGCGCCGCCGCCGCGATGGCCGCTGGCGCGAGGGCCACTGCCGCGAGGGCCGCTGGCGCGAGGGCCACTGCCGCGAGGGCCGCCGCCGCGATGGCCGCTGGCGCGACGACCACTGCCGCGAGGGCCCCCGCCTCAGTGATGATGGCCGCCGGCGCCGTGCACGTGTCCGTGCTCGAGTTCCTCGCTCGTCGCCTCACGGACGCCCACGACTTCGACGTCGAAATGCAGCGCCTGATCGGCCAGCGGATGGTTGCCGTCGAGCGTGACCATGTCGCCGATGACCGCCGTGACCGTGAACAGCCGCATGCCTTCGTCGGTCCGCGCCTGGAATTGCATGCCCTTCTTGATGTCGCCCGCGCCCTGCAGCGAGCGCTTCGGCACTCGTTGGATCAGCGCCTCGTCCCGCGTGCCATAGCCTTCGGCGGCCGGCACGACCACGGAGAGCGTATTGCCGTCCTCTTTGCCCTCCAGCGCCTTCTCCAGTCCCGAGACGAGGTTGCCGTGGCCCTGGATATAGGCCAGGGGTTCGCCGCCCGCAGAGCTGTCGAGGACGGCGCCGCTCGCGTTCTTCAGGGTGTAATGAATCGTGACCACGCGGTCCGCTGTAATTTGCACGATGGAATCTCCGCCGTTCCAGGGTTTTGGAGCAAAATATCGCTCCCAAGCTTACACAACTACGCCGTCAACTTCGCGTCGAGATCGTAGGCATCCGATCCCACGATGCGCACGTCGGCGAAGTCGCCGACGCGCAGTTTGCGGGCGCCGCGAATGCGCACGACGCCGTCGATCTCCGGAGCGTCCGCGCTCGAGCGCGCCACGGCAGTCCCGGCTTCGATGCGGTCGACGAGCACCCGCATCGTGCGGCCATGCTTCGCGGCAAGGCGTTCCCGGCTGATCTCGGCGGCGAGTTCCATGAAACGCGCGCGCCGCTCCTGCTTGATCGCGGGTGGCACCTGCGGCTCGCGCAGCGCGTTCGCGGCCGCTCCCGCGACCGGCGAGTACTCGAAACAGCCCACGCGATCGAGCCGCGCGGCGCGCAGCCAATCGAGCAACTCCTCGAAGTCGCCGTCGGTTTCGCCGGGAAAACCGACGATGAAAGTGCTGCGTATCGTGATGTCCGGTGCGACAGCCCGCCAGGCGGCGATTCGGGCGAGCGTATCCTCGGCCGCGGCCGGACGCTTCATGAGCTTCAAGATCCGTGCACTGGCATGCTGGAAGGGAATGTCGAGATAGGGCAGGACGCCGCCCTCGCTCATGAGTTCGACGGCCGCGTCGACGTGCGGATAGGGATACACGTAATGCAGGCGCACCCAGACGCCGAGTTCGCCGAGCGCGGCCGCGAGGTCTCGGAAGTGCGCGCGCCGCTCGCGCCCGCGCCAGATTTCCGCCGCATAGCGGAGGTCGACGCCATAGGCGCTCGTATCCTGCGACACGACGAGGATCTCCTTGACGCCCGCCCGCACGAGTTGTTCGGCTTCCCGCAACACCCCGCCGATCGGGCGGCTCACGAGGCGGCCGCGCATCGAGGGGATGATGCAGAAGCTGCAGTGATGATTGCAGCCCTCGGAAATCTTCAGATACGCATAGTGGCGCGGGGTGAGCTTCACCCCGCCTTCGGGGATCAGATCGACGAACGGTTCATGGCGCGGCGGCAGATGCTCGTGCACCGAGGCGAGAACCTCTTCGTAGCGCTGCGGTCCGGTGATCGCGAGCACCCGTGGATGGCGGTCGAGGATGCGCTGCGGCTGCGCGCCCAGGCAGCCCGTGACGATCACGCGGCCGTTCAGGGCGAGCGCCTCGCCGATCGCGTCGAGCGACTCATCGACCGCGGTATCGATGAAACCGCAGGTATTGACGATCACGAGGTCGGCGGCGGCGTAAGTCGGGGCCACCTCATAGCCCTCGGCGCGCAGCCGCGTGAGGATGCGCTCGGAGTCCACGAGCGCCTTGGGGCAACCCAGGCTCACGAAGCCCACCTTCGGAATCTTGGCATCGATGGATTTCAAGGGAATCGCTGACCTCGCTTTAGGATGGCCGCGGATTCTACGCGTAAATGCCGCTTCAATTCGGCCAATCGCGGCCGATACCGGTGTCACGCGGTGCCCAAACTCGTGGCCGCGGCGGGGCTCCTCCCGCAATGCGAAATGTCAATTTCCAGATGCCGAATCTGTGAACCCGAGCAAGCATAGACACCCCGGACCCGACTCGAAACCCCTAAAGAACCGCCGGGACCTTCCGATAAACCTTTTGAACGTGCTCATCGGTCCGCCCGCTCGGCGGGTGAAGTGAACACAACCTAAGCAGGGCCTAAGACGGGCCGGTGGAACAACTTTTCAGGAGTTTAAGACATGGCATTGACACTCAATACGAACATCGATTCGCTTACCGCACAGAACAATCTGACCAGTTCGCAGGGCCTCTTGTCGCAATCCTTGACGCGCCTGTCCTCGGGCCTGCGCATCAACAGCGCCGCGGACGATGCGGCCGGTCTCGCGATCAGCCAGCAGTTCACGACGCAGATCAACGGCACGAATCAGGCGATCAACAACGCGAACGACGCCGTTTCCGAGGCCCAGACCGCGGGCGGTGCACTCTCGACGATCGTCAACAATCTGCAGAGCATTCGCACCTTGGCCGTCGAGGCCGCGAACGGCTCGAACAGCGCGTCGGATCGCCAAGCGCTGAATGCCCAGGTTCAGCAGCAGATCGCGGAAATCACGCAGATCGCCTCGCAGACTTCGTTCAACGGCGCGAGCGTGTTGAACGGCAGCAGCGGTTCGACCACCTACCAGGTGGGCGCGAATGTCGGCGACACGATTTCGATCAACCTTGCGCAGGGCGTGCAGGGCAACCAGATCGGCCAGGTCG
>Ga0302319_10018975_pt1 | contig 12507 bp, 13 predicted proteins | sample Bog_T0_2_FD_203319 | JGI IMG/M metagenome (GOLD analysis project Ga0302319, IMG submission 203319) | Peat permafrost microbial communities from Stordalen Mire near Abisko, Sweden - Bog_T0_2 | ecosystem: Environmental > Terrestrial > Soil > Wetlands > Peat | place: Sweden: Abisko, Stordalen Mire... | reverse complement strand
ATTTGAGGTCGAGATCTCGGTAGAGTTTCAGCCCGTCCACTCCTTGCATTCCCTCAGGGCCGCCGGCTTCCCGCCGCGCGGGCCTTATTTTTGCAGGTAGGGTAAACCCTGGACCAGCAAATTTCGTCTTACCGAGCGATGGAGCAGACCGCACGGTCCCAGATGATAATGGGTCTCGAGGAGAAGTTCGCGGAGATCTCCGGCGATTTTGAGGCGCTCGTGGCCTTGTACCGGCCGAGAATATTCCGCTACGCGCTGGCTTCATTGCGCGATCGGGATGCCGCCGAAACGGTCACACAGGATTGTTTTCTGAACGCGTACCGGTCGCGGGACCGCTTCCGCGGCGAATGTAGCGCGCAGACTTGGCTGATGCAGATTGCGGTGAACCTGGTGCGCGATTACGCCCGGAATCGCCGCTTTCAGTTTTGGAAAAGGACGCGCCATGATCCTCTGGAGGACATGGGATACCAGGCGGCCGATCAAAAGCCGTCGGCGGAGACTAGAATGCTGTTAGGCGAGCAAGTACAGGCCATTTGGAATACCGCGGCAATGCTGCCGGAGAAGCAGCGGACCGTATTTCTACTGCGATTTGTCGAGGACATGGATCTGCTGGAGATCGCGGCGGTGACGGGAATGAAGGAAGGAACGGTAAAGACCCATCTCTTTCGATCGTTGCGGACCGTGCGCGAGCGGATAGGAGCGAATCTATGAGCGAACACTTGTCATCCCGCCAAATCGATGAATGTCTTTTGGGCGAGTCCAGCCCGGAGACCAGGCATCATCTGAGAAAATGTTCGGCGTGCCAGGCGGAACTGGCGCGCCTGCAGGACCGGCTGGCGAGTTTTCGACACACAATCCGGGCATGGAGCGACCAACAACTTCCAGTGCACACACGGAGCGATTGGGAGGTTAAGCCGATGCGATCAAAGCCGTTCTCGAAGCTCTCGCTGGCCATCGTGGCGGTGGCGTGTCTGGTACTCGCTTTACTATTCCCACGCCAGAAAAGCCAACCGATCGCGCCTTCGCCTGCCGATGCCGCGCTGCTTAGTGAGATCGACGCGGAAGTCTCGCGGACGGTTCCAGGTCCGATGGAACCTTTAACGGAATTTGTACTAAGCGACAGCTCTACGCAGCATGCGGCAGGTCAGTCCGCGCGGAAGGAAGCACGCCCCTAAAGAATGTTAAGCCGATTGCGAGACCTTGTCTGGATGTGCCTGGCCCTGTCTTTGGCAGGATCGAGTCTTTTTGGCCAACCGCCTCCGAATGGCTGGGGGCCCGGTGGCCAGCCCCCGCCGATGCAGGGAAACCGGCCCCCCATGGAGCGCAACTTCCATCCGCTGCCGCCAGGTAAGTGGTGGACGGACCCTACATTAGTGCAGCGGCTCGGCTTAACGGCCGACCAGCAGACGCGGATCGAATCGATCTTTCAGCAGAGCCGGTTGAGGTTGATCGATCTGAATGCCGCCCTGCAAAAGGAAGAAGCGACCATCGATCCGCTACTGGAAGCGGAACACCCGGATGAGGCCAAAGTGGTAGCGCAGATCGACCGTATTGCGCAGGCACGAGCCGAGCTCGAGAAAGCAAATGCCCGCATGTTGCTGGGGTTCCGCGCCACGCTTAGCCAGGATCAATGGAAGAAGTTGCAGGAGATGCGTCCCCCGCCGCAGGGAGATGGCCGCCCGCGGCGTTAAGACTCAGTACACCGCCCTGGCTCTGGCCATGCCCTTCGATGCAAACGAGAACCGTGGTTCCGGGGTTCCGCAGCCGCTGAGTAATTGCTCCACATATTCACCGACCGCTGGTCCATGTTTAAACCCATGACCGGAGCCGCCTCCGGCAATCCAGACGTTTTCCAGTTCGGGATGGCGGTCCAGAAGAAAATCGCCGTTACTGGTGTTCTCGTACTGGCAGACTCGCGTTTCCACCAGGGGCGCATTCCGCAAGGCAGGAAAGCGCTCCGACAGGAAGGCGCGCGCCTCCGCCACCGCTTCCTGGCTGACGATGCGATCCATCTCATCCGGATCGATCAGGTGCCCATGGCGGTCGAACGCCAGCTTGAACCCACGGGATTCCATGTCGGGAAGTGCATAGCCGCCGCGCGGGTCGCCATAGTGGAGCCAGGCGGGCATAAATGGCGGGGAGAACCGGCGGTCGCTGGGAGGCGGACTAAAGAAGAATACATCCTGGCGTGTGGCGTGAATGCGGTCCTTCAACAAGCGCGGAAACGCCTTCGGCAGCCAAGGCCCGCACGCGTAGACGAAATCACCCGCACGAATGCTAGTATCCGGGCCGATCCGGATTTGATCGATACGTCCGCCCCCGTCAGGCGGCTCAGCCACAGCCATGATGAACTCTACACCGGCTCGCACCGCTTCCGCCACTACCGCCTGCACGGCGCGGCGAGCCAGCAGGACCCCACTTTCGGGTTCATAGATCCCGGCCACCGGTTCCGGGAAGCGGAACTGAGGCCAGCGGTAGGTCACCTCGACGCCGGACAGAAGCTCAAACCGAACGCCGCTGTTAACGAGTGCCTGACGATTGCTCGCGACCCTGGGATCGGCTTCCGGGGCGGTCCACAGAACGCCAGTGTGCTGAAAGAGATGCGGCTGCCCAGTGTTCTGAAACACTTGTTTCCAGGCGGGTAAAGACCGCAACGCCCAGCGGGAATAGATCTCATCGGGGCCATAGCTGGACCGAGTGATGCGCGATTCACCGCCGGAGCTGGATCGGGAGTTCCCCGGACCGAGAGCGTCGATCAGCGCCACGGTTCGCCCGGATAGCCGCAGCCGGTAAGCGATCCACGCGCCGAATACCCCGGCCCCAATGACAGCGCAATCGTAATCAGGCAAGCCGCAACCCCCGCCCGGCAACCAGCGCCCGAGTGTAGGCCAAATGCGCCGCCGCGACATCCTCGACGGCCAAACCCAACGATTTAAAGATAGCGATCTGCTGTGGTTCGCGCCGGCCCAGCGCCGGGTTCGCCGCCACTTGTCCGAGTTCCGCGACCACGTGCGCCGCGGTGAAGCGGCCTTCGGCAATTCCTAGTACGATGTCGCCGGACTCCTGCAACGCGGCGGCGCGCGAATCGACAAAAAGCCTGGCGCGAGCCACTAAAGCGGGGTCCATCTCACGTTGGTAGGGGCGGCAGGCGCCGACGGAAATAACGCAAGCTCCGGGTTTCACCCAAGCATTGCGCAACACTGGCTCGCTGGACGCGGTCACCAGGGCAATGACGTCCGCGCCGATAATGGCAGCCTCGGCGGTGTCGCACGGGGTCACCGGGAGTTTCGATTCGCCGGCCAAACGTTCCCGATTGGCTCGCGTCGGGCTCCAACACCGAATTTCGCGAAAATGACGGACCAGAGGCAACGCTTCCAGATGGCTGCGGGCCTGGACCCCGGATCCGAGGATCGCCAACACATTTGTTTCGGCGGGCGCCAGAAGTCCGACCGCGACCGCCGATACCGCAGCCGTGCGAGCTTCCGTAATGTACCGGCCATCCATTACGGCCAGCAGCGCGCCCGTGCCAGTATCCAGCAGCAAGATGACGGCGTCGTGAGAAGGCAATCCCCTGGCGGGGTTGCGTCCGAAAACTGTCACCAGCTTGGCGCCGAGAGCCGGAATGGTGGGCGCGTACGACGGCATCACGGCGAAGAACGATTCGCGATCCACCTCAATGAACGGCCGAACCGGCTGCTTTACCTGGCCTGCGGAGAAGTTCTCGAGCGCGGATCGCATGGCGGAGATCAGATCGGCCATCGACAGCACCGTCCGCACATCGTCCTCATTCAGCCAAAGTGGCATGGTGCCGATATTTTCCCACAGCATGGGATTTTGACAACCTTCCGTAAGCTGTGTTACTTTGCTCCCTCCTCGGCTCCGCCATGGGGTATTATGAGGCTTAACCGGATACGCAAGCATGTCAAAGCGCAAGCGCGGTGCCTCGCCATCGCTGAAACCCAATCTTTCCCCAGGAGGGGTGGATCTCTCGGTCTACCGTCAAAAGGCGGGTGTTTCGCTTGAACAAGTGGCCGCGAAGACGAAGATCAGCATGCGATTCCTGCGGGCGATCGAGTCGGAAGATTTCAGCCAACTGCCCGGCGGAATCTTCAATACAAATTATTTGCGCCAGTATGCCCAAGCGATCGGGCTCGACGAGCAAGAACTACTGGAGCGCTACACCAAGAAGATGCACCCAAGGGATACCGCTGTGGCTGCGGAACAAGCGCCTGAACCCCGGAGTTTTCTAAATCGGCTATTCCGGGTACCTGCGTAACATCACCTTCATCCTTCGGCAGGCAAGCGTCAAGAAACTGCCAGAGCTATTTATTTGACGATTTTTTGGTCCGAGCCTTGGCTGGAGCGGGTAGCACACAGCAAAGTTTAAACGGTGTAAGTGGCCTGAACCAACGCGAATTTGCGGCGGACATGGCAACGAGACCATCGAGTCTGTTGACTTTCACGGCTGGCCACAGGCTTGCATTCGAGAAATCATTCGATAAGGTCAAAAGGAATCTCGAGTGCGACTCTGTACGATAGTCCGGTTTATTCTTTTTCTGGCTGGCCTTGCTTGCTGAATACGGGGCAGGATTTCGAGCTGATTGGTTCAGATTTTGCAAATATCTTCGACACAGCCCTATTCAAAAAACTGGAGTATCTCTGTCTAATGGTACGTATCCCGCTAAAGCTGTCGTTCGTTTCGCCGATACGTTTTTCAAGAGGGGAACCTAGGTAAGTCCCTAGGAGCACAAGATGAAAATCAATGATTCCAGCAACAACGGCGTATCCGGGCTCAATCGAACTCAAGAGTCGGGTTCCAGCTCGCAGGTGTCGCTATCGCGGAGCTCCAGTTCGAGCCGGGGGGACCAAGTCGCACTTTCGAGTCTCAGCAGCGCTCTCAACCTGCAGCCGAGCAATTCGCCACAACACTCCGCCAAACTAGCTCAGCTTAGCGCGGCGGTATCGACGGGCGGCTATCACGTAGATGCCCCGGCATTGAGCAATTCCATTATCAACAGTTCCATACGGGCGTAAACGGTGAAGGCACAGATCCAAGCCGCTAAACGGGCCCGCAAAGGCATTGAAGGCATTCGAAGGAAATTGTTGTCTCCTTCGCCAGAAGCCGTCAATGCCTGCGCCGGGCCGCTGATGGAGGCGATCGGCTGCTTGGAGATAATGCAGACGGAACTCGGATTCTCGCCCACGCGATATGGCGGGGTGGCTGGAGATTTCGGCCAGGAGATCGTCCGCCTCCAAAGAGAACTTTCGCAAGCCAAGGCTTTACTACAATCGGCGGCCGAATTCAACGAAGGCCAAAGTCGGCTGCTAGGGTCGCATCAGAGCGCTGAGACGGGATACTCGCGAATAGGGGCGGCGCTCCCCAAGCCGGAGGGTCGTAGCTTTATCGTTCATGGGTAACCTGCTTACTTCGCTGCTGAACTCCACGAACGCGCTGAACGTGTTTTCGCGCGGCCTGGATGTGGTTCAGAACAACGTAACGAACTCGTCCACTCCCGGCTATGTTACACAAACAGCGACCTTCGAAGCACTTCCCTTCGACGAAGACACGGGTGCTCCCGGCGGCGTAGGGGCTGGCGTCGTGCAGAGTTCGCGGGACCTCTATGCCGAACAGAACGTAAGGGGCGCACAGTCCGCCCTGGGCTTTTCAACGCAGCAGGCCTCCGATCTGGCCCAAGTCTCCAGCCTGTTCAGTGTAAACGGAACTACCGGCGTCGGTCCGGCGATTGACGGGCTTTTCAACAGCTTTTCGGCACTTAGCGTTAACCCGAACGATGCCACCGCGCGGCAAACGGTCCTGAATTCCGCGACGACATTGGCGCAAACGTTCCAGCAGACCGCCCAAGGTCTGGGCACTGCCGCAGAGCAGGTCAACAGCAACGCCCAAAGCCAGGTCACTGAGATTAATAGTCTGGCGGCTACCATCGCGCAAATTAACGGCAGCGGCATCCGCGATCCCCAGGGTGGCACCGATGCCGGGCTGGATGCCCAGCTCAACTCCACTCTGGAGCAACTGTCCCAATACACGAACTATACCGCTCTACAGCAGCCGGACGGCTCGACGACGGTCTTGATTGGCGGTCAGACTCCGCTAGTGGTGGGTAATCAGGTGGACGCCATTCAGGCAAATTTTTCGGCTCCCCAAGCCACCATCGAGGACAGCACCGGCCGAGACATCACCAGCGAGATCACGCAAGGGGCGCTGGCCGGGAGCCTGGACGATTACAACAACAAGCTGCCTTCTTACACGGCTAGCCTGAACACATTGGCCCAGGGTATTGCCGACCAAGTGAACACCGCGCTCAGCAACGGCGTAGACGAAACCGGAGCGGCGCCCACGCAGAACCTCTTTAACTACAATCCAGTGGCTCCGGCGTTGAGCCTTAGTGTGAACACTGCTCTGACACCGGACCAGATCGCGGCGGCGCTTCCCACAGCCCCAGGCGGCAATGGCAACGCGCTCAGTCTGGCGGCACTGGGCAGTACCCAGGTGTTGAATGGCACGACATTCGCAGGCGCTTACGGCCAACTAGGAAGCCAGGTGGGCAACGATAGCGCGAACGCGACCGCGGCGCAGACTACCCAGACGTCGGTGGTGACGCAAGCTCAAACACTGCGATCCAATGTTTCGGGCGTGTCCCTGGATGACCAGGCTTCCACTCTCATCCAGTTTCAAACCGCCTACCAGGCCGTCACGAAGATGATTACCGTACTTGACAGTCTCACCAGTTCGGTGCTTTCCATCATCGGCGGCACTCCATAACGTTTCGCTATGACTCCAATCACTGCATTCGATCCCGCGTCATCTGCTTTCCTGAACGGATTAAATCTGATCCAGCAGCGCAGCCAGCAGGCGCAACAGGAGTTGACGACCGGCCTGAGAATCAATTCTGTCTCCGACAGCCCCAGCCAGATCCCGGAGCTACTCGAAACGCATCAGCAACTGGACAATGTGACGCAGCTTAACAGCAATTTGAACCTGGTGCAGAACGAGGTGAATACCGGCGAATCCAGCGTGCAATCCGCGGTTACGCTGCTGGAACAGGCTCAATCGCTGGTTACCGAAGGGGAGCCCAGTTCCACGTCTGCCACCAGTCGCACACAAATCGCGGGGCAACTCGGCGACATTTTGACGCAGATCGTCGCCCTATCGAATACGACATCAGGCGGACGCTATATCTTTAGCGGCGATAGCGACCAAACGGCGCCGTATACGATTGACCTCACCCAGACGAACCCTATCAGCGTTTACGCCGGCACTCCCTCTACGCGAGAGATTCAATCGCCCGACGGATCGACGATACCCGTGGCGCTGACAGCCCAGGATATCTTCGATAGCTCCACTCCCGGAGATAACGTGTTTCAGTCCATTAACAACGCCCGGCAAGCGCTCCTGAATAACGACCAAACCGGCATCGATTCGTCCATCACGTCGCTGCAATCGTCGGACAGTTATTTGAATACGCAACTGGCCTTCTACGGGGACACGCAAGACGCCATCACCAGCGGACTCAACTATGGCTCGACTTTAGTGACGCAATTGCAGACGCAACTGAGCACGATCCAGGATGCCGACGCAACGCAGGCCATTACGCAACTGACCGAAGCGACCACCGACGAGCAAGCTGCGGTACAGTCCGAAGCTCAACTTCCGCGCACCAGCTTATTTCAATACCTGGGCTGACGCAGTCCTGTTCGACAACACACCCTGTAGCCAGCGCACCACGATTCCATCCAGCCAGAAGCGAGGTTTACGCCTCGATAGAAATCCGAGATGCCCGCCATGGTCCACCGCCAGCAAGCGAATCCAGGGATTTCGCTCGAAGGCGGGGATACTGTAGACCTCGAATGGAATCAATGGATCGTCTTTGGCATGCACCACCAGAGCGGGAACTCGAATCCGGTCCAGGAACTGATTTGACGATTGCGTCGCATAGTAGCGGTCCGCGGTTCCGAATCCAAAGGAAGGCGCCGTAAACGTGTCATCGAATTCGTAGACCGTTTGAACCCGTGCCAGCTTTTCGAGATCGAAAGAGCCCGGAGTCAGTCTTTCTTTCAGACGGATTCGTTCCTTCAGACGTGTCACAAAGCGGTTTGCGTACACGTAGTTCGTGGGCCGTTTCAGCATGCGGACACAGGCCGCCAGATCGAGCGGGGTGGATACGGCGACGATCCCGGCGATGAGTCCGGCGGCGCTCTGGCCCAACTCTCCGCCCAATTTCAGGACCACATTGCCGCCCAGCGAGAATCCGATTGCGAATAAAGGGCCGCCCGTTTCCCGCACGACTTCTTTGGCTACGGCCAACAAATCACCGGTTTGGCCAGAATGGTAAAGCGCGGAACCGGAGACGGCCTCGGTCCCTCCGCAGCTGCGCATGTTGAAGCGATGGACGCTGAACCCGGCTTCCAGGGCGGCTTGCGCCAAGCTTCTCGCATAACCAGCTTGGCTGGACCCCTCCAGCCCATGCACCAGGATCAGATCGGCCTTCGGCTCGGGCGGCCGCTGGGAATGTACCAGAATTTGTACACCGGGTTCGGTTTCAAAGAATCGCGCGGTTACGGGGAAACGCCGCTCGTCTAATTGACGAGGCCAGAAATTGCCAGCGATGGTGGCAAGGTGGGGATTCCTAAAAAGCGGAAGGAAAGGCTCCAAACCTGAGAATACCAGGAGTGGATTATGCATTTCGAGATTCTAGCCCGGCGATCCGCGATGCCAATGATCATGCACCATGCAGAAGATGAATCCAGCCGCGACGACGCTGACATAAGTGGATACCCAGAACATATCGGTCTCCTCCGTTCAGTACTGGGCGTGCAGGCAGCGTTCCAAAACCAGGCTTGCGGCGTCAATCCTTTAGCCGAAGCCGGGCTGCGCCCTGCGCAGTTTGACGCACCCAAGTGGGAGTTTGCGGGGAACCCCGGCGATACAGTAGTAACTGACTATGGAAAAGGAAGCGAAACGACTCCGCAGCGAAATCTGGTTTAACGACATGACGGAACCCGGTGAAACGGCGGTCTACCTGGAGCGTTTCAACAATTACGGCATCACCCGCAAGGAGCTCCAATCGGGCCGGCCGGTAATCGGTATCGCGCAGAGCGGCAGCGATCTTACGCCTTGCAATCGCATCCACATGAGTTTGGCTGAACGCGTCCGCGAAGGTATCCGCGATTCCGGCGGCATAGCGTTCGAATTTCCCACGCATCCCATGCAGGAAAGCTGCCGGCGCCCTACTGCGGCGCTGGATCGAAACCTGGCCTACCTGAGCTTGGTAGAGGTGCTGTGCGGCTATCCCCTCGACGGGGTCGTACTGATGACCGGCTGCGATAAAACCACGCCCGCTTTCCTAATGGCTGCGGCGACGGTAAACTTGCCGTCCATCGTCCTGTCCGGCGGTCCCATGATCGACGGCTATTTCAAGGGCAAACTGGCAGGTTCTGGAATGGCTTTGTGGGAGGCGCGGAGATTGCTGGCGGCGGGCGAGATCGACGCGGGCGAGTTGATCGACGTGGTCTGTGCCTCCGCGCCCAGCGCCGGACACTGCAACACCATGGGTACGGCGCTTTCGATGAACTCATTGGCAGAGGCGCTGGGCATGTCCCTGCCGGGTTGCGCCGCTATCCCGGCACCCTACGGCGAGCGCGCCAAATTTGCGTTTGAGACGGGACGCCGCATCGTCGGCATGGTACACGAAGATATTACGCCCGAACGCATTCTGACGCGCGAGGCGTTTGAGAATGCGATCGTGGTTTGCTCGGCGATCGGAGGCTCCACCAACTGCCCGCCTCACTTGAATGCCATCGCGCGGCATGTCGGCGTACCGCTCGAGATCGAAGACTGGGAGACAATGGGTCACGAGATTCCCTTGCTGGTGAACGTCCAGCCCGCGGGAGCTTTTCTGGGCGAGGGCTTCCATCGCGGCGGCGGCGTCCCTGGCGTTTTTAGCGAGCTGATCGGCGCGGGTAAAGTACACACCGATGCATTGACCGTCACTGGAAAGACCGTTGGCGAGAACTATGCCAACGCCCGCGTCCTGGACTCGAATATCATTCGGCCTTACAACAGCCCTCTGAAGCCGCACGCCGGGTTCCTGGTGGTTAGCGGCAATCTGTTCCATTCCGCGCTGGTGAAGACGTCGGTTATCAGCGACGATTTCCGGCTGCGGTTTCTATCCAAACCCGGATCTGAAGAATGCTTCATAGCACGAGTGATCGTGTTTGAGGGTCCGGAGGATTATCGGCGGCGAATCAACGATCCCGCGTTAAGCATCGATGAGACGTGCATGTTAGTGGTGCGTGGAGCGGGCCCCCTTGCTTATCCGGGATCGGCCGAGGTGGTGAACATGACACCGCCGGATTATCTGGTCAAGCGCGGAATTCGTATGTTGCCTTGCTTAGGCGATGGGCGGCAGAGCGGTACTTCGGATAGTCCGTCGATTCTGAATGCGTCGCCCGAATCGGCCGCGGGCGGCAACCTCGCGATCCTAAGAACTGGCGACGAAGTAAAGGTCGACTTGCGCAGCCGCCGCGTGGACGTACTGCTGACCGAGGAGGAAATCGAGAGCCGCTGGCGCGATTTTGAACCCCTGCAACTTCGCAACGATTCCCCGTGGCAGGAACTCTATCGCGCCCATACCGGTCAGCTCGAAACCGGAGCCTGCCTGGAATTGGCCGTGAAATATCGCGATCTAAGAAAGACTGTCCCCCGCCACTCCCACTGAAGCGACTTATCGGGCCACTGGCTCCGGCCAGATCTCCACATAGTCCAACGCCGCCCGCTCGCCGCCGTCTGGAATACCTTCGATCGTAATCTCGTCGCCCTTCCGCAGCGCGATCCCGGTAAGCTCGCGCAGACTCGACGAAGTACCGTCCACCTTCTTGGTAGGCAAGTGATCGTCCGCTGCCCACTCACCGATTACCTGATCGCCTACCCGAACCCGAAAATGCGACGCGCCATTATTCTGATCGAAATAACGCACCATTATGGTGGACCAACCTGCAACGCCCTGGTAACGAAAGCTAGCTGTACAATGAACGCCGCCGCATTCCACCACGTTACCGCCTGAAGCAGCCTCCCAAGGTGTCACCGCTTTCACTTCGTAACCTTCCAGCTTCATCGACTCAGCTTCGACCCGTCCTGGATAGTGACCCACCCGCCCTTTCCGATCCTCAATTCCCGACTCTTTCCAAAACCACTGATTCACGGCGTCACGCCACTCCTCAGCCTGACCATCCTGATACTCAAGCTGTGCCAAGACTTGGGCGAACCGCTGATCGTCCACCCGCCCGCGCAGCGTCTTCCAGGCATCCACATAACCAGTCACCGCCTGTGCGCCCTCATAGTGAGAGTCATAGATGCTCTGAATCACCGTCTTACCGGAGTGCAACACATACGTGTAAGGCACATGGTGCAGAAAGAGGAGCAGATCGTCGGGTGTTGTAGCGAGACTTTCATACATCTTCGCGACCGAGGGCGAATATTGGCCAACGTAACCGGTGCCCGTAGCTACACTCCGGTCCATGCCAACGCCTTTTTCGTCGGCGCGATGCCACTGCCCCCAGCCATTGTTTTCCGACGCCTCCACTGCGACTCCAAAATGATTCCCTACGATGTCGGTTAGGGTCTGCAAACCCAGCGGGCCGGTGTAATTCTCATAGGTGCGCCATGAACTTAATTGCATGGCGTCGATGATCTCAGTGACTTTCGGGTCATTCCCAAAAGTCAGCCTCGTCCATTCATCGACGATCTGCCGCGGGGTCAAGTCCGGATTCCACGCCAACCTGCCGAACGCGTAAAGGTTCGCCTGCGACATCTGATTTCCGAACCAGCTATCGTCCAGCCCCACATTCGCCACGCCCGCGAATCCTCGCACGATCCCTTTGGTGACGTCCACCGCATCCTTCCACATCGGCGCAAGATAGACCATTGATCGACCTTGCCCTATGTACTCTTGCGTGATTTGCAATTCGATGGCTTCGTTGGTCCTGGGGAGCCTGCCAAACAATGGCGAGACCGGCTCGCGCACCTGAAAATCGATGGGCCCGTGCTTGATCTGAACCACTACGTTATCGTCGAACTTTCCGTCCAGATCCTTGAAGTTATCGTAAGCCGCGCGCGCCCGGTCGTTCTTCAAATTGCGCCAATCCATGTGATGGTCATAAACAAAGCCGCGATAGAAGATGAGGCCGCCGTGAGGCTTTAACGCTCGCGCTACGACGTTGGCAGCATCGGCATGGGTGCGGCCATAAGCGGACGGACCCACCCGGCCCTCGGAATCGGCCTTCATCACGAATCCCCCGAGATCGGGCACCGCGGCGTAAACTTCATCTACCTTCGAGCGCCACCACGAAGCGACAGGCCCATCCAAAGGATCGAAAGTATCAAGTCCTCCCACGCTCTTGGGACTTCCGAAATCGACTGAAATAGCGACTCGAATTCCCCACGGGCGAAAAGCCTCCGCGATGCGCGTGATCTGCGGAAGGAAGTCAGGA
>Ga0302319_10018974_pt1 | contig 12508 bp, 11 predicted proteins | sample Bog_T0_2_FD_203319 | JGI IMG/M metagenome (GOLD analysis project Ga0302319, IMG submission 203319) | Peat permafrost microbial communities from Stordalen Mire near Abisko, Sweden - Bog_T0_2 | ecosystem: Environmental > Terrestrial > Soil > Wetlands > Peat | place: Sweden: Abisko, Stordalen Mire... | reverse complement strand
TGAGGCAGCAGCCCGTCGATATGGTCGGACTCGAGCGAGCAGCCCGGGCACTGCCACTCCTGTCCCGGCTCCATCATGAAGTGTTTGATGAACAGCTGACGGTGCTGTTTAAAGAGGCCGGCGAGCGACAGGTCTCCCTGAGCAGTGGTGAATGTGTAATTCTTTTCGATCTTCACCCACGGGAGCGTCCGCACCTCGGCGGCGAGCGCATCGCCGGCGCGCAAGTATTGCTTCTCCTTGTCCATGAGGGTCAGCCGCTGCTTCAGCCATTCATCCTGGGACACGATGGGATGGTGTTCGACCGCCTCTTCATGCTGCCGCCGCTCCTTTGCAATCGCTGCCGCGACTTTGGGATCATCCGCTTTGCTCATCGATCACCTCCGGTGGGTAGGACGGGTTCGGCCTTTCAGCTGTTGTTTGTCGGGGAGCTATTCGGCATACATCGCGTTGACGGATGAAATTTCGTCACGAGACATAGCCGATTTTCGGGGAATTGGCTCAAAAGGACATGACCGGCCTATCGGTAAGTGTGCCTGCACGCACTGCTGAGTCGTCACGCGCACTCAGAAATGTGAAGGCTCAAAAAAGGGCCGGGCTGAAGTCTTCTTCTTTTGCCATTCGGAGCAGTTCCTCGTGACCTCGCCCGCGCACACGGCCGTGCCGGCCATCACGGCGCTGGCGGCAACAAAGTGCTAGAGTGTCGGCCCAGATTTCGAAACAGGGGAAAGGAGCGCTCCCAATGCGTCATGCTGCTTTCAGCGGCGTCGCTATGCTTCGCCTGAGGAGAGTTTGCAACTCGCTCGCAAGCCATCTGCTCGCAATCATGGCGATCGCTTTTCTGTTCACAGGGCCTGTCTCCGCGGCACAGGATTCCAAAACTCCCGCCGTGCTGCCCGCGCCCTCCAACGGCAAAGCTATTGTTTGTATCTATCGCGTCAACAGATTTACCGGGTCTGCCTCGCATGACGAGATCTTTGTCAACGACACGCATCTCGGCAAACTACTGAACGGCGAATACGAATTCACGGAAGTACCGCCTGGGACGGTTGTCATCGCCGGATTGCCCAAGATGTACTACGGGGGCATCATCCAGTCCACCGGAGCGGCGCTGGCCGAGGCAAGGAAGAAAGAGAACGAGCGGGCCCGGCTGGAGGCGGAGGCGGGCAAGACCTACTACTTCAAATGGACCTCGGGAGCCATGGCAACGGGCATCAAAGTCACGCCTGAAGATTCATCGGTCGGAGCCAAAGAGATGAGCAAGCTCCACCTGTCCAAGCCTCCGGACGACACGGACGCGGCGAAAGCAGAAACAAAGGATTCCGGGAAACCGGCCCCGCAATAGAATTGCCGCGGTTGCCTGGGGAGCAGTCCATCCGGCTGCTCCCTTTTCTCCTGTGTGTTCTCACGGATCGATTGATGGCGACGCTTCCTGGACGGCTGGTCCCTCAGCGCACGACGTTCTGGAACAGCGGAGACTGCAGGAGGGCCGAGAACTGGCCATCGGAGGCAACGAACTTCACGCTGAGCATGCCGGCGGTCGAGTCGATGGTGGTTGAATCGATGGCCTGCTTCTCGATCGTGCTTCCGCTGACCTTTTCGTACATGGCAGCGGCGTTCAGCAACGAAGACATGGTTGCGGCGGTTAATGTGTCCGACGTTGCGACATAGAGGGTGAACTTAACGCCATTGTTGAAGTTCATGGTGTAACTGGAGTCGAGAAGCCGCTTGCGGACCTGCTCGTAGTCGGCAAGCTGGGAAGCCTGGCCGAGAAGCGAGTGCATCATGTACTGCGTGCCCTTCTGGTCGAGGATGCTCCAGATGGGCTCGGAGTCGACCTGCTGCATGGCGGAGAGCATGTCCTGGTTGGTGAGAAAGCTGGGGGCCAGGCCGTCACGGCAATCGAGCGCGGGCTTGATGGCGTCGCTGGAGCCGAACAGCATGGTGGTGGGATTGAGAAAGGTGACCAGCATGCCGCTGGCGCCCATCGGATAGAGGCGGTTGTTGCGGACAATGGTGGGCTTCACTTTATTCTTGCGGAAGTTCGCGAGAATATCGTTGACCTGGAACTGGCCCTGGGCCAGGCCAACAATTTTGACGTTATCGGTTCCGCCAACGCGATAGGCGGCGAAGGCCAGCTGCTCGACATCCTGGTTCTCATTCAAGCCGGACTGTTTGAGCGCGGTTTCGAGCTGCTTCAGCTCGGGAGGAAGCACGCGGGCCTTCAGATCCATGGCGGCGGGCGAGTTTTCCATCACCCGGTAGTCGACGACAATGAGCTGCTGGATGTCGTGAGGGATCGCGGAACGCGAGTCGGTGTCGATCTGCGCCGCCTGAACCGGCAGCCCCGCTGCCGCAAGAAGGACGAGTGCTCCGCCAAAACTAAAAAACGACTGCTTGCTGAATCTCACGTTTGAACCTGCTCCCTCCGCCGGATGGCCGGCTGAGTCTGATAAATTTTGAAACCGCTGAGGTCTTTGACACCGAAAACAACGCGACGACTCACGCTGACTCGTCGGCGTAACCTTAATGTTACTCTCGGACCCGAGGGGCCCCATCTACAACTATGGGCTCAGAGAACCAGCCGGAGGCCATGGAAGCGGATTGTCGAGGCGCCGCTCCAGGACCTTCTCTTCGAGATCCGCCCCCCCTGAACCGATGTCACCAAGCAGACGCAACCAGTCGCTGTTTCGCTCAAGGGCGGCCTCGGGGATCAGCCCAATCAGCTCGGCGCGGGCGGGAGCAGCTCCGTGGCGGAGTGCCTTTTCCCTGACAGCGGCAAAGACCTGACCGACGGGTGTCCGGGTGAAGTCGGTAATGTTCATCGACACCTGGGCCTGGTTGTGCACGGAGACGCCCATGGCTTTGACGCCGGCCAGGCCGCCACCGGACTGGCGTATGTCCTTGGCAATGGCGCGCGCCACGGCGACTTCGGCGGTATTGAGATACAGGTTCAGGGCGATGAGAAACCGCCGCGCACCGACCGCCGTTGCACCCGCGGTGGGGTGCAGAGCGGGACCGCCGACGTCCGGACGCCGCGCCGGCTCCCGAAGGACGGCATCGCGCAGACCTTCGAACTGGCCGCGGCGAACCTCTTCCAGCATGGCGCGATCGGGGCGAGCGGCCGCGGCTTCATAAAAGTAGACCGGGACCTGGTAGCGTCTCCATATTTCCATCCCTGCCTGGCGAGCCAACAAGGCGCACTGTTCGAGAGAGATGTTGCGAATGGGAACAAAGGGAATCACGTCCGCCGCGCCAATGCGGGGATGGACCCCGTGCTGGGCGGTCAGGTCGATGAGTTGCGATGCTCGGCCAGCCCCGCGCACCGCGGCCTCGACAACCGCGGCCGGCGGACCGGCGATGGTCACCACGGAGCGGTTGTGGTCCGAATCGAGGGACCAGTCGAGCAGGCGCACGCCCTCGACGTTCATGGCGGCGACGATGGCCTGGATCACCTCAGGTCGCTGGCCTTCGGAGAAATTCGGCACGCATTCGATGAGGGCGTCGGACATAGAGGAGCCGTACTGGCAGATGCGGACCGGAGGAAAACCGCTGCAATGCCTGTTCGAAGAAGCTAGAACCTTCCGCTGAAGAAGGTATACCCAATCTGGAACGTCACGCTGGCGTTGACGCCGGGGTTCCGATCGCCCAGCGATGCGCTGGAGATATGGACCCCGTTAGCAGAAAGAGTAATCGCTCGGCCCGGGCGAAAGAAATAATGAACACCGATGCCCCCCTGGGGGCTGAAGTTCCACACACTGGTTCCGCCAGGATCGCCGTGCGGCACCAGCAGGTCAGGAGGGAATTTGTGGGTTGTATAGATGACGCCCCCTGCGGCCTGAAACCAGGGAGCGAAGCGGCGTCCGGGCTTGAAGTCCCAGCGGAAGATGACGGGGGTGAGGCTAACCCCGGTGAAGGTTCCCCCGCCGTAGGGCACGGTGCAGGGATAAGTCAGGCGCGTCACCGGATCGAGACAGGTGGCGCCAACCGTGTGGGGAGCCGGTGTGAAGACCTGCCAGTAAGGCATGATCTCGCCGGCTAACTCAAACTGGCCGCGGAAAGGACCGGAAAAGTGCTGACCGGTGAGGACCTTGCCGAGACGCACGCCGGCGGCGGTGAAGGTGTAGTCGGCCCGATCGCCCACGCCAGAGCCTCCCTGGAAGAACGGGCCCCATTCCCAGGGACGGGTGGCGAGGGCGGCAGAGGCCGGATGGTCGGCGACTGTGGCATCGGACTGCGCACCGGCAGAGAGGAGCACGGCAAACCAAAGCGCCGCGACGACAAGAGCGAGGTTGCGAATTTTCATCCTGCGGAATCGACTCCAGGGCTGACTTCGTTACAAAGGAAAGGCCGCCAACCGGCGGCCCCTCGGTGGCTCATGAGAGCGCCGCTAGCTGGTGACTTCCTCCAACTGCCTGGCGTCCATGTCGAAATTGGAGTAGACGTTCTGGACGTCGTCGTGTTCTTCGAGAGCTTCGAGCAGCCGCACCATGGAGGCGGCCTGTGGGCCTTCGAGTTTGGTGTAGGTGGAGGCGATCATGGTGATCTCGGACATGACGGTCTCGATTTTGGCGTCGCGCACGGCCTGGGCCACGGCTTCGAAGGCGCTGGGCTCGGTGATGATCTCCCACGTATCGCCCTCGTCGTTGAGATCTTCGCCGCCCGTTTCGAGGACGATGTTCATGAGTTTCTCTTCGTCGGCAGCGGCTTTGGGGATGGCGATGATGCCCTTCTTCGAAAACATGAAGCGGACGGAGTTGGGTTCGCCGAGGTTGCCGCCGCCCTTGGCAAAGGTGTGGCGAATTTCGCTGACCGCGCGGTTGCGGTTGTCGGTGGTGCAATCGACGATGACGGCGACGCCGCCGGGACCATAACCCTCGAAGGAAATCTCTTCGTAGGTAGCGCCGGGAAGTTCGCCGGTGCCGCGCTGGATGGCGCGCTTGATGTTGTCGTTGGGCATGTTCTCGGCCTTGGCGGCGGCGATGGCGCTGCGCAGGCGAGGGTTGCCGTCGGGATCGCCGCCGGACTTGGCGGCAATGGAGATTTCCTTGATAAGCTGCGTGAAAATCTTGCCGCGCTTGGCGTCGAGCGCACCCTTCTTATGCTTGATTGTTGCCCATTTGGAGTGGCCGGACATAAGAACCTCAGGATCGGTTTTAGCTGGATTTATTGGGCGAAAGGCCGGAAATAGAGGTGTTTCCGGGGTTGGCCCGCAACGGTTGAGTATAGCAGGTGCAGCCGGGGAGCTGGGAGGGTGGAGCCGGGAGCGGAAAAGCGTCGGCGAGACGGGGTTGGCGAAACGCGCTTGCCTGCCCGAGCGAGGAACACTGGTTGACACGGCCTCTTGATATCTATCATGATAGATATCAATTGATCGGGAGGCAGGATCGATGGCATCGCGACAAAAGGCGCGTGTTTTTCGTAACGGGCGCAGCCAGGCTGTGCGGATTCCGGCGGAGTACCGTTTCAAGACTGCGCAGGTCTATGTCAAGCGCGATCCCGCAACGGGAGCGCTGATCCTGTCGGAGAAACCGCTCCGGCCATCGCTCGATTTGGTCTTCGCGGCTCTCGACGCTGCCAGCGCCGCGGACTTTGAGCTGGATCGTGACCTCTCGTCGGCCGTGGAGCGGGAGTGGATGTGAGGTCTGCTCCCTTCTACCTCCTCGACACGAACACGGCCGGATACATTGTCAACGGCCGCTCGCCATCGGCGCGGAGGCACCTGCAGGAGAGTCTGGCTCGCGAGCGCGTTGCGCTCTCTGCGATCAGCGAAGCCGAGATTCGCTACGGTCTGGAACTGAAACCCGGCGCAGTCCGGTTGCGTGCCGCGGTGGAACAACTGCTGGGGCTGATCGAGATATGCGCATGGGAGTCGACGGCAGCGCAGGCTTACGGTCGCCTGCGCGCTCGGTTGAAGACATCCGGCAAGCCGCTCTCTGGACTGGACCTGATGATTGCCGCGCACGCCGTCGCGCTGGGAGCTACATTGGTCTCTCATGACCGCGCTTTTCGGCATGCGGCTTCTTTCCTCACCGTCGTCGACTGGGCAGGCGACCTTTAATGCGCTTCAGGATTCGCTTGACCGAATCGGCGTAAAAGGCCCTCGTCAGGTAATCTTTTTCCTGCACACAGCCTGAATTCTGGAATCTTTCCTCAGGAGCACAAAATGCTTTCGAGACGTTCGTTCTTCGGAGTTTCAGGAGCGGCGGCAGCTGTGTCGGCGGCGGGTCCGTTGATGGCTGAAGCTACGGCGGAGGAGGCCAGTTCCCTTCCCGCGCCGATTGCGGCTCTGCCCTCGTTTGCGGGACGCGTAAAGCCGTTCACGAACGAGGAGAGGCTGGCGCGCATCGAGCGAGCGCAGGCTCTGATGGCGGAGAACCATGTCGACGCCATTGTGCTGGCGAACAATTCGACCAGTTCCCAGTACTTCGCGAACATCAGCCTGAATGGCGGGGAGCGGCTGTGGGCGCTGGTGATTCCGGCGAAGGCGAAGCCGTTCGTGGTGTGTCCGGCGTTTGAGAATGCGCGCGCGCATGAGCTGCTGAGTTCGGGGCCGTTCGGGATCGACGCCGATGTGCTGACATGGCAGGAAGACGAGAGCCCGTTTGCGTTGTTGGTGAAGGGCCTGGGGGATCGCGGGATGGCGACGGGGCGCGTGGGTCTGGACGAAAACATGAAGTTCGTCTTCTCCAACAGCCTTGCGCAGGTGGGGCCGCAGATCACGTGGGCGATTGCCACGCCGGTGACCGCGGGCTGCCGCATGATCAAGGACGCACACGAGATGGAATGCCTGCGGACGGCGAGCGCGGCGACGCTGGCGGTCTACAAGGCGGTGTATCACTCGCTGCGTGAGGGGATGACGACGGTCGACGTGCGCGGGCTGATCGAAGCGGCGTACAGGAAGGTGGGGCTGCCGGGCGAGGCGAGCCTGAACATTGGGTCCTACACCGCATCACCGCATGGATCGGCGCAGGTGCAGACGATTCGCGAGGGGACGGTGCTGATGGTGGACGATGGATGCCAGGTCGAAGGCTATCAATCGGACATCACGCGGACGTTTGTGCTGGGAAAGCCGACGGAGAAGATGAAGAGCGTGTTTGAGGTGGTGCTTCGGGCGCAGCAGGCGGGGCTGGCGGCGGCGAAGCCCGGGGTGGAGCTGGCGAGCGTGGATGCGGCGGCGCGCAAGGTGATCGTCGACGCGGGGTACGGGCCGGGGTTTAAGTACTTTTCGCATCGCGTAGGGCACGGGCTGGGCATGGATGGGCATGAATGGCCCTATCTGGTCACTAACAATATGTATGGCTGGGAGATGCATCCGCGGATGCGCGCCGGGATGGTCTTCAGCGACGAGCCGGGGATTTACATTCCTGGGGAGTTTGGGATTCGGCTCGAGGACGACATGCACATCACGGAGAACGGGGCGGAGTTGCTGACTCCGGCGAGTCCTTCGCTGGACGCGCCGTTTGGGGACTAGCCGTCCAGGCGGGCGCGCTTCGCGCCGACGCGTCGGGACGCTCTGGCAGTTGGCCTGGCTGCCAGGATTGGTCGAACGACACGGGTCACAGGGTGCAGGGCCAGAGCTTAGTCGTGGTTAAGCGTATTTACCGTAATCGGGGACAGCGGGCGGGTTGCGGAATTTTGTGACGCGTTGGTGCCAGTAGGGGTAGATGGGTGGCAGCTCGCTGGCTGTGTCAAGCTTTGCGACTTGCTCCGCGGTCAGGTTCCATTCGGCGGCTTCGAGATTCTGGCGCAGTTGTTCCTCGGTGCGCGCGCCGATGATGACGCTCGCAACCGTCGGCCGCTGGAGCAGCCAGTTGAGCGCGATTTGCGGAATCGCTTTGCCGGTTTCCTTGGCAACTTCATCGAGGGCATCGACGACGCGATAGACAAGCTCGTCGGCGACGGGAGGTCCGCTCTCCGCCGTTTTGTGCAGGCGGCTGAGTTCGGGAAGCGGCTGGCCGCGGCGAATCTTGCCAGTGAGGCGGCCCCAGCCGAGGGGGCTCCAGATGAGTGCGCCGACGCCCTGGTCGATGCCGAGGGGCATGAGCTCCCACTCATATTCGCGACCGATGAGCGAGTAATAGACCTGGTGCGCGACGTAACGCGTCCAGCCATGACGGGCGGAGGCGGCGAGAGACTTCATGAGGTGCCATCCGGAAAAATTCGAACAGGCGATATAACGCACTTTGCCGGCGTGGACCAGGGTGTTGAGGGTGTCGAGCGTCTCTTCGATGGGCGTGAAGGCGTCGAATGCATGAACGTGGTAGATGTCGATGTGATCGGTGCCGAGACGCTTCAAGCTGGCGTCGCACTGGGCGAGGATGTGGTAGCGGGAGGTGCCGAGGTCGTTGGGTCCTGCATCCATCGGATGGTATTTCGAGGTACCGACTTCGTTGGGGCCCGGGCTCATGGGGAAGAAGACTTTGGTGGAGATGAGCGCGCGATTGCGCCTTCCCTGAAGCGCCTTGCCGAGGATTTCTTCCGCGAGGCCATCCGAGTAACCGTTGGCCACGTCGAAGAGGTTCACGCCCGCGTCGAGGCAGAGGTCGACCATGCGGCGGGCTTCGTCGACGCCGGTACTGCCCCAGGCTTTGAAGAATTCATTGCCGCCACCGAAGGTTGCTGCGCCAAAGCTGAGCGTCGAGACTTTGAGTCCGGAACGTCCGAGAAGTCTGTACTCCATAAGTACAGGGTATAGGGAATAGGAACCGGGCACCGGGAACCGGGCTCCGGGCACCGGCACCGGGAACCGGGAACCGGGCACGAACTAATAGGGCGTTTTGTTAGGGGTGTCGAGCCACGCCTGAAATGATTCCCAGGCCTGCTCGCGGAGCAGCATAGAAGAAGGGATGGTTCGATCGCTCGCGGGAAGCGCGAGTTGCCGGTAGAGGAGGGCATCGTCGAAATGGATGCGCGCAGCGTCGGCGCTGGTATTGCCGAAAAAGATGCGGTCGATGCGCGCCCAGTAGATGGCGGCGAGGCACATAGGGCAAGGTTCGCAGCTGGTATAGATTTCACAGCCCTGGAGGCTGAAGGCGCCGATCGCCTGACACGCCGCGCGGATCGCCTGGACCTCGCCGTGAGCGGTCGGGTCGTTGTCGCGGGTGACGGTATTGAAGCCCTCGCCGATGATGGCTCCGTCTTTGACGATCACCGCTCCGAAGGGACCTCCGCTGCCGCTGCGGACATTTTCCGTGGCCAGTGCGATCGCCCGGCGCATGAAATCAGGGTTCGGGGAAGGATGCATGGTGGGTGGGAGCAATCCAGACAAGTATGGCATAAGGTGCCGGAGAGCAAGGGGTTTGCAGCGAACGTGAAGGACTCTTTCGTTTGCCGGCGTGCCAGGGGCGGCGGAGGTGAGTACGTGACAGGCGCACTCGCAATCGCCGGGCTGTGCTGGCGTACGCCGGAAGTGGAGATTCCTGGCGACAGTTTCTATAGAATATGATCAACTTCCGGTGACGCCGGCCCGTCTTTCTGTTATTGGTTTACCCACACGGCTGGTTCGCCTGTTCCCAGCGTAGGCCCGGCTGCTGCTGCACCCCGAACGTCGGAGCTTTTTTTGATTTCAGCTAAGTCCCCTATCTGTCCTGGCGCTGCGCGCTTTATCTTGATGTGCACCGCTGCCTGTTGCCTGTCCGTGTCCGCGTTCGCGCAATCCGTAGTTCTGGATGAATTGCCGGATGCGCCGCAAGCCAACTCCCAGAGTGCGCCGCCGGCGACGACTGCGCCACAGCAGCCTCCACAGCAGTCGTCGACGCAAACCGGCTCTTCGACCTCGGCGCAGCCTGGGCAAACGACTCCGGAAACCAAGGAACAGCGAGCGGAGCGCGCCCGTCGGGAGCTGGACGCCGAAGAACACCAGCGCATACTGGGCGTGGTTCCGATGTTCAACGTGCAGTCGGATAAGAACGCGGCTCCTCTGACTTCGAAGCAAAAATTTCAGCTGTTTTTCAAGAGCTCGACGGATTGGTACGTTTTTGCGATCACCGGCATCGACGGGGAAATCAGCCTGCTGGGTCAGGAGTATCCGTCGTATGGAGAGGGTGCCGAGGGGTTCGCGAAGTACTGGGGGGCGGCCTACGCGGACACTTTCGATGGAAACCTGTGGGGGAATGCGATCCTGACCGCGTGGTGGCATGAGGATCCCCGCTATTATCGGATGGGCCACGGCTCATTTCTTAAGCGCGCAGGGTATTCGGCGATAACAACTGTGTGGTGCCGGCGCGACAACGGAAAATGGGGACCGAATTACGCCAACGTCGCGGGCAATTTTATCGGTGGCGCCATCTCCAATGTGTATTACCCAGCCAACGACCGCGGCGTGGAGCTTACCTTCGCGCGCGGGGCCAGCGTTACTTACGAAGGGATTGTGGGCGCCGAGATTGCCGAGTTCTGGCCGGACATCGCGCAGCATCTTATGAAGAAACACCAGGCGAAGATGGAGCGGCAGGCGGGGCAACAGCCGGGCGCCGCGGCTGCCCTTTCACCGGTAACAACGCCGGGAACACGCATGCAGCCGGAGGGAAATCAGACTCCGGCGCCCGAACCCACGGAAGTGAAGCCCCAGGACCAGAAGCCGCAGTAGCGGCTTGTCGCCGAATTTCTGATCATTGAGCCGCGTGCTATCGTTATCCCGCTTCGAAGGGGAACGATTGCAATGCGTGAAACGTTGCGTCTTGTTCTGCTGGTCCTTATCGGTTTTCTTCCTGCTTCCTGCCTCGCGAAGACAGTCGTATTTTGGCAGACGGGATTTCCGGCGGCGGACTCTCCAGCGCCGGATGAGGCGGGATTGCGCGCTGGTTTTGGCGGAGCGGAGTTCGCTGACGCGGACCACCTGACTGCGGCCCTGGAGCAGTCAGGTACGGACTTGCTGGTGTTGCCGTACGGTTCAGCGTGGCCTGAGGCGAATTGGGAGCCGATACTGCGCTATCTGGATCGGGGCGGAAACCTGATCGTGCTCGGCGGAAAGCCGTTTACGCGCGCGGCTTATCAGGACGCGGACGGATGGCATTTGCGCACGGCGAGCGTGGCCCAGTCGCTCGAGCTGTTCATTCACGATTATCAGGAGACGCCGGGGTCTAAAGAGCTGAAGTTCGTGCCCAACCCGGACGTCTTCCCGCAACTGCCCGCGTTCGGATGGAAACGCGCATTCAGTCCCGTGCTGCGGTTGAGCGTGGTGGATGGCGATACGACCGGCGGACACACCGGATATGAGGATATGGACCTGACGACGCTGGCGTGGGGCGAGCGGGAGGGACATAAGCTCGGGGCACCGATATTGGAACTGGATCACAACGCCAATCGATTTGTGGGCGGGCGGTGGATTCTTGTGGCTTGCGAGCCGGACGCGGATTTTCCTGGGGATGCGAAGTTGCTGGCGATGCTGGGGCAGATCGCGGTGCGGAAGAATGATCGCTTTGCGTTTCGTCCACGGCTGCCGTTGTTTTTGCCCGGTGAGGCGCTGGAGTTTCGATTTAAGCCGTCGGACCCGATGGCCGACCAGCCCGCGGGCGATCAACTGCGGGTGCGCGTGACCTCGGAAGACGGAGCGGTTCTCTACGATCAGACGGCGGCGTTTCCTGGGGCGCATCGGCTGACCCTGCCGGCGAGCGCCGCCGGTGGGCTTGGCTTCCACACAGTGGAGGCAACTTTGATCCGCGATGGAAAACCGCTACGGGTTTATCGCTCGGGCTACTGGATGCGCGATTGGGATTATTTGCGGTCGGGGCCGAAGCTTAGCGTGGGCTCGGACTATTTTGCCCTCGATGGCAAGCCGCTGCCGGTGGTGGGCACTACTTATATGTCGGGCGATGTTGCGCGGATGTATCTGATGCAGCCGAATGCGTACGTGTGGGACCAGGACATGGCGCAGATTCGCGGCGCGGGGCTCAACATGATCCGCACGGGATTGTGGACGACATGGAAGCAGCTGCTGGCTCCGAATGGGCAGATGAGCGAGGACGGGTTGCGTACCGTGGAGGCGTTTCTGATGTGCGCGCGGCACAATGGATTGCCGGTCCAGTTCAATCTGTTTGCGTTTTATCCGGATGAGTTCGGCGGAGAGAACGGGTATCTCGATCCGGCGGCTCTCCACAACGAATCGGTCTACGCCGAATCGCTGGTGGCACGGTTCCATGACCTACCGTTTCTGGCGTGGGATTTGATCAACGAGCCAAGCGCGAACAGAAATTTGTGGCGGACACTGCCGGATTACGATCCGTTCGAGCAGGCGGCGTGGCGGAAATGGATCGCGGAGCGATATCCCGCCGGAGAGCAGACGAAGCTGCTGCACGACTGGGCGGAGCCGTCGCTGGGGATGGGGCGGGATCTGCAGGCGCAACCGGTGACCACGGCTCCGGAGATCGCCGCGCAGGATCCGCTCGCTCTGCCGAAAGCAGGAGCGTTCTCTGCCGACGGAGTGCGGAGCGGCTTCAATCCGCTGAAGGTGTATGACTACACGCTGTTCACGCAGTCGATATTTGCGGATTGGGTGAAGCAGATGCGGGAT
>Ga0302319_10018972_pt1 | contig 12508 bp, 12 predicted proteins | sample Bog_T0_2_FD_203319 | JGI IMG/M metagenome (GOLD analysis project Ga0302319, IMG submission 203319) | Peat permafrost microbial communities from Stordalen Mire near Abisko, Sweden - Bog_T0_2 | ecosystem: Environmental > Terrestrial > Soil > Wetlands > Peat | place: Sweden: Abisko, Stordalen Mire... | reverse complement strand
GTCGAGGGTGCGTAGGGATTCTGCCAGCCCGGATCGAGCACGGGCGCGACGTAGCGTGCTCCGCGATCACGTTCGTTCTGGCGGCGAGACCGCGAGCGTTGCTTAGTTGCCACCTCGCAAGGCTACCCGCCGTTGGTGAACGGTGACCGCCTCGTCGTAGAGGGGCTCGTACTCGTCGATCAGTTGACGCATCGACCAGCGTTGCGCGTGCGCGCGGGCATCGGCGATGCTTCGTGTGCTCTCGGTGCGCAGGGCGTGCTCGATTGCTGCTTCGAGCGAGGATGAATCACCCGGCGCGAACAGCGTCGCGTGCGAACTCGCCGCGTCACGGTACCCGTCGATGTCACTCGCCACGACCGCCGTCTCACTCGCCATCGCTTCGAGGAGGACCAGCCCGAAGCTCTCTCCACGTAGGGCGGGTGCGAGCAGCACATTTGATCGACGAAGCAAGGAACGCTTGTCGTCGTCACTGGCGGCCCCGAGAAACGTGACGTTCTCGTCGTGCGCGCTCAGTGCCTCGAGGCGCGCGCGCTCGGGGCCATCGCCCAAGACGACCAGTTGCCACGTCGAGCCGTCGCGCGCGTTGTGGGCGCGTACCGCGTTGATTGCGACCTCGACACCCTTGCGCGCTTCGAGTCGCCCAACGACGCACAACACGATGTCCGCACCACGCGTCCGCTCACTCGCTCGAAATCGTTCCGTCTCGAAACCATTGAACAGCACTCGCGGCGCGAGTGTGGTGACACCGCGAACAGTGTTCGCCGCTCGTTCGCTCACCGCCACGCTGACGTCGAGTCCTCGGCTCAGTCGATGCAGCAACGGTTCGCTCAGTCGCAGGGCCGGACCGGAACCGCCTCGATGAAACGTCGCGACGCTCGCCCATCGATGGCGACGCAACGTCGCCCAGGGCAACAACGGTGCGAACGGCTCGTGAAAATGCACGACGTCGGGAGTGAACTCGTCAATCGCCTTCGAGGCTTGGTGCGACGCGCGAGGCGATAATGCCAGGGGGGCCCTCGAACCATTGGCTGGCGTCGACACCACGCGCCCCAGGCGAACGAGTGTCGCGGGGGTGTCGTAGTGCGCCACGTCCAGGCGGTCGGGAGCGACCAGAAGCACGTCATCACCACGTCGGGCGAGTTCGCGACTCATCGCGAGGACTTGTTCTTGGACCCCGCCGAAGACACTGAGCGCGTAGGGCGACACCAAGGTGATGCGTCGAGTCAAGGGGCGAACCGTGGTTGGAGCACGTGCCACTGTTCTGGAGCGCGTCGAATGAGGCCCTCCAGGGCAACGGCGACGCCTTGGGTGACGCGCGTCACGTCCTCGCGAAGTCGTCCCTCGCGTTGGGCGAGAATGGGCGGCGTCACGACCGCGAAGTGTTCGCGACCCGGTCCCGAGTAACACGCCGCGGCGACGAGTGTCGCACCCGTGCGCAACGCCAGGGTGGCGGGACCCGCGGGAATCCGCACCATCTCGCCAAAGAACTCGACCTCGATACCGTTCTCTTGCAGGTCACGATCACACAACAGACCCACGACCCCGTTGTCGTTGAGCGTATGCAGTAACACCGTGCCCGCGTGGTCGTTGAGTGGTTCGATGCGAATACCAATCGATTCACGCTTCGCTTTGAACCACGCGAAAAGCTCGGCGGGTTCCAATTCTTCGGCGACCGCGGTCATACCGAGCCCGATGCTGTCGAGGAACGAACCGCCCCACTCCCAACTTCCGATGTGCGGTAAGGCAATGATGATCCCCTTGCCTCGACTCTTCGCGTCTTCGAGATGTTCTAGACCCTCGGCAATCTGGAAATGCTTCGTAATCGTTGACTTGCGAAGCGCGGGAAGCTTCGCGCCTTCAGCCCAGTAGCGTCCGTAGCTCGCGAATCCTCGCTCCACGAAACGTTCCACGAGTTGCCCATCGGGTGCCGCGCCATACACGCCGAGCGCGTGTTCAATGTTTAGCCGAAGATTCGCACGCGCGCCGTGTGAACGCTTGCCCACCGTTTTGGCAATTCGCGACACCATCGCGACGTCGACGCGCTCGGGAAGTCGTTCGAGGACCGTGCCGAGAGTCTTATAGAGGGCGACGCGCGCTTTTGTCGCCACGACCTAGTGTCGCGAGGTTCGACTGAGTCCGCGACGAATGCGATTCGCTTGCAAGTGGCGAATGGAGGGAGCGTTCAGCGGCTCGGGACGCGCCGCGACCTGCCACACTCGCCAGAATCGTCCAGCCGCCGTCATCGTGGTCAAGACCAGGATCACCCAGAGTCCGGGGATGAACGCCGGCGCCCAGAGCATCGCCGCACCAAGTAACACCATGCGCTCGGCGCGCTCCATGAGCCCACCCTTGGCGCTCAGTCCGAGGCTCTCCGCCTTCGAACGCTGGTAGGAAATCATGAACGTCATCGTCAAAATTGCAAACGGCAGCAAGACGAGTTCGCCGTGGTGGCGAGCGATGAGATAAAACGCGACGCCACCCATCAAGATGCCGTCAGACAATCGGTCCACGACCGAGTCGAAGAAACTTCCTCGCTGGCTCGCGCGATGCGACGCCTTGGCGACGGGCCCATCGAAGAGATCATGGAAGCCAGTCAAGGTCAACAGCACGATGGCGAGGTAAAAATAGCCCGCACCAATCGACCACGCGGTCGCACAGGCGAAGACCAGTCCAGAACCAGTAAGGACGTCAGCGGAGAAACCCATTCGCACGAGCCATCGTCCAACGGGCGCGGTGACTGAGTCCACCGACTTTCGAAAATTTCCGTCGAGCATTGATCCTCCGGACCTTTAGGGAAAGTCTAATGAACTGGCGCCGCGCTCAAGGTTCGAGATGTACATGGACCTTTTCCCAGGTGGACGCCAGTGATTCGGGTAAAACCCGGGTTTCTCCTATGGAGGTCATGAAATTGGTGTCGCCGTTCCAGCGCGGCAAGACGTGCGAGTGCAGGTGCTTGGGGATACCCGCCCCGGCGGCGCGACCCAGATTGAAGCCAATATTCATGCCATCGGGACCGTAAGTCGCCTTTAGCGCGACGACCGTTTTGCGAAGCGTCCAAAAGAAATCGGCGTATTCATCCTCATTCAATTCTTCGATCGCCGCGACGTGACGACGCGGCACGACGAGCAGATGCCCCGATCCGTAGGGAAAGGCGTTCAAGATCACGAACGTCTCGCCGCTTCGAAGCAAGACTCCCGTCGACTCGCTCACTTCTTCGTTGGCGAAACGACAGAACACGCATGCACCCTCGTCGGTGGCGTGGTGCGCGGCGCTCGCGCTCGAGACGTACTCCTCACGCCATGACGCGGCGAAACGATCCAGTGGCATCAGCGAGTCTCGGGCGAGCCGTGCGCGGCGATCTCAGTAGCGAGTCGACTGCGGAACTCCTCGAGGGTGACACCGCGTTCGGGGTCGTTCGAACCTCTAGCGTTCACTCCCATGGTGCCCTTGGCGACGTCGTCATCACCAACGACGAGGATGTAGGGAATCTTCTCGAGCTTGGCGCGCCTGATGCGTGCGCCGAGCGGTTCATTCGCTTCTCCGCTCCCGACGCGCACACCGTCGTCACGTAGCGTGTCCGCGATACGACGTGCGTACGCGTCGTGATCGTCGCGCACGCCCAACACCCGGACCTGTTCGGGACTCATCCAGGTGGGCATGTTGCCCGCGTAGTGCTCGATGAGTATCGCCATGAAGCGCTCCACCGAACCGAAGAGCGCACGGTGAATCATGATTGGACGGTGACGCGTGTTATCGGAGTCGATGTAACTCGCTTCGAATCGCTGCGGTGTCTGGAAGTCAAGTTGAATCGTTGACAACTGGTGGGTGCGGCCAATCGCGTCTCGTGCTTGCACGGAGATCTTGGGCCCATAGAACGCACCGCCTCCTTCGTCCAACACCAGCTCCAGTCCGGCGCCACGAGCGACGTTCTCGAGCGTGGTCTCGGCTTCCAACCATTCCTCGTTGCTTCCGACGGCTTTACCTTCTGGACGCGTGGAGAGTTCAAGGTAGAAATCGTTCAAACCAAAATCCCGCAACAGGTCGAGGACGAAAGTGAGCAGGCTCGCTAATTCGTCTCGCATCTGCTCACGCGTACAAAAGATGTGCGCGTCATCTTGAGTCATTCCGCGCACTCTCGTCAGACCATGCACTGCGCCGGATTTCTCGTAGCGATAGACCGTCCCGAACTCGAACATGCGAAGCGGCAGTTCGCGATAACTGCGTTGGCGCGATTTGAAGATCAGCGTGTGAAACGGGCAGTTCATTGGTTTCAGGTAGTAATTCTGGCCGTCGTCGAGTTCCATAGGTGGATACATGGCGTCGGCGAACCACACCAGGTGACCTGACGTCTCGAACAGCTCGGCCTTCGTGATGTGCGGGGAGTTCACGAACTCATAACCGCCCTTCACGTGACGAGCCCTCGAGTAGTCCTCCATGACGCGACGCATCGTGCCGCCCTTGGGATGGAACACCGCGAGTCCCGGTCCCAATTCCGAAGGGAACGAGAACAGGTCGAGCTCGTGGCCAAGTTTACGGTGGTCGCGCTTCTCGGCTTCTTCGAGTTGAAGGAGATGCGCCTCGAGCGCGTCCTTGGATTCCCACGCGGTCCCGTAAATCCGCTGCAGTTGTGGGCGCTTCTCGTCGCCTCGCCAGTACGCCCCCGCAACGCGCATCAACTTGAAGTATCCAAGCCGTGACGTCGTAGGTACGTGTGGCCCGCGACAGAGATCGACGAACGCATCGGTGTTCGAATACGTCGAGACCACCGACGCACTCTCGACTTCGCCGAGGTCCTCGCTACTCGCTCCATCGCGCACCGCGTTGATGATCTCGACTTTGAAGGGTTGATCCTTGAAGAGTCGCACGCCCTCGTCGTAGGAATATTCGTGACGCGTGAAAGGTTGGTCTTCTTTGATGATCGCACGCATTTCTGATTCAATGCGCGCGAGATCGTCGTCGCTGAAGTGCGCACCACCGGGCAGCGAGAAGTCGTAATAGAAACCATTCTCTATGGCGGGTCCAATCGCGTAGTGGGCCCCTGGCCAGAGCCTCGTGACGGCCTGGGCGAGCACGTGCGCGGTCGAGTGACGCAGAATCTCTCGACCCTTGGGCGACGCGGGCGTCACGACCGCGACGCTGGCCCCGTGCTCCAATGGTGCGCCGAGATCGCGCAGATGACCGTTTTCCTCGATGGCGAGAGCGTCCTTAGCCAGACGAGTTCCAATCGAGGACGCGAGGTCGCGACCAGTCGATCCTTCGGGCAGGTGACGCTCACTTCCATCAGGGAGTGTTACCTCGAGTTCCGACATCATCGCCTTTCGTTGCTTACAGGGTAATGCCAAGAAGCGCGGCGCCGGGGGCGACGTTGAATCCGGCGTGCGCCGCGTGGTCCATGGCGAGCAGTGCGGCGGGCGTGTCGAGATCGTCGTCGAGCGCGTCGCGTACGTCGTCGAGCACGTTGCTGTTCCTACCCGTCGTGAGCGTCGAACGCCACGTCGCGAGACGTGACTGGGCGCGCGCCAACAGTCCGTCGTGCCACTCCCAGTCCCCGCGGTAGTGCTGGTCGAGTAGCGCCAATCGCACGGCGGCGGGTTCGGCGCGCTCGACGAGTTGTTCGACGAAGACGAGATTCCCGAGCGACTTGGACATCTTGGTGCCGTCGAGCGCGACGAGACCCACGTGCATCCAGTGCTTCACGAACGGCGCGCCCGTCACCGACTCACTTTGAGCGGCCTCACATTCGTGGTGGGGAAACACCAAGTCCCGACCTCCTCCGTGGACGTCGAGCGTCTCGCCCAAATCGCGCAGCGCCAGGGCGGAACATTCAATGTGCCATCCCGGACGCCCCGGACCCCAACGCGACTCCCAGGACGGCTCGTCCTCCAATGACGGCTGCCACAGCACGAAGTCCAACGGGTCACGCTTACGCGGGTCCCCGGGTTTTCCGCCGTGGGCTTGGGCGAGTTCGATCATGCGAGTGCGCGTCTCGTGACTCACCTGACCAAAACGAGGGAACTTCGAGACCTCAAAGAACACGCAACCTTCGACCTCGTAGGCGAGACCCTGGTCGAACGTCGAACCAATCAGCGTCAGGATCTCAGGTATCGCACTGGTGGCTCGTGGTTCTGCATAGACCGGCAGCAGATTGATCAGCTGCATGTCGCGATCAAACTTGACCATTTCTTGGGCCGCGAGGTCCAAGTAGTTGACGCCAAGTTCACGAGCCTTGCGCAACAGGTCATCATCGACGTCCGTGACGTTGCGCACGAGTCGCGTCTCGTGGCCCGCATCACGCAAACGGCGTTGCAAGACATCGAACGAGAGATACACGAACGCGTGACCTAAGTGCGCAGAGTCATAGGGCGTGATCCCACAGCTGTACATCGTCACGACCGGACCCGCCTCAAGGGCGAAGACGCCCTGACGGGCTGAGTCGTAGAGACGCACTACTCGTCCAGTCCGGCGAGTTTCACGTAACTGTGCGCCTTGTGTCGGATGTTGATTGAGATGCACACGGCCGTGAACGCTTCGATGGGGCTCGCGAGTGACATCGAGCCCGCGACGATCGAACGAAGCCCCGGCATCTCGTTGACGATCGTGCCCACGCGTTCACGCGCGTCGTGGTGATCAGAGAAGATCAGCACGTCGGCGTCGAGTCCGCTCGTTAGATCCTCCATGCTCGAGGCAGGAAGATGATGGAACGCCCCCACGACCAGACTCTCGGGAAGGGCGAAGGCAATATGTGCCGCCATTGATCCCCGAGGCGGATAGAGCGGGACAAGTTCTCGCCCTTCACGCGCAAGTGCGTTCACCATCGAGATGACGATTTTGCCCCTGAGCTGCGCTCGCAACGCGGTAACGGTCGCGATGGTCGAGTCAAAGGGCGTCGCGACAATGACGAGGTCGCGCTGCGCCGCATCCTCGTTGGACACACCACCAATGGATCCTCCCCCGGTGGCGGGAATCGACGCCGCGACCTCGTGGGCACGCTGCGCGTCGCGCGAACCGAGCACGACGTCATAGCCCGCGCTCGAGAGACGAACCGCGACACCACGTCCCGCGGGTCCGGTACCGCCGAGTATGCCCACTGTTTCCATCGTCGTCCTTTAATCGAAATGCCTAGAAGTACGCTAATCAATATGGGACTACTTGTAGATCACCGGATTCTCGTCACCGGCGTACTCACCGACGATTCACTGGCCTACGGCATCGCCAAACGCGCTCTCGAAGAAGGGGCCAGCGTGGCGCTGTCGGGTTTCGGGCGCGGAACGTCCATCACCCGGCGCACGGCTCGCAAGCTCGGCGACGTGGGCGACGTGATCGAGCTCGACGTCACTGATCCCGAGCAGATCACCAATGCCGCACACGAGGTCCAAGAACGCTTCGGTCGCCTCGACGGCTTGGTGCACGCGATTGGCTACGCCCCGCCCAGTTGTCTAGGCAGTGGCATGTTCGCCGCCCCCTTCGAGGACGTCGCGATTGCAATGCACGCGTCAACGTATTCCTTAGCCGCCCTCGTTGGAGGATTTCGATCGTTACTGCAAAAGAGCGAAGCGCTCGGTGGCGCGTCGGTGGTCGCGCTCGACTTTGACGGGACCCGGGCCTATCCAATGTACGACTGGATGGGCGTGATGAAAGCCGGACTCGAGTCGTTAGGACGCTACTTGTCGCGGGAGCTAGGTCCCGACAAGATCCGGGTCAACATGCTCGCCGCCGGACCAGTGCGCACGATGGCCGCAAAGTCAATTCCCGGTTTCAACGTGTTCGAGGACAGCTGGGCCGAGCGAGCCCCACTCGGGTGGGACGTTCGCGATTCGTCCGCCGTCGCGGACACGGCAGTGGCACTGCTGTCGCCCTTGCTTCGAGCGACGACCGCGTCGGTGATTCACGTCGACGGTGGCGCCCACGCCATGGGCTAGCGCTCCTGCTGGGCGAATTGCGTTTGATAGAGGTCGTGATAGAGGCCACCCGAAGCGAGCAGTTCGTGGTGCGTACCGTGTTGGACGATGCGACCTTCGTCCACGACCAGGATTTGATCGGCGTTACGAATCGTAGATAGGCGGTGCGCGATAACGAGTGAGGTGCGCGACGACATTGTTTCATCGAGGGCTCGTTGTACCGCAGCCTCACTTTCGGCGTCGAGGTGCGCCGTTGCTTCATCGAGCACGACGAGGCGCGGTGACTTCAACAAGAGACGCGCTAACGCGACACGCTGCTTCTCGCCACCCGAGAGTCGATAACCTCGCTCGCCCACCACGGTCTCGAGGCCTAGTGGCAAGGTCTCGACGAGGTGCCAGATCTGCGCGGCGCGAAGGGCGTCTTCGAGTTCGACGTCAGTGGCGTCAGGCTTCGCGAAGACCAAATTGACGCGAAGCGTGTCGTGAAAGAGGTGGGGATCTTGGGTGACGACGCCCACCGTGGCATTGAGTGAGGCGGTGGTGGCGTCGCGAACGTCGAGGCCGTTGATCGTGACGCTGCCAGCATCAACGTCATAAAGGCGAGAGACGAGTAACGAAATCGTCGTCTTGCCCGCACCACTGGGACCGACCAGCGCCGTCATAGTACCCGGAGCGACACTGAAGTTGAGATCGAACAGGACTTGACTTCTCGGCGTCTCATCGAGGCGCGCGACCGCTTCGAGCGACGCGAGTGAGACCTCGTCGGCACCCGGATACGAGAAGTCGACGTGGGTGAAGCTAAGTTCAGCGGGGCCGTCAGGAATCGACCGCGCGTCGGGACTCTCTTTGATCATGGGTTCTAAATCGAGGACCTCGAAGAGCCGCTCGAAACTGACCATGGCAGACATGTAGTCGATGTTGAGGTTGGACAATTGGGTGAGCGGACCGTACAACCTCGTCAAGTACGCCGTAAGAGCAACCACCGTCCCCACGGCGAGTGCGCCGTGCAGGACTTCGACACCACCGAAACCGTAGGCGAAGGCGGTCGCCAGAGAAGCGGTGAGTGACAACGCAATGAAGAAAAAACGCTGATACGTCGCTTGATGAATACCGATATCGCGAACTTGTCCCGCTCGATTCTCAAAGTGCGCAACCTCGTCCTTTGGACGACCAAAGAGCTTGACGACCATGGCGCCAGCGACATTGAAACGTTCGGTCATCACCATGTTCATCTCGGCGTTCAACTCCATGCCACGTTGGAAGAGGGTGCCCAATTTGCGTCCAACTCGACGCGCCGGTATCAAGAACACTGGCAAGAGGAACAGCGCGACGAGCGTGATCTGCCAGCTCAGAACGAGCATCGTGCCCAAGATGATCGCGACCAAAACGAAGTTACCAACGACATTGGAGAAGAGGTCGGTGAAGGCTTGCTGGGCGCCAATGACGTCGTTGTTGAGTCGACTGATGAGAGCGCCAGTCTGGGTGCGCGAGAAAAACGCTATGGGCATCTGCTGAATGTGTTCGAAGACCTTCGCTCGCAGGTCGAAGATCAGGCTCTCTCCAATCACCGCCGAGATCCGTCGCTCAAACAATGACAACACGGCGTCGAACACGGCGAGTAGGGCTGTCAATAGGGCGAGGCCAATCACGAGGTGTTCGCGATGCTTCGCAATTCCGATGTCGATGATAGCGCGCAGTAGCAAGGGGGCGACTGAACTCACGACGGCATCAAGGATGACCGCCGTGATGAAGACGATCAGGGCTGCCTTATAAACCCGCGCGAACTTGAGAATTCGCGGCAGTGTGCCCTTCTTGATGCGGTGTTCGAGCAACGTGCGATCTCGTTGCATCGAGCGCATGCCCATCCGCACACCACCCCCGCTTCCGTGCATACTCATCGTGACTCCCTCGCCCTAGGCAGTGTAGGAACCCACGAGCCAGGACCAGTCGTCAACGAAACTAGGAAAGCAAGGCACTCGTGATGATCAACACGCCAAGCGCGCACATCACGCCTCCTCCAATGGAACGAAGCACTACGAGTCGGTGATTGGAACCGCTCAGCCACTCTCGAGCCGTACCCGCAATGAATCCCCACGTACTGTCACTACAAAAGGCGATCACGCTGAAGATGCAACCAAAGATAATGAGTTGCAAGGTGATATCGCCTCGTGATCGAGTGACGAAGTGGGGAAAGACCGCGGCGAAGAAGATCAGCGTCTTGGGATTGAGTACGCCGACCGTGAAGCCCTGACGAACGATGTGCCGGTTCGTGGGACGATGATCCTCGCGCACGGTCATCGCGAGTGCGTGCGCTTGTCGATGGCGAAGCGCGTCGATGCCGAGATAGAGCAGGTACGCACCGCCGCACAACTGGAGCACAATCGACAACGTCTTTGAATGTTCAAGCAGCGGACCTAGTCCCAAGGCGACGACGAACGATAACAGCAGTGTTCCCAACGAGTTTCCCACGACGGTGAGCACGGCGACACTTCGGCCCCACGCGACACCTCGCGCCAGCGTAAACAGCACGCTCGGACCGGGTACCAAGATGATGAGCGTCGATGCGACGAAGAATTGGATGAGATGGTTCGCGCTAATCACGTTGGAACCTCACGACAAGCCAGCGCAAGATGTTCAAACTCGCACCGATACAAAACCCAATCGTGGTCGCAAAAAATGCGGTTCCGATGCCCACCGTGCCACCAAGAAACCAGCCGATCACGAGTACGCACAGTTCCAACGTCAGTCGCACGTAGACGACGCTTACGCCCAGTCGTCGATGCAAACCGGTCATCAATCCGTCTCTGGGTCCTGGCCCGAGACCACACGTGAGATAGAGGGAGCTCCCCACGCCAATGAGGATCACGGCGCCCACCATGAAGAGGGCCTTGATCCAATCGTCATTCGGTTCAGGGACCGTGACCGAGGTCACGTCCAACACGTAGGCGATGATGACGAGATTGGCGATCGTCCCAAAGCCCGGTCGCTCACGCAACGCGAACCACGCGAGTAAGACGACCGCGCTGATGAACGCGGTGGACCAGCCTAAGGAGATGTGCGCATGCTTCGCGACACCCTGGGCGAACACAGTCCACGGTGTCGCCCCCCAGTGCGACACGACAAGGAGACCTTCGCCGATTCCAAAGAGTGAGAGGCCAATAACGAGTGGGGCGAGCATTCGAGGTCGAATGCTCCAGGTGCCTCGTGCCCGCCACGGCGTCTCAGGGATTCGGTGGCTGAGCTTAATCATTCGAACAACGCTAGTAGTCGGCGTAGCTTCCGCGTAGTCGATGCTGCGTAGAACCCCGCGTGCGACGCACGTTGGACTTCAATCGGCGGATGCCGTATGTGCTCAACCCACGTGGTAGGTCGAGTACTACTTCGTTACGCCGCGAACTCGTCGTCGCGTCATGACGTGGCGCAGGGACTTCGAGTCATCAACGAGTCTTCACCGCGTTCGTCGACGTACTCTCGATCGCGGCATTGACTTCGCCGCCGATAAGGATGGCCAGACCCGTCAGGTAAAGCCAGAAGATCAAGATCGCGACACCCGCAAAGGCGCCGTAGGTTTTCACGTACGAACTGAAACTCGACGTGTAAAACGAAAAACCCAGTGACACGAGGGCCCACACGACGGTTGCCAACACGGCACCGGTACTCGTCCATCGCCACCTCGGTCGTGGGCGATTTGGGGCGACGTAGTAGAGCAACGAGAAGAGAAGATTCATCAGTCCCAGCGCGATCAACCACCGCAGAGCGGTCCAGATCGCCGCGAAGGCCGCTCCCGCCACGGGAAGCGAATGGGCGAACAGTCCCCCAATCTGGGAACCAAATATCACGAGCGCCGATGCCCCTCCGCCGAGAATGGTGGCACCTGCCAACAAAGGGAGCGCGAGTACTCGCTTGGCGACAAAGGACCGATCCGCGGTCAAACCGTAGGCCATGTCGAGCCCCTCCTCGACAATCACCATTCCCGAGGTTGCGCTCCACAGACCAACGACGCTCGCGATCGCGGTCGCCCAAAAGTCGGTTCCCGTGCGATTCGCCGTGTGGCCGAGTGCCTTGGTGAAAACCTGCGCCGCCGCCGACGGCAAAGATTTCGACACACCGTGAATCAGATTGACGACCACGCTGCTCGGTATTTCGACGAGCGCAGCGATGCCGAGCAGCGCGATGATGATCGGGAAGATCGCGAGGAACCATCGAAACGCGAAGGCGCCCGCAGCGACGTTCACGCGGTCAACCTTCATGTTGGCAATAGCGATCTGAGCGACCTGTTTCGCCTCCTCTTCGCTCGTTCCTCTTATGCGCCAGAGCAGCATTGCATTCCTTCGGTTGAATCGATGACAACATGGATTGATTCCTTGAGCCTAAAGAAGTGCCCATGGACGAGGCGAAGTTTCTCGCTCGATTGCGTACGAAAGACGCACGCGGAAAAGTCGCGAACTCGAACGTGGTCCACCAAATGGGACACAGGTCAACGAGTGGGCGCTGGGGGACTCGAACCCTCGACCTCAGCCGTGTGAAGGCTGCGCTCTAACCAACTGAGCTAAGCGCCCCGAGGACGCAATACTACCTAACTCGAACTCGAGACTCACTTTTGTCGATAG
>Ga0302319_10018969_pt1 | contig 12509 bp, 10 predicted proteins | sample Bog_T0_2_FD_203319 | JGI IMG/M metagenome (GOLD analysis project Ga0302319, IMG submission 203319) | Peat permafrost microbial communities from Stordalen Mire near Abisko, Sweden - Bog_T0_2 | ecosystem: Environmental > Terrestrial > Soil > Wetlands > Peat | place: Sweden: Abisko, Stordalen Mire... | reverse complement strand
ACACTCGGTCGCCCTCATGCAGTTGCGCTTCACTTCACTCGCAGTGACCAGCTTATGGCGGGACTTTCACCCGCAAGAGTGCGCCCATGCTGGGCGCACACGCTCGAAGGGCCACTCCGCGAGGAGTGGCCCTTCGAGCGTCGGACTCCGGTGTTCGCCTTGCGGCGCAAGCCGCGGTTGGCCCCACCGCAGGTGGCCGCGGTTGGCCCCACCGCAGGTGGCCGCGGTTGGCCCCACCGCAGGTGGCCGCGGTTGGCCCCACCGCAGGTGGCCGCAGGGGTCTATGCCGGCGAAGGCGAACCCTCGGGGTAGTTCGGCCCGCTGCGGCTTTCGGGCTTGAGGACCTGCTGCACGCCGTCGCCTTTATCGCTGGGGGTGGCAAGGTTCGATCGCATCGGGGGCAGTTCCTGGCCCTCGATGAGCATCCTAACCTCTTCGGCGTCGATGGTCTCGCGCTCCAGCAGGGCCGCTGCAATGCGGTGCATGGCGTCGGCGTGGGACTCGACAATGGCATGTGCCGATTGGTAGGCCTCATCGATCAGCCGGCGCACTTCCAGGTCGATCTGCCGGGCCGTCTCTTCGCTGAAGTCGCGGTGCTGCGCGATCTCGCGGCCCAGGAAGATCTGCTCTTCCTTCTTGCCGAAGGTGAGCGGACCCAGGCGGCTCATGCCGTACTCGCACACCATGCGCCGGGCCAGGTCGGTGGCGGTTTCAATGTCGCTGCCGGCCCCGGTCGACATCTGGTTCAGGAAGATCTCTTCCGCTACCCGGCCGCCGTAGGAGATGGCCAGGTTGGCTTCAAGATACTCCCGCGTGTAGTTGTGCCGGTCGCCGGGCAGGAAGATGGTGACGCCCAGCGCCATGCCGCGCGGAATGATGGTGACCTTGTGGATGGGGTCGGAGTGCTCGCGTCTGAAAGAGACCAGCGCGTGGCCGGCTTCGTGATACGCGGTCACCCGCTTCTCCTCCTCGGTCAGCAGCATGGACTTTCGCTCGGCGCCCATCAGCACCTTGTCCTTGGCCAACTCGAAGTCGTACATGGTCACTTGCTTGCGGTTCATGCGGGCTGCGTTGAGGGCGGCCTCGTTGACCATGTTGGCCAGGTCTGCGCCGCTGAAGCCCGGTGTTCCACGGGCCAGCACGTTGAGATTGGTGTCGTCGGAGACCGGAACCTTCTTCACATGCACGCGGAGAATCTCTTCCCGGCCGCGAACGTCAGGCAGTCCAACCACCACGCGGCGGTCAAAGCGGCCGGGGCGGAGCAGGGCGGGATCGAGCACGTCCGGGCGGTTGGTGGCGGCCACAAGAATCACGCCGTCGTTGGATTCAAAGCCGTCCATCTCGACCAGCAACTGGTTGAGGGTCTGCTCGCGCTCATCGTGTCCGCCGCCCAGGCCCGCGCCACGATGGCGGCCCACGGCGTCGATTTCGTCGATGAAGATGATGCAAGGCGCGTTCTTCTTGCCCTGCTCGAACAGGTCGCGCACGCGGCTTGCGCCCACGCCGACAAACATCTCAACAAAGTCAGAGCCGGAGATGGAGAAGAACGGAACATTGGCCTCACCGGCCACAGCGCGCGCCAGCAGGGTCTTGCCGGTTCCCGGAGGTCCCACCAGCAGAACGCCCTTGGGAATGCGGCCGCCCAGCTTCTGAAACTTCTGCGGCTCACGCAGGTACTCAATGATCTCCTTCAGCTCTTCCTTGGCCTCGTCCACTCCGGCCACGTCTTTGAAGGTGATCTTCTTCTGCTGCATCGAAAGCAGGCGCGCGCGGCTCTTGCCGAACGACAGCGCCTTGTTGCCGCCGGACTGCATCTGCCGAAGCATGAAGAACCAGATTGCCCCGAGCAGCACGAACGGGCCGACATTGAACAGGATGGGCAGCAGGATATTGCTCTGCGGGTCCTTGATGGAGAAGGAGACCTTGGAGGCGTGCAGGTCCTTGGTCAGGGAGTCGGTGTTGGTGGGGATCGTGGTGTGGAACTGATCCTTGGAACCCTTCATGTGGCCGTGGAGTTCGGTGCCCTGGATGGCTACATCCTGCACCCCGCCGGCCTCGATCTTGTCCAACAGATCCGAGTAGGCGACCTCAACGTCCTTGCCTCCGCCCGCGCTCTTCTGCACCACCGTCCACAGCAGCAGGAGGCTGACAAGGATAAAGACCCAGAACATGATCGTCTTAACGGTCGAATTCAACAGGATTCCTCTTTTCCCGGCGGGCGGAAGCCGCACCAACCGGCTCCTGCACCGCCTACATCATCCTCTTTAGACGCTTGCACATTCCTCAAAGTCACAGAAAGTACACAACCCCTGGACGGCAGACACAAATCTACCGCCGCCTGGATGAGCAGTAACTCGTATTGTACTCCCAAGCCACCTGACTATGCCGGAATCGAATCGCTTCATTCCGCTGGAATCCGCCCGGTCAACAGGACACCCAAGTCCCAATTCAAGAGTGGGATGCACCAGAATCGACACTCTCCCCTTCCAGGCCCGCAACGGTCACCGCAATTCCCTGCTCCGGCTCCAGTTCCACGCCTCGCATCCACAGGATGCGGCCGTCTACTTCCAGAACCGGCCAGAGCGCCCGCCCCGCGCCGGTAACTCGCAGGCGCTCCAGCACTTCCTTCACCTTGCGCGGGCCGCTGGAGTGGCGCAGGCAGACCCGGTCGCCCGGCTTCCAGTTGCGCAGCGTCGCGGTGCGCGCGGCTGACGGTTGCGGCCCGGAGACTTCGATCCGAAGTTGGAGGGCGAAGACCGGGGCGACGACTTCGCCGGGGATGGGGACAGGGAACTCCGGGTGCGCTTGAGCGGAGCCTTGCCCGGACGATGCGGGCCCCACGGTCAGGCGCAGTTCGCGCGGGGTTCTTTCCGCACGCAAGCCCTGGGCCAACTCGCATCTCTGGCCGGCGCGGCCGGTGAGGGCAAGCTGCCGAAGCGACTCCGTGGCGGCGAAATCGGGCGCTGCACCAAGCTGTGCGGCGGCAAAGCGGAGCAGCCGCCGCTGGATGGCCGGGGCCAGCGCGGCCAGCCGGGTTACGTCCAAGGCAACGCCTTCGCCGGAGGCCCGCCCGCCTCCGCGCACCGGGCGGCCGGTGAGGAGCACGTCCGGGGCGATGCGGGCGACCTCTGCCTGCCACCAGGCGTCCTCGTCGCGCGCCAGGGCGGCCATCTGCGCCAGGTGCTCGCGCAGCCTGGGATTCCAGCCTTCCAGCAGCGGCAGCAGCTCGTGGCGGATGCGGTTGCGGGTGAAGGTCAGGCGGCGGTTGCTGGAGTCTTCGCGCCAGGGCTGGCCCAGTTGGTGCAGGTAGGCTTCGACTTCGGGGCGCGTAGCTGGGAGGAGCGGACGAAGGATGCGCCCTTCGGGGAACTCGATTGCCGGGTGGATGCCTGAGAGGCCCTCGGTCCAAGCGCCGCGGAGAACTTTGGCAAGGACGGTCTCAGCCTGGTCGTCGCGGGTGTGGGCGGTGGCCACCGCGTCCACCTCGCCGGAGGCCAGCAATTGGCAGAACCAGCCGTAGCGAAGCCGCCGGGCAGCCTCCTCGATGGTCTCGCCCGCCTTGCCTTGCGCCGGGTCGGGCCGCGCCTCGGCCTCGGTGTCTACCCGAGCCTCGTGGAACGGCACACCCAGACCGCCCGCCAGCTCGCGGGCAAAGACCAGGTCGGCGTCAGCTTCCGCTCCGCGTAATCCGTGGTGCAGATGGGCGGCGTGCAGCACCAGACCCAGTTCCGCTCTTCGTTCGTGAAGGGCGCGCAGCAGGGCTACGGAGTCCGCACCGCCGGAGACGCCCACGGCGAGCCGGAGGCCGGGGCGAAGCAGCGTGGTATCGATGGGCAGGCCGGGAGCCAGCCCCGACGGGGGCTTGGTGCGCATCTCAGAATGATAACGGGCGGGCGCGGAGCAGTCTTTGCCAGATGCCCGCTTCACGGAATCCCCTGCCGTTGTATACTCCAGCCGGTATGCAAGTATTTGCGATTCTTCCAGCGGCGGGGCTGGGCACCCGGATGGCCGGCCCGCAGCCCAAGCAGTTTCTGGCCCTCGATGGCATCCCGATTCTGGTTCACTCCCTGCGCGCGTTTGCAGCCGTGGAGCGGGTGACGGCGATCTATGTAGCAGTGCGCAAGGCGGAGATGGGGCGCGTAGAAGCCGAGGCCGCCGAGTACGGCCTCGCCGCCAAGGTGCGCGTCGTCGAAGGCGGCGACTACCGCCAGGAGTCGGTCTTGCACGCTCTGGCCGCGCTGCCCGCCGAGCCGGACGACATTGTCCTGGTGCACGACGCGGTGCGGCCGCTGATTGACTCGGCCACCATCGACCGCACCATCGACGCGGTGATTGAGTTTGGCGCGGCCATCGTCGGCCTGCCCGCCGTGGACACCATCAAGCAGGTGGAGCGGACCTCCCATGGAGCGGTGATCACCTCCACCATTCCGCGGGAGTTCGTGGTGCTGGCGCAAACGCCGCAGGGATTCCGCTACGGCCTGTTGCAGCGGGCCTTTGCCGAGGCCACGGCGGATGGGTTTATCGGCACCGATGAGGCGTCGATTGCCGAGCGCGCCGGCCTGCAAGTAGCCGTGGTCCACGGTTCTCAGGTTAATCTGAAGATTACCCAACCGGGCGATTTGGAGCTGGCCGAGTTTTACCTGAGGCAGCGCGCGCGCTGAAGCTGAACGCTTTGTTGGGCATTGAGATCGGGCGAACCGGGAAGAGTGAAAATGCAGGTCCTTCGACTTCGCTTCGCTCCGCTCAGGATGACAGTTTGATTGGCAGAGCCAGGGACATGGCTCAATGAAGAGGCACGGAGACCCACGCAGACTATGGACACACGCATCGGATTTGGCTATGACTCGCACGCATTCAAGCCGGGCGTGCCGCTGCGCATTGGCGGGCTCACGCTGGAGCACCACGAAGGCCTGGCCGGCCACTCCGACGGCGACGTGCTGCTGCACGCCATCACCGATGCGCTGCTCGGCGCAGTGGCCGCGGGCGATATCGGCAGCTTCTTTCCGCCCGGCGACCCGCGTTGGAAGAACGCCGACTCCGCCATCTTCCTCAACCTGGCCATGGAAGAGCTGCAAAACGCCGGCTACCGCATCGTCAACATCGACACCACCCTGATACTGGCCGCTCCCAAAATCTCCCCCATCGCCGGCGAGATGCGCGTCCGCGTGGCAGACCTGCTCGGCGTCGATCTGGACCAGGTCAGCATCAAGGCCAAGACCCCCGAGGGCCTCAACTTGGACCACGTCGCCCAGTGCCACGCCGTTGCATTGGTCGAGAAGGTTGCCGAGCGCGACGAACTCAAGAGCATGAGCGCCGTGATTGAGAGCCAGCGCCAGCTTGAAGACGTAGTCGAAGACCTCCTCAGCTCCGTCCACGGTGTGCCCAAGAAGCGCATCGCGCCGGTGTACGACACGGATGACATTACGTAGAAGCAGGGAATAGGAATCAGGGAATAGGGAACAGGAAGCCGCCGGGTGGCCCAGGTGTCGCACGCCGCGGCGGACGGCCTGAGATTTCCGCTGAGCGCTCGGTCCTTAGGCAGAGGTCAACTGACTGAAGATATCAGACAGATTCACATACAGCGCCGTTCCCTTCACTTCCAACCTTGACGCCTCGACCCACTCCGCGCCCGAGCACATCCTCCCGCTGCGCGTCTTGGGATCGACGATCCAGACCGTCCCCACACCCATCTCGCGATAATCCTGCGCGCGCTCCTGCGTGTCGGAGTAGGTATCGTCCGGAGAGAGAATCTCGATCACCAGCAGCGGCGGATCGGTCAGCACATCCGGTTGCGGTCCGGCAGTTAGAACAACCAAATCCGGCACGCGCACGCGATTCTCGGAAACCCGAACCCGCTGCTCCGTGCTGCCGGTAATTCCCCACTGCTTTTCATGTGCGAAAAACCAGGCGGCCAATAGCCACTGCACCCGCGCGTGTTCCCACTTGCCCACGTTGCGCTCCCGGATTTCTCCGTCCACGTACTCGCGGTCCGGCCTGTAATTGATGCCGAGATACTCATGGATCGGGATATGGGCGATTGTTGCCATATGCAGGAATGGTAGCATGATTTCTATTCATCCAGACTCCGGTCTGCACCAGATTGACGCACCTCTGAGAGGTCTCTTCCCAATGAAGTCCAGCGCTACTTTCCTAATTGCCGCAGCACTTCTCGTCTCTTCGCCCACCGCGCACGGCCAACTAGACCCCGGCTGGCGCACCGCGGCGGAAGCCTCCGGCTACCGCACCACCCCCGATTACGCCGAGACCGTTGCCTACATCGAGCGCATTGCCGCCGCCGCGCCCGGCCAGGTCAAGATCGAGAACTTCGGCAAGACCGGCGAAGGCCGCGACCTCAAGATCGTCATCGCCTCAAAGGATGGGGTGTCCGATCCGGGGGCGATCCATGCTTCAGGGCGGGCGATTCTGCTGGTGCAGAACTCCATTCACGCGGGAGAGATGGACGGCAAGGACGCTTGCCTGGCCCTGCTGCGCGACATCGTCATCACAAAAACGAAGGCCGACTTGCTTGACCATGTGGTCCTGGTTTTCATCCCCGTCTACAACCTCGACGGCCACGAGCGCCGCTCGCCCTACAACCGCATCAACCAGAACGGGCCGGAGCTGGCTGGGTGGCGGGCCAACGCCAGCAACCTCAACCTCAACCGCGACTACATGAAGGCCGACGCACCGGAGACGCGCGCCTTCCTGAAGATGTTCCACCGCTGGCTGCCCGACTTCTTCGTCGACGACCACGTCACCGACGGCATGGACTACCAGTATGACGTGACCTTTGCCATCGGCGACGGACCGGATGTTGCGCCGGAGACGGCGAAATGGCTGCACGAGACCGTCACCCCGGAGCTGGCTGCCAAGCTGAACGCGGCCGGCCACGTGGCGTTTCCAACCCTCATCGACCTGAATGACGACGCCGACCCCACAAAAGGGCTCGCCCTCTACAGCGAATCGCCGCGCTTCTCCACGGGCCAGATGATTCTTGAGAACCGGCCCGGCCTGCTGGTCGAGCTGCACATGCTTAAGGACTACAAGACCCGCGTGACCGGAAACTACGAACTGCTGCGCGCGCTGCTTCAAGTCATGAACCGCGACACGGCCAAACTGATCGCGCTCAACCATCAGGCCGACGAAGCTGCCGCCAGGCTCGGCGCGCATCCGCTCAGCAGCGAGAGATTTCCCTTGGCCACTGCCTGGGCTGGAGACACCACCCCGGTCCAGTTTCGCGGATACCAGTACACACGCGCGCTGAGCGATGTCTCCAACACCACATGGATCAGTTACTCGCACGAACCCTGGAACGTGACCCTGCCGCTGGCCACAGGCGCCAAAGTGGCCTCGGCCACCACGCCGCCCGCAGGCTACATCATTCCCCAGCAGTGGACTCACGTGATCGACGTGCTGGCAGCGCACGACGTCGCCATGCGCCGCACCACTGCCGCGTTTACCGGCACGGTCCAGCGCTACCGCTGCTCTGGAGTGGAGTGGCAGGCAAGACCCTTCGAGGGGCGCCACCCTGTCAACTCCAGCGAGGGCGGCGGCATGCGCGCCGGAAGCCCTCGCGCACACAGCAGCCTGTGTGCCCTCACCACCGAGTCGATGACCTTCCCTGCCGGATCGGTCGTGGTCCCGCTGGACCAGAGACTCTCAAAGGTGGCCATCCACTGGCTGGAACCGGACGCGCCAGACTCCGCCCTGCGCTGGGGATTCTTCGACTCCATCTTTGAGCAGAAGGAATACGGCGAGGGCTACGTCCTGGAAAAGTTGGCCCGCAAGATGATGGCCGACGACCCCGCACTCAAGGCCGAGTTCGAAAAGAAGATCCAGGCTGACCCGCAGTTCGCCGCAAGCCCCCGCGCCCGCCTGGAGTTCTTCTACGAGCGGTCGCCGTGGTTCCAGCAAAACCGCATCGGCGAGTATCCCGTCGCCCGGCTGCTGTCGCTGGAGGGGTTGCCGCTGGAATAGCGGCTGCCGGCTCGCATCCGAGAATTCGTTTGCGGATTCTCTGCGTTGGCCTTACCTTGGTTGCGAGTTCAAATCCAACCTCAGGAGCGCTCCCAATGCAACCCAATGCCGAACAGATGACCAACATCATCGCCGCCGTCATCGGCTTCTATGCGGTGTTCTTCCTGGTCATGGAAACAGTCATCATCGTTCCGTGCTGGTTCATTCTGAAGAAGGCAGGCTTTACGCCCTGGCTGTCTTTTCTCAACCTTGTGCCGTCGCTGGGCACGCTGATTCTGCTCTACCTGCTTGCTTTTGGCGAGTGGAAGGTGGTTCCCGCGCCGGTGCAGGCCTGGATACCGCCTCCACCGCCCCCGCAGGCGTAGGGCCAAAACTGTTAGCATCGAAGAGGAAAACCTCTACGATGCCTGATTCAACTCCCTCTTCGCAAAGGGCTCTCCGTGTTCGCTTTGCGCCCTCGCCCACCGGATACCTGCACGTGGGCGGGGCACGCACCTTCATCTTCAATTGGCTGTATGCCCGGCACAATCATGGAACGCTGGTGTTGCGCCTGGACGATACTGACGTCGAACGCAACACCGACGCCAGCGTGCAATCCATCTTTGAAGGGCTGCGCTGGCTGGGCCTCACGTGTGATGAAGAGTACAGGCAATCCGAGCGGCTTGCCCTGCACCGCCAGGCCGCCGAGGATATCTTTGCCAGTGGCCTCGCCTATCGCGACTTCACGCCCGCCCACTCGGATGCTGGCGATGCCTCCTCCGCGCAGGGCGCATGGCTCTTCAACCCCGGCATGAGAGAGTTGTCCCGCGAAGAATCCGGCCGCCGCGCAGCTGCCGGCGAGCCCTTCGCTCTGCGCTATCGCGTACCCCGCGGCCAAGGCAGAACTTTGCGTTTCAACGATTCCGTCTACGGCGATCAGCAAAAGCTGGCCGATGAGGTGGAAGACTTTGCCCTGCTGCGGTCGGACGGAATGCCAACATATCATCTGGCTTCCTGCGTGGACGACGCCGACCTGCGCATCAGCCACATCATTCGCGGCCAGGATCACCTCACCAACACCTTCAAGCATTTGCTCCTCTTCGAGGCGCTGGGTGCGGAGGCTCCGCAGTTCGCGCATCTCCCCCTGCTTGTGGCCCCCGACGGCGCCAAACTCTCCAAGCGCAAGCACGGACCCGTAGTAAGCGTGACCACCTACCGCGATGCCGGCTTTCTGCCCCAGGCCTTCGTGAACTTCCTCTGCCTGCTGGGCTGGTCGCCGAAGAACGACCGGGAGTTCATGACTGTGGAGGAGCTGACCGCCGCTTTCACGCTGGAGGCCGTCAACCGCGCCAACGCAGTCATCAATTTCTCGGATGCAGACCCCTTCGATCCGAAGGCCGTCTGGCTGAACGCCGAGCATCTCCGCGCACTGCCGGTGGAGCAACTCAGCAACTGTATCGCGCCTTTCCTGGAACGGGCCGGGCTGCATACGACGCCGGAGAAGCTCCTCGCCGTCACCCCGCTCATCCGCGAGCGCATCAAGCTCCTGGGCGACGCCCCCTCCGCAGCCGATTTTTTCTTTGTCGAAGAGCTTCCAAAGTACGACCCAATGGAATTGGTCCCGCAAAAAGGCGATGCGGCCATGGCCCTGCGTGTCCTTGCCCACGCGCGCGAGGTTCTGGCCACGTGCGCCTTCGACCATGATTCGCTGGACCAGGCACTTCGCGCCGCTGCCGCACAGCTTGGTTTGAAGGCCGGGCCGATGTTCCAGCCCATCCGGGTCGCCGTCTGCGGACGCAAGAACGCGCCGCCGCTGTTTGAAACCATGGCCGTCCTGGGACGCGAGCTATGCCTTGCCCGCATCCGCCAGGCGGAAGAGAGCCTTCAATCGCTCGTTTGAGCAAAGTCCCACCTGTAGATAAGGAAACACAATGATGACCGACTCGAATCCGGAAAGCCCAGTTGTTCCAATCCCCGACGCCCGCACCACCAACACCTTTCTCCGCGACATGATTGCCGAGGATGTGGCCACCAAGAAATACGGCGACGCCGTCATCCAGACGCGCTTTCCGCCCGAGCCCAACGGCTATCTGCATATTGGCCATGCCAAGGCCATCTGCATCGACTTCGGTCTCGCCGACGAGTTTGGCGGCAAAACGAACCTGCGCTTCGACGACACCAATCCTGAGAAAGAAGAGCAGGAGTACGTCGACTCCATCATGGAAGACGTGCGCTGGCTTGGCTTCGAGTGGGACCGGCTCTGCTACGCCTCCGACTACTTCGGCCAGCTCTACGAGTGGGCCATCCAGCTGATCAAGGCGGGCAAGGCCTACGTCGATGACCTTTCCGTGGACGAGATCCGCGAGTACCGCGGCAACTTCAACGAACCCGGACGGGACAGCCCTTACCGCAACCGGGCGATACAGGAAAATCTAGACCTGTTTACCCGTATGAAGCAAGGCGAGTTCCCCGACGGCAGCCGCGTGCTTCGCGCCAAGATCGACATGCAGTCCACCAACCTCAACATGCGCGATCCCATCATGTACCGCATCCTGCATGCCGAGCATCACCGCACCGGCAACGAGTGGTGCATCTATCCCATGTACGACTACGCGCATGGCCAGTCGGACTCCATTGAGCACGTCACCCACTCCATGTGCACCTTGGAGTTCGCCGACCACCAGCCGCTCTATCGCTGGTATATCGAGCAGTTGGGCATCTTTCCTTCGGAGCAAACGGAGTTCGACCGCCTGAACCTGACCTACACGCTGCTGAGCAAGCGCAAGCTGCTCCAGCTCGTTCAGGAGAATCGCATCAGCGGCTGGGACGATCCGCGCATGCCTACCCTGTGCGGCATCCGCCGCCTCGGGTTCACGCCGGAAGCCATTCGCGCCTTCTGCGCGGCCATCGGCGCATCGCGCACCAACGGGACGACCGACATCGAGATGCTGGAGCACTTCCAGCGCGACGACCTGAACCGGCGCGCCCGCCGCGCCATGGCCGTGCTGCGCCCGCTCAAGGTGGTCATCGATAACTACCCTGAAGGCCAGGAAGAGTTTGTGGAGGTGGCCAACAATCCCGAAGACCCGTCCGCCGGGACCCGCAAGGTGCCCTTTTCCAGGGAGATTTATATTGAGCAGGATGACTTCCGCGAGGTGCCTCCGCCCAAGTATTACCGGCTCTCGCCGGGCAAGGAAGTGCGCTTGCGCAACGCGTATTTCATCACCGCGCAGAGTGTGGTCAAGGACGAAGCCGGCAACATCGTTGAGGTCCACTGCACCTACGACCCGGCAAGCCGCGGCGGCAACTCTCCCGACGGCCGCAAGGTCAAGTCCACCATGCACTGGGTCTCCGCCGCGCACGCCATCTCCGCCGAAATCCGCCTCTATGACCGGCTCTTCAGCAAGGCCGACCCCACCGACGTGGAAGAGGGCCAGGACGTGTTGGTGAACCTCAACCCGCACTCGCTCGAAGTCCTGCCCGGCGCCATGCTGGAGCCCTCTTTGGCCAACGCCAGGCTCGAAGGCCGCTACCAGTTCGAGCGCGTCGGCTACTTCTGCCTTGACCGCGACACCACGGAAGGAAAGCTGGTGTTCAACCGCACGCTGTCGCTGAAAGACTCCTGGGCGAAGATCGAAAGGAAAGCCGGAGCGTAGCCATCTGCGGTGGGGCAGGCACCTGCGGTGCGGCAGACGCTCTCTGATCGCTCGCATGAGAGTTGTGCTTTCCCAGCGCCCGACTTGACGGAGAAGAGACTCAACCAAGGAGCTTCATCGTGGATTCGAAGACGCAAACGCAGCGCGTCGCATTGATCACAGCGGCAAGCCAGGGAATCGGACGGGCCGACGCTGTTCACCTCAGCCGCGAGGGATGGAAGGTCGTCCTTCTGGCGCGCTCTGCGTCGGTCATCGAACTCGCCCACGCTCTCGGAGGCATCGGTGTGCAGGGCTCCATTACAAACGCGGCCGACCTGGAGAGAATGGTGCAGACCGCCATTGAAGCCTACGGCACAATCGATGGCGTGGTGCATAACACTGGGCATCCGGCAAAGGGAGACCTACTCGTCTTGAGCGATGAAGCCTGGCAGGAAGGCTTCGAACTGATTCTGAAAAGCGTCATCCGGCTCGCCCGCCTGACAACCCCGGTCATGCTGCAACAAGGCCGCGGAGCTTTCGTGAACATCTCAAGCTATGCCGCGAAAAAGCCTGAGGTTGAACGCGCCATTTCGAGCGTCTTTCGGGCGGCGCTTTCTTCGTGGACCAAGATCCATGCGGAGTCTTGTGCAGCGGGCGGGGTACGGGTCAACTCGGTTCTTCCCGGGTTTGTGGACTCTTATCCCGTCGACGCTCAGACGATTGCGACCATTCCCATGGGACGCATTGGGCGGCTGGATGAGCTGGCCGCTGCCGTTGCCTTCCTGCTATCCGACCAGGGTTCCTACATCACGGGCCAGAACATTTTGGTCGATGGCGGAATGGTACGGCCCCTATGATCCAGGTACGGTGACGGCTGTGAATCTTCAGGCCTGGGTTCCAGATCCAGCGCGACCCCCG
>Ga0302319_10018967_pt1 | contig 12509 bp, 10 predicted proteins | sample Bog_T0_2_FD_203319 | JGI IMG/M metagenome (GOLD analysis project Ga0302319, IMG submission 203319) | Peat permafrost microbial communities from Stordalen Mire near Abisko, Sweden - Bog_T0_2 | ecosystem: Environmental > Terrestrial > Soil > Wetlands > Peat | place: Sweden: Abisko, Stordalen Mire... | reverse complement strand
CCAAAGACTGGCTCACAGGGCCCGATGGCTCCCTGCGCGAAACCAACACCATGCCCCAATGGGCCGGTTCCTGTTGGTACTATCTCCGTTATCTGGACCAAAAGAATGCCCAGGCCTTCGTGGGCAAGGCCGCAGAAAGTTACTGGATGGGATCGTTTGCCGATCCCAACATCACGCGTTACGGAACCCCCAACGCAACCGTCGCGCCCGGTGTGGATCTCTATGTCGGCGGCATCGAACATGCCGTCCTGCATCTCCTGTATGCCCGCTTCTGGCACAAGGTCTTGTTCGATCTCGGTTACGTTTCCACGCCCGAGCCGTTTTACAAGCTGGTCAATCAGGGTCTGATTCTTGGTGAGATGGAATACACCCGTTTCGCCCGGGAGAACGGCGAACTAGTTTCCGCTGCCCGGCTCAGGGACATCGCGGAAGAAGCGTTGCCGGCCGGCCCCGCCTTGGTCGGAGTTCACAAGGAGACCGGCGAAAAAATATTTGGCCAGCGGATCGGCGCCGAGGCGGTGGAAGTCAAACCGCAGGGCATCGTCCTGCGTAGCGATCCACAAATCGTCGTGGATGGAAGATGCAGCAAGATGTCCAAATCGCGCGGCAACGTGGTCAATCCAGATGCCATTTTGGAGGAATATGGCGCCGACGCCTTCCGCCTTTACGAAATGTTCATGGGACCATTGCAAGACAGCAAACCCTGGAACACCAATAATGTCGAGGGCGTGTATCGTTTCCTCGGTCGCGTCTGGCGCTTGTTCGTGGATGAAAAATCCGCAACCGCTTTTGAACAGGCCGAAACCACCGCCACCGATGCGTGCAATCCGGAATTGCTTGATACTATCCTGCTCGATGGCGCGATTACAGATATCAGCCCCACGTCGGTGCAGCTCAAAACGTTGCACCTCTGCATCAAGAAAGTCACTGAAGACCTCGATGGCATGCGGTTCAATACTGCCATCTCCGCCATGATGGTCTTCGTGAACGAAGTCATGACCTGGCAGGCTAAACCGTTGCCGGTGATGAAAACCTTCCTGCAACTGCTCGCCCCCTTCGCGCCGCACCTGGCGGAAGAACTCTGGGCCCGCCTGCACTCCACCTTTGGCCAAATCGCACCCTCCCTGAGCTACGCGACATGGCCTAAATTCGAGGCCGCGCTGCTCGTCGAAAGCGAGCTGGAAATGCCGGTCCAAGTCAACGGCAAATTCCGTGACGTCATCAAGGTGGCCGCCGACGCCGACAACGCAACCATGGAAGCCGCCGCCCGGGCCGCCGAAAAAGTCCAGCCATTGCTTGCCGGCAAACTGATCAAAAAAGTCATTATCGTGCCCAAAAAAATGGTGAATCTGATCGTGGCCTGACGGCCGGCTGAAACGGTGGCCGTGGCCGAATGACAGCGTCTGGTTCTGGACTGGTAATTACAGCAGATGACCCAGCTTCTCACGTTTGGTTTTTAAATACCGCGCATTGTGCGGGTTTGGTTTTACCCGAATGGGTACCTGCTCGGTAATTTCCAAACCGTATCCTTTCAGTCCAACCACCTTTTTGGGATTGTTGGTGAGCAGGCGGATGGTTTTCAGGCCAAGATCCACAAGAATCTGCGCGCCCAGGCCATATTCCCGCAGGTCCATGCCGTAACCAAGCTTGAGATTGGCTTCCACCGTGTCCAAACCCTCCTCCTGCAGTTTATAGGCCTTGATTTTGGCGGGCAGGCCAATGCCACGGCCTTCCTGCCGCATGTAAAGAATCACCCCGCGCCCGGCTTCAGCCACCTGCCGCATGGCTTGATGCAACTGCGGGCCGCAATCGCATCGGCGTGAACCAAAAACATCGCCGGTGAGACATTCGCTGTGGACGCGCACCAGCACATCCTTTCTACCAGCCACCTCGCCGCGCACCAGCGCCAGATGATGCTGGCCGTCGACTTTGGAGACATAAAGATGAAGGGCAAAATCCCCGTATTCGGTAGGCAGCTTGACGACCTCAACCTGTTCCACCAGTCTTTCCCTGGCTCGCCGAAATTCGATCAGGTCGGCTATGGTGCAGATCTTCAACCGGTGCTTGCCGGCAAATTTTACCAGGGCCGGCAGCCGCGCCATGGTGCCGTCGTCGTTCATGATTTCGCAGATGACGCCAATTGGCCGCGCCCCGGCCAGGGCAACGAGATCGACGGCAGCCTCGGTATGGCCCGCGCGCTGCAATACGCCGCCGGATTTGGCGCGCAACGGGAACACGTGACCGGGCTGCACCAAGTCGTCAGGCATCGCTGTGGGCGAGGCCATGACACAAATAGTTCGGGCGCGGTCGGCCGCGCTGATGCCGCTGCTGATGCCACGGGCGGCGTCCACGGTAACCTGGAAATCGGTACGGAAAATTTCGCGGTTTTGTTTCACCATGCGCTCGATACCAAGCTGTTGCAGGCGTTCACTCGTGGTCGGAACGCAAATCAGGCCGCGCCCATAGCGGGCCATGAAATTGACGGCTTTGGCCGTGACATATTGCGCAGCCATGATTAGATCGCCTTCGTTTTCGCGTCCCGGATCATCCACCACAATGACCATCCTGCCTTGCTGGAGGTCAGCCACCACAGATTCGATGGAATCGAAATTTCTTTTCATGTAACGCTGTTCATATTAACCGGCGCCGCCGGCAAAGTCACCCCCTTCGTGAAGGGCTGACCAAAGCCCCGTTTATGCGATGGTTGAAGTTTTTTGTTTGTGGGCCCGGCCAAATCGCAATAAGATCGCTTCAGTCTTTTTAAAGATTACCCGACGAGGAGGTGGTGGCGTCGTATCGGTGGCGTCGTATTTTACATCATGTCGTCCAGCACCCCTAAGCGAGTCGGTCATGGGGCGGGAAACTTTCCCGCCCCTGCCGATGTGCACCAGAACCTCCAACGGCTCGACCGACTGGCCAACCTCGGTCTTTTCTCCGCCAGCATCGCACATGAGATGAAAAACAGCCTGGTGGCCATTAATACCTTCTGCGAAGTGTTGCTGGAAAAACAGGCCGACCGTGAAATGGCTGAAATGGTCCGCCGGGAGTTGAAGCGCATCGATGGTTTAACCACGCAAATGTTGCGGCTGGCAGCGCCGCGCCCGGCCACCACCGCGCCCGTGAATGTTCATGAACTTCTGGACCTGACCCTCCGGCTGCTGGAACATCAGATCAGCGGACGAATGATCCTGCTCAAGCGCGCCTATGCAGCGTCGCCGCCGGTGATACGCGGCGACGAGTCGCGCCTGCAACATGCCTTTGTCAACTTGCTGCTGAATGCGGTGGAAGCCATGAGCCAGGGCGGTGAACTCACGGTGGCTACCGAAACGGTCGGGGACAACCTGAAGCTTTCGTTTCGAGATACCGGCATCGGCATAGCCCCGAAAGATTTTGAACACATTTTTGACACTTTCTTCACGACCAAAAAAAATGGCACCGGCCTGGGCTTGGCCATTTGCCGGCACGTAGTCGAGGAACATCGCGGAACGATTGACGCACAAAGCGAAGTTGGCCGTGGCTCCATCTTCATCGTTACCCTGCCGATCAAGTGACAAAACTCCAGAGCTTGGGCAACCCTGGACCGCAAAGTCTTTCCCTCCGGAGTATCTGACTCGGTGACGACATCTTGACGTGTTGTCTTTCTACTGGCCCTGGTGAAGGGTAAAGGATCGGGACTCTTCCACGACACCACTCTGACCGGCTATCGCCAGGGCAATGTCAGCTTGCCTCCTATTCGGTTGGCTTGTAAAACAAGACTGGGATAAATGCATTGAATTTTTCTTCACAACCCTGCCTGATTCGCCGATCGCTAGCTGACCTGTCATGCTGGCTTGAGACCGGCACGGCAACCGCCGTGAATTGCTGTTTGCCGGGAAAGTTGTCAAAATGGAAGCACCCTGGATTTACGATGCCAGGCTGGTCTTTCCCACGTTGTTGGCCCCGCTGAACAAATTTAGCCGGTTCAGCCGCGTGAAGCCTAACTCCCGAAAACCCTTGAAGTTTTCGAATTTTAAACTCGTGATCATTGATGCAAATTCTAACCGAAGGAAGGTTCGAAGGTCTGGCGTTTAGGTTTGATCGATCCCGGTTTCCACCGCTTTCCACGTTGGCTCCAAGGCGACGGATGAAATCGCCGCCAAAAAGTTTCCCCGCCGCCGCGCCCGCTTTGCCCGCGCCAAAGGCGCGCTTAAATTGCAACCTGGTCTTCGGCTCGGGTATCGCCGGGTATCGTCATCGATAATTCAAGCAGGGCGCCTACCATCTGGGAAGGACGCGACTGGCTGTTTCGTCTGCGATGCGCTGCCGCAGTCATGTGAAAGTCTGAGTGAGTATCCATCGGAAAAATCCCGTCGGCGGCGCGTCAAACCTCTCAACGGCGTCCCGCAATTCCTTCATCTCAACTTCGTGCTTTCGCCCGTCCTTTGCCATAATCCATAGGGCACCGTCCCAACCATCCGTCTGGATCTCGAAGGCGTGACCTCGAAAAACAAACTCGGCCCCAACATCTTCGCCGGACCAAAAGAACCGTCGTTTCTGTGTAAAAAAAACGCCAGAGACTCCTGAGACAGCGCGACCAAGAAAACCGTAAGTCGCGTTTGGCACACGAAAACTGACTCCCTTATTGTATTCTTCTGTCTTCATCAGCCATCCATACCTTCGCTGTCATCATGCGATCAATATCGCCGGTTTGCGGCGAAAATCGAGTGTATTTCATAATCGTAAGCTGCGAGGTAAAACGAGCGGAACCGGACGGCGAGCCATTCAGCTCGCCGGTTCTGCGGTCGAAGGCTTGTTGTGCTTCGATTCCAAAAAACATTCGTAAGGGGCATGATCTTACGAGCCATTTCATTTGAATTCTAAACCGCCCCATTTTAATTATGTCATAAACATGGCGTTGCCGTTATAACGAAGCAGGTTTGATTTTCGCAATCCAACCGTCCATTGCAAAACATGAATCTTTTTGAAGCCATTGAAAAGCGTCGTTCGGTCCGCAAATATTTGAACGAAACCGTGCCGCGTCCCGTGATGGAGCAGGCCCTGCAAGCCGCCCTGCTCGCACCCAATTCCTCCAACCTGCAGCCTTGGGAATTTTATTGGGTGAGGCATCCCGAAAAGAAGGCGCAATTGGTCACCGCTTGCCTTGATCAGGCAACCGCCGCCACGGCTGCGGAGCTCGTGGTGTGTGTGGCGCGGACCGATACCTGGCGCCGCAACCGGCAACTCATCCTCGAGAACCTCCGCCAACGCGGCCCGGTCCCGCAGCAACAACTGGATTATTATAGAAAAATCGTGCCCCTGTTTTACACGCCCGGCTGGTTGGGTTTGCTCGGCTGGGTGAAGTCGGCCCTCTTTGCCGTGGTCGGACTCTTCCGCCCCGTGCCGCGCGGGCCTTTTTCAAAATCAGGATTAAGGGCCACGTTGAGCAAGACTACCGCCCTGGCGTGCCAGAATTTCATGCTGGCCATCACGGCGCAGGGTTTCTCGACCTGTCCCATGGAAGGATTTGATGCGTCGCGCGTCAGGAAAATCCTGGGTCTCCGCAGCGCCGCGACCATCGTCATGGTCATTTCCGTGGGCCGGGAGGATCCGGCCGGAATCTACGGTCCGCGTTTGCGCCTGGATCCGGCGCTATTCTTATTTGAAGTCTAGCTTTTCATGGGATCGACGGTTTGAATGGCAACGCCTGTTGCGGGTTCAACATGGAAAGATACGCGACCTTGCCTTGAAACCTTGCCTGGCGCGCACCCAAGTCCACGCCGCCATTTTGCCGGCCTAGCTGATGCGCTGCGGCGCGAAGTCGCCGCCGTTCCTGACGCGAAAGGCCGAGGGTTCGGTTGACCACGACCCCTGTCACGGTTTGACGATTGCCCTGACCCATCAATCGGGTTTTGTCCCGGTGGATAACGAACCCTTCCTCGGCGACGATCCGGTTCACCACCCTGCGGAAGTAATCGGCGGCAGCACGATCCAGAGCACCAGAGAAAGTGAGATCATCGGCGTAACGGGTGTAAACAAGCCCGCGCTTTTTCGCCAAACCAGCCAGACGATGGTCGAGGCGAAGTAGCAATGCGTTGCAAATTCCGGGACTGGTCGGGGTGCCTTGGACACAGTAACGCTGGCCCACCGGCACGTGAAACACCATGCCCTCGACTTCGACCGGTTGCCGTTCCGCCTCTGTCATCACCACCGCCAGACTCGTCGCAACCGGATAGCCGTAGCCGTAGGCGATCAATAATCCGCGGACGCGCGCGCAGGTGACCGTCGGGAAGAAGTCTTTCAAATCCAATTTGAGGAGGAACCGTTTGCCCACGTGGGGTTCAGCTCCCGTGCGGATGCTGTGGCCACGGCGGAACGCATGGGCGTTTTTACTCAGCGGCAATTTCTCGACCAGCACTTCGAGCAGCTTTCTTTGAATTGCTTTGAGCCGCCGCTTGGGGGCCATGATCAGTCGTTTGCCTCCCGAACGCTTCGGGATTGCAAACGTGACATAATGCGGCTGCCGCTCGCGCTCGCGGTGGATGGCGAAAAACCAAAGTTCCTTCAGCGAGATGCCGAGTGCCTTCGCCACATCTTCCTCGCTTTTCCAAACGGGCAGATCGTAACGTTTGAGCTGCGCCTCGTCCGTGAGCAGATCCCGCAGATTGCGGTTGCGTGTCCGCATCGTTCCGCCGAAGAGTCGGTCGGCCTCCGCGACCGACATAACTCTCTTCTTTTTTGTGAATCCCAACTGGCGCGCGGGTGACTTGATCTTCGGGAGCAGCCGCTGGTCACGCAATGCCAGGCGGCGATGATGTTCCTTGAGCGGGCCTCCGGAAGCACTCACCTTCTCTTCCACCGCATCTGATCCTTCCAATCCTTGCCCCGTGGCCGAGGTTGAAAGCCGGGAGATGTCGCGTCTGCGCGATCCGCCGAAGATTGATTTGATCCAGCCGCCGAGGCTCATGGGTTCAAACCTCCAGCTTTGTTGAAGGCAGATAGGACCCGGCGGCGGACTACCTTCGAGGCTTTGGACTCAGGGCCTCCCTGCGTTGCGAACGTAGGGAACCCTGGCGACGTATGTCTGGCATTACTCCTCCACGGCGAAACACCGTGGCACTCATGGCTAATCCGCAGCCGCCGGGCCTTATCTGTCTTCATTGTTTCCCCTCCGCTTGGTCCTCGTCAACGTTTTCTTCCTCTGTCTCGTCCTCGCTGTCGCCCACTTCGCCTGCGGACGCGGGCTTCACGCTGGCGGGAGCATTGGCAGTGGTCGAGGTCGGCAAATCTTTTCGGCCATCCGCGCTGGCCTTGAATAATGCCAGCATGTGTTCGCACGGCCCCTTGCCCAGGAGGTTGTCCTGGAAAAACGGACAACTGCACGTCCCAAAGATAATCCGCCCCGAGTCCCCCACGACAATGTCCGTCTGCTCCATCGCAACATTGCCCGTGACCCGCCAGTCGCGATACACAATTTCACGCGTGACCGGCCCAGCCGGCGTTTTGAGTTTCCTGGTCTTGCGGGTTTCCTGTGGTTCACAACGCGCGCGGGAAACGGCATTGTTCTCGAGCAGTGCCCGGGCTTTTTCAAGCCGTTCATCCGGCGGAAAGAATTTGTTCTCATCCACCGGCTGTTCGAATAGCTCGCGATGCCGGAACTCGCGCGATGTCACATCGAAGACGGCGCGGCCTTGTCGACCGAGCCGCTCACATGTGCGCCAGATGTTGTCGGGAGTTTGCTTGAGATCCGTGGCCAGATCATTTGCCGAGGCGTGGAATCGGCTGGCCAATTGTTGGTGAACTTGCGCGACCAAATCATCGCTGACCGGTGCCGTGTCGCTGAGCAAGTCAAAGCTGCCCGCGTCGGTCCAGCTCTGGTCACTCCAACCCGACAAGCCCAGCACAAAGGTCAGGTCCGGCAAATTGACCGCATAGAAACTCGGCAGGCCGCGGCCTTTTAGGTGGATGTCCACGCTGGTCGCGAAAGGCAGGAGCGGTTCAATCAAATTGAGCCGGCGGCGGCCCCACGTTCGAATGGTGCGCGGCTCCGGGTAATTGTGTTCTGCGCCACGAAGCCGGATGGAATGCTCCCAAGGTTCGAGCACGATCTGCGCATCCTCACCCGGTTTGAATTCATAGCGCACTGCCCGCGGCGAAACTTTCGCCTTCGTATAACGCAGAAACCGGATGGCGGAGAGCAGGTCGGCGGGCCGGACGGTGATCCGCGTGCCCGGCATGGCCATCGCGCTGCTGACCTGCAGAAATCCGCGCACCCAGCTGTCAGCCAATTCTACTTTCTGTTCGAAGCGCCCACCCGCGCCTTTCGTTTTCACTTCAAAACCCTGGGCTCCGACCCGCAGCCAGGTTTCGCGGCTCGAACGCAATTCGTTGAGCGCTCCCCACAGCCACGCGGAGAAGTCAACGTTCGTTGTCCCGGCAACCACCTCGCCGTCCGTGGCGAACATTTTCGGGTTGGCGATCACCATCGCATAAACACTGTGGTCCTGGCTGAAGGCCTCAAAGAAAATACGGTCCGGATGCACCGTTATCACCGGATCGAGAATCCAGCTCATCAGTTCGCCTTGGGTGAGCCAGGTGTCGTTCGACCAGATCGCCTCGCCTAGCGCCCGCAGCGTAAAGCGGAGGATTGGAATATTGCGCATGACCTGGCCGTGGAAACGCACCGGCCGCCGCGCATTCGCGGACATCCCCAGCAATGCTCTTTCGCGGTCGGACTCGAACACACTCGGGCTGGCGTAATCCAGGGCGAAGTTCATACAGCTTTCCTTTCGTAAATCACCGGTTGCTCTTTCCCGCCGCGCAACTCCGGCCACCGATGCAGCAATTGGGCGATCAGCCCCAAAAGCCGCTCCTTCGGATAGCGGGTATCGGGCAGGTTCAATGCATCCTTCGCCCGATCCAAAACCAGTCGCGCCGATTCAAATGTGCTCGCCCCGTTGGCCACGGCTCCGAAGGCGAGCGTCCGGGTGTGGCGCCGCATCGGACGCAGCAACGTCCCCATCAGCAATGGCAGGTGGGTCATGGCCTGATCGCGGGCGCGCGGGTCGGCTAACCCCAGCGCGCGATACGCCAGCGCCATCACATGGATCTCCGATGCCTCGACCAGATCCGCCAAGCTGCGCGGGTCGGCGAGATACGAGGATGCCGAGCGCTCGAAAAGCAGCCGCGCAAGCCGGTTGGCTTTGATGAGCGCGTTGTATTGATGGATGGAATAAGCCGGGACTTTGCCCAGCACATTTGCCGCGCGACGGCAGAAAATCGCTTCATTGGTTTTCAACGCTGCATAATAATCAGTGAGGCGATCCGCATCTTCCAACAGTTTCGCCGCATTCCCCCACCGACCCGTACGCGTCACGATCCGGCTCGCGAGATGATCAACCATTTCCTCATCGCCGACGGCGATGAAGTGGCTGAGCAAATGGGTGTAGCTCTGCCCCCAGAGGTTCGCCTGCACATGCAATTTGTAGGGGCCACGAAGCAAATCTGGGAAACGAGCGTGGAGCGCGAGCGCGACGGGTTCTTCCAATTGATGCACTGTCGCGATTCCCAAGCCGGTCCAATTCCACTCCCGTGCCGCGCCCGCCAGCGCGAGCAGACGCGCGACCACGTCCGCGTCCGGCAGGTCCCGGTTTTCTACCAGATCCAGCAACTCCTTGTTGAATTCTTTCCGGGAACTACAGGTGCGGATCAGCGCCGACCACAAATCCCACCAGCCTTTTTCGCGCGCATAGTCAGCCATCCTGCCGTAACTGCCTCGGGCGAACCAACTGCGCCAAACCTGATTCAGATGACGAATGATGTAAGGGAACACCTCCCGTCCGCGGCGCTGAACCAGTTGAAAAAAGCCTTCTGCCAAATTCGCGCTCAAGCCTTCGGGATGGCGTTTTTCCAGTTCGCGGCACAGGTCCCCAGCGTCGCGGATCGCTTCGCACAGCCCGAGACTTTCCTTCGTCCAATCCGCCACTGGCACTTGCTTGCGATAAAGCTGCCAGCGAAAATCCTCGTCCTTGTTCGCCTCGACGAGCGCGATCAGTCGACCCCATAATTTTCGTTTATCGCCGCCCAGCCAACTGCCCGGGAGACGTCGCAGGATATATGCGCTCGTCGCTCGCGCATCGCGTTCGTAAAGAGAGCAGGCGTTTTCCTCGTCAAGCTGAAACCACAGATCGAACTTGCGCAGGACGGTCTGTCGCTGGGCGGGCGTGGCGGCGACCCGGAAGCGCACCTGCAAGTCCGCCATGATCTGCTGGTCGCGCGCATCGCGCTTGCGCCAGTCGAAGCGCTCCGAAAGTTTCCACTCGTAAAGCCGCCGGAACAAATCGGCCTCATCGTTTTTGTCCACCTCCGTCAGCCATGCTTCGAGAATTCTGGCCTTGTCGCCCTTCCAGTGGATCGTTTCCGTCTTCCACTTCGGCAAAACCATGTAAGGGCTGAACCGCGAGAGGATGAAAGCGCGGAAAAGAATCCGGTTGCGGCGATATAGCTCGGGACCGAACAACCAGGTAAAACCGGAAAAGGAGATTTCAGCCGCGGCGAGCGTTTCGAGCTGCCGGCGCACCTCTGCATCGGGCATGGCCGGCTGCAACAGCGCCCGGATGGTTTGCTCCAGTTCATTGGGAGTCATGCGTGCGCTAGGTTTACTAGGAAGTCAAGCGAGCCGCAAGTTTTGCCCGAAAACGAAGGGAGCGTGACTTCACGCGGCGGACCGCTAAATGATCAGTTACCGCTTCTTCAAGCCAGCCTGCCGTCACTGACGGATCTTCGTTCACGGGAAAAATAATTAGCCGACTAAACAAGGAATTTCCAAACGATTCCGATCTTCACTCCCCGCGAGGCTTAAAGCCTATTGCCGGCGATGAAGGACGGTCTCGCCGGAAACCATATGGAGTGAATTTATAATTGACAAAGTAACTTAATGAGTTATTATGTGCTCGTTATAGTGAACCATAACCAAATAAACAATTGTGCTCCGCAAAGGAAAAATCGCCCGTCTCCCGCGCCACCTGCGTCATGAACTCAATTGCCGCCTCGCCGATAACCAGGACGGCGGCGTCACCCTGAACTGGCTCAACGCCTTGCCCGAAGTCAAAGCTGTGTTGGCCCGCGACTTCGGCGGCGAGCCCATCGGCAAACAAAACCTCTACGAATGGCGCCAGGGCGGCTTCGTCGAATGGCAGGCCCGCCAGGACCTCCTCGAACAAGCCCGCGACCTCGCCGCCGATGCCGAGGAACTGGACGCCGCCGCCAACGGCAAGCTGCTCGACGGCCTGGCCACCGCCCTGTCCATCCGTTACTCCGCCACCCTCGCCAATTGGGACGGCGTGGACAACGAAGCCATCCGCGGCCAACTGTGCATCCTGCGCAGCTTCACCCAGGACATCGTCGCCTTGCGCCGCTGCCAACCGGGCGCCGCCCGGCTAAAAATCGACCAGATACCCTTCGAACGCGAAGAAAAGAAACTTGCCGACGCCGCGGCGCAAGCCAAGATCGATAAAGAACGTGGCGATCAGGCTCAAAGATATTTGGAAGAAAAGTGGCGGCTACTGAAACTGGCCGAAGCTCAAGCGGCGGCCGCTGCCGCCACCCGGCAACCCGCTGACCGAAACGTCCCGCTGGCCACGCCAGCCAGGCCGGCCGCCGTCCACGGTCGTGTAGAACGGAGGCGCAAAATGCTTAGGCCAATGACTTCCCATGTTTCAGCCCTTTCGAGCATCGTGGCAAATGGTCATCAGGCCATCTATTCCGTTTCCTCCGCCCCCGCTAAGATTCCGTACGGCGAGTTTTCCCCAGTACGGCTCCAAACGGGCTGTCGAGCGGCCACCTTCACCGGCGCGTCCGCACCGGCTTATCGGCCGCTCCAGCCTGCCTCGGGCGTCCACCCACTTTTATCTGCCAGCGCTTAATGACGTGCCACCGTCCCTACTCCGATGGTTCCGCGGGCCGCCCACGAATCCGGGCCCCTCGGCTGGGCCTTCGCCTTTTTACCAGAGGCTCGGCAACCATTCCTCCACCCACCGGTCTACGGGTGGTACCTTTACGAAGCTGCACCGTTCGCTTGATGTTGCGGCCCGCCATTTCGCTTGCCCCACTCCGGATGGGACGTTTACGACCGAGCTTGCCTGTGCCGGATCGCTCCAAACACAGGTCGGTTATGACTACAAGGGCGTTCGTCTCGCCCTTGACCGGACTCTCACCGGCCGCTCTGGCAGCCTTGTGGGCTGCACGGTAAAACCAGGTAAAACCAAAATCAATAATCGTTGTTTCCATGAATCATGTGCCATCGATACCCAATATTTGACTTGACCGCGAAAAAAGTTGTGCCATTTTGCTACTTATCTATTTGACCTTCTATAATGGCTGCGGTGAAATCAAGTTTTCTTGACAAGGTGCTTGGCCGGATAGGCCGGCTGGATACAGAGGGGCTGCAGAGTGTTGTTCAGCGGCTGGCGCGGGAGCGTACTTTTCTGGAAACGCTGTTCAATACCATTGAAGACGGGGTTCTGGTGGCGGAC
>Ga0302319_10018966_pt1 | contig 12509 bp, 6 predicted proteins | sample Bog_T0_2_FD_203319 | JGI IMG/M metagenome (GOLD analysis project Ga0302319, IMG submission 203319) | Peat permafrost microbial communities from Stordalen Mire near Abisko, Sweden - Bog_T0_2 | ecosystem: Environmental > Terrestrial > Soil > Wetlands > Peat | place: Sweden: Abisko, Stordalen Mire... | reverse complement strand
TGTGCCTGATTTTGGCATTGGCAGCGGCAACTCTCCGCGATCTGACCTACTGGCAGAACGGCGTCAACTTGTTCACGCACGCGAAAGTCCTAGCTGGCCGCTCGGATGCTCACCTTGAAGCGGCTCTCGGCGATGCGCTCGTTATCGCCCATCGATACAACGAGGCCTATGAGCATTATGGAGAAGCGTGTACGTTACTCCCGCGCGACGCGCAGTGTCGTTACAACATGGCGGAGATCCTGTTTCATCGCCATCAACTCCGCGACGCGCTGGAACAGTATCAGATCGCCCTGAGTCTGACCGACAGCAAGGACATGGCACTCTCATGTTTGACCAATTCCGGCGAGATACTCTTGGACCTAGCAGATTACGAAGCCGCAGTGAAGAGCTTGGCAGGAGCGTTGCAGATTGACCCGAACAATAAAAAGGCGTTGCAACTGCGCCAACGGGCATTGGATCAAAGCACTGCAATCCGTTAAGGAACTCTCAGGTTCAGTGTGTCGCACTTGCGGCCGCGCAAGTCTGTGTGAGAAAGGGCTGCCCTCATTGCGCAACCGGCGGGTTCCTCTCTATGTGACGACGATCACAATCGGCTGTGACGATGGAGGCTGCCCACCCCGCGCGCAACCCGTATCTTGAACCAACAGATGCCTTCAACGGGTAGAATTCCAGTCATAGGGATGGATTTATATATGAATGCCAGGATCTTCCGACTCTCCCACGCACTCGTCCTTGCTGGTCTTTTCGTTTTCACGATCGGATTCGCCCACGCCGGCGATGTTTCCCATCTCTCCGGTTCATACCAGGTGATCCACAAGACCGACGTCGGCTCCCAAACCCGCGTTCAACTCCAACTCCACCTGTCGAACCACGGGCAACGCGATCTCCAAATCCAGCGGATCACTGTTTGGGACTCGCCTCATCATCCTGGAGGCAAACCCCAAGCCTGCTCGCTGCTCGTTCATCCCGGCTCTTCTGCGAGCACCACGCAAGAGTTCACTCTGCCGCGCTCGGAATACCGGTCGTGGACCCGTTCCAAGCGGCTCAACTTGCTCGTAGCCGTTGAGGGCCCCGCCGGCCGCAAAGCGACCGAACTGGTTCGGCTGGATCGGACTTCCGACGGAAAGGCGAACTGACCCATGTCCTCCCCCAAGATGATCTCCCCCAACACGACCTTCCCCAACAAGCTCGCTTCGATCTGCATCGCCGTCGCGTTCGCACTCAGTGCGCCGCAGTTCTTGTTCGGTCAATACACGATCAACACCATCGCCGGCGGCGGCCCGAATCATATCGCTGCACTCAGCGCCAGCACCGGGTATCCCGAAAGCATTGCCTTCGATTCGGCCGGCAACGCCTACATTGCCGAGTCGTATGCCAGTCAGATCCTCGAAGTCTCGGTGGCGGGCACCGTCACCGTAGTCGCCGGAAACGGCACGGAGGGCTACTCCGGCGATGGCGGCCTCGCGACCAGCGCCGCTCTTAATCAGCCAGAAGGTGTATTCGTCGATAGTTCAGGAAACATCTTCATTGCCGACACTGAAAATTCTGTCATTCGCGAAGTGCTGGCCAGTACCGGCAACATCCAAACGGTCGTGGGCGTGAGCTACGATGCCAGTAACGGTAGTGCGTGCCAGTCCGGAGGCGACGGCGGTCCCGCCCTCAGCGCGAACCTTTGCCTGCCTTATTCCGTATTTGTGGATGGCTCCGCCAATATCTTCATCGCCGATTTCGGCAATTCCACCATTCGCGAAGTAGTTGCCAGCACCGGCAACATTCAAACCGTCGCCGGCACCCCCGGCACCCCGGGCTATATCGATGGCGTGCTGGCCACTAGCGCAGAACTCGATCTTCCCGCAAGCGTTGTTCTCGATGCAGCGGGCAACATCATCATCGCGGATACGTTCAACTCGGTGATTCGTGTCGTGAATCCGGGCGCGCAACCCGTGACCATCGCCGGTACCTCCATTCCGGCGGGCTTCATCACGACCGTCGCCGGCTCTCAATACGATCCAGAAAGCTCCGTTTGCCAACTGACCGGCGATGGCGGTCCTGCGCTCACTGCATTTCTGTGCCTGCCGTTCGGCGTCTTCGTGGATAGCTCGGAGAACATTTTCGTAGCGGATTACGCTAACTTCGCCATTCGCGAGGTTGCTTCCGCCGGCACCATCTCGACCGTCGCCGGCACGCTCGGCGCCGATTGCCAGACCTATGCCACGACAAAATGCGGCGATGGAGCCGCTGCGACCAGCGCCCAACTCAACTATCCCAGCGGCGTCGCCCTTAACTCCGGCAACCTCTTCATCGCCGATACCCAGGACTTCGAAGTCCGTGAAGTCACCGGCGGAAATATCCAGGCCTTTGCCGGCAACGCCACCGAAGCTTATTCCGGCGATGGCGGCACGCCCACCAACGCTGAGCTGAACGACCCAGGGGCCGTTTTTGTGGATGCTTCCGGCAACGTCTTTATCGCCGATACAAACAATTCCGTGATTCGCGAAATAGTAGCGAGCACTGGCGACATCGCGACCGTGGCCGGCAACGGCGTGGCCGGCTACTCCGGTGACACCGGACTTGCTACTAGCGCAGAACTCAATGCCCCTCAAGGGGTTTTCGTCGATTCCGCGGGCGACATTTTCATCGCCGATTCCGCCAACAATGTGATTCGCGAAGTTGTCGCGTTGTCCGGAAAGATCCAAACCGTCGTCGGCAATGGCACGGCAGGCTTTGTCGACAACGTCGCGCCCCTTAGCGCCGAACTCGACAACCCATTTGCCGTCGCTGTCGATATCTCCGGAAACATCTTCATCGCTGACAATGCAAACGACGTAATCCGCGTCGTCAATACCGGCACTACCGCGCTCACCTTCGGTCCAATCTCTGTCCCAGCCAACACGATCCTGACCGTCGCCGGAACCCCCCAACTCGATTGCGGCGAGGACACGACATCCACATTATGCGGCGACGGCAATGTCGCCAACACTGCGAATACTGTCTATCTGTCATCCCCCGCCGGTGTCGTCGTCGACGCCACGGACAACATCTTCATCGCCGACACCTTTGACAACGCCGTCCGCGAAGTCTCAGTCTCGACCGGCATCATTCAAACCGTGGCGGGAACCATCGGCGCAACCGGCGGCTTCTCCGGTGACGGCGGCGTCGCCACCAGCGCTCTTCTCGACAGTCCCTCCGGCGTGTTCCTCGACGCCTCGAACGACATCTTCATCGCGGACTCCGAAAACGCCGCGATTCGCGAAGTCGTAGCCGCCACTAACGTCATTCAAACCATAGCCGGAATCCCCGCCACCCAAGGCGGATTTGCCACACCCGGCTTCTCCGGCGATGGCGGCCCCGCCACCAGCGCGGAGCTGAATTTCCCTTCGGGCGTGTTCGTCACTTCCGCCGGCAAGGTGTTTATTGCAGACACAGACAACTCACGCATCCGCGAACTGGCTCCCGCTCCGCTCACAGTAACGGTTGCCCCGAGCACCGCTACGGTCGTGGTGAGTGCGCTCCAGCAATACACCGCAACCGTAACCGGAAATGCCAACACAGGTGTGAACTGGTTCGTTAACGGAGCGGCGGGCGGCAACTCAACCGTTGGCACAATCTCGGCCACCGGATTATTCCAAGCCCCGACCGCAGTTCCTTCTCCAGCCACGGTTACAATCTCCGCGATTTCCCAGGTCGACAACACCACTACAGGAACCGCCCAGGCAACGATTGCCAATCCCAGCGTAACCATCACCGTAACTGTGAGTACGAACCCGCCCGTCACGCAGGTCTATACCGGAACCGTGCAACCATTTACCGCAACCGTCACCGGAACGACAAACACCGCCGTGACTTGGTATGTCGAGGGAGCGCAAGGCGGCGACGCGACCTTTGGCACCATCGATACCTCGGGCAATTACACTGCTCCAGCCAGCGTTCCATCGCCGGCAACCGTCACCATCGAGGCGGTTTCGCAGGCGGACGCGACCGCCATCGGCGTCGCGCAGGTAACAATCGTTGCCGCTCCCGCCGCATCCCAGCCCGCGCCCCAAACTGTATCTCCCGGCGGGACGGCGAACTACTCACTGTCCTTGAACGCCAGAACTGGAAGTCCGAGCCAGCCCATCACGCTGTCCTGTCTGCCAAGTTCCTTGCCAGCGGGAGCCACGTGCGTCTTTTCGCAAAATGGCCAAACGATCACAATCATTACTCCGAGCAACAACTCGGTTCCGTTTGCGCTTGCGGTAACGGTTCCGTCCGCTTCCGCTTCTTTGCAGAAGGCAGGTCGGCCATGGATTGCGCCACAGCTCTTTGCCGTCTTCTTTCCTTTGGCGGGAATCTTGTTGCTCGGCGCCAAATCGCGGAAGCAGCGTGTACGCTCGATGTTGCTGGCGTTCATCGGCGTCCTGCTGCTCACCCTGATGGCGTGCGGCGGCGGGGGCAGTTCGCCGGGTTCCACGACTTACACGATCAAGATTCAAGGAACCACAGCCGCACAACCGAACCCAGTGACGATCACGACGGCGAGCTTGACGGTGCAGTAGGGTAGCTGTGCAATAGAGTAGAACTGCTTGTCAAAATTGGTTTGTGGAAGGGCACGGCTTCAGCCGTGCCATCAAGCCAGCAAAAATGCGGGGCTTCAGCCCCTGAGGGCCAACCACCTGAGTGGTGATAGTAAGATCACTTCGCTGCCCTCGCCCCCTGCTTTCCCGCTTCGACTTGCGCCCGGAATTCCGCGCCCAGCGCATACGCTTCTCCGCGGAATGGGCTTTCTCGCTCTGCATTGTGAAACGCAGCCAGCGCAAGATTCCCATGTCCCAGCTTGAGTTCGGCATTTCCGAGCATCAGATACAGCCAATGGGGTCTGTTTGATCGCTCCGCTGCGTTGTTCAGAACCTCCGCCTCCTCCGCGTAGCGGCCGTCCTGGTCATACATTCGGGCCAGCGCAGCCGGCGCATCGTCAACCGAACCGAGCTTTACCGAAAGCGCGAGCTCTCGTTCGGAATCCTTCGCATACCCCAAATTGCCCAGCGCGATCCCTTTTGCATAGTGCAAAAACGCATTCTCCGTAAAGATGCGTTCCGCCTTCTCCAGGCGTTGCATCGCTTCGGCATTTCGATCCAGCACCACCAGGATCGTTCCAGCATTTAACAGCGATCGAAATTGCTCAGGTCCTGACGCGCCAGCCGGCGGATCCGCAAACTGCACCGTCTTGCAATCGATTTCGAGGCGATGAACCAGATCGGCTGTTTCCGGCGCAACCCGTACAAACACTGCTCCAAATGCATCCAGGAAAACAGGCCGCCACCCTTGGGCGTCGCAATAGCTGCCCAGGCTTCGTAATGCGTTTCCCGCCTCGAAATCCATCGACAAAAGCAGCGTGCGAATTCCCCTTGTGTCGGCCTCGCTCGTCCACGCTGCTGAATCCAGCGCTTCCTCCAATAGGCTCGAGTTGCGCAGCAATAATGAGCCTCCGAAAGGAACCGAACGGCCATCAATATAGTCCGGGTAACCGGGCGATAGCTTCCAAACTACGAACCCTCCCGAATTGAAGTCATGGAACAGATTGCGGGGAAGTTGCTCCTTCAATACAAACGCCGCCGCCTGCTCCGGCTGCCACCGCGATTCCCCCGCGCCAAAAAGTGAGAATACGAAAGGAGTCTTGAGATAGAAACGATTCGTGATCAGGTCAAAGCTCCTGACGCCGACAAAGCCAGTGACCATCACAACCAACGCGATTGCAGCAAAAGCTTTGCTTTTTGCCGACATTTCCAAGCGTGTCGCGATTTTCCCTTTACTAAGTGAACTCAGAGTTTGCGACAGAACCGTTCCCCCAACCACAACCGTGATTGTGGCGAAACAGGCCTCCATCCGTATGGCATGGATCACAAGATAAATCGCGCTCGCCAAAAGGAGTGCTGTCACGAAGTTGCGCCTTGCCAACGCGCAGAGTACGGCGACGGATGCCGCGAATATCAGCCAAAGCACGGCGCTCTCCGGAGCGCGCCATGCGAATGCTCTCGAAAGCGCGGCGGGCGTAAGCCGCAATCCTTGCCATTCCCAAATCCACAGACTATGGGTTTGAACGATGCTGCCCTGCCGCTCGATCGCCGCATAAATGCGCCAGCCCCATGGATTGACGAGCGTTGCCGCCAGCGTAGCGATCAGCCACGGCACCGCTTCTTTCAATCGAAGCCAGGCGTCGGCTTTGCGCGCAGGCGCAATCGCATCCTCGAGTTCCAGCAAAACGAAAGCTCCGCACATGGCCAGGCCGGCAATGAAGCCCAAGTGCAGGTTCACCCACAAGCACATCAGCACCGGAAGCAGCCATAACGGGCCTTTTCCCGATCGGTGATAGTGCCACAGGATGCTTACGTACGCTGCGAAGAAGACTGCCGTGAACATCTCAGCCCGGGGTGGAGTAAGGGCAGCGATGAGTGGAACCGCCGCTGCCGCCAAGACCACCCCTGCTACCGAAGAACGGCGCAGCAGGAGCGCGACCGTGCTCACACACGCCGCGGCTCCCAACCACGACAACAGGCCATACCCGCCAATTACGTAGGACAGATAGAGCAGGATTTGCGACAGGACCGGATAAATCCACTCCATGCCCGATGCGGTATAAGAGAAAACGTCTGTCCACGGTATCTGTCCGTGTTGCACGATCCAACGCCCGGTTGCCAACTGCCATCCCAGATCAAAATCACCGAGAGTGCGCAGGCCGGCAGCCAATGCGTATAGAAGTGCCAGCACGACAAGTGCGAGTCGCGCGTAACGAAGATTGAGGATTGGACGGGAGGTTGTCGTCATGTCTTCAGTACCGCCCGTCGCGTTCACCGTGTGCAAGTTCCGTAATCGAAGTGGCAAATCTCTTGGGGAGATTCTGTTGGGATCCCTGGGGCTCTCCATGCACCCCTGTGTACCCTGTGGTTCATGCTTTTTGCTGCTGCTGCCGAATCGGATTTCCGTTAGGGTCTACTTGGGCGCAAACCCGTTACGCGGCATTACGCTCCCGACAGTGCCGTTCGGATTATGTGCCACTTCATGGCAGACCAACGCGCAAGTTCCAGTGCTGCCATTGTAAGAAATGGGCATCCCGCCGTTCGGAGCGACTACATTCAAGTCGAAGTCGACGAGCCGGTCGCCGGTCACGGTTCCATTTCTACCCGCGATTCCGTGCGCAGTGTGGCAAGTAGAGCACGTAAAACCGGCATTGATGTGGATGGAGTGCCGGGACCAGCTTGTATTCTGGATGATATTGCCCGCGAGATCATGGCATTTGCCGCACATCGCGTACGGCCCGTTTACCGTCAGATCCGGGTTGGGATAGAGGTTCGTAATCCGCTGGCCCGGACCCGGCGCCTGGCTGAATTCATAACGTCGCTCCAGAAGGTGAGGCCATTTCGATCCGTGCGGACCGCTCGGGCCCGTACCGCCGAATTCGCGGTTGTCGTCGCTGTTGTGACAATCCGTGCAAAATATCTGGAGCCCCATCAGCCGCCCCTGACTGGTTCCGTTCAGTTGCGACATGTTGGGCAGAAGACTGGGTTGGGGGTAAGTCGAGGAACTCGTGTGCGTGACGGGATGGCTGGAGGACGCTGTAGCGGAAAATTCCGAAAGTACGTCCCCAGGATCCGCCGGGTTCGACACGTACCGCACCGGGAGATACCCGAGTTTCGATTTCGTTGGCTTGCCCGTAGACGTACCGTGGCAGCGAAGGCAGTTTTCATATTGGTTCACAGCCGGCACCAGAGGGGTAATTCCGTCAGCGGCCGAAATTCCATTCACTGCGTTCTGCGACGGACGAAGTAGCGGCGGTGGCGTGAACGTAGTAACTTGCTGCGCCCCATGCGGGTTGTGGCAATCGGCACAGGTGGCATGACGATTGTTGTTCAAAAGAATCCCCTCGGCCGTATCGTGCGTGTTATTCCCGGAGGGATAAGGATGATAAGAGATCTTTGAGAATTCCGCGTATACGTTCGCCACGGTTGGGGTGATATTGCTGTTGCCGTTGTGGCAGGTGATGCAGTTCTGGGTGTAAGCGTCCAGGTTGGCGGGCGCGGGGGTTGCGCCGCGCAACAGTCGCGCTGGACCGTTCGCATTGTGCTCCACATGGCAACTCGTGCATGCGTTCTGCGCGACGCTGAGATAGGGGCCCACATTGGCCGCCGGCAGAATCGCGTTTGAAATCGTGGCGTGGACACTGACCGGCCACGGCACCAGTGGGTTCGGTTCGTTGTTCACTGTGCGCGGGGTCGTTCCGTGGCACGAGAGGCACATCGCGCCTCCGGCACTGTTTCTCACCAGAAAGTTCAGGGAAATCGCGTCGCCATTTTGAATATGCGGATTGTGGCAGCTCTCGCATTCCACGTTCCCGTTGATCAGCGTCACCTTTTGCAGCGGATCCTGGGTCTGCCCTTTCGAGATCAAACTCGCCACCAGGTCGGCCTGGTCCTTCAGCTTGTTGAAGCTGAAGGGATGCGAGTTCTGCAGACTGGTCCCAAGAATGTCACTCGCGCTCATGTTGCCCTGCAACTGGATCTTGCCGTAGGGTACGGTCTGACCAGGGGCAACCGTCCCATCATGACAACTCAGGCAGAGACTGCTGGCCGCGCCGATCGGAGGCTGTTCCATCGTCTGCGTTGGGTCGGTGGTGCTGCGGTACAGCGTGTAAGTCTGTGTGGAATACGTCTGCGCCCACAGCGGTCCCTTGCCGATTCCGGAGTGCGGCGCGTGGCAATACTGGCAAGGAGGCAGACCGCCGCCCCTCAGTGGCCCTTGCCCGCCGGGGCCCATATTATGCGTTCCCAGCACATCCCCGGAAAACTGCGCTTGCAGGAAGCTTGCACTCAGCAGGAAGGCCGCAAATGCAATCCAGAACTTCATTCCTACTGGCCCCCGCCCTGCTCCCGTTTCCCGTAGTACTGAAACTCTTGCACGCGGCTGTTGTAGGAATCCGCGATGTAGACGCTGTCGTTGTGATCGATAAACATCCCCGCAGGCAGGTTGAACGCTCCCGGCTGTCCTCCTCTTGCCCCGAAGTAATAAAGCAGCTCTCCTTGTTGATCGAACACTTGCACTCGGCTCCAGGCGCCATCCACTACATATAAGTGCCCTTCGCTGTCGAACCCGATCCCTTTCGGCCGGAAGAAGCTCCCCATATCCTCTCCATCTCCGACCTTGCCCACCGCGTACTTGAACCCTCCGCTGCGATCGAACACCTGCACGCGGAAATTCATCGCATCGACCACCGCCAGATCCTGTCCATGCAGCACGATCTCCGTCGGAAAATTAAATTCCCCGTTCGCCGTCCCGGTCTTGCCGATCGTCTGCATCACGCTTCCGTTCATGTCTAAAACGTAAACCTTGTTCCGCAGAGTGTCTGTGACGTAGATCCGCTGCGCCGCCGAATCCACCGCAATCCCCGTGGGCCGCTTGAAATATCCTTCTCCGCCCTTCAGATTCCCGATGATGCGCTTGAACTTTCCTCCCGCCTCGAAAACAAAAATCCTGCCCGTCTCCGAGTCCGTCACATAAAAGTTGTCTTCCGCATCCACCGCCACGCACTGCGGCGACTTCATCGAGTTCTGATCCTTGTCGTTGCGCGCGATGAACTTATACTTATGATCGGCAAAATCGAAAATATGGATACCCATCGCCCCCGGGTCCGTCACGATCGCCCGCCCGTGCGAGTCGACCGCGATCCCATACGGCCGGATCGTCTGGTGCCGGTCCGCCGCTCCCGCCACCACGTCGAGCACCTTCCGAAAGAAGGACCGCTTCGGCGACACATCCCGGTCGGTCTCAAACGTTCGCACAAACGCCAGCTTCCGCCCGCCCTCCAGCAGCAGCTCCGGCCCCGGAGTCGCATCGTTCTTCTCAACTTTGACTTTCCCAGCCTGCGCGGGAGCGCTCAGCCACGCCGCCACCACGATGCACAAACCGAGCCGCCGCCAATTCCCCGCAGTGCATCGTTCTAGAACGCTTTGAACCATCGTTGCAGTCCAACGTAAAAGTTCGAATAGCTCGCCTCGGGCAACCCCGCCGCGCTCACAAACTGATTCAAATTAGTATAGCCCGACGTGAACTCCATCTTTCGAAACTGGTATGTTGTAAACACCAGGAACACCCTCGACGCGCTGTTCGTGGCGAGTGTCTGCGCTTGGCTGTCGTTGATCGTCTTCGTGTAACTGCTGCTGAAGGTTAGCTTGCGGATCGGGTTTGCCGTAAAGCTGAACGAATACGACGACCCGGTGTCCAGCAGGTAATCATTCCCCGGAAGAGTCGGCGAAATCGTCCCCGGCGGCGCAACCAGTCCGTTCGCCGTCAGCAGCGCTGTACCCGAGGTGTGCGAGTAATCGGCTCCCACGTTATACATCTTGAACACCAGGTTGGTTCCGTAGTTCTCTGCATGAGCGCTCGAACCTTCCAACTCCCCCAACCCGGTGTGGAAACCGCTGAACGTCCCCATCCACCGGATTCGCCGGCTGAGGCGGCGCTGCGCATTAGCCAGATACGTATAGTTGGATGTCGTCTGGTCGGCCAGCACCGTTTGTGTATCTTGCGAGTAGCCAAAGCTCCCGCTTAACTGGAAATTGCTCCATTGCTTGCTGAAATTCGCTCCCGCCACCAGCCCCGCTCCCTGGTTCCCCCCCTCGTTCGCCTGGTCGTTGACCCCGGCGTAGAGCACCACCGTACCCCAGAGCGGCTTCAAAAACCGGTAGTTCACGATCGCGCTGAAGTGCGTCGCCGAAACCGTTTCGCCATACACCTCTTGCTGAATGTGGCCCACACTAAATCCCGCCGACAAGCTCTTGGTCAGCGCCACATTGTCGTAGTTACTCATGGCAATCGAGTAGCCGCTCGTGCCCAGGTTGACCTGCGGATTCACCGCGCCCACCCCCACCAGTTGCTGTTCAATCTCTCCCGTGAGGCTGCTGTTGTAATCGAGTTCGAACGACGAGGTCAGCCGCTGGGTAGGCGCAAAAGCCGCGGTGGCATTGATCATCTGGTTGGAACCCGAGAGCGTGGTCCCGTTATTCTCGCCGCTGAACTCGGACCATGTGTACCCCACTCCAAACGAGCCCCGCAGCGGCAGTTTGTGGTTCGCGTTGGCCGAAAATGCCGTTGCATCCGTGTCCCCCGTTTCGGACCCTTCATCGGTGATTACACTCGGCAGTTCGGTATGCGTCCGGATATTGGTAAAGCGCCCTCCCAGGTACCAGCCCGCGAGCTTGTAGTTGCTGAACATATTGAGACTTTTCGTGCTCGTATGATCTTCCTGGTCGGTCGCGAAAATCGAGTTCGATGACGCCGTCTGCGAGTACTGCACGCTCAAAGGCGGCGCGCCCGGAATCAATTCCGCCCATCCGATCCCGAAGCTGTGCGACTTGCCTGAGGTCGTGGTAAGCCCCGGCGTCGTGCCGAACCCATAGATCCCGCTGCTGTCGAAACCTTCGCCAAACGAGATGGATCCCGGAAAGTGGCTGCCGCTGAAAATATTCACTCCCACGTTGATGCTGCTTGCGTCGGTAATCGAGCCTTGCCCGGAATTTGCCTGCGAGCGGTTGTAGATGGGATCGACGAAGAAGCTCACGAACTTGGGGTTGTAGTAATACCCTTGCAGCACGGCATCGCCATTCAAGCTTGTGCCATGACTGGAGCCTGTTTGGTTGCCATACTCCCCGTCATAGCCAAACCCGAGATCTCCGCTCAGGCTCAGGCTTGTGTTCTGGCCTACTTCGACTTGCGCCCACGCCGGTGCCGCCAGCATCGCCCCCAATGCCAGCAGGTAAACCAATACGCGCATCTTGTGTTTATGACTGCTCAAAACTCCCTCGCGCTACCCCTCAATCGCCCCATCCCCGATGGTTTAACCTCTGCAATCTGACCTCTTACCTCTGCAATCCGACCTCTTACCTCTGACCTAGAGTTCCTGTATCTGCGCGTTCTGGTGCAGCCGCTTGTCCAGCCCCACTCGCAGCTGTTCGTATTTCCGCTTCTGCATGTCCGTCATCAGTTCCGCTTTTGCGGCTTCAAACGTCGCCTTTCCCGGCGGCGTATGCGCATTCACCCGTATAATCGTCCACGCCGTTCCCAGCGGAATCAGCCCGCTCACTTCGCCCGGCTTCATCTTCTCCGCGACCGTCACCACTTCCGGGGGCAGATTGCCGCTCTTCACCACTTTCCGGTCGCCCATATCCACGCGGAAGTCGTCTTCCGACACTTTCTCCGCCAGCAATCCAAACTGCTCGTAGTTCTTGGTCGCTTTCGCTTGCGCCAGAATGCCTTCTGCCTTTTTGCGCGCGTCTGCCACCACCTGCGCGCTCGCCTTGTCCGGAGGAATAATCGAAATCGTTTGCAGCGTAAACGTCTCGCCGTGCTCGAACGCCTTCGGGTTCTTTTCGTAGTAACTGCGCGCCTCCGCCAGCGTGACCACCGACTTGGCATCGACTTCCTGCTTCAGCATGGCCTCGATCAGCAGCGAGCGCTTGATCATCTGCCGCAGCTTCGCTTCC
>Ga0302319_10018964_pt1 | contig 12511 bp, 9 predicted proteins | sample Bog_T0_2_FD_203319 | JGI IMG/M metagenome (GOLD analysis project Ga0302319, IMG submission 203319) | Peat permafrost microbial communities from Stordalen Mire near Abisko, Sweden - Bog_T0_2 | ecosystem: Environmental > Terrestrial > Soil > Wetlands > Peat | place: Sweden: Abisko, Stordalen Mire... | reverse complement strand
GGTGCTGGGCACCCTGGATGGTGATAAAGTCGCAGGAACCGCCAGCCGCCTTCAATTTAGCTGCAAAATCCAAAGTCTGTTCATAAGGCACCGTGGTATCCGCGCTGCCTTGAACAAGCAGATAGGGCGGCAGGCTCGACAGCAGATGGTTCACCGGTGAAATGTCCTCCATGATGGCCAGGGTTGCGGCATCCAATGAATCGCTGCCCAGCAACCACTTCATCGACATCCATTTGTCGATACTTCCCCGCCGTTTGGCATCAACGGCGATTTCCGTCGGCGGCGCAAATCCCACCACCGCTTGCACGCGGGTGTCCGCGTTGGTCAGGGTGCCCGCCAGCGTCACCAGATGACCGCCCGCAGAATAACCAACCAATGCAATTCGATCGGGATCACCCTCGTACTCAGCCGCGTGCTGCTTCACCCAGCGAATGGCCGTTTGCTCATCCTCAAAACAGGCCGGCCAGCGGTTGGTCGGGGCCAGCCGGTAATTAATCGTAAACCAGGTAAAATTCGTCACGGCCCGCGCCAGCACCGGCACGATGTCGGTCTCCTTGTCGCCCGCCGACCAACCGCCGCCGTGAACGATGATCAAAACCGGATATGGCCCCCGCCCCGGCGGCACGTGCGCATCCAACAGCAGTTTTTCGCCGCTCGTTTCGCCGTACTCCACGTTGAGGTGATTCGCTCCGTACGGCGTCTCCACACCCGCCGCCGGATCCCAATGATCCTCCCCGCCTAGAACTTTTTCCACGGTAATCTTCGCCGCCTCCGCCGCGGTCAACTGGCGTGTCCAGTCGGGCCGGCCCGAAGGGTTCGCACCCGGACCGGTGCTGGCGTATTCTGCGTAACGCGCCGTTTGGTGGGCTTCCGGTTTTTTCCAATCAAACCAGCCTTGCGGGTTCACCACATCCGACAGATCGCAGTTCAGGTAAATCGTGCTCGCATGAATCCGCCAGGGTCGGCCCAGGAAAGTCTTAATCCCCGGCTTGCTGCCCTTGATGGTGCAATGCAAGAAAACAAACCCGTACGCTTCTTCCGTCGGCGTCGAGGCAGCGGTTACATAGCCATTGCCCAGACAGGTGATGTCGCAAGCCTCAAACCACGCCGTTGCCGCGCCAAAAATAAAATCCACATGCCCGGCGATACTGCAATGTTCGAAATACTGGCGCCCCCGGTTCAGCAAAATTGTATCCTGCCAGCCCAGGAAACGGCAGTGATGAAAGCTGGCGCGATCGCCATCCACCCGGATCGCCAGCGCCTGGCCCACCGGTCCGGCGGAATTCTCAAAGGTCAGGTTCTCCGCCGTAAAATCATCCGCGTCAATCGTCGTCGATGGTGTTTTGAAGGTGCCGATGGGCTTGCCCTCCGCGTTTGTGATGCCAGCATAAAGGTTGTAGGAAAGAACCGTGGTCGCCGGGTCCCGGCCCACGAGTTTGAAGAATCCCTTCTCCCGCTGGATGTAAATCAACTCATGGTAGATGCCCGGTGCAATATGGATGATCACCGGATTCTCGCGGCTGCCCGAGGGCACGGCCATGATCGCCTGTTGCACCGATTTGAAAGCCGCGCTGCCATCGGCTGCCACATAAAGATTGGTCTGGCCCAAAACGGAGTTATTTAGGAGCGCCAAAAACATTCCCGGCAATAAACCACGAATTATCATAGATTAAAAAGATTTTGAGCAAGCGGTCCGCATGCTCAGTTTATTTCGGACCAGAACTTTTCAAATCGGCCGAAGTCGCCAGCGCAATCACACGGCCCTCATCCCCCACCGCACAATAAAAATGATAGACCACGCCGTGGTATTTCAACACCCAGGGCTTGTGCGCATAAGTGTGGTCATACCGCTCACTAGGCTGGATCAGCTGCGGGCCGGTCCATTTGGTCCAGTGCGCCAGGTCATACGAGGCGGCAAACGTGTCAAATGCCCGCGGGCCCCAGCCCGCGCCGAAATAAAACATTACCCACACATTGCCGATTTTGACAATTTGCGGATCACCGCTGATGCCATTCTTCTTCACCTCGCCATTCACAACCACCGAATTCGTGCCGTAACGGCTCCAGTTGGCCATGTCCCGCGATACCGCCATACCGATTTGCTCAAACCCATTCTTATATTTCGCGTTATAGTACATCACAAATGGCCAGCCCAGCGAGGCGTCCGCATCGTGGATGATCTGGCTTTTGTAGAGGGTTTTCGTTTCAAAGGCGCGGGCGTCCGGCTGTTTTGGCGTCAGGACCGGGTTTTTCTCCAGCCGGTGCCAAGCCTGCGGTGCCGAGGGATTGCCCGTCCAGGCCAGCCCCAGGGAAAGCGGGTCTTTCTCATATCCTTGCTTTGCCCCGCCGATGTAGGACAGCCAGTATTTGCCGTCAAACTTTTGCAGTTTGTGGGTTCCGTCCCAACGGCAATCGGCCAGGGCAATCCCCCCGTCGGCCTGCCACGCGTCCCAACCGTTTTCACTGAAGGCAAGAATTTTACCAAGCTTGCTCCAGTGCAATAAATCATCGCTCGTGGCCAGAAACGTCTGGTATCCGACGCTATTCGAGATCGCGACGTACATCATATACCAGTGGCTGCCGTAGCGGAACACACTGGGACAATCCACCATTTCGTTTGTCCCCCCACCCTTTAAGACCACCCCATATTTGAATGGCGTCTTCACTTCGTCATACACTTGCTCAAGGATATTCTGGTCCACCAATCGGCCGGCCGGCTTGGCGTCCACCACGGTGCGAACAACCTCATCCGCACAAACCTCGGCCGGCCGCGCAAGGAGGATGACCATCGCCAGAAGTGCCAGCGCGGCCGCGCGACAGGTCACGTAACGCAGACTTCCAAGTCTGCTGTATCGCGGGTTTCCTAACCCGCAAACCCTGCGCGAGCTCGACCCCCTGCCGATTTGGAAATCGGCGACACGACAGGTTTGGAAACCTGCGGTACACCGACTTCGTCCACGACGAGCAGGCGAGCCGTCAAATATCCGGGCCGGGGCCATTCGCTTAATCACGCATAATTTAATCAAATGCATAGTCACATCGGCGGCGGCTCAGTTTAAGCAGCGTTTCAGGTATGCGTTCATTGCGTCCAGCAGTTCCGGAACGAGCGTCACTTTATGTCCGCGCGGCTGCGGATCCATCATGAAAATCTCATCATTTCCCAGCTCGGCCAGACGCACGCGCAAGACGGCCATCTGATGTTGCGCATCCGGACCTTCGCTGCAATTGATGGTCAAAAACAATGGCAGCGTGGCTTGCTGCAAGTAATCCATGGCGCCCTCGCGTCGCCAAAAATCCAGATGACCGGTCCGATCCCCCCAGATCTGGTTGTAACGCGGAATCATGTGATCATTCGGCAGAAGGTCCAGATACGTAAACCGGCCCGACATCACCACCGCGCCCTGCACGTCACTGTTGCCATTGGTGGTTTCGCCGTACCCATCAAATTCTTTCATCCCCATCGTGGTAACCAGCATCAGCGCCATGCCGCTGCCCCGCGAAAACCCAACCGGAGCGATCCGGCCATTCAATCCCAGCCTACTCCCTGCGGCGCGCAACGTGCGCACGGCCGCCTTGATCTTCCACGCGCATTGCGGCATTGGGTCCAGCCCCTTGTACGGTGATTTCACTGGATGATCAGCCATCGCCACAGCCAATCCTTCCGAGGCTTCCCCATCCAGCATCGTGTCACTACAAATCGTCAGCGAAGCATTCCCCATCCGGTTCACATTATCGCAAGAAAATTCGAGCACCACTCCCACCGGTTGCGACGGATGCGAAGGATAAATGATATCCATTCCCAGAGTGCGGTCCGGATCATGGTAGTAAACCACGTCTCGTAATAATCGACTGCCTGACGGAATGATGAAGACGTGCGCCGGATCAATCTCCCGGCCGGGTAAGAGGGTTTTGGCCTGGACTGCTTTTCGCAGCTCAAACAAGTCGCGATTCAAGTAAGGAACCCGGGCTTTTGGATCGTGTGCATAATCCAGCGTTGCCACCCGGTATCCTTGCTTTAAAAAGTCTTGAAGGATCACCTCGTCGCTTTCCGTGCCAATCCTGGGCGCAGCCAGATTTTCCAAATAAATAACTAGCGGCAGAGGCTGGCCGGCTGGCGAGTTTTTGGGCTCCAGAACGTTCAATGCGAGCGACTTTCCCGTCGTTGCGCTGACCCAGCTCGACTCATCCGCTGCGGCTGGCAGCAACCCGGGCGCACCGGCAATCAGCAACAGGCCAACCAGGAACCGACCGGATATGTTAAGCAATTTCAGCATGACAGAGGCAGGTTCGCGGTTAGGGTGAATTCGCCGGATGCAGTTCGCCATCAAAGGCGTAGGTTTTCCCCGCCTCGGTCTGGCAGAGCACCTCTTTAGCACCGTTGCGCAGACAGCAGAGTTTGCCCAGCTTGGAATGCACCACTACACTGGTCAGGTCACCCTTGTCCCATGCCAGATCCACGACAAAACCGTCCCGGGCGCACAATCCCCTCGCACTCCCGCCCGGCCAAGCCCCGGGTAATGCCGGAAGCAAAGCCAGGGTCCGGCACGGTTGTCCGTCCTTCTGCGCAGTCCATTGGCTTTGCAGCAACATTTCCGCGATCCCGGCGGCGGCGCCGAAATTGCCGTCGATTTGAAACGGTCCGCACAGGTCAAACAGATTGGACAACGTCCGCCGCCCCAGCAGCCCCTCCAGTTGGCTGAAAGCATAATCTCCGTCGCCGACGCGGGCCCAAAGCGGCATTCGCCACGCATAACTCCAGCCCGTACTGCCAGCGCCGCGCCATTTCAACAACACCTTGGCCGCATTCCAAAGTTTTGTATCAGCGGGATTCAGGTCCGCTCCCGGGTAAAGCGCCCAGAGCGGCGACATGTGCCGATGATTATTATTCGGCACATCCACATCCTCCAGCCACTCCTGCAGTTGGCTGGACTTGCCCACCTGATTGGGCGGCAGTTGGCCAAGCGTACCGGAAATCTCCGCCGAGAGGTTAGTATTTCCGCCCAAAGTGTTTTCCGCCGCCAGCGTACTGTCCAGCAGGGCGCGAATCAATTGGTTGTCCATGGTCGGGCCGCGGCACAGCCCGCCCTCCTCCGGTGAAAATGACGGGGACGTTACGCGCCAGCCCGTCTTGGGATCCTTCACCAGATCGTCCACAAAGAAGAGCGACGCGCCCTCCATATCCGGCAGTGCGCGAGCCAGAAAGGTTTTGTCGCCCGTGAAGAGATAATGTTCCCAGAGATGGTAGCACAACCATGCGCCGCCGGTGGGCCATACCCCATCAATGTTATTGATCGGGGCCGTGCCGCGCCAGAGGTCGGTGTTATGATGCACGACCCAACCGCGGCAGCCGTACTGGTCCCTGGCGGTGCGCGCCCCTCCCACTGCCAGGTCATCGATCATCGCAAACAGCGGCTGCGCACATTCCCCCAGGTTGCACACCTCCGCCGGCCAGTAATTCATCTCGCAATTGATGTTCAATGTCCACTTCGATTCCCAGGGCGGATTCAAATCCTCGTTCCACAACCCTTGCAAATTTGCCGGCTGACCGCCTGGACGGCTGCTGGAGATCAAAAGGTAGCGCCCGAAATTGAAATCCAAAGCCGCCAGTGCCGGATCACCGGCCAGACCCGATTGCCTAACGGCCAGCAATCGCACGTCCGTTGCCTGGTCGCCCCGGGACGAGCGCCCAAAATCCAGCTTCACCCGGTCGTACAAACCCCGGTAATCCGCGAGTTGTGCCGCGCGCAATTCCTGATCGCTCTTCCGGGATGCCGCCGCCATGACTGCCGTGCAGCGCGCATCCGGATCGGCGCTGATGTCCTGGAAATTTTTGAAACTGGTGGCCGCCCCGAGCACCAGTGTCGCACTGTCCGCACCCTGCACCGTGATCACATCGCCGCGGGTGCTCTCGGTTCCGCCGTGGTTTATCACCCGCACCTGCGATTCAAAGCGCAACCCTCCCGCTTCCACCTGGCCGGTCAAAACCAGGGTGTCCACCGCTAGGGTCTTCGTTTGGGAATCCGGATGCGGACTGTCCATTCCCAGGGTAAAACTGATTTGCCCCGGTTGGTTAGCAGTTAAAAGCACCACCAGGAGCTGGTCGGGGTAACTGGCAAAAGCTTCACGGTGATAGGTCACCCCATTGGCATCATAGGTCACCGTGGCCGTGGCAGTCCCTAAATTGAGGCCGCGGCGATAATTTGTGGCGTTCGTGAACCCGTTGAAATGAAAATGCAGATCGCCGAATGGCTGGTAGGATTTCTGCCGCACGGGATCGCTCAGGAAATATTTCCGCGTAACGTCGCCCGCCTCCTGGGTCTTGCCGTCGAAAATGAGCTGGCGAATTTCACCCAGATGTTCCCGCGCCCCCGGACGGTCATAATCATGCGGGGCGCCCTTCCATAAGGTGTCCTCGTTGAATTGAATCCGTTCCTCGGTCACGCCGCCAAAAACCATGGCTCCCAGCCGCCCGTTGCCTATCGGCAGGGCTTCCGTCCACTTGCCCGCCGACTGCGTGTACCACAAATCCCCGTCCGGTGTCGGCCCCGGGCCTGCCTGAACCGCCCGGGCCGCGCCCGCGGCCGCCATCAAGGAAATGGTCAAAACCGCCAATGAAATTCCCGTCCTCATTTCTCCTGGTGCCCGCCCTATTGTTTGTTGTCTGGCGCCGTGGCCGCATCCCGCGCATCCGCCGCCGCTTTCTGCTTCGCCACAAAATCGCGGTAGGCTTGCTTCACGTCATAACCCTGCCCCGTCAAATAGGCTTCAATCTGGATTTTATATTTTTTGAAAAACAGAGATTTCTCGGTCATCGCGCCGCCATCAATCGCTTCCTCACGCGCGGCTTTGAGGTGCTGCAGGATGAAATCTTTTTGCGGGTCGGTAAGCCCGTGAAAAATCTGGCCGTAAGCATTGAAGGTAATGCGCACTTTGTTGATGGTGAGCACGTCCTTGACCGTTTCCACCTGGTCCGGCGTCAACAGGGTCGCCAATTGGGTCAGAAACTTTTCGTGCTCCGGTTTCAACGCGGCATACACCCCGTCGAGCTTTGCCAGCGCCGCGTCAGCGTCCGCCTCATTCTGCTTGCCGCGGGCCTTGTTGAATTCGTTCCAAAGGGGTTTGATTTCCCCGTCGTGCTGCGCGTGCCACGCGCTCAGGGCCTGGAGGTGCGCCGCGAGAATGTCGTGCACCTGCGCGGCTTGGGCGGCATCGGCCAGATTGAGCGCCGCGAGGATGGGTTTGGTGTGCTTTTCCAGCGACGCCTTCTGCTGTTCGCTCATCACCGCTGCAGGAGTAACGAGCCCGTTGGTTTGGGATTGAACGCAAGCCGGCCCCGCCAAAAAGGCGCAAGCCAGCGCGGCTTTGAAAAAAAGTTGCTTCATGATGTATAATAAGACTCTGCGAACGTTTTTAGTCAACGCAAACCGCCCGCGAAAAATGCCACAAAACATGATGAATATGATTCCAGTGGCGCGGGAATCCGTGCCCCAAGACCGATATTTTGCCGGTCATGGATTCGTGGCCGGACGCCCAAACTGCACGCCGCCGTTGATCGTAATGTCGTGGCTTTGAATCAGCCGGATCAGCTCCGCTCCCGCCAGCAAAACCGGTCCGTAACCGTGCGCCGCCAGGACACTGGTAGGCCGCGAATAATAATATGCCGGATCAAATCCCATTCCCGTCCCCACACAAGTCCCTTCGACCTGTCCCTCCGCGTTTACTTTGGTTGCCACGCCGTTCCAGGCCAGCACAGCCACCGGTCCGTAGGCCAAGCCGTCCAGCCAGCCGCGGTCAATGCCTCGCGCGATACAGTAAGCGTAAATTGCCGAGGCCGAGGTTTCATAGTAGGAATCATTGCGATCCAACAATTGGTGCCATAAGCCGTTCGGCCCCTGGCAGGCCGCCAGGCCGCGAACATGCTCGCGGTACAAGGCCAGCACTTGCGCCCGCCCGGGATGATCCTCCGGGAGCACATCCAAAAGTTCCGCCATGGCCATCAAGGCCCAGCCATTGGCCCGGCCCCAGTAAAATGCCGGATGCACCGACATCCCCTCCACCCAGCCATGCAAGTAAAGGTGATTTTCGCGGTCAAACATCCGCGATGAAAACTGTAATACCTGCCTTACCGCATCGTCGTAATATTTGCGCTCACCTGTCAACTGACCCATATGAGCCAGCGCCGGGACACTCATGTAAAGATCATCCAGCCAGAGTGAATTGGGCATGGGACGCTGCCGGGCCAGCGTCCCGTCCGGCAATCGGTATTGCCGGGTACTGATAAATTCAACATAGCGATCGATCTCCGGCCGGAGCTCCACCAGGCCGGCCTGCTGCGCCTGAATCATCGCGGCGCACATCGACCCCGCATCGTCCAGCGCCCGCGGATAGAGCAGCGATCGCAGCGGATTATTGGTTTCGGGCAATCCCGCCTCACCCAGCCGCTGAAAATAGGGTTCCATCTGTGCGACAAATTGCAGGCGTTCCCGCACGTAATCGGCAAAGCGCGGGTCGCCGGTACTCAGGCCGGCATGCAACATCCCGGCATAAGTAACTCCCCACTCATAACAAATCAGCGGAAACGCCCCGTGGCGGATCACGGCATCGGGACTGGGCTGTCTGAAGTTGGTGATCACCGCATGAGTCTTTCGGTCCAGCAATTCCGCCGGTGTGTTTGACGCCAGATAGCCCCGCACCCGTTCCAGTACGGACGCGATCGACTCCACTGTGGCCGGCCCATAGGACACAACGTATCCCGGTGGGATTCGGTCCGGACTTAGCGCGGTATTATTTTGCGCCAGCAAGGTTGAACCGCTCAGCAGGATCACCGCCAAGCAGCACATTCGAATTGGAGATTTCATTTGAATTTTCCGGTCGCCGCAGCTTGGGTTAGTTTCTTTATCGGCACAAGCCGGAGAATTGTTTTGCCAAGCTTGGTTAAATTAACAAAATAAACAAATGCGTTTCAAAACTTTATTCGTTGCCCTTTGCGCCAGCGCCCTGTTCATCCCGCCAGCACTGCGTGCCCAGCTCAAGATTGCCGCCATTTTTGGCAACAACATGGTGCTGCAGCGTCAAATGCCCGTGCCCGTCTGGGGTTGGGCCAGCCCGGGCGCAACGGTGACCGTCACTTTTTCCGGCCAGACTCGCTCCACCCGGGCGGACGCCACCGGCCGGTGGCTCGTCAAACTTCACTCCCTGAAGGCCTCAGCCGAACCCCGGACACTTGGCATTCAGTCCGGCGAAGCCATTAGTTTCACCAATATCCTTGTGGGCGAAGTCTGGCTCGCTTCCGGGCAATCCAACATGGAAAAGCCCATCGGCCTCCAGCCCGGACAAAAACCCTGCTTTAATTACGAGCAGGAACTCGCCGCCGCCCAATATCCCCAAATCCGAATTTTCAAGGTCGAAAAATCCATGGCCACGAATCCCCTGCCCGATTTGGAAAAATATTTAGCCTGGCAACAATGCAGTTCCAACGCGTTAAACTCCATGAACTTTTCGGCGGCCGCCTACTACTTCGGCCGCGACCTCTTCACCAACCTGAACGTCCCGGTGGGGCTGATCGAATCCTCCTGGGGCGGCACGCGCATCGAACCCTGGACGCCGCCCGCCGGCTTTGCTTCCGTGCCCGCGCTCGCCGCCCTCGCCACCCAACCTGCGGCATCCGGCAAGGGTGAACTCACTAGTCCCATGGTGCTGTTCAATTCCATGATCGCCCCCCTCGCCGGTTACGCCATGCGTGGTACCATCTGGTACCAGGGCGAATCCAATCTGATGGGGGGCACCAACAACTATGATTACCGCAACTACGACGATAAAATGCTGGCCATGGTCAATGGCTGGCGCACGCTCTGGCAGGAGGGTGATTTTCCATTCTACTTCGTCCAGATCGCCCCATTCAAATACTACGGCGGCGCCATCCGTCGGGTGCCCTCGCCGGAATCACTCCCCGAATTCTGGACCATTCAAGCCCGCGCCGCCCACCGCATCAAACACAGCGGCATGGTGGTCACCACCGACCTCGTAAACAACCTCAACGACATTCATCCGCGCGATAAAATGGACGTTGGCTATCGCCTGGCCCTGCTGGCGCTCGATAAAACCTATGATCGCGGAGTTGAGAGTGAATGCCCCGCCTTTCGCAAGGCGGAAGTTAACGGCGCCAAAATCGTTTTGAAATTCAAGCACGCGGACGGGGGCCTGAAGAGCCGCGACGGCCAGCCGCTGACCTGGTTTACCGTGGCCGGCGCCGACGGAATCTTTGTTCCCGCTGACGCCAAAATTATGGGCGACACTGTCGAGATTTCGTCGGCAACCGTATCCAAGCCCGTCGCCGTCCATTTTGCCTGGGATGAAACCGCCCAGCCAAATTTCTGCAACCAAGCCGGCCTCCCCGCCGAACCTTTCCGAATAATCATTTCACATTAATAATTATTTCGTATCGATGCAGGTTTCAGTCCGTCGCCCTTACCAACCTGTGAATAATCATTGTTCTGCGGCGGAGTAATTTAGTTTGGGTGCTAGGGCGCATTCCGTGCCGTGCCCCACCCTCTTATCTTTATTCGCGCCCATCGGTGCCATCTGTGGTAAAGATTATATCTGTCAGACATAGAAGGCCCGTTTGGATACGCCGAAGGCGCAACTGAAAATAGCCCGCACCGTTAAGTGCGCGGATCCATACAACCCTCATTAAATCCATCCCGTGAAGATGATTGAGCCGGGGTGCTATCCACGACCTGCCGGTATTGGCGGCTCATCTGGGGCCCCTGCTCCATCGCCCACGGCAATTCCCCCGGCCATCGAACGGGCCATCATTGGCTATCATTTCCGTTGCGGGGCCCGGATACTTTGATGTGGTCTTTGATTTCTGCGTGGGCCAAACGAACGATGGATCAATTGGTGTTCGACCCTTATTGCCTCAGGGTCATGATTTTATCCAGATGCATCTGCACCACCCGAAGGGATTTGTCCACAAAGCCCTTTACGTCTGGATCGGTTGTGGCCTCCGATTCGGATTTGAAGGCTTTGGCGTCCATTTTGTGACCTTTCATCATGGCGGCGATATAAGCGTCGTCGAATGCTGGACCGCTCAGGGCGGCCAATTTATTCACGAGCCTTTGGTGTTTGGCATCCAACGCATCGGGCAATGTCACTTCTTTCTGAGCAGCAAGTGTTTTGAGGTCTGCGTTGATGGCCGAATGGTCCCTCACCATCATCTGCCCAAAATCTTTGACATCGGCCCGGTCCCCGTTCTGGGCGGCGAGTTCGCCTAGTTTCACCTCGGTCATGCCGCCTTGGGCGGCGGCGAGCATGAATTTTTGATCGGCGGCTGACACGGCCGTGTCAGCCTTGACGCATGGTACCGCAAGCAAAAGCCATGCGGCCATCAGAGTCATAAACCGGCTGGCTGATATAGTGTTAGTATTCATATTCAATTTTTTGGTTATCGGTTAGGTTAGTTGCAGTGATTAATGTGGTCGTCCGGGCGCAGATCCGGTATGGGGTGTTCACCCTAGGACTGGCCTTTGATAACGAGCGGTGATGCTGCCTTCCAGTGGCCGGCAAACACAAAATCTCGCAGGGGCCTGCGCTGGCGGGGTGCCATGTCGCGCTCTTTCAGCGCGGCGGGCATATTGGCCGGGTCAGCGTTGTAGCCGATGGCCATGGCCGTCCACGCCTCGAAGTGTTCCGGAATCTGATAAATTTCCCGCGCCTTGTCCGGCAGGATGCCGATCATCTGATGAACCGAGAGCTCCCGCGTCGTGGCCTCCATCACCAGGTTTCCCGAAGCCAGACCCAAATCATGAACGGCCGCCCGATTCTCCTTGGCATTTTTGGCAAAGCGCAAGCTGACCACACCCAAAACCAGCAACGGTGCGGCTTTGGCCCACGCCTGATTCGCCTCCACAAGGCAGGAAAGAAGTTCGGCAAACTCCTTTGAATTTGCCTTGGTCGCCAAGATATAATTCCAAGGTTGCTCGTTGTAGGAAGAAGCCGCCCAGCGGGCCGCCTCAAACAACGAGCACAGGTCCGCCGCCGCCACCGGACGATCCTCGAAACCATAAGGGCTCCACCGATCGGCCAGGGCTCGTTGGATGGGATAATCTGTTGCTGCTTTTTTAATGTTCATCATTGATTATTTAAATCACGCCTCCACAAACCTGCCAAAGATCTCGTCACATTGCTCAGCCAGGGTAAAATCCTTTTCGGTGAGTCCGTCGGCATCATGTGTGGTCAGCACCAGCTTCACCTGGTCATATCTGATATCCAGGTCCGGATGGTGATTGAGCTTTTGAGCCTTTTTGGCGACGCGGTTTACGAAGTCGAGACTGTGTAGGAAGTCCTCAAATTTGAACGTTCGGAAAATGGTTTTCGCATGCTTCGACCATTCCGGAATGGCTTTCAGACTCAAGTTGATTTGTTTGGTGGTCAAGGCAGTCATAATTTCTTTGGATCAATTGGTGATTCTCCCGGAACCGCTTTTCCTCCCACCGCCAGAGAGCTTGTTGAC
>Ga0302319_10018963_pt1 | contig 12511 bp, 10 predicted proteins | sample Bog_T0_2_FD_203319 | JGI IMG/M metagenome (GOLD analysis project Ga0302319, IMG submission 203319) | Peat permafrost microbial communities from Stordalen Mire near Abisko, Sweden - Bog_T0_2 | ecosystem: Environmental > Terrestrial > Soil > Wetlands > Peat | place: Sweden: Abisko, Stordalen Mire... | reverse complement strand
CCATGTTCGGGGACTCCTGGGTGATTGCGGGCTATGTCTTGTCGCTCTGCCGGGGCTGAAGCAGCTTCGCGACGAGGCCGGTCCAACCGGTCTGGTGCGAGGCTCCAAGCCCCTGGCCGGTGTCACCGTGAAAATATTCGTAGAACAGAATGTGGTCGCGGAAATGCGGATCGTCCTGCACGCGGTCGGAGTCTCCGTTGGCCGCGCGGCGGCCGTCCTTGCCGCGCAGGAACAGCTTGGTCAGGCGGGCGGACAGTTCGTCGGCGATCTCGCCAAGGCTGAGGGTGACGCCGGAGCCAGTCGGGTATTCGACGCGAAAATCGTCGCCGTAGTAATGATAGAAGCCGTACAGTGATTCCACCAGCATATAGTTGACCGGCATCCACAGCGGCCCGCGCCAGTTGGAATTGCCGCCGAATGCGCGGCTGCAGCTGTCGCCGGGGACGTAGCCGACGCTGAAATGCTGGCCATCGAGATCAAGGTCGAACGGTTTTGCCAGATGCTCGCGGGAGACGCTGCGCACGCCGTAGGGCGAGAGGAAGGCCGATTCATCGAGCATCCGGCGCAGCAGCGCCTTCATGCGGTGACCGCGTAGCAGCGACAGCAGGCGACGCGACCCCTGCCCTTCCACGTCCCAGTGCGACACCATGGCGGCGAGGTCGGGGCGATGGTCCAGCACCCATTGCAGACGTTCGGCGAATTCGGGGGACCGGGCGAGCATACTGGGTTCAAGCACCTCCACTGCGAACAGCGGGAACAGCCCGACCAGGGAGAACAGGCGCAGCGGAATGACCGATCCGTCGGGGCGCCGCAGGACGTTGTGGTAGAATTTGTCGGACTCATCCCACAGGCCGCGGCGGCCGTTCTGCTGGGTCATGGCGGCGGCGATGGCAAGGAAATGCTCGAAGAACTTGGTCGCGGTGGCTTCGTAGACGCGGTTGCGGGTGGCGAGTTCGAGCGAGATGCGCATCATGTTGAGCGCGTACATGCCCATCCAGGAGGTGCCGTCGGACTGGTCGATGCGGCCGGCGACGGGGAGTTTCTGGCTGCGGTCGAAGACGCCGATATTGTCGAGCCCGAGGAAGCCGCCCTGGAAGACGTTGCGGCCTTCGACATCCTGCTTGTTCACCCAGCCGGTGAAATTCATCATCAGTTTGTGGAAGACACGTTCCAGGAACTCAAAGTCCGGCTTGCCGCGCAGTTTCGCGTCCATGCGGAAGACGCGCCAGGCCGCCCAGGCGTGCACCGGCGGGTTGACCTCGCCGAGCGCCCATTCATAGGCGGGCAGCGCGCCGTTGGGGTGCATGAACCACTCATGGGTCAACAGCAGAAGCTGCTGCTTGGCGAATTCGGGGTCGATCAGCGCGAAGGTGACGGCCTGGAAGGCAAGGTCCCAGGACGCGTACCAGGGATACTCCCAGGTGTCGGGCATCGAAATGATGTCGCGGTTGTTGAGGTGCTGCCAGTCGGCGTTGCGAATCGCCTCGCGTTCCGGCGGCGGGACCGGCTGCAGCGGATCGCCTTCCAGCCAGCGGCGGACGTCGTAACGATAGAACTGTTTCGACCACAGCATGCCGGCGAGCGCCTGGCGCTGCACCAGGCGGGCGTCGGCATCGGGGATGTGGATTTGCAGGGCGTCGTAGAATTCATCGGCCTCGGCGATGCGCTGGGCGAAGACGGCGTCGTGGTCGGCGAACGGATCGGGGGCCATGCCTGAGGGGCGCCAGCGCAGGCGCAGGACGTGGCGGTCCTGGGCGGGGATGGTCAGTTTCACGTGCGCGGCGCATTTGGTGCCCTCGCGGTGGTCGACGGCGCCGGTGATGCCGTTGACGATGAAGTCGTTGATGCCGTCCTTGAACGGACCGGGCGCATCCGCCTTGTAGAGCAGCCGCGTGTTGGTCTCATTGCGGCAAAACAGCCACGGGGCATCGGTGTCGAGCGACAGCAGCCGATCCGACATGCGGTTGTGTGTGGCGACGATACCCGCGTCGGACAGGGACAGCTTCGGTTCGGGGATGCCGGTGCGCCAGTCCCAGGTGTTGCGGGCCCAGAGATGTGGCAGCACGTGCAGGTCGGCGGCGTCGGGGCCGCGGTTGTCGATGCTGATGCGGATCAGGATGTCTTCGGGGCTGGCCTTGGCATATTCGACGGTGACGTCGAAATAGCGGTCGCCGTCGAAGATGCCGGTATCGAGCAGTTCGAATTCGGGGTCGTCGAGGCCGCGGCGGGCGTTCTCGGCGAGCAGGAGACTGTAGGGAAAAGCGGCGTGGGGGTATTTGTACAGCATCCGCATGTACGAATGGGTCGGCGTGCCGTCCAGGAAGTAGTACAGTTCCTTGACATCCTCGCCGTGATTGCCCTGGGCGTTGGTCAGGCCGAACATGCGTTCTTTGAGGATCTCGTCGCGTCCGTTCCACAGCGCCAGCGAGAGACACCAGCGCAGGCGGTCGTCGGTGAAGCCGGCGATGCCGTCCTCGCCCCAGCGATAGGCGCGGCTGCGGGCGTGTTCGTGCGGAAAATAGGACCAGGCGTCGCCATTGGCGGAATAATCCTCGCGCACCGTGCCCCATTGGCGTTCGGCGAGATATGGCCCCCAGTGCAGCCAGGCTTCGCGATGGGAAAGGCGTCTGCCTTCGGTGGTTCTCATCAGATGACTCGGCATGGTTCCTTTTACCGGACAAATGTGGGGGCAGGATATACGGGCTCGTTAACCTGGCGTTCACCTATCCCGGACATACTGCCGGCCGGCAAGGCTTTGAGACAGGGTGCTATGGGACCATTCGCGTCGTTTGTTCCGCCGGGGTTTGTTCCGATGGGCCGCGTGCGTTCCGGGCGGCTGATGCCTGGCCAGCACTAGCGAAAGGCAACCGCCATGACGCATTGGTGGAAGGCGCTGCGGCTGCAGACCCGGTTCATGATGATCTCGGGGCTGGGCGTGCTGGTGCTCGCGGCCGGTGTGGTCGCGATGGTGGGGTGGTTCGAATACAGCAAGGTTGAGCAGAAGCTGCGCGGCTTTTCTCAGAACGAACTGGGATCGATGCATGCACTGGTGGTCAGCGTGATGACACGACGGCTGACCGACCCCGACAATGTGGCGATCGACGTTTTCAATCAGTGGTTCGAGCGGCGGAATCAGGATTTTCCGGGCAAGGTGTGGAGCGTGTGGAGCCCGAAGGTGACCGCTTATATGGCGCAGACGGCGCCGGAGCGGGCGCCGAAGCCGGAGCGTGATGCGATCGATGCGGAGGCGATGCAGACGAAGCACCTCGTCTCGCGGTTCGTCGATGGCGGTTACCGGTACAGCGTGCCGATCGTGCTGGGGGTGACGCAGGGTGCCAACCAGGACATCTGCCGCGGCTGCCATGGCTCGGGTATGGGGCTTAACGACGGCGAGCCGATCGCGGTGTTTTCCAGCATGCTCTCCACCGCAGCGGATTTTGCCGAACTGCGGCGCCTGCTGCTGGAGATCGCAGCCTCCGGCGTGGTGGCGGCGGTGCTGATGATGGTGGTGATCCGGGTGATTTTCGGGCGCATCGTGAGCCGTCGGTTGTCGGCGATGACCCAGGTGATGGCACACCTGGCGGACGGCGACCGGAGTGTGGAAATACCGGCTCAGCACTATGCCGATGAGCTGGGCGCAATGGCGCGCATGGTCGGGGTGTTCAAGCAGCACGCGATCGAGCATGCGGCGCTGGAAGCGGAGCAGAAGCACCAGGAAGAGCGGTCGATGCAGGAGAAGTATGCATCGCTGGTCGGCATGGCGGAAAAGGTCGAGGCGGCGTCGGAGCAGGCGCTGGAATCGGTTGGCGACCGGACCGCCGCGATGGCGGTCGCGGCGGAGGACATGACGGCCTCGGCGGAGCGGACGGCGGAGGCGGCGCAGGCGGCGGCGACGGCGGCGGGTCACGCGCTGGAGACGGCGCAGAGCGCGGCGCAGGCGGCGGAGGCGCTGGCGGCTTCGGTGCGGGCGGTCGGTGGCCAGGCCAGCCAGTCCAGTACCGCAGCGAGCCGGGCGGTGACGGCGGGCAACGAGACTCGGTCGGCGATCGAGTCGTTGAATGCGGAGGTCGGACGGATCGGGGTGGTGGCCGACATGATCGGCGACATCGCGGCGAAAACCAATCTGCTGGCGCTGAATGCGACGATCGAGGCGGCTCGGGCGGGTGCTGCGGGCAAGGGTTTTGCCGTGGTGGCGTCGGAGGTGAAGCAACTGGCGAACCAGACGGCGCGCTCCACCCAGGAGATTTCGCGGCATATCGGCGAGGTGCGGGCGGCGACCGGATCGTCGGTGGCGGCGGTGTTGCGGATCGAACAGACGATCGGCGAGATGGCGGCGATGGCCGGCTCGATCGCCGCGGCGGTCGAGGAGCAGGGCGCGGCGACGGCGCAGATCGCGCGCAACATCACCGAGACGGCGGCGGCGGCGACGGAGATGACGCGGCGGATCGGCGACGTGTCGGCGGAAGCGGCGCGTACCGGGCAACGCAGCACCCAGGTGCGCGACAACACAACGGCGTTGAACGAGCAGGTGGGGGCGCTGAAGGCGTCGGTGATCCAGGTGGTGCGGACCTCGGCGGCGGACGTGGACCGGCGGATGCACCGGCGTTACCAGGTGGCGCTGGGTTGCGTGCTGACTGTGGCTGGCCAGGGGCAGCAGCGGGTGCGGACGATCGATATCTCGCAGGGTGGGGCTGCGGTGAGCGGGGCTGCGGGGCTGGCGATTGGCGCGACGGGGACACTGACGGTGGATGGGATCGGGATGGCGGTGCCGTTCACGGTGCGGACGTCTGACAAGCGGGGCGTTGGGGTGGCGTTTGAACTAAGCGCGAATGATGGCGTGGCGTTCGCGGAAGAGCTGCAGAGGTTGTGCGGGAAGCTGGCGGCATAGGGCTGCGGGTCGCGGTCAGCGTCCGCGGGCGTTCGGTAGCCGCATGTCAAGATTACGAACTCCGTGCGGAGCCTGCCGTCCGATTGTCCGCCATGGCATGCCGTGGAAATCAACCCTGCCGGCAGAATGGTCAGCGGTTCAGCAAGCCCCGTCCGAGCAAGCTTTGACGCCGTCCATCGCAACAATCGCGGCTTCGATGCGATGCCGCTGCTTTGCCAGAAGGACCCGGACGTCCGCGCTGATGTCCTGGTTCTCCAGAGTTTCAGCGTAACGCGATACGTTCCGCTTCTCGCCGTCGATCAGGCCGGGCACGACACTCGCATCCAGACCTCCGAACAGAGAGCGGACGCGCATAATCGTGCGATGGATGGTGGTCATGAACGAGCCGTTCTGATCAGGCTGCTGGCCCAGGCGAGCAAGCAGGGCAGACAGCTCGTCAGCGTTCGTCGTGTGCAGCGCGATCATGTCTTGAAACAGTGGCGTCATGCCGCGGCCTTCGGCATCGTGGAGTGCCTCCTCGTAGCCGTTACGAGCATCCACGGCATGGGTATGCAGTGTTTTCAGGTCGTCAATCGTATCGGCGGCCATTTGTCGTCTCCGGCGAGATTGCTGTTTCAAGGCCACCCAGCCGTTCTGGGCTGCACGCTGGGCTCGAGTACTGGTCAGGTCTGAGCAAGGGTTTCGATCGGGTTGTCGATCCACACCGATCAGAATTTCCAGGTGTAAACGGGCTGATGCCGCCGAGGTTCCTGACCGCATGGGATCACGACAAGAGTAGGCCACGTGTGTCCTGAATTCATGAAAGATCGCGGGTTCGGTAGCCCGCCGAGGACCAGGTCGTGCGGTTGGCCTGATCACCGCTTTCGGGTGTCTGGAATGGGCAGCGCAAAGCGCCCGCACATCACCTCTGTCGGAACAGGTTTACATGAGCGGGGTGACATTCTTCACCCTCGGCTACGGCGACGTCGTGCCGCACTCGGGCGTGGGGCGGGCGCTGGCGGTGATCGAGGCCGGCACCGGGATTGGTCTGATCGCCGTCGTCATCGGCTATCTGCCGGTGCTTTATCAACTGTTCTCCCGGCGGGAAGCGCATGTCATTCAGCTTGATGCACGCGCCGGCTCTCCGCCGACCGCGACCACCATGCTGAGCCGGCACGCCGAGACAGGCGGCCTTGGCAAGCTGGAGGATCTGCTGCGCGAATGGGAAGTCTGGGGATCGGAACTGCTGGAAAGCCATCTGTCCTATCCGATGCTGGTCTACTATCGCTCCCAGCATGACAACCAGTCGTGGCTGGCCGCGCTGACTGCGGTCATGGACACCTGCGCCCTGATCCTGGTGGGGGTGGACGACCTCAATCCTTTGCAGGCGCGCATGACCTTTGCGATGGCGCGTCAGGTCGTTGTCGAGATTGCGCGATCGTTTCGTGTGAGCCCGTCACGCTACACCGGCGGCGACCGCCTGGCGCATCAGGAGTACGGCCGGATGGTGGCGATCTTAGTGGCGGCCGGCATCGAGTGGAATGAGAGCGTAAATGTCGAGGAAACGCTGGCGGCCTTGCGGGCGACGTATGAGCCGTTGCTCGATGGCTTGGCATCGGCGCTGTTGTTGCCGTTGCCGACATGGATCGCGCGGCAGGATGCAGCCGATCACTGGCGGCGCGGACATCGGGGGTTGATTGCGAGCCGGTTGATCGAGGAATTATCAACCCCAACGACCAGCGAGCCTGCGGATGTGACGGGGCGCAGAATGGCTCAACGTTTGCTGTCTCGGTTGCGGCGCAGGATCTGAAAATCGCATCGGAGCACTGCACCGGTCAGCGATCGGAGGCCAGCCTTGACGCCAGCATCACCATGAACGGCACCACGGCAAGGGCCGTCAGCGCGGCGGCGGCCGTCGCCCAGACCGGCCCGGCAATGTCACCGAGACGCCCATAGAGGATGGGTGCCAGGGCACTCGATCCCAAGGTGCCACTGTAAAACACCGCGAATGCGCGCTCGATCCGGTCGGACGGCACCAGTTCCGGCACGGTGCCGTAAAGCACCGACGACGTGCCGTTGAGCATCACGCCGAGCAGCGGCAGCGCTGCCAGACTGGGGATGAGCGGCAGGGCGAGGACGGCGAGGATCGCAGCCGCGGTTCCGGCCTCGGTGACGACAACGGTAGCCAGAATACCCATGCGTGCACCGAGCCATCCGCAGGCGGCCTTGCCGAGGGCGCCGCCGATGAAGACGAGCGACAAAGCGAGGCCGACCGTGGTCAGCGTGGCGCCTTTGGCGTGCAGCAGGAACGGCAGGAACAGCAGGAAGGCCATGCGCACTGCGCTGTCCAGCGCGCCGATGGTAAGCAGCAGTCCGAAGCCTCGGCGGCTGGCGCGATCGCGCCGGGGCGTTGCCGCGGCGCCTTGGGTGGGCGCCTTATCGCCGACGGGAGGCAGCAGCCATCCGATCAGGATGGCAACGACGACGCCGAGTGCCGCCACGACCCATAGTGCTAGGCGCCAGCGCATGACGGTCAGCAGCACGGAGACTGCCGCCGGCAAGGCGGCTTTGCCGAGGTCGCCGGCGAAATTGTAGGTGCCGAGCGGGCCTCGGGCGCGGGGGCCATAGGCGCGCGAGACGGCCGCGGAGGCGAGCGGGTGCTGGGTGCTGCCGCCGGCGCCGGCCAGCGCCAGCGCGGCGCATAGTCCCAGCAGTCCACCCGACAGGCCGGCCAGGGCGTAGCCGAGGGCGCTCAGCAGGGTGCCGCAGATCAGGACGGAGCGGACGCCGAGGTGGCGGGCGAGATGGCCGACGGGAACTTGCAGGGCGGCGAGGGCGCCGACATAGAGGCCTCGGAGAACCGCCAGGGCGCCATAGCTGAGGGCGAACTGGGCCTGCCAGACCGGCAGCAGCACATAGATCATGTCGGTGAAGCCGTCGTGCAGGGCGTGGGCAAGGCCGGCGATCGCGAGGGTGCGGTGGGCTCTGGCGGTGGCGGCGCGGCTGTTGGCGGCGGAGAAGACGGCAAGCTGGGTCAACTTCGGTGCCTTCCGTGGTGTGGCGGCGGATATCTCACTCTGCACAGATTGGGTGACTGTCATCGTGCCGGCAAACGAGTTATTTTCGGGTTTTGGGTCAGGAAAACTCACGTGGTGGCACGAAGCCAGGGGCAGCGCCGCTTGCTGCCGCCGCTGAATGCGGTGCGGGCGTTCGAGGCTGCGGCGCGCTGCGGCAGCTTCAAGGACGCGGCGGAGGAACTGGGGGTCACGCATGGCGCGATCAGCCGGCAGGTGCATCTGCTGGAGGAATGGCTGGGTGCGCCGGTGCTGTTCCGGCGGTTGGCGCGCGGCGTGGCGTTGACGGACGAGGGCGAGGCGCTGCTGGCCTCGGTGGGCGGGGCGCTGGATGGGATTGCGGCGGCGGCGCGCCAGCACCGGGAGCGGCATGGCGGGAAAGTGGTTCGGCCGCTGCGGGTGAATGCGCTGGCGACGTTCAGCCTGCGCTGGCTGTTGCCGCGGCTGACCCGGTTCCGGGATGCGCATCCCGATATCACGGTGCAACTGACGACGGCGAACGAGCCGGTGGACGCGCTGGCGGAGGCCTATGACGTGGTGATCCGCGGCGGTCCGGACACGTTTCACGGGTTCGTGTCGCGCCTGCTGGTGCATGAGCGGCGGCTGCCGGTGTGCAGCCCGTCGCAGCTGCAACGGCTGCCTCTGGCGACGGTTTCCGACTTGGCGGGGCACACGCTGATCCATGTCTCGACGATGCCGCGGCTTTGGCGGGACTGGCTGACCACGGCCGGGCATGCGGACCTGGCGCCGGCGGGAACGCTGACACTGGATCACTTCTACCTGGCGATCCAGGCGGCGGTGGATGGACTGGGCGTGGCGATGGGACCGACGGCGCTGGTTGGCGACGACCTGGCGGCGGGACGGCTGGTGACACCATTCGCGGAGGTGAGCCTGCCGGCGCGCAGCTATTTCGCCTATCTGCCGCAGAGTGAGCGGACGAATCCCTCGGCCGAGGTGTTCTGCGACTGGCTGGCCGGGCAGGCGCGGCTGCCGGGCGATCGGGTTGGAGCGGGGCAGATCGGCTTTGAGACAAAGGCGTGACTGAATCGGGGTGACGGACTACATGACCGGGCATGGTGACGAAGGTTCATGCTGGCTCCGTGCAGTTCGGCGCCCTGCCCTGGCGGATCGGTCCGGGCGGGACTCGTGAGGTGATGCTGCTGACCTCGCGGGAGACGCATCGGTGGGTGATCCCGAAGGGCTGGCCGATGAAGGGGCGCAAGCCGGCTGAGGTGGCGAAGCAGGAAGCTTTTGAGGAGGCCGGGCTGGTCGGGCAGATCGTGGGGAAGCGGCCGGTGGGCAATTTTCATTACGAGAAGCGGCTGGCAAGGTCCGATGTGCTGTGCCAGGTGCGGGTGTTTCTGTTCCGGGTCGAGCAGCAACTGAATGACTGGCCGGAAAAGAGCCAGCGGGAGACGCGATGGTTTCCGGCCGACGAGGCGGCGGAGCTGGTCGAAGAAGGCGGCCTGGCGGAGATCATCGATCGATTCTCCGGGTCGTATGTGCGGTTCGTGCGGTTTCCAAAATTCCGCGATTGATATGCCGCGCGGGGCGCCGGTTGCCGTGATGCGGGCCAGCGCGTATTTCCGGCGGACCGATGGGGATGGCGTCCCCCGAAACCGCCCCTGAGGGCTGATGACTCCTACCGTGCGTGGCCCTGGCCAACGGTGGGAGTCGTGTTTCCGGCAACTCACCCTGGCTGCTGCCACGCTGAACGCGATGCGGCGGAGGCAGGGGTTTGATGTTTTATCTCTCGATGGCTGCCGGCGGTGCGCTTGGCAGCATGGCGCGTGCCTGGCTGGCGATCGCGGCGGCGCAGATCACCGGGCCGCAGTTTCCCTGGGGCACGATCCTCATCAATGTCGCCGGTTCGTTCATTATCGGCTGTTTCGGCACACTCACCAGCAATGACAGCCGGTTTGCGGTGCCAGGCGATGTCCGCGCCTTTGTGATGATCGGGATCTGCGGCGGGTTCACGACGTTTTCGTCGTTCAGCCTGCAGACGCTTGAACTGGCGCGGGATGGCCGCATGGTGCAAGCTCTCGGCAACATCGGCGTGTCGGTCACGCTTTGCCTGCTGGCGGTCGCTGCGGGGCATTACAGTGCTGCTTCAGTTCATCATCGGGTGCAGGCCCGCGCTGTGACGGGAGGCAATGGCATGGGCGAAGTGGTGGTTGCGGTGTTGAACCGGCCGGGAGACGCCGGTGCGCTGCTGGAGGCCGGCACCCGGCTGCTGGAAATCGGCGGCGGCGGCCGGCTGAAGGCGCTGGCGGTGCGGATGCCGCCGGCGGCGGCGATCCTGCCCTCGGAGGAGGTGTTGACGGCGAGCCGTGAGGCGTCGATCCAGGCGGAGCAGGAGGACTGGGCGGGGCAGTTGCGCGTGGTGGTGGATAGCTGGGCCGGGTTGTCGCAGCAGCGCGGGGTGCGGACCGACTGGGTTGATGTCGAAGGCGATGCCGCGGCGCTGGTCGCGGACCATGGGCGCGCGGCGGACGCGGTGGTGGTGGCGCGGCCGTCTCGGCAGGAAAGTGATCGGATACGCGACTGCATGCACGCGGCGCTGTTCGACACCGGAAGTCCCGTGCTGGTGGTGCCCGCGGGTGGTCCGCGCCGGTTCGGACAGGTGGTGGCGATCGCCTGGAAGGAAGATGAGCGGGCGGTCAAGGCGGTGCGGGCGAGCCTGCCGATCCTGCGTCAGGCGCAGCGTGTGCTGGTGTTGCGGGCCAACCATCCGGTGGCCATGCCGGCGGTGCTGACAGAGCACGATATCGCGGCGGAGATGCATGCGGTGCCGGAGGGTGAGGGTTCGGTGGCGGACCGGGTCCTGGCAGCGGCGCATCGGCTGGGGGCGGATTTGCTGGTGATGGGGGCGTTCGCCCATGGCGAGTGGCGGGAGCGTGTGTTCGGCGGGGTGACGCGGACGATGCTGGCGAAGGCTGATATTCCTTTATTCATGCGGCATTGAGCGGGAGCAGTGGGTCCCCTGCCCTACCTTGGGCGGGTGGTGAGGCGGCGCTCGTAGGCCTGGGCCAGCAATGTGCTGGGGAACAGCAGCGCGAAGTAGATCAGCGCGATGACGGTGTAAACCTCCAACGGGCGGTAGGTGTCGGCGGTGATCAGCGTTCCGTTGTACAGCAGATCCGGCACCGCGATTGTCGAAACCAAGGATGTGTTCTTCAACTGGGTGATCGACTGGTTGACGAAAGGCGGGATCATGCGGCGGACCGCCTGCGGCAGGATCACCTTGCGCATCACATGCCAGCGGCGCAGTCCGAGCGCTCGGGCGGCGTCCCACTGGCCTTGCTCGATGGAGATGATGCCGCCGCGGAAGATCTCGGCGTAGAAGGCGCCGGTGTAGCAGGACAGCGTCATGATGCCGGCGACCACGGCGGGTATCTGGATGCCCAGCAGCACCGGCAGCGCATAGTAGAACCAGACGATCTGCACCAGCAGCGGGGTGCAGCGGAACGCCTCGATAAAGGCGACCAGGGGGATGTTGAGCAGGCGGGAGCGGGACAGCCGGCCGAGGCCGACCAGCAGGCCGATGATCAGGCCGACGAAGATGGTGGCAGCGGTGTAGCCGAGGGTGACCAGCACCCCGCGCTCGAGCAGCGGGATGTAGCGGATCAGGAAGACGAAGTCCCACTGGTAGTGCAAAAAGTGGGACCTTTCCCGTTGTGATTCAGAACGTGAGGGTGGGCGGGACCTGGTCGCGGGTGACGCCGAATTTTGCCAGCCCCTCGAGCATCCATTCGCGCAACTGGCCGGTGCCGCGGTTCATGTCGAGCCAGGCGTCGATCACTTCGCGGAAGCGGGTGTCGGGTTCGCGCTGCAGGCCGAGGCAGCTTGGCAGGGCAACGGTGGGGTTGGACAGCAGGTAATAGGGGCCGAGGGCGGGGTTCTTGCCGACGGTGGACAGACCGAGCAGGGCGGCCTGGATGTGGGCGTCGGCGCGGCCGGATTGCAGCGCGAGTGTGCACTCGTCGCGCGTCTTGAAACCGACGAGGTTGGCTTTCGGGCAGTAGCGGCGGGCAGCGGTCTCGTGCAGGGAGCCGATATCGAAGACGACGGTGAGTTCGGGTTTGTTGAGATCGTCCCAGGTTTTCGGGGCGAGGTCGTGTTTGGCGAGGCAGCCGAACGGGTGGGTGATCATCGGGTGGGTGAAGGCGATGGACAGCGCCCGGGCCGGCGTGGGGTTGAGGGCGAAGGCGATGTCGATCTTGTTGGACTGCAGGTCGAGGACGGAGTTGCCGTAGGTGGATTCGACGTAGGCGAGCTGGGCGTCGAACACTTTCGCGATATCCTGGGCCATCGAGATGCAGGCGCCGGACCACTCGCCGGTGGCCAGGTCCTTCTGGAAATAGGGCAGTTCGCCGGGCAGTGCGGCAATCCGCAAAACCTTGGTGCGGCGGACGCGGTCGAAGGTACTTTCGGGCGCGGTCTGCGCGCGGGCGGAGCCGATGAGCGGAAAGGCGGCCAGGAAACCGGCCGCGGCGGCCATGTTGCGGCGGCTGATCCGGCTGGTGTGCGGACGGGTGGTCATCGGTTTGTTCCTTCTGCTGGCCGATGA
>Ga0302319_10018960_pt1 | contig 12511 bp, 12 predicted proteins | sample Bog_T0_2_FD_203319 | JGI IMG/M metagenome (GOLD analysis project Ga0302319, IMG submission 203319) | Peat permafrost microbial communities from Stordalen Mire near Abisko, Sweden - Bog_T0_2 | ecosystem: Environmental > Terrestrial > Soil > Wetlands > Peat | place: Sweden: Abisko, Stordalen Mire... | reverse complement strand
CCGGTATTTCGAGCTGCCGGTCTTCACCCCGCCCCGCGTCGATGCGTCCGGCGTGGCGGGCATTCCCCATCTCGGCCTGGACGCGGTCTTGACCGCCCTGCTGAAGGACCTGCTCGCGTGACCCTATCCCCCGGCTTCATTCTCGCCGACCCCGCCGAGCCCATGCCGACCGGCCGCATCGAGCCGGACTGGGAGCCCGCCTCGATCGGGCCGGTCGCCCGCGCGGCCGGCTCGCTGGGCTGGATCGCCGGCGGCCTGGCCGTGCTGCTCGGCGCCTGGTTCGTGCTGTCGATCGCCGGCTTCGTGTCCGACCAGTTCAACCGGTCCGACGCGCTGGGCGGCCTGACCGTCGCCCTGTTCGCCGCCGGCACCGCCATTCTGGGGCGCGGCGTGCTGATCGAGACCCGGGCCTATTCCCGGCTGCGCACGGTGGACCGGCTGCGCGGCGTGCTGGCGCGGGCGGACGCCTCGCCGGGGGAGGCGCGCGCATTAAGTCTGGCGTGGATCAGGCACGTATCGCCGCTGCTGGCGGACCCCGCCGCCACCCGTGCCGCGGTCGCCGCCGCGGCTACCACCATCGAGGTGACCGCGCTGCTGCGCCACTACGTGATTATCCCGCTGCAAGACAGCACGCGTCAGGCCGGGCGCCGCGCCGCGCTGGAGGGCGGGGCGATCGTCGCGGTGACCCCCTCGCCGGCGCTGGATGGGGTGTTCGCCGCATTGCGCGGGTTGATGCTGATCCGGCAGGTGGCATCGCTGTACGGCCTGCGCCCCGGCGTGGCGGTGACGCTGACGCTGGTCCGCCGGGTGATCTGGACCGCCGCGAGCATTTCCGGCGTCGAGTTGCTGTCGCGCTCGCTGGCGGACCACACGCTGCAGACGATGCCGCTGGTGCGCCACCTTGCCGGTGCCGTTCCGGGGACCAGCATCACCGCGCTGCGGCTCTACCGGCTGGCGGCGATCACCGCGGAGGCGTGCTCGCCGCTGTCGGTCGAAGCCGGGGGACGCGGCTAGCCCGCACCGGGCCTTCGGTTCAACCGACCGGTGCTCCGGTGGCGTCGTCGGTCTCGGTCGTCTGGACGGTGAAGCGGGAGAACAGGGCGATCGTCTCGCCGCCCTTGAACCTGACGAACAGCGCGCCGTCGCCGTTCACCCGATTGTCGTCGGCGAACGACCCCCTGTTGCCCTGCATCATGTGGATGTCGTGGATGCCTTCTTCGGGCGAGAAGTGGAAGGTCTCGTCGCTGCCCGCATCCTGGAAGTGCTCGCCGAAGGCGATGACCGTTGCCTCGCTGTCCGCCTTGGCCCGTTCGATCTGGCCGTCGAGCAGGTTGCTCAGCGTCACCCCTGCCCCGTCCGGCGGGATCAGCGCCATCTTGTCGAGCGGGAACAGATCGTCGCGCAGGTAATCGAGGCCGTCGCCATCCGGGCCGGTCTCGATCGGGCGGAACCCGGGCTGTCCGCCCGCCAGCGCCGCCAGGTTCTCCTTGGTCGGCATGTCGTAATTGGGGTCGAAGTAGGCCAGCACGTCGCTGCCATCGACCGAGCGCACGTTCACCGCGATGCGGAAGTTCTTGCCGCCGGCATCGACCCAGATTTCATAGTGCGGCGACTTGCCCGCCGGTTGCTCGATGCCGTCTTTGATCTTGCCGACCAGCACGCCGTATTTACGCGCGGCGTTGGCCGGCTTCATCCGTCTGTGCGTCATGCTTCGCTCCGGCTGTTCGTTACGGGTCTTGCGGTTGGCTGGCGGTCTTCGGGCCAATCGTCGCCAGCCGGCGGGTCCTGGTCAGCGATCTGACGGCATCCGAGCCAAGCCTATGCCCGTGGCGGCGACGACCCTACGAAACGATTCAGTGAGCGGTGAGCGCCTGTGAGGGCACCATGGCGGCCGCGTTCACCGCCGCTTGGCGGCGAAGGACAGGATCAGCCCGAGCGCGATCCCCAGGAAAGCGGCGAACAGAATGCGCCATACCGCGGGCAGCATGAAGGTGATGGTGTGCGCGGGAATCCAGAACACGACGATGGAGATCAGGACGATCTTGGCCCAGCGCGCGCTCGCCGGCCGGCCGAACAGGCTCCAGGGCCACAGCCATCCCTCGACCAGCATCGTGTCGGTCCAGTAGTGGGTAAACATCATGAAGAAGCCGTAGCCGGCGAAGACATTCAGCCAGGTGCTCATCCAGAACGGGGCCGGCTCGGCCGGCCATAGGTCGCGTGCGACCAAGGTTTTTACCCCGCCGTCCACCAGCGGAAACGCCGCCGTGATCCACATGCCGATGATGCCCCAGATGATGACCCGCAGGGCGAGCCTGGGCGGTATCCATTGGGCGGTGAGGATGCGGTTCTTCAGGCACTCGCCGAACGTCGCCAGGACGGCGAACTTGGCGAATCCCATCGCGTAGGGGTGCGCCTTGGTGGTCGCGGCGACCAGATCGGAACAGGTGACAAGGAAGGTCACGGCGGTAATGAAGTAGATGGCGCCCAGAATGTCGGGGACGAGGCGCAATGAGCGGGGGGAATTACTTGCGGACATACTGCTTGCTCAATTAATCGGGTTGAACGTTCCAGACCGTCGTTGCGGAGTTAACGCATCCCGCAGATTCCGGGTCAAGCCGTTGCCCACAAGCCGCTGCCGCCACGGATGTTCGCAAGGGCGCCATCCGGGGAATCGCCGCCCAGGGCATGTGCCGCATCCCTCGCCCCCCGTCGCTGCACTCCCTGTCTGCCCTGCCGGCCAGAGCTTGCAAATGGCTGGCCCTATGGCGATATGCCGCTATGATACGTGCATATTGCCGGAGGCCACCATGGTTCTGTCAGATACGCTTGGCTTCGTCGCCTCCGTCACCGCGGGGACCCTTGGACTGGTGCACGCCGTCCGCGAGGGACTGCCGGTCGATGTCGTGGACGACGCTGTGCAGGCCGGGCGGCTGTCCCCGGCCGAACTCGACCGCCTCGCCCTGCCCCGCAAGACGCTGGCGCATCGCCGCACACTCGGGCGGCTGTCGGCGGAGCAGTCCGACCGCTTCGTCCGGGTGCTGCGCGTCATCCTGGAAGCCGAGGCGACCTTCGCCAACCACGAAAAGGCGCACCGCTGGCTGCGGCGGCCCACGACGGCGCTGGCCGACAACGCGCCGCTCGATTTGCTGGACACGGACGTGGGGGCGCGGCGGGTCGAGACGCTGCTCGGCCGGATCGCCCACGGCATTGCCGCTTGATCCAGGCGTGGCGGGTCGGCCGCTCCGTGTTCGACGACCTGTCCGGCGAGGGCGCCCAACGCTACGGCGGCCGCTGGAACACGCCGGGCCGGGCGATGGTCTATCTGGCGGAGCATCCGGCGCTCGCCGTGCTTGAAGTCCGCGTCCATCTCGACCTGCCGCCCGACCTGCTGCCGGACGACTACGTCATGATGCAGGTGGACCTGCCGGACGAACCGCCCGAGACCGTTCCCGCCCTGCCCGACGACCCACGCGCCGTCGGCGACGCCTGGCTGGCGGCGGGCCGGACGGCGGTCCTGCGCGTTCCCTCGGTCATCGTTCCGGACACGAGCAACCTGTTGCTGAACCCGCGCCACCCGCGTGCCGCCGATGCGCGGATCGCGCGGACGACGCCGTTCCAGTTCGACCCGCGCCTGTGGGAAGGCGGCGCGTAGGACACCCGCCAAGATGGGCGCATGGCAACGGCACTGATAGGGGCCGTAGTTCTTTTCCCGGCGACGAAAGATATTGTTCATCCAGCCAGATACTGATATACAGAATATGGAAGGAGGTACATGCATGGAAAAAGCTTTATTGTTAATAATTGATATTTTGGTATAATCTGAGGAGTAGGGGAGGCGACGACCTCCCCTACCTTTTTCAAAAGACCGTCGTCCCTCAATACACCAACACCGTCCTGATCGACTCCCCCCGCCGCAGCAGCCCGAACCCCTCGTTGATCTGCTCGAACGGCAGCACGTGCGTGATCAGGTCATCGATGTTGATCCGCCCGTCCATGTACCAATCGACGATCCGCGGCACATCCGTGCGCCCGCGCGCCCCGCCGAACGCGGTGCCCTTCCACACCCGGCCCGTCACCAGTTGGAACGGCCGCGTGGCAATCTCCTGACCCGCGCCGGCCACGCCGATGACGATGCTCTGCCCCCAGCCGCGGTGGCAGCACTCCAGCGCCTGGCGCATCAGCTTCACGTTGCCGATGCACTCGAAACTATAGTCCGCGCCGCCCTTGGTCAGATCCACCAGATACGGCACCAGGTCGCCCGCGACCTCGGTCGGGTTGACGAAATGCGTCATGCCGAATTTTTCCGCAATCTCCTTGCGGTTCGGGTTGATGTCCACGCCGACGATCATCTCGGCGCCGGCCAGCCGAGCCCCTTGCAGCACGTTCAGCCCGATGCCGCCGAGCCCGAACACGACGACCCGCGCGCCGGGCTCCACCTTCGCCGTGTTGATCACCGCGCCGATGCCGGTGGTGACGCCGCAGCCGATGTAGCAGACCTTGTCGAACGGCGCGTCCTCGCGGATTTTCGCCAGCGCGATCTCCGGCAGCACGGTGTAGTTCGCGAAGGTCGATGTGCCCATGTAATGGTAGATCGGCTCGCCCTGGCAGGAAAACCGGCTGGTCCCGTCCGGCATCACGCCGCGCCCCTGGGTGGCGCGGATCGCCACGCACAGATTGGTCTTGCGGCTCAGGCAGTATTCGCACTGCCGGCATTCCGGCGTGTACAGCGGAATAACGTGGTCGCCCTGCTTCAGGCTGGTAACGCCACGCCCGACATCGACCACCACGCCAGCGCCTTCGTGGCCCAGGATCGCGGGGAAAATCCCCTCCGGGTCGGCCCCGGACAGCGTGTATTCGTCGGTGTGGCAGATGCCGGTGGCCTTGATCTCCACCAGGACCTCGCCTTCGCGCGGGCCTTCCAGGTCCACCGTCTCCAGGCTCAGAGTGTCGCCCGCCTGACGGGCCACCGCCGCGCGCACCTGCATCTGTCCGATCCTCCCCGGCTTATGCGGCGGATGGTGCGGTCAGCAGCGACGCCGATCAAGCACCGGATCGCGCGGCGGCCCCGCCACACGCCACGCGTACGCATTTCCGCATCACCGAGGGCAGCGCTTCATCGTCCAGCGCGGCGATCGGATGCAGGAACCCCACCGCCTCGATTCGTGGCACCACGGCGGCGAACAGCACGAGAGTCAGTTCGAAATGGGTGAAGCCGTGCCGCACTTCGCCGGCCGGTCGCCACTCGGCGACCATCGGCGCATGCGCCAGCGCTTCGGCCCGGCCCCAACGCGCGGCACGCCAAGCCGTGCCCGGCAGTTCGGTCATCCCGCCCAGCAATCCCTTGGGCGGCCGGCGCCGCAGCAGCACGTTGCCGGCTCTGTCGGTGAGCCAGAAATGCGCGCCATGCCGCAGCGGCCGCGCCTTTTTCTCCGCCTTGCGCGGCAGCTCCGCGGCGATCCCCTGCCGCCGCGCGGCGCACCCCGTCATCCACGGGCACAGCGCGCAAGCCGGCTGGGTCGGCGTGCAGAGCGTCGCGCCAAGATCGAACAGCGCCTGGGCGAAGTCCGACGGTCGCGCCGCCGCCTCCGCGTCCGCCCCCAGAATCTGCGCCGCCGCCCGCAGCGCCGGCTTGGCGCCCGGCAGCGAATCGGTCACGGCGAACAGCCGCGCCACCACCCGCTCGACGTTGCCGTCCACCGGGACGACCTGCAGGCCGAACGCGATCGCCCCCACCGCCGCCGCCGTGTATTCGCCGATCCCCGGCAGCGTCCGCAGCCCGGCCAGATCGCGCGGAAACCCTCCGCCGTTGGCCACCGCGCGAGCCGCGGCATGCAGGTTGCGGGCGCGGGCGTAGTACCCAAGCCCCGCCCAGGCGGCCAGCACCGACTCCAGCGGCGCCCCCGCCAGCGCGGCCACCGAGGGGAATCGGCTGACGAAGCTTTCGTAGTAGGGTATCGCCGCCGTGACGGTGGTCTGCTGCAACATGATCTCGGACAGCCACACGCGGTACGGGTCCGGCGCCTCACCCGGCAGCGCGCGCCAGGGCAGGGTCCGCCGGTGGCGGTCGTACCAAGCCAGCAGCAGCGCGGCCGAAGCGCCGGCGGGAGGGTGGTCGATGGCGGGACCAGCAGGCGGCAAGCCAGCCGGGGGCAAGAGTTTGGCGGACACCAAACCGGGTATGGCGAGCGACGCCCGCCACGTCTACGGCCCGCGCCCGCTCGGTGCGCTGCTACCGGCCATCACCCGCCCGGCGTACCGGCGCCGCTCGCCGGCCACCGCGCAGATGATGGCGGACTGGGAGACAGTCGTCGGCCCGGCGCTCGCCGCGGTCACCGTCCCCCGCCGCTTCTCCGCCGGCACCCTCACGATTGCGTGCGCCGGCCCGGTCGCCATGGAGTTGCAGCACCTCACCGGCGAGCTGATCGCCCGCATCAACACGCATCTCGGCGCCCAGACCGTGCAGACCCTGCGATTCGTGCAGACCGTCGCCGCCCCGCCCCCGCCGGCCGCCGTCAAACCACCGCCCCCGGCCGTCGCGGAAGCCGCCGAAGCGGCAGTCGCCGGGCTGCCGGAGGGCGAGCTGCGCGACGCGCTGGCTTCGCTCGGCCGCGCCGTGCTGGCCGTCCGGAAACCGCGCAGGAAGGCCTCGACTTCCCCTGCCCCCCTCCGTTAGCCTAAGAACAAGATATAGAGGTTCCGATGCCCCTGACCCGCCGTAGCCTACTAGCTGTTGTTTCCGTCTCCGCTCTGCCGGCGCTGCCGGGCGGTGCCTGGTCCGCGGACCTGCGCAAGGCGGAGCGCGCGATCGGCAGCCCGAACGCCAAGATCACGGTGGACGAGTTCTACTCGCTCACCTGCAGCCACTGCGCCGCCTTCGCCCGCCAGACGCTGCCGCAGATTACCGCCGAGTACATCGACACCGGCAAGGTGCGCTGGGTGTTCCACGACTTTCCGCTCGATCAGGTGGCGCTGACCGCGGCGATGGTCGCGCGCTACCTGCCGGTCGACCGCTACGAGCCGTTCGTCGATGCCCTGCTCGCCCGCCAGGACAAATGGGCGTTCGCGCGGGACGTGAACTCCACCGAGGAAATCTGGAAGATCGCCGCGCTGGCCGGCCTGTCGCGCGAGACCTTCGACAAGGCGATCGCGGACGAGGACCTGAAGGCCTGGATTCTGGAGCAGCAGAGCGTCGCCGAAAAGGAACACCAGATCGACTCGACTCCAAGCTTCCTGGTCAATGGCAAGAAATACGCCGGCGAGATGAGCTTCTCCGCTTTCAGCAAGCTGCTGGCCGACATTTCGGGATGAGGAGACCCATTTGCCCGTCCAGTTCCGCCGCATACGAATCGCCGGGTTCAAGAGCTTTGCCGAGCCGGTCAGTGTGGAGATTGCCCACGGCCTGACCGGCATCGTCGGGCCGAACGGCTGCGGCAAGTCGAACGTGGTGGAGGCGCTGCGCTGGGCGATGGGCGAGAACAGCGCCCGCTCCTTGCGCGGCGGCGAGATGGACGACGTGATCTTCGCGGGCACCGCGGCGCGGCCGTCACGCAACGTGGCTGAGGTGACGCTGAGCCTCGACGAGACGCAGGGGATCGCGCCGCCGCCGTTCCACGAACACCCGGAGCTGGAGATCAGCCGCAAGATCGAGCGCGGCGCCGGCAGCCAGTACCGGGTGAACGGCAAGGAGGTGCGCGCCCGGGACGTCCAAACGCTGTTCGCCGATCTGGCGTCCGGGGCGCGGGCGTCGGCGATGGTCAGCCAAGGGCGGGTCGGCGCCCTGGTGAACGCGCGGCCGGAGGAACGGCGGGCCGTGCTGGAGGAAGCCGCCGGCATCACCGGGCTGCACGCCCGCCGCCACGAGGCCGAGCTGAAGCTGCGCGCCGCCGAGGCCAACCTGTCCCGGGCGGAGGATTTGCGCGGCCAATTGGAGACCCAGCTTGGGGCGCTGAAGCGGCAGGCGCGGCAGGCCAGCCGCTACCGCAACATCTCCGGCGCGATCCGTCAGGCCGAGTCGGAGCTGCTGGCGATCCAGCGCACCCGGGTCGAGCAGGCCCGTGCTGCTGCCCGCACCGCGCTGCACGACGCCCGGCAAGCGGTTGTCGCTGCAACCGAAGCTGCCACCGTGGCCAGCGTCGCCGCGACCGAAGCCGCCGCCGCGCTGCCCGCCCTGCGCAGCGTGGAGTCGGAGGCGCGCACGGCGCTGGAGCGCCACCGCGTCGCGCAGGAGCAGATCGCGGCGGAGGAGCAGCGGGCACGTGCCGCGTTGGCGGAGGCCGGGACGCGGCTGGCACAGCTTCGGAAGGACCTGGCGCACGCGGAACAGCTCAGCCGGGATGCGGACGCCGCCGAACAGCGCCTTGCCGGCGAGGATGCAGCGCTGGCGGAGGCCGACTCGGGCCATGCGGAGCGGGCTGAATCGGCTGAAGCCGCCGCGGCGGAGGCAGCCGATACCGTCCGTCAGGCGGAGGCCGAGGCCAACCGCGCCACCGAGGCCGCCGCGGAGGCGAACGCACGCGCCCAGTCCGCCGCTCAGGCGTTGATGCAGGCGGAGCAGCGGTCACGGCGGGTTGCCGAACAGTCCGCACGGCTGGCGGAGGAGCGCGCGCGTCTTGGGGCCGGGCTGATCGCCCCGGAGGCACTGGACGCTGCCGCTGCCGAACAGGCGCAGGCCGTCGAGTTGCTATCCGTCGCGCGTGCCGCGCTGGACGAAGCGGAGAAGCGCCGCCCGGCTGCCACCGCCGCGCTCGCCACCGCGCGCGAAGCCCACGCCAACGCCGATTCGGCCCGCGCCCGCTTGGCCGCCGAAACCCGGGCGCTGTCAGAAGTGCTCGCGGTGAAGGACGGCGAGCGTTGGCCGCCGATGGTCGATTCGCTCGTGGTGCCGGCCGGGCTGGAGAAGGCGCTGGGTGCCGCGCTGGGCGAGGAACTGACCTCGGCGTTGAACCCCGATGCGGCACGGCACTGGCGCGAACTGCCGCCGTTCGATCCGCCGCCGGCCCTGCCCGACGGTGCGGCGCCGCTGGCCGGCGTGGTCCAAGGTCCCCCGGTGCTGGCCCGCGCGCTGTCGCAGATCGGGCTGGTGGAGGACGACGCGACCGGCGAGGCGCGTCAGGCGGCGCTGGCCCCTGGGCAAATGCTGGTGTCGCGAGCCGGCGCGATCTGGCGCTGGGACGGCTACACGATCCGTGCCGGCACCCCGACCGCCGCCGCGGTTCGCCTGCAACAACGCAACAGATTGAACGGCTTGCGGGCCGATCTTGCCACTGCGGAGCAAGCGGCGGAAACCGCCCGCGCCGCCCGCACCGAAGCGGAACAGGCCGAGCGCGAGGCGACGACGGCGGAACAGGCCGCGCGCACCGCCCGGCGCGACGCCGAACAGCGTGCTGAGCGCGCCACCGCGGCCGCGGCCAAGCTGCGCACCCAGGCCGACTCGGCGGCCGCTCGCCTGGCCGCCCTCGACGAGCAGATTGCCCGTCAGGCTGCCGAGTGCCAGGACGCCGAGGCGGCGCTGGTCCGCGCGCGGGAGGCCCATGCAGCCCTGCCCGATGTGGCCGCGCTGCGCGGCGCCGTGGATCAGGCCCGCGCTGCGATGTCGGCCGCTCGGGCGCGTGAGACCGCCGCGCGGACGGAACGCGACACGTTGGCCCGCGAGCACGCCGCCCGCACCGGTCGCCGCCAGGCCATCGCCCGGGAGCGAGGCGACTGGACGGCCCGCGCGACCGACGCCGCCGGTCGGGTCACGGACCTGGTTGCCCGCCGCGACTCGGCCGAAGCCGAGCAGGCCGCGCTGGAAGCCGCCCCCGCCCAGATCGCCGCCCGCCGCGCCGAGGCGCTGGACGCGCTGGAGGCCGCCGAAGCCACCCACCGCCGCGCGGCAGACGAACTGACCCGGGCCAGCAATCAATCCTCCGCGGCCGATCGCGCTGCCCGTGCCGCCGAAGCCGCGCTCGCCGCCGCCCGGGAGAACGCGGTGCGCGCCGAGGGTGCGGCGGAACAGGCGGACCACGCCTGGGGCACGGTCGCGGAGCGCATCCTGGAGCGGCTCGGCGCCACGCCGGCTCTGCCCGACCCGCCCGCCGATCTTTCGCACGAGGTGGAAGAGAAGGCCCGCAAGCGCCTGGATCGATTGCTCAAAGAGCGCGAGGAGATGGGTCCGGTCAACCTGCGCGCCGAGGTCGAAGCGGAGGAGATCGAGAAGCAGATTGCCACCATCGAGACCGAACGCGCCGAACTCACCACCGCGATCGCCAAGCTGCGGGGCTCGATCGGCCACCTGAACCGCGAGGGCCGCGAACGGCTCAGCGCCGTGTTCCAGGAGGTGGACCGCCACTTCCAGGGCCTGTTCGCCCGCATGTTCGGCGGTGGCCGGGCGCATCTGGCGCTGGTCGGCTCCGACGACCCGCTGGAGGCCGGGCTGGAAATCTACGCCCAGCCCCCCGGCAAGAAGCTGGCCACGCTGTCCCTGCTGTCCGGCGGCGAGCAGGCGCTGACCGCGCTGTCCCTGATCTTCGCCGTGTTCCGCTGCAACCCCGCCCCGGTCTGTGTGCTGGACGAGGTGGACGCGCCCCTGGATGACGCCAACGTCGATCGCTTCTGCAGCCTGCTGGACGACATGGTGAAGGAAACCGCAACCCGCTTCCTGGTCGTCACCCACCATCCTCTGAGTATGGCCAGGATGGACCGCCTGTATGGCGTGACCATGCAGGAACGCGGCGTCTCGCGCCTGCTGTCGGTCGATCTGCAAGCCGCCGCCGCCATGGCGGAACAGCCGCGCATGGCGGCCGAGTGAGGCCTGTGCCTGTCATAAAATAGATACATTCCTCATGTAGCGTTGCGTTCGTGAGGTTAGCGAAGGAGCAACTTGCATGATCAGGAGCAGAAGCCTGGGCGCCGGCCTTGCGGTCGCGGGTTTGCTCGCCCTTGGGATCGTCGCGGCGCCAGGCCAGGCGCAGGCGTGGTGGCGCGGCGGCTATGGCTTTGGCCTCGTGTTGCCGCCCGTGGTGGTCGCACCACCGGTCTATGCGCCCCCGCCGGTCTACTATGCGGCACCCCCAGCGGTGGTCTACGCGCCGCCCCCAACGCTCTACGCGTCCCCGCCAGCGGTCTACACGCCGCCGCCGGCCCGGTATTGGGTGCCGCCGCATTGGGAAGGTGGTTACTGGGTCTCCGGCCACTGGGCCTGATAAACGTAACCGCGCCGCCGAACCGAGTCGGGTGATGCCGTGCGTGTAGGGTGGACAATCGCTTGCGCCGTCCACCGTCCTACGGTGGCTCGCGGGCCGCACCGCAAGCGGCTGACATCGCAACGCTCATCGCCCGACAATGGCGTTGATTCCAAACTTTCGAGTGCAATCGTGCGCATTTCCGCTCGGGCCACGTCGTTACACGCCGCGCCGACCTCGCGCATCCTTGACACCCCCGGCACCCCCCTGTAGCAAGCGCGCGCCTTCCGGCAGGGCGACTTGCTAGGAGCGAATATGAGCGAGAATCCGGGCGACGACGACGGCTCCTTCGAGGAACGCCTCGCCGCTGCCCGCAGCAGGCGAGGCCTCGATGCGCCGCCGAATCAGCCGGGAAACGATCCCGGCGGTTTCGGCGCGACTCCTTGGGGCATCGGTATGCGGGTAGGGATCGAGATGGTCTCGGCCCTGGTCGTGGCGGTCGCCATCGGCTACGGGCTCGACCGTCTGTTCGGTACCCGGCCGATTCTCACCGCCGTGTTCGTGCTGCTGGGGGGCGCGGCTGGGGTTCTGAACGTCTGGCGCGAGTTCGCGCCGCGGCAATAGGCACCCAGGAACGGCCGGACGAACGGAATTGGCTTGCCCCGGCGCGGACGCCGCGGGCGACGGATGGAGGACGACACCGTGGCGGCTCAAGGAGGCGGCATCGACGCGCTCGGCCAGTTCCAACTGGTGCCCGCGCTGGGTTCTTACGGCGCCTCGGTGAATTTCAGCCAGTCCAACCTGATGATGGTTCTCGCCGGCGTGCTGACGCTGGCCCTGCTCTGGCTCGGCATGCGGCCCCGCGCGATGGTCCCCGGCCGGCTGCAATCCGCGGCCGAGATGGCGTACAACACCGTCATGGGGATGTGTGTCGAAACGATCGGGCCCGAGGGCCGCGCCTTCTTCCCATTCATCTTCACGCTGTTCTTCTTCATCCTGTTCGGCAACCTGGTCGGCGTCTGGCCCTACGCCTTCACCTTCACCAGCCATATCGCCGTCACCCTGGCGATGGCGGCGTTCGTGATGGTGCTGACCACCGCCGTCGCGCTGCGCCTGCATGGGCTGAAATTCTTCAGCTACTTCGTGCCGGAAGGCGTGCCCAAGCTGTTGCTGCCGCTGCTGGTCCCCATCGAGGTCCTGTCCTACGTCTCGCGACTCATCTCGCTCTCGGTCCGTCTGTTCGCCAACATGATGGCGGGCCACGTGATGCTGGAGGTGTTCGGCGCCTTCATCGTGATGCTCGGCGGCGCCGGCCTGATCTTCTGGGCCCCCGCCGCCTTCTCCTTCGC
>Ga0302319_10018958_pt1 | contig 12512 bp, 5 predicted proteins | sample Bog_T0_2_FD_203319 | JGI IMG/M metagenome (GOLD analysis project Ga0302319, IMG submission 203319) | Peat permafrost microbial communities from Stordalen Mire near Abisko, Sweden - Bog_T0_2 | ecosystem: Environmental > Terrestrial > Soil > Wetlands > Peat | place: Sweden: Abisko, Stordalen Mire... | reverse complement strand
GAGGATGGCGAGCAGGAGGTCGTGGGTCAGCCGCTCCTGCCCGAGCACCGAGCGGGAAAGCTCGGTCTGCAACTGGGGGAGAAAGGAGGACGCCTCGTGGATCTTCCGCGCGACCTCTTGCAGCTGTGCCGTGGACATCGTCTTCTCCTTGTGAGATTTGGACTGCCGGGGAAGGTCGAATAATATCGTGGTTCCCGGAAGGGTCGGCAAGTGGGAAGTGTCAACTTCTTGTCATGAAAGAGAAAATTTTCGTCTCCGCTTCCCGGGGGGAGAGGCCCAGAAACGCCTCCCACCGGATCCGCTCCCCCGCCTGCCAGCGGAAAAGGAGGTCCCGGACTCCATGGAGACCCGTGTCCGGATTGACACATTCCGTCTGCACCGTGTTGCAGGGGACGTTCACCAGGGCAGGGGACTCGAAGCAGACTCCCGTCCGGCGCGCGAACAGGGTGGAGAAGACCTGGAGGGACATTTCCAGCGTGTTGGGGTTCCGGAAGGGCAACCGCGACACCAGCAGCAGGGCTTCCCGGCGGGAGAAGAACTTTCCGTCCAGGGAGAGCGGGCAAGACCAGTCCGTGCCCTGGTCCCCGTCCTTCCAGATCCAGGAGAGACGACCGGTACCCGCGTCCGACAGGGGTGGGATTCCCTGCGTCTTCCGGGCCACGAAGCACCAGTCGAGGCCGCGTCCATGGGTCAGGGAAAACACCGCCCGTCCCGGATCGGGAAGCAGGCAGGACGACAGGTCGAAAGGTCGCAGCACCAGCGCGTCGTCCGTCATGAAGAACAGGTGCGAGGCCCGTGAAGATTCGATTTCGTCGAGGAGATCCTCGCGGAAGGAGGTCTCGTGGCGAAATCGCACCCGCCCCTCCCAGAGCGCGGACAGTTCCCGGTAGGAGGTTTCGTGGGCGGGGTCGGAGGCGGTCCAGAGCACCACCAGCTCCGCGGAACCGCGGACGCAGTTGGACCAGCTCTCGAGCAATGCGTGGAGCTGCAGAGCCCGGTCCTTGGAAAAGACGATCCCCGTCGCGGAGTGGGGGTCACCGACGGGCGGGTCGAAGTCCTCGACGGACCACTCCTCCAGGGTCTCCAGGAAAGCCGTGCGCCGCGCCGTGGTCTCCCGCCCCGCGAACTCCAGACCCCGCGAGGCCAGCCATCGCCGGACCACTTCCCTGGCGCGCGAAGCCCTCAAGCCAGCGCCGCGGAAACGATCTCGCGGGCCTCGGCCTGGATCTTCCGGAGATGGTCCGATCCCAGGAAGGATTCGGCGTAGATCTTGTAGACGTCCTCGGTGCCGGAGGGGCGTGCGGCGAACCAGCCGTTTTCCGTCACCACCTTCAGGCCGCCGATGGCCGCGCCGTTCCCCGGGGCGCTGGTCAGCTTCGCCTGGATCTTCTCGCCCGCGAGGGTGGTCGCCTTCACGTCCTCGGCGCCGAGCTTGCCCAGCTTGGCCTTCTGTTCCCGGGTGGCGGGAGCGTCGACGCGTTCGTACACCGGAGATCCGAACTCGGCCTCCAGCTCCTTGTAGTGGATGCCGGGATCCTTTCCGGTCTTCGCGGTGATTTCCGCGGCCAGAAGGTTCAGGATGAGGCCGTCCTTGTCCGTGGTCCACACGGATCCGTCCTTGCGCAGGAACGACGCGCCGGCGCTCTCCTCGCCCCCGAATCCCAGCGAGCCGCCCACGAGCCCGTCCACGAACCACTTGAAGCCCACGGGCACTTCCGACAGTTTCCGTCCCAAAGAGGCGGCCACCCGGTCGATCATCGAGGAGCTGACCAGGGTCTTCCCCACGGCCGCCGCCGCGTTCCAGCCGGGACGCGCGCCGCCGAACAGGTACCGGATCGCCACCGCCAGGTAGTGGTTGGGGTTCAGGAGGCCCACGGAGGGCGCCACGATGCCGTGGCGGTCCGAATCCGCGTCGTTCCCGAAGGCGATGCCGAACTTGTCCTTCAGGGCCACCAGTCCCGCCATGGCGTAGGGCGAGCTGCAGTCCATGCGGATCTTGCCGTCCCAGTCCAGGGTCATGAACCCGAAGGCGGGATCCACCCAGGGGTTGACCACCTCGATCGAGAGTCCGTACCTGTCCGCGATGGGCTCCCAATACTTCACCGCCGCGCCCCCCATCGGATCCACCCCGATCTTGAGGCCTGACTTCGCGATGGGTTCGAAGTCGATGATGGATCCCAGGTCCTCCACGTAGGATTTCAGGAAGTCGAATTCCGAAACGCTTCCCGAAGATCGCGCCCTGGCCAACGGCACGCGCAGCACGTCCTTCAGACCGGTGCGCAGGATCTCGTTGGCGCGGTCCTGGATCTTCTTGGTCACGTTGGTGTCGGCGGGGCCGCCGTTGGTGGGGTTGTACTTGAAGCCGCCATCCGAGGGGGGATTGTGGCTGGGGGTGATCACGATGCCGTCGGACAGCCCGGACGTGCGCCCCTTGTTGTAGCCGAGGATGGCGTGGCTCACCGCCGGAGTGGGAGTGAAACCCCCTGCGGGTTGCACCAGGGCATGGACCCCATGGGCGGCCAGGACTTCCAGGGCCGTGTCCCGGGCCGGAACGGACAAGGCGTGCGTGTCGATCCCCACGAACACCGGGCCGGTGATGCCCTGTTCCCGGCGGTATTCGGCCAGCGCCTGGGTGACGGCCAGGATGTGGTCTTCGTTGAAGGCGGTCTTGAAGGCGTCGCCACGGTGGCCGGACGTCCCGAAGCTCACCTGCTGCTCCACGACGTTGGGATCGGGTTTGCCCGTGTAGTAAGCCGAGACGAGGCTTGGGATGTAGACGAGGGAGTCCCTGGGAGCCGGTTTTCCCGCCAGTGGGTCGATGGACATGGAGCGCCTTTCGAAGCCAGGATAATGGTGGACGCGGGTCGCACCAAAAAATAGGTGCTTCGAGCCCCCGGCCAATGTCTTCGAACTGGGAGGCTCGCGCCCGAGTCTGTCGACTCAGGGGTTTTTCATGCAGCGGACCGGATAGGGTGTGGTCTTGAAGCCTGGACCATTGTCAGTGATATCGGAATTGAAGCTCACATATTCCGATACGGCGTTCTGAGGATCTGATTCGGTTGGCGTCCACCAATCTGTTGTCAGGCCGCCACCGTCCGTGGGCAACGCGCGGAAGCCGTACTGATCTGATCCGTTCCCAGTGGTTACGCCACGGACGAAGTTCCACCCATTCGTGGCACGCATGACATCCAGATTGAGACTGTTCGGATCGACAGTGCTCGACAATGTCGCCCATTCGGATTCGCTTGGGATGTGCCATCCCGAAGGACAAACCCCGGCATAGTTGCTCGCTAGAGTTGCGCCGGAATAGCTGGTATCATCCTGTACTGGAAGGCCCATAGCCATGGACCAGGAGTACAGCTGACCGTACTTCTTGCAAGTGTCCGGCCCGGTGACGGTATTGACGACACAGGAGGAACCGGTCACGACGTGCCTCAGGTTCTGTGCCATCCAAATCTGGGCGCCAATCGTAACGGTACGGTAGACCGTACTGTCGCGCGTGTCCAGAAGAGTTCCGTATCGGATTCCGGTCTGCCAGGGAACGCCGTAGGTATTGGTGTCCGCGATGGCGAAGGAGGCGCTGGATACGATGCTGCTGACGACGCCGGACTTCACGGCGATGGCCTGGACGGTTCCCGTCGCACCGAATTCGAACGGCGCGGTGTATCGCGTGGTTGAGCGAGAGGGTGTTGTTTTCCCATCGGTGGTGTAATAGATCGTGTCCCCTGTGGTCGGGCTTGCGAGTGTCACCACCGTATCCTTGGGAAACACCCCGCCGTTGGGACTGATCGTCGGCGGCTTCTGGTATAGATCGAAGGTGATGGAGTCGGTTGCGGACGTCGCGCTCCCAGTCACCGAATACGCCTTCAAGGTCCCCGATGCCGTCATCGGATAGGCGGCTCCGCTTTTCAGGGGCGTCCAATTCAGGTTGTCCGTCGACACGTAGATGTTGTCCGAACCGGGTGCCGTCACCGTGACCGTCGAGGTCGACACGCCACTGGCGGGGAGAGTGTCGTTCGCCACATTGTCGGTCAGACTCGGCGGAAAGGCGAAATCAGCTTCCACGACGGCCGATTTCATCCCGTTCAAGACCGTCCGCGCGAAGATCTTGATGTTGACGCCCACCGAGAGCTGCGAATTGTAAGGGACCCAGGCGCTGCCGGTGCTCAAGGAATCCTGGAGAGTGGCTCCTGCAGTGGTCGTGGAGATGGTCACCAACTTGGTGCTGGTGTATGAGCCTCCGCTGGGCGAAATCGTGGGTACGGGAACCGATATCGTGATCGTGTACGTCGCACTCGCCACCGCGCTGGTGGTCCAACCCGTCTCCACCGCGATGGCCTTGATGGTCTGGGTAGACGCGACGGAGATCGCACCCGCGTAGAGGGTCGAAGTCGATGTCGGGGTGGTTCCGTCCAGGGTGTAGTGGATGGAGGCGCCCGTTGTGGCTGTGGCGAGGGTCACCGACTGGGCCGTGGTGTACGTTCCGCCCTGCACGCCGAAGGTCGGGGTCGCCGCGGTTCCCGTGATCGTATAGGCGGCGCTCGCCACGGCGCTCGAGGTCCAGCCCGTCTCAACCGCGATCGCCTTGATGGTTTCGCTCGTGGCCACGGAAATGGGGCCAGCGTACAAGGTGGAGGTCGTCGTCGGGGCGGTGCCGTCCAGCGTGTAGTAGATGGAGGCGCCCGGTGTGGTTGTGGTGAGAGTCACCGATTGGGTCGTCGTATAGGTTCCTGCCATCAAGCTGAAGCTCGGAGCCGCGGCGGTTCCCGTGATGGTGTAGGCGGCGCTCGCCACGGCGCTCGAGGTCCAGCCCGTCTCCACCGCGATCGCCTTGATGGTTTCGCTCGTGGCCACGGAAATCGGGCCGGCGTACAAGGTGGAGGTCGTCGTCGGGGCGGTGCCGTCCAGCGTGTAGTAGATGGTGGCGCCCGGTGTGGCTGTGGCGAGGGTCACCGACTGGGCCGTCGTGTAGGTCCCGGCCGTCACGCTGAAGGTCGGGGTCGCCGCGGTTCCCGTGATCGTGTAGGCGGCGCTCGCCACCGCGCTCGTGGAGTATCCGGTGGCCACGGCGATTGCCTTGATGGTCTCGGAGGTACCTACGGAAAGGGGTGTGGAGTAGACGCTGGACGCCGTGATGGGAGCGGTCCCATCCAGGGTGTAGTAGATGGTGGCCCCCGTGGTGGTGGTGCTCAATGTCACGGTCTGCGTGGAGGTGTAGGTCCCTGCCGCCACGCCGAAGGTGGGGGTGGCCGCCACGCCGGGGATGGAGATCACGTAGGCTGCTGTGGTCACGGCGCTGGTACTGGATCCGGTGGCCACCGCCATCGCCTTGATGGTCTCGTTGGCGCCCACGCCGATCGGGGCGGAGTAGACGCTGGAACTCGTGGTGGGGGCGGTCCCGTCCACGGTGTAGTAGATGGTCGCTCCGGCCGTGGTCGAAGCAAGCGTCACGCTCTGTGCCGATGTGTAGCTACCTCCGGCCGGAGCGGCTGTGGGCGCTGCGGCAGGCAGCTGGATGGCGTAGGCGGCACTGGAAACCTGGCTGTTGGAGTTTCCGGTGGAAGTCGCGAGGGCCTTGATGGTCTCGGAGGCACCCACGCCGATGGGCGTGGAGTAGACGGTCGAGGACATCGATGGAGTGCTTCCATCCAGGGTGTAGTAGATGGTCGCTCCACTCGTGGCCGAGGTCAAGGTCACGCTCTGGGCCGCAGTGTAGGTGCCCGCCACAGGGCTGAAGGTGGGACTTTCCGTCACGCCGGGAACATTGATGGCGAAGACCGCGCCGGAAACGGAACTCGTTCCGTAGTTGGTCGCCAGGGCGATGGCCTTGATGGTCTGGCTGGCTCCGACGACGATGGGTGTGGAATAGACGCTTGAGTTTGCGGTGGGGGCGGATCCGTCCAGCGTGTAGTAGATGACGGCCCCGGGTGTGGTCGAGGCCAAGGTCACGCTCTGTGCCGATGCATAGGTGCCCCCCGCCGGACTGAAGATGGGCGCGGCAGCGGGAAGCTGGATGGTGTAGGCGGCACTGGCCACTAGGCTGTTGGTGGACCCCGCGGCGACGGCCATGGCCTTGACGGTCTCGGAGGCCGTGACGGAAATCGGGGCGCTGTAGACGCTGGAAGCGGTGGTGGGTTGGGATCCATCCACGGTGTAGTAGATGGTGGCCCCCGAGGTCGCGCAGCTCAACGCCACGCTTTGCGCGGTGGAGTAGGTCCCTGCCGCGGGAGTGAACGTGGGAGAGGTGGTTTGCCCGGGGATGGAGATGGTGTAGACCGCGACCGCTGCTGGGCTGGTGAACCCGTTGGCGATGGCGATTGCCTTGATGGTTTCGGAGCCGACGACGGCGATGGAGGTGTCGTTGTATTTGGTGGAGGTCGAGGTCGGGGTGGAGCCATCGGTGGTGTAGTAGATGGTGGCCCCGGAGGTCGTGCTGCTCAGAACCACGGTTTGAGCGGAGGAGAAGGTCCCGGCTGCGGGAGCGAATGTCGGAGCGCTGGTGGATCCGATGGAGTAAGCTGCGCTCGCCACCGAGCTATTGGCCATCCCTCCCACGACGGCGATGGCTTGGATGGTCTCGCTCGCGACCACGGGGATGGCAGCTCCCGTGTACTTGGTGGAGGCCGTGGTGGGGGCGGATCCATCGGTGGTGTAGTAGAGCGTGGCGCCCGCCGTAGCGGACGTCAGCGACACGTTCTGGGCGGTCGAATAGGTCCCGGTCGCGGGGCTGAAGGCCGGGGGACTCGCCACCCCAATGACGTACGTCGCGCTGCTGGTCGCACTGTTGGGGTGTCCGTTTTCCACCGTGATGGCCTGGATGGTCTCCCCGACCGGTACCGAGATGGCGGTATCGGCATACTTGGTGGAAGCCGTGGTGGGAGTGGTCCCGTCCAAGGTGTAGTAGATGGTGGCCCCGGTCGAGGAGGTGGTCAACGAGACGCTCTGGGCGGTGGCATATGTGCCTGCGGCAGGCGTGAAATTGGGGGCGGCCAAGGCCGGGGCCGCCGTCACGGTGAAGGTCGTGGAAGAGGTGGCGCTGTGCCCCGAGCTGTCCGAGAGGGTGATCACCAGCGTGTCGGTTCCGGCCGCGGCCGCGGCGTCGGCCTGGAGGGTCAAATTCCCGCTCAGGGTCCATGTGGTGTCGCTGGGTAGGAAACGCTCGGTGGGGAAGGTGATGTTCGCGGAATCGCCTGGAGTGGACGTGCCCACTCGAATCAGAGGTTTGATGCTGTGTCCGGAGGTCCAGGAGAAGGCGCCGGAGACGGCCACCGGACTTCCCCCGGCGACCACGGGCCCGGAAACCGCGATCGGGGTGGTCACCCGCACCGGGTAGGGGGGGAACATCTTGGTGGAATCCGAAGTGCCCAGGAGCTTGGCCTGGATGAGGACGGAGATGTCCAATCGGATGGTGTTGGAGTCCAAGGTGAGTGTGGTGGAGCCCAGTTGGATGTTCAACGACGTCAGTTGCGACAGGGTCTTGCCGCTGTCCACGCCGACGCGGACGAGTTCCTTCTTCACGGAATTGAGGCTCATGCCCACGGGAATGGGTTTGCCCAAGACAGCGGTGTCACCGGACAGGATCAGGCTCGCGTAGTAGGCGACAAGTCCAGTCGGTCCGCTCCCGAAGGAGGACTTCTGACCGGCGGACAATTCCGCGAATTTCGAGAGTAGGAGGGTATCCAGACTCTCCACGGAGGCCGATCCGAAGGAAAGAGTCGTGGAGCTTCCCGATTCCTTGAAATAGAGCGTGTAGGTCTGGATGCCCAGGGTCCAGAGCTGGAGTGCGACGGAGTCCGTGCCCAGCGATCGCGGGAGATTGAAGGTTTCCGTGCAGGTGGTGGTTCCGTCGCTGCCTGGCGCTGGGCAGCTTGGACTCTTGGCAACGGTGTCCTTCTGGAAGACCCAAGTCGCACTGTCGGGGATGCGGGGTGCGACGATCGGGAACTTGCCCGTCGCGACCACCGGAGTGTCGGAGTTCGTGTTGGAATCGGTCGCGTTCTGGCAGGCCACCAGGACCAGGAGACCGGCGGCGATCGTCGCGAGTGTCCGAAGGGATGGGCGGTCGAATTTCATGGATTCTCTCCGTTCCGATGCACCGGATATTATTGGGGAGTCAGGGCAGCAGACGCCAATCTATGTTCCGGGGTGGGCTCTTGGAAAGCACGGGGATGGCCCATCCGACAGTCCCCGTAGGGACGGAAGATCTTCCGTCCCTACGGGGCGTCTGGCTCCAGCGGCTTGCGATCCTCGTCCGGGAGCTGGGTCAGAAGCCCCTGGATGTGGAAGGAATTCTCCAGGTTCTTGTCGTGCAAAAAGCGCAGCGTGGGCATGTGGCGCAACTTGAGTCGATGCGCCAATTCCCGCCGGATCCATCCCGCCGACTGCTCCAGGCCGATCTCCGTGTCCCGCAGGCTCTTGTCGGAGCCCAGCACGGTGTAGTTCACGGTGGCCACGCCCATGTCCGAGGAGACCTTGACCGTGGAGACCGTGACGAACCCGATGCGCGGATCCTTCAGTCCCTCCAGGAGGAGCTGGGAGAATTCGCGGCGGATCTGTTCCCCGACCGAGGTGGTGCGGCTCGCGCCGCTCCGCCTCGCACCGCGGTTCACGCCGGCACCCGCGGGCGGCTCACGCCTTGGTGTCCGACAATTTCCGGGCGACCTCGAACTGCCGGAAGAAGGCGATGACGTCCCCTTCCTTGTAGTCGTCGAAGTTGTCCAGGCCGATGCCGCATTCGAAACCCGAGCGGACTTCGGTGACGTCGTCCTTGAAGCGCTTGAGCGTGATGACCTTGGATTCGGCCACTTCCACGCCGTTGCGGTACACGCGGGCCTTGGCCTTGCGCTCCACGGTCCCGGACTGCACGTAGCAACCGGCCACCGCACCCTGCTTTGGAACGCGGAACACGGCGCGGACCTCGGCCTCCGCGGAGACCTCTTCCTTGATCTCGGGCTTGAGCATGCCCTCCATCGCCTTGCGGATGTCGTCCACCACCTCGTAGATGATGCGGTAGGAGCGGATCTCCACGCCTTCGCGGCTGGCGAGCTCGCGGGTGTTGGCGTCGGGACGCACGTGGAAGGCGACGATGATGGCGTCGGAGGCGGCGGCCAGCATGACGTCGGCTTCCTTGATCCCGCCCACGGCGCGGGACAGGATCTGCACCCGCACTTCCTTGGTGGTCAACTGCTCCAGCGAGGCCGCGATGGCCTCCACGGAACCGTCCACGTCGCCCTTGACGATGACGCGCAGCGTCTGCTGCTCCTCCCCGGCGGCGATCTTGTTGGAAAGGTCTTCCAGCGACATGCGCTGGGCCCGGCGCAGCTCGCGCTCCTTCTGGGCGCGCAGGCGTCGGCCGGCGATCTCGCGGGCCTCGCGGTCGTCGTCCATCTGCAGGAAGGTGTCGCCCGCCTGCGGAACGCCGTCGATGCCCAGCACCTGGACCGGGACAGAAGGTCCGGCCTCTTCGCGGGGTCTGCCCGTCTCGTCCATGAGCATGCGGATCTTGCCGGCGTAGGAGCCAACCAGGATGGCGTCGCCCACGCGGAGCGTTCCTTCCTGGACCAGCATGGTGGCGATGGAGCCCTTGCCCTTGTCCAGCCGGGATTCGATGACGGTTCCCTTGGCGCGCACGGTGGGATTGGCGCGCAAACCCAGCACCTCGGCCTCCAGCAGGAGGGCGTCGAGGAGCTTGTCCATGTTGGTCCCCTTCTTGGCGGAGATTTCCACGCACTGGACCTTGCCGCCCCACTGTTCCACCTCGATGCCGTAGGCGCCCAGCTGGGCGCGGACGTTGTCGGGGTTGGCGGCGGGGAGGTCGATCTTGTTGATGGCCACGACGATGGGCACGTTGGCGGCGCGGGCGTGGTCGATGGCTTCCTTGGTCTGGGGCATCACGTTGCTGTCCGCGGCAACCACCAGGACGACGATGTCCGTCACCTTGGCGCCGCGGGCGCGCATCGCGGAGAACGCCTCGTGTCCCGGCGTATCCAGGAACGTCACCGTGCCGTGGTCGGTCTTCACTTCGTAGGCGCCGATGTGCTGCGTGATGCCGCCGGCCTCGCCGGTGATCACGTGTGTCTTGCGCAGGTAGTCCAACAGGGACGTCTTGCCGTGGTCCACGTGGCCCATGACGGTGACGATGGGCGAGCGGGGTCCGTCGGCGGACTCCTCGCCGAGGTCTTCCTGCGATTCGCCGATGTCCTCCGCGTATTCGTCCATCAGGATCGCCTGGTATCCGAACTCGTCGGCGATGATGCCGATGGTTTCGTGATCCAGCCGGGCGTTGATGGTCACCATGAGGCCCATGCCCATCGCCTTGGCGATGACCTGGGCCGGCGCCACGTTCAAGAGGTTGGCCAGTTCCGCGATGGTGATGAATTCGGCGACCTTGAGGACCTTCTTCTCTTCCCCCTGGTCTTCCATGTGACCGCCGCCGCCGCGGGCGTAGCGGCGCTGGATCTTGCCTCGATCCAGCGAAACCATCACCTTGTTGACGTTCTGCTGGGTCTGGTAGAAGATCTCGCTCTCGATCTGGTCCTTGGTCTTGCGCTTTCGGCCTGCCGTGCCCTTGCCGACGGGCGCGCCGAACGCTCCGGCCTGCTGTCCGGGTTGGAGCGTGCCCTGGCCGGGAGTGCCTGTGCCGGGAGGTCCGCCGAATCCCGGGCGAGGACCACCGGGTCCCCCGCGGTAGGGGCTGCCCGTGGGAGGTGCGCTGCGGTAGGGTCCCTGTTGACCGGGAGCACCGCCGCGGTAAGGGCCGCTTTGACCAGGCCTTCCACCTTGGTAGCCACCGGGTCCCGCGGGTCCTGAGGGTCCTCGTCCATCGGGACGGGGACCGACACCTGCCGGTCGGGCACCGACGGAAACACCGCGATCGGGCCTGCCGTCGCGTGGAGGGCCGTTGCGATCGGGACGGCCATCGCGACCCACGGCTCCGGGAGCCGCAGGGGCGCCGGGGGCTCCCGCGGGGCGTTCCCCACCGGGCCCGAAGCCCGGACGAGGTCCTCCCGTGATGCCGCGGGGGGTCGGTTGGTAGGATGCGGCGGCGGCGGGGGGCCGGGGCCGGTCCGGCCGGTCCGGATTGAAGGATGGCTGCCGACGAACGGGTGCCGTCAAGGCGGGGCGAATCGAGTCCGCCGCGGCCGAGGCCGGTTCCGGTGCGGTGGGGGGAGGCAGAGGAGCGTGGGTGGGAGCTTGGGCCACCGGGAGAGCTGGAGGCGGGGCTTGGGGCGAGGGAGCCGCGGCCACCGGAACCGGCTTCGGGGCGGGCGTCGGTGCCGGAGCGGGAACAACGTCGGGGGCGGCGGACGGCGCTTGGATTCCGGATGACGGAGGGGAAGGGGGCGCCTGTCCGAGTTCGCCTTCGAGCTTCTTCTTGGGCGCGGCCTTCTTGGGCTTCGGTTCCCCGGAGGCTTCGCCGGTCGGTTCCGCCTTCTTCTTGGGCGCGGCCTTCTTGGGCTTGGACTTCCCTGTCTTCGCGCGCTCGTCCTCGAGGACGGGACGGATCTTTTCGACCCAGGCGCTCTCGATGGGCGAAAGGACGGATCGCACCTCGAACCCGGCATCCTTCAGATGCTTGAGGACGGATTCCTTGGCGATCTCGAACTCGGTCGCTACATCGGTGATTCTGGTCTTGCTCACGAAGCCTCTCTCTCGGTGTATTGGTGCGACGGTGGCAGGATACGGGCCGCTCATTCGGCGGCGACGCTCTCCTCCACGGTCCCCTTCTCTTCCTGCACTGCGGGCTCTTGCTCCGCCGCTGTGGCCAGTTCCGGTTCGGCGGGCGCCTCGATGGCGACGTGCACCGGGGCCGGTTCACCCAGGATGGAACAGCGTTCTTCCTCGGGGAGCTGGGCGAACTCGTCTTCCCCGAATACGTCCAGTTCCTTGCCCAGAAGCTTGGTGGCCAGCTTCACGTTCTGGCCCTGGCGGCCGATGGCCAGGGAAAGGTCGTCGTTGGCGACCACCACCACGAAGCGCGCTCCACCGACTTCGAAGACCTTCTTGATCTCGGCAGGCGCGAACAGGCGCCGGACGTAGACCTGCATGTCTTCCGTCCAGTGGATGATGTCGATGCGCTCGTTGGAGAGCTCGCGCACGATGGCCTGGACGCGGTTACCGCGCATGCCCACGCAGGCGCCCACCGGATCGATGCGTTCGTCCCGGCTGGACACGCTGATCTTGGCGCGGAAGCCCGGATCGCGGGCCACGGCGCGGATCTCGACGATCTCGTCGTAGATCTCGGGGACTTCCAGTTCGAAGAGCTTGGCGAGGAATTCCGGATGGGTGCGCGAAAGCACCACCTGCGGACCCTTGGAGTTGTTGGATACGTCGCAGATGTAGGCGCGGATGCTGTCGCCCTGGCGGTAGCGCTCCTTGCGGATCTGCTCGCGCAGGGGCACGATGGCCTCGGTGCGCCCCAGGTTCACCAGGATGTCGCCGCGGTCCACCTGCTGGACGGTTCCCGTCACGATGGTCCCGATGCGGTCGCGGTAGTCGTCGAAGACCCGCTG
>Ga0302319_10018955_pt1 | contig 12513 bp, 13 predicted proteins | sample Bog_T0_2_FD_203319 | JGI IMG/M metagenome (GOLD analysis project Ga0302319, IMG submission 203319) | Peat permafrost microbial communities from Stordalen Mire near Abisko, Sweden - Bog_T0_2 | ecosystem: Environmental > Terrestrial > Soil > Wetlands > Peat | place: Sweden: Abisko, Stordalen Mire... | reverse complement strand
GCGGCTCCGCCTTCGCGCTCATCGGCGCCGAAGAATCCGCCCTACCCAACGGCAACGCCCTCACCATCCGCCTGCGCCACAAGACCCTCGCTCTCGAAGTCGCCGTCGTCTATAGCGTCTATGACGGCCACTCCGCTGCGCGCAAGCACCTCGTCCTACGCAATGTGGGCGACGCCCCGCTCCACGTCTCCCATCTCAACATCGAGTCGCTTGGCATCGCGCTTGGGCCTGAGAACGAGACCACGCTCCTCACCCAGTACGGAACAATCCCCCGCGAAATCTTCTACACCGGCCGCTCTGAAGACGCCGGCCTGCTCCTCGCCAACGGCCGCACCGGCAACGGCATCGCGGTCCTCAGCGAAGTCCCCGGCTACATGAAGCGCACTGAAGTCTCCGGCTGGGACGACGCCCGCCAGGTCCGCATCGGCGTCCTCTATGACACCGACCTCATGCCCTTCGCGCGCACCCTTGAAGCCGGCGAGCAGTTCACCACCGCCAGCGCCTCGCTCCTCACCTTCCGCAACGGCGACGGCTTCCACGATCCCCACTGGCAGCTCCCCTCCTACACCTCTGAAGTCCTCATGCGCCGCGTCAACGCCCAGGGCCCGCCCTGGATCTACAACACCTGGGAGCCCTTCGAGCGCAGCATCAACCACGACACCGCCCTGGCATTGATTGACGCCGCCGGCCAGATGGGCATCGACATCTTCACCATCGACGACGGCTGGCAGCAGGACTACGGCTCGAACGCCGTCAACCTCACCTCGTTCCCCGGCGGCCTGCAACCCATCCTCAACGCCGTCGAGGCTCAGGGCATGCGCCTCGGCCTGTGGATTCCCGTCGCCGCCATCGCGACCACCACTGCCGAGTATCGCGACCACGCCGCCTGGGCCATGCGCGACATCGACGGCAAGCTCAAGACCACCGGAACCATGGGCGGCGAAATGGCCGTTATGTGCATGGCCACCGGCTTTCGCAGCGTCGCCGCCCATCGCATCATCGACGCCATCGAGCGCTTCCATCTGGCCTACGTCAAGCTCGACCTCACCACCATCTTCAACGCCTATGGCGAAGCCCCCGGCTGCTGGGCCAAAGGCCACGATCACGGCACCTGGGCCGAGTCCCTCAACAGGATCTACGAAGGCCTCGCCGCCATGACCGCAGAGGTTTATCAAAAACATCCAGACGTCCTGCTCGACCTCACCTTCGAGCTCTGGGGCCAGAAGCACGTCATCGACGCCGGCCTGCTCGCCGCCGGCGACCTCGACTGGATGAGCAACGTCGAAGACCGCCAACCCGACTCAGCCGGCCCCTTGCAAGCTCGGCAGCTGCTCTACCAGCGCGCCGCCTCCATGCCCGTTGAAGCCATGCTCATCGGCAACATGCACGCCGACCTGCCCTCCATCCACGTCGCCTTCGCCACCGCCCTCGGCTCCGCGCCCCTGCTCCTCGGCGACCTGCGCAACCTCACCGCCGCCGACCGCCAGTGGTACCGCGAAAAAATCGCCTGGTTCAAAAATCTCCGCCGCACCACGCCCATCAGCCAGAGCTTCTTCCCCCTTGGCAGCTGGCTCCAAACCACCCCCGCCGCCTGGGACGGCTTCGCCCGCCTGGCCCGCACCGGCAACGGCGTCATCGCCCTCTTCCGCAACAGTTGCCCGCAACCCTCAGCCCTGGTCCAGCTCCCCCTCATGCCCCCCGGCCGCTTCCGCGCGCGTTCGGTCATCTCCGGTAAAGTACTGGGCGTCTTTGACAACACAGACTGGACGCGCGGCGTCCCGGTCAGCTTCGCCGATGTCGGCGCGGTTGAGGTGATCGAAGTGACCGGCGTTTATAGCGGTTCTCCAATTGGTGTAGAGCGAAGCCACTGACCTCAAGCGGCTTTTTCCTCAAGAAAAAGCCGCCTTGCACGACGTTGGTGACTCCACGTGAATTGGAGAACCGCTCTAGGAGCTTGTTGAAATAGTCCTGGGTGTCCCCGCCTTTGAAGGGTACGGGCTTCAGCTTGAAGGGTACGGGCTTCAGCCCGTACATCAAGTTCTGCCTTTTCAGCAGCGGGCTTTAGCCCCCGAGGGAATCGAAAGCCAATTCGAGCTGTCCCAATCGCTTTTTCAACAAGTTCCTAGGACTTGCTGGAGCGTATTTCATAGGCCGTTCTGGTGTCAGGGCACGACTTGAGTCGTGCCAAAAAAGGCCGGAAACACAAGGGGTTTTAAGCCCTGCGGGAATGCTGCCCGTCAAGGCGGCCATTTAGGAAGCACGCTCTAGGAGCGCCGCATCGCCACCGGCGTCACCGCGTCCAGCTCTTCCTTGCGCAGCACCGAGCGTGTCCCATCGCGCGGGTCCACATGCACCATCGCGTTTAGCCCTTTAAGGGACGCGGTCCACTCCTTGGCCTCGCTCTCGGTATCGAACATCCGCGCATACTCGCCCATCTGCAACTCCGGGTTCTTGTAGAAATAAGTGAGCGTGCCCTGGTAGCCGATCACGCGCTCGCCATACCGCGTCTGCTCCGTCTGCACCACCACGCTGACCACATCCACGACGGCACAAACCACCTGCCAGTCCTTCCCGCGAACCCCGTCAAACCACTGGACGAAAAATCTCCAATACCGCGATGCCACGCTGACGCCCACAACGGCCATAGCAATCGGCAAGAAGACCCAATCATCCGGCGAACTGCGCAAAATCACCACGGCAATATTCGACGGATCACTCATCGCACCTCCCAGATGCTTGCAATCATTCTCCCACAGCCGGTGCGCGGATTCTGTCTTCAGACGCCGAAGACTCTCGTCCGCCGCAACAGAACACCCGGAATCCAATTCCGCGCTACAATCTCCCCCATGAGCCGCAGTCCCCAGGAAATCCTCGAAGAAGCCCTCCAGCTCCGTCCCGACCAGATCGACTGGCTGGTCGAGAGCCTGCTCATCAAGGAATCCATCTCCGACGGCAACGAGCCCCAAGCCGAGATCGAGGCCGCGTGGGACAGCGAGATCAAGCGCCGCCTGGATGAAATCGACTCCGGCGCCGTGGAGATGATCCCCGGCGATCAGGTTCGCGCCGAAATGATCTCTGCCCTTTCTCCTCACGCAAGGGCACCTCTCCGCGCTTGAAGCTGTTGCAGTTCCATCCTGCCGCGCGTCGAGAAATGACAGCCGCCCATGCATGGTACGCGCGCCAAAGCCTCGTTGCCGCAGACGGGTTTTACAACGAACTCCTCCCCGCCCTTGACCGTGCACAGAAACAGCCGCGGCTCTATCCGACGCACATCCACAACACCCAGCGCCTGGTGCTCCACAGATATCCGTTTTCCATCATCTACCGGAAACTTCTGAACCAGATCCAGATCATCGCCATAGCCCACGCCAACCGCAAGCCCGGTTACTGGACGAGCCAGCTTTAGCCGCATCACCCCGTGCCATCCCCCGCCGCACTCCGTTATCCTGTTTCTTCACGGAGCGCGCAAACCCCCATGCCCCATCCCCAGATCAAATTCGGCACCGACGGCTGGCGCGGCATCATCGCCAGCGACTACACCTTTGCCAACGTCCGCATCGCCGCCCAAGCCGTAGCCGCCTATGTCCACAGCCGCCACGGCTCGCCAGACGAAGACCCCTCCCGCGGCCTGTGCATCGGCTACGACACCCGCTTCGGCTCCAAAGCCTTCGCCCGCGCCTGTGCTGAGGTCGTCGCCGCCACCGGCATCCCCGTCGCCCTCGCCAAAGACATTACCCCCACCCCTGCTCTGTCTTTTGGAGTTAGAGCGCGCAACGCCGCCGGCGGCATCATGATCACCTCCTCCCACAACCCCGCGCAGTGGAACGGCGTCAAGTACAAAGCCTGGTACGGCGGCTCCGGCAAACCCTCCATCATCGCCGCCATCGAGTCGCATCTTGGCGAACCGGTGCCGCGCCCCGCTCAGCCCGCCCCCATCGAGGAAGTCGACTTCCTCCCCCCCTACCTCGCCGCCATCGAGGCCTTCGCCGACCTGGACCTCATCGCCAAATCCGGCCGCAAGTTCGCCATCGACTCCATGTATGGCGCCGGCCGCACCATCCTCTCCGACATCTTCACCCGCATCGGCGTCGATCACGTCCAGATCCGCGGCAACGTCGACCCCCTCTTTCCCGGCATCAATCCCGAGCCGATAGAACCTCACATCAGAGCCTTGGGCGAGGCCACGATGGCAAATCGCTGCGACGCTGGCCTCTGCACCGACGGCGACGCCGACCGCATCGGCGCGACAGATGAGCACGGCAACTTCGTCGATCCCCACAAAATCTTCTCCGTCCTGCTCAGCTGGGTACTCAAGTACAAGGGCTGGCCCGGCGCCGTCACCCGCGCCTTCAACACCACCAAGATGCTCGATCGCATCTGCGCCAAGCACGGCCGCGAACTCATCGAGCACGGCATCGGCTTCAAGTTTGTCTGCGACCTCATGCTCGAGCGCCAGATCGTCATGGGCGGCGAGGAGTCCGGCGGCATCGGCTTCCAGCGCCACCTCCCCGAGCGCGACGGCCTGCTCAACGCCCTGCTCCTCGCCAACGTCATGGCCCAGGAAAACAAAACGCTCGGCCAGCTCGTCGCCGATCTGCAAGCCGAGTACGGCGAGCACCAGTACGGCCGCATCGACCTCCACATCCCCGACGACATCAAGACCAGCGCCATCGCCCGCGCCCGCGCCCTCCCCACCGGCGATGCAACGTTCGCCGGCATGCCCATCCTCCGCCAGGAGAACCTCGACGGCGTCAAGTTCTACCTCGACAACCCCGAAGCCAAAACCAGGCCCAACGCCGCCGAAACCTGGCTCCTGCTCCGCGCCAGCGGCACCGAACCCCTCATGCGCATCTACTCCGAGTCTTGCTCCGTCGAGTCGGTCCACCGCCTCTTAGAGTCCGCCCGCGCCTTCGCCCTGGGTGCCTAGCCGCAACCCAGGCTCCCGTAGGGAGCCAAAGAGAATAGCCCAGGACGAAGTCCTTGGAATCGGGCCCCCTCCGAGCGGTGGCACCCCGTAGGGGTGCCGCGAACGCAGCCCAAAACTCCGAACATAGAACCCCCGTGCCCATCCATTTCGCGTTCTTTACGAAATGCACGGGAAACCGCCGCCCTTGGCTCATTCCTGATTTCAATATTTCTATTTTCTTGACATATTGTTTGAATTACACAACAATACATTTGAAATATGAACGAGGGCCTTCAAAAATCTCCCGGCGAAAGCGGCCTTTACAACCGCATCGCCGTCCTCCGCGCCGAGCGCGGCATCAGCCGCCAGGCCCTCGCCGACGACCTGGACGTCAACTACCAGACCATCGGCTTCCTCGAGCGCGGCGACTACTCGCCCTCGCTCAAGCTCGCCCTCGCCCTCGCCGAATACTTCGCCCTCCCCGTCGAAGCCATCTTCTCCAAACACCCCTTCCAGCCCCTCAGCCAGCAGGTGTACGGGGCAATCGGACCAACGCCGAGACGTCGAATCGAGGAACCCCAATGAGAGCTGAACTCGTCCTGCTGGGCAAGCGCCTGGACATGGCGCCGCAAGCGCACCGCCGCACCCTCGTGGTGTTCATCTACGCGACGCTGGCCGCGCTGATGGCGGGGCTGTTCTTCGCCGACCACTGGCGCACTTCTGGCTATTACCTGGTCTTCGCCACGTTCCTCATCAACCGGCTCTTCCTGGGCGGCTATAACTTCGGCGGCCTCATCAAGCCCTTCAACGGCAAGGCGGCGCAGCGGGCTGAAGCGCCGCCCTTTCTGCTCCTGGCGCTGCGCGTCTACCGTCCCGCGCCGTCGGAGAGTGAGTACCGCAGCGACGAACGCGAACTGCAGCAGCGCGACCACGCCCACTACACCGCCTACCAGGCGCTCACCGTGCTGCTAGCCGTCCTCTGGCTGCTCGCCGGCTGGAACACCTTCGCCCCGCGGCTGCTGGCCCGGATCCCCGTCTCGCCCAGCCTGCTCGTTTACGGCGTGGTGCTCGGCGCCATTGTGCTGGCGCTGACCCTCCCGCAATCCATCCTCCTCTGGACCGAACCAGATATGGAAGAGGAACACGGCTGAGCAAGCCGTCTACGGCTCCCCACGCTGAAACATCCGCGCATCAAACACGAACGGCAACGCCGCATCAACCCGCAGCTCCGCCATGCGCGGATGCAGCGGATTAATCAGCACATTCCACTCCGCCCGAATCGGCACCGAAGGCACCAGCATCGCCAGCGACGACCGCTCAGCGATCCACGCATCCCCCAGCTCCCGCGGCCCCGGCGCGCCCAGATCGAACTCATCTGTCCACCAGCCGCCAGGCAGCCGTTCTGGGGAAAGCGTCCGCGCCGGCTCGCCCTCCGGCAGCGTCGCACCCAGGTAAACCAGGTCGTCCGGCGACTGCCCCGGCTCCAGATGCACAAACAGCTCAAGCGCCGCCAGCGACAGCGAGGTCGACGTATACACCATGGGCATGCCGCGCGAGTTCCACCGCCCGCCAAACCGCCGCGCCCCCTCGCCCGAGAAAGCCTCAGCCGCATACGGCGCCCGGCATATCCGCCAGATCCGCATTAGTGCCCTGAGCCCAAAGTTGATCTCAAAATTGAGTTGTCATCCTGAGCGAGCGCAGCGAGTCGAAGGATCTGCGGTTGTCTTTCGTTGCTCACGAACGTTGCCCCTAAAGCCCTAGCTGTAAACGCCGTAAGCAATCCGCCCCAGCAGGTCTTCCACCTCGCGGACACCGGGGTCGGTGTCCAGCTGGTCCAGCGGCCGCCCGCCGCGCAGCGCCCGGTTCGGCGTCTTCAGCCACGCCGCAGCCTTGTCGCCGCTGCCCAGCGTCTCCGCAGCATTGGCGTACACCTGCGCCAGCCGCACCGTCCGGTCGCTCTCCGCCGGCGTCAGCTTGGCGTGCTGAGTAATGCGCCGCGTAAGCGTACGCTGGGGAATACCGATCTTCTCGGAGATTTCCGACTGGCGCAGATCAAGCCGCTCCGCCAGCAGAAACAGCGCCTTCACCGGCAGCCCTTCGCGCACCAGCGCCGCCAGCTCGCCGCTCCGCTTGAAAGCCCCGCCGAGAATCACTTCCCCGCCAAGCACGTCCGGAATAGCCTGGGTCGCCATACTCCACCTCTACCCCCACTATACGCCATTTGGCCATCCCCGCAACGCCATTTTACGAAATCGCCGCCACCGTCAGCAATTTCGAGTGCCCGACAGGTTAGCACAGCCCGCTTGAAGCGGTAGCATAAGCAACGGATGGAAACGCCTTTGCGAATCTACCTGGATGCCTGCGCACCGAATCGGCTCAGTGATCCGCCGATGCAGCAACGAATTGCCCTGGAAGCGGCCGCCATGGAGCGGTTGTTGCGAGCGGTGCAGACCGGCCGGCTCCACTGGATTGCAAGCTCCGTCCTGGTCGTCGAGATCGAGAACAACCCTGACGAGCAGCGCCGAAGCAGCGCTCTCGCACTTCTCTGTTTTGCGTCGGAGGTTCACCGGCCCACCGCAGTTTCCGCCGAGCGCGGCAGGCAACTCAACCTGCTTGGCTACGGGAAGCTCGATGCGCTGCATTTGGCGATGGCCGAGGAGCAAAGGTGCGATCTGCTTCTCACCACGGACGACCGCTTCCTGCGCCGAGCCATGAGAAGGCTGGGAACGCCTTCCGTGCGAGTCGAGAATCCACTAAACTACTGGAAGGAGGTGCGCCTGTGACCCCGGTTGAAGAAATGACGGACGAGCAGTTCGAGCGGTTTACTCTTTCTGTGCTCGCCAAGGAGCTTGGGCCCCTGGGCATGGCGCGCTATCTCCGCACCCGCTCCATCGCCGGCGTCGACTACACCCGCGACCGGCACAAGTGGCTGGGTCACCTGACCATGGATGAGATTCTGGAGCAGGCCAGCGACGTCCAGATTCCAGGCGCGAAGTAGCGCCGCCCGTAATCCATCACCACCTACGAGATCACTGCGACCTTGGCCCGCTTGCCCAGGCGGACTACGATTCGCGCCGGCAGCCCGGCCAATGGAATCAGCGCGTTGCTGCTCGGTTCCCCGTCCAGCTTCACGGCGTTTTCGGCGATCTTGCGGCTGGCCTCCGCGCCGCTCGCGGCCAAGCCTAATTTGACAAGCAATTTTGGTAATCGAATATACAGTCCCGCAACAGGACGGCTCGAAGGCACGTGCGGAGGCTTCGCTGAAAACCCGAAATGAACGGCCTGCTGTCCCTGGATCTCGGAATAAACCACCTGCACTTCTTCCAGGTCCTCCGCCGTCTCCTTCTGCTGAAACATCCGCGCCCAGTTCTCATCCGCACTCACCGCCGCGGCCTCGCCATGAAACCCAGCCACAATCGTCCGCGCCAGCCGCTTCTTCGCCTCCATGGGGTGCAGCTGCCCCGCCGCAACCTCAGCCTTGAGCGCTTCAACTTCCGACCCGCGCAGGTCCGTCAGGAAAAGAAAATACTTCCACATCAGCTCGTCGTTGATGCTCATCAGCTTGCCGTACATCTCCGCCGGCGGCTCGTTGATGCCGATGGCGTTGCCCAGCGACTTCGACATCTTCTGCACGCCGTCCAGGCCTTCCAATATCGGCGTCATCAGCACAATCTGCGGCTTCTGCCCATAGTCGCGCTGCAGCTCGCGGCCCATCAGCAGGTTGAACTTCTGGTCCGTGCCGCCCAGCTCCACATCGGCCTCGAGGGCCACCGAGTCATAACCCTGCGCGAGCGGATAGATGAGCTCGTGGAGACTGATGTCCTGCTCGGCGCGGAAGCGGGTCAGGAACTCCTTGCGGTCCAGCATCTGCGAGAGCGTGACCTTGGCCGAGAGCTGGATCAGCCCGACATAGCCGAGCTTGTCGAGCCACTCGGAGTTGTAGCGGACCTCGGTCAGCTCCTCGTCGAGAATCTTGAACACCTGCTGCTTGTAGGTGACCGCGTTCTCGTCGATCTGCTCGCGGGTGAGCGGCTTTCTGGTAACATTCCGCCCCGTCGGGTCGCCGATCAGCGCGGTCGAGTCGCCAATGAGAAAAATCACCTGGTGCCCCAGCTGCTGGAAGTGGCGCAGCTTGCGCATCAGCACGGTGTGGCCCAGGTGCAGGTCGGGCGCGGTCGGGTCGAAGCCGGCTTTGACGCGCAGCGGGCGACCGCTTTTGAGCGAGTCTTCCAGGCGCTCGCGCAGGTCGCTCACGCGGATGATCTCGGCGGCGCCCTTTTCGAGCAGGTCCATCTGTTCGGCGACAGGCGGGAACTTGGGGGGCAGAAATTCTTGCATGGCAAGAACAAGTATAGAGGCGCGAAGCCGCTATCCATTGGCCGCAGCCGAGCTCCTAGGCCAGCAGCGTGGCCAAGCAGCTGCCCTGTGCCCTGTCGCAATGGAGGTTGCGGAGCCTGGCTGGTCTGGAGGGCGGCACACGGCTGAGACTTCAGTGGTGCCTTGAGAAATTAATGGGTTGTGCCGCGGGAGGGCTGTTCCAGTTCCATGTAGCCCTTATTGATGAAATGCGGGTCTATTGAAGCGTGACGGCTGCCTTCCTTCAATTGACGATATTCTGCACTTTCCGGTTCCGCTAATCCGACGAAGTCATGCCGGTCCATGACTTCGTTCGTGATGCGCTCGGTCTCACTGGACATCGCTGGCTTGCTCCTACGCATTGCTTCGGTGGCGATGATCGCTTGCCGGGGAAAAGGCATCACGAAGAATGTCGAGAGGATCAGACCGTTCACTCCAGGATGAAAGAGGCGGTCATGTCCCCCCGTCGGGGAATTCTTCTGATTGTTATTTTCGATAGAAATAAGGGGGGAAGCTGTATCGAAGTGATCAACTTTGCGGGAAAATTGACGGCTGCCAGTAACCGACGCGGCACCTCCAGCGCCATGGCAACTGGAATTCCTGCGAACTGACCGGATGGCCCAGCATGAGGATGGCCGCGATGGAACGGATTGGCAGGCATTTCGACCGGGTCAGCCGAGAACAAATACTCAATTCCGCAATCCTGTGGACTGTTGGCTCCTTGTTTCTCTGCCGCGCAGGCATCTTTCACCGTGTCAGCCACTTCAACAAAGGCGATCCCTTTTGTCCCTATGCGGCATCCTCAATGGGCCGGCCGGGCTTGTCAGCGCTCTGACGGGCAGTCAGATCCTTCACGCGGTTGTTCGCCGCCTCAAGGCCGATTCGCGCAGCACCCTGTAACCGCCTCGATGCCTCTCGTGCGGCATCCCCGCCGTTTGCCTTAAACTGGTCGCATGGAAGAGTTCAGCCGAATACAGCGCCTCCCGCCCTATGTGTTCAACATTACGGGGGAGATGAAGGTCAAGGCTCGCCGCCGGGGCGAGGACATTATCGACTTTGGCATGGGCAATCCGGACGGCGCCACGCCCAAACACATCGTGGACAAGCTGGTGGAAGCGGCGCTCAAGCCGCCTACGCATCGCTACTCGGTCTCGCGCGGCATTCCGCGGCTGCGCAAGGCCATCTGCGCCTGGTACAAGACGCGCTACAACGTCGACCTGGACCCGGAGACCGAGGCCATTGTCACCATCGGCTCGAAAGAAGGCATCGCGCACCTGTGCCTGGCCATACTGGATTCGCGCGACACGGTGCTGGTGCCCAACCCCAGCTACCCAATCCATATTTACGGCCCGGTCATCGCCGGCGCGCATGTGGTCAGCGTGCCGGTGCACGACCGCGAGCAGTTCCTCGCTCAGCTTGAAGACCTGATTCCGCGCATGGTCCCGCGGCCCAAGGCGCTGATCGTCAACTTCCCCTCGAATCCGACCACCGAGTGTGTTGACCTGCCCTTCCTGGCGCGCCTCGTCGAGCTGGCCCGCGAGTACGGCTTTCACCTCATCCAGGACCTGGCCTACGCCGACATCGCCTTTGACGGCTACAAGCCGCCCAGCGTCCTCGAAGTACCGGGGGCGAAGGATGTTGCTGTGGAGTTCTTCACGCTCTCGAAGAGCTACAACATGCCCGGCTGGCGGGTGGGCTTCATGGTCGGCAACCCGGTGCTGGTCTCGGCGTTGGCGCGGCTCAAGAGCTACTTCGACTACGGCACCTTTACGCCCATCCAGGTGGCTTCCATTGCCGCGCTCGAGGGGCCCCAGGACTGTGTCGCCGAGATCTGCGAAACCTATCGCAGCCGCCGCAACGTGCTGGTGGAGGGCCTGAACAAACTGGGCTGGCCGGTAGCTCTGCCCAAGGCCACCATGTTCGTGTGGGCGCAGATTCCCGAGCAATATCGCAAGCTGGGCTCGCTCGAGTTTTCCAAGCTCCTGCTCAACGAGGCGAAGACCGCCGTCTCGCCCGGCATCGGCTTCGGCGACTACGGCGACGCGCACGTGCGCTTCTCGCTCATCGAGAACGAAGAGCGCACCCGCCAGGCCCTGCGCGGCATCAAGGCCATGTTCGCAAAGGGCTAGTCGTCCGTGACTAGTGATTAGTGGTGAGTTATCCGTGGTCGGCACCTAACGATCAGAAGTTAGTGTGCCTGACGGCCTTGTAACAGAGCACGGCTCTTTCCTGCTTTGTAACAGGGCACGGCTCTATCGGCTATTGAAAACATGTAAGTTACTGATTCTTAAATGGGCAGAATGGTCGAGAAAGGCGAGATAGGCGCACCCGTAGCACAAATTAGTACAAAATCTGTCGCAGGGTGGCTACGCGCTTGAGCCGAAACTTCCCAGTTGGCGACTAACCGCTCGCACGCCGAATCATCCGGAGAATTCTACGTTGTACAGGGATTTGATAGACTCTGGTCAAGACGCAAACTCGACGACAGTCGAACGTACATGAAATCATGTCTTTTGAAGTGACCGCTGCGAACGCCCTGGGGCTCGCCAGCCTTCCTGAGGAACCTTTGGATGAGTCCAGCGACGAAGATTTCTCCTGTTTCAACGAAGCCTGCAGCGTCCGCCAACATCAATCGGGAAGAGACTCCTTTCGAGGCGCTGGCCAGCATCTGCTCAGTTCTGGTGGTGGGCCTGTTCATTCTGACCTTCTTAGCTCAGAACTACCTCATTCCGTCAGGTTCGATGGAGAACACGTTGCTTGTAGGCGATCACCTGGTCGTCGACCAGATCACGCTAATGCCGCCCGCTTCGTGGATGCCGCTCATCAGGTATCGCGAGCCGAGGCGCGGCGATATCGTGGTCTTCCACAAGCCCGTCAATCAGCCTGGTATTGATGCCACTGACGCCGACGGAACACCACAATACACTCCCCTGGTGAAGAGGTTGATTGGCATACCGGGAGATCATATTCATCTACGCAACGGCATTGTGATTGTGAATGGTGTTGCACAGCCCGTGGGAAATGCGCAGCCGACAACGACGGATAACTTCAACGAGTTCCTCGACGATTTCCCCGCAGTACCTCCAGCCGAGGTGCCGGGGTCAACAGAGTCGTGGGCCGTGAGCTTCTCGAGTTATATCCAGGACGGCGACCTGGTGGTTCCACCCGGCATGTATTTCATGATGGGCGACAACCGGCACAACAGCCTGGACTCGCGCTACTGGGGCTTCGTGCCGCGCGCTAACATACTT
>Ga0302319_10018954_pt1 | contig 12514 bp, 10 predicted proteins | sample Bog_T0_2_FD_203319 | JGI IMG/M metagenome (GOLD analysis project Ga0302319, IMG submission 203319) | Peat permafrost microbial communities from Stordalen Mire near Abisko, Sweden - Bog_T0_2 | ecosystem: Environmental > Terrestrial > Soil > Wetlands > Peat | place: Sweden: Abisko, Stordalen Mire... | reverse complement strand
CTTGTCGTTTGGCGCCATTTCTGGGGCGCATCTCAATCCCGTCGTCAGCGTCGCCTTCGCGCTCAGAAGAGAATTCCCTTGGCGCCGTGTGCCGGGCTACGTCGTTGCACAGCTGGCGGGAGCGACTCTCGGCTGCCTCTTCCTACGCGTGGTGTTCGGTCGCCTCGCCCTTCTCGGGGCGACGGTGCCGGGACCACACGTCTCAGATCCGAAGGCATTCCTGCTCGAGATCGTCCTAACGCTCGGACTGGTATCGGTCATCTTGGGTACCGCTTCGGGCGCGCAGCAGGTCGGCCCGCTCTCGGCGCTGGCCGTCGGCGGCTACATCACCGTCGCGGGCATTTGGGGCAGCCCGATCACTGGAGCGTCGATGAACCCGGCCCGGTCTTTCGGCCCCGACGCCGTGCTCGGGATGTTCCATCACTACTGGGTGTACGCGGCTGGGCCACTCGTAGGGGCGGCGCTCGCCGTAGGCCTGGCCCTTATATTCCGCGGACCCGGAGGCGACCCGAAGGCTGCTACGGCCGCGCAGGGAAATCTCGAGGAGCTCATGATCCGCGTCCGCCAATCGGGGTCCGAGCAGCCTGGCGGAGCTGGTGGGGTTTCGCCTCAGCCAACAGCCAATGGGGAAGAGGACAGATCGTGAGCGACAAGGAGCACTGGAAGCTCGAGCCGGACGATCATGACTACCCCGCGGCGGCGAGCTACCTTTCCCTCGTCTTGCCGGCCGATTCGGTCGAGTCCGTGGTGGCGGAACTGCGCGCCGCGCCGCTCGGGCATTGGAAGGCAAAGGACCTGCTCCGAGCAAGCGAGCTGCCGTTGCTGCCGGCCGACAACGCCCATGTCAGCTTGGACCTGAAGAAGGTCGCGAAGGGGGCAAAGCTCTCCCCGGTGCTCGTGGTCAGGGGAGACCTCCGGCGTTCGGCTCCCCTGCAGATTGCCGATGGCTATCACCGGATCTGCGCGAGTTATCACCTCGACGAGGACGCCGACATACCTTGTCGGGCCGCGGAGCGTCCCGTCGGGTAGCTCACAAAGTTGTCAGACGTCTACTTGACTGATGACAAGCACTGGCGTATCTTGCGCGCAAGTGGTCCGGAGCGTTGCCCGGACGCGAGAAGGAGGGGCGGGTGGCAGACCAACAAGCTGTCGTCATCAGGCAGGCCGACGCCAAGAACTTCATGGAAGGCGCCGAGCATTGCCGGGAGTACGTTCGGGACTCCAAAATGTGGTTCGGGACCTCCGTTGTCCCACCAGGCCAGCGAGGTGAGGTCGACCCCGGCCACGGTGTTTCCGAAGAGGTCTTCTTCTGTGCAGAAGGGCACGTGCTCGTCTACGACGGGGATCGCTACTACGAGCTCGAGGCCAAAGACGCCCTGTTGATCCCACCAAGCCTCGCCCACACGATCATCAACATCGGCGAGAGCCCAGCGACTGTCATCTGGTCGGGTGCACCCGGTGAGTGACACCACCGGCCCGCTGCTAATCGGACTCGATCTCGGCACGACGGCGCTCAAATGCGCCGCCTACTCAGAAGACGGCACGCTTGTGGCAAGCAGCACGAGGGAGTACCGCCTGCTCACGCCGGCGGCCGACGTCGTCGAGGTCCACCCCTTTACCTATTGGAACAAGTTCTCCGCCGCTATCGGCGAGCTGTTGGCCCAACCCGGTGTTGACGCCGAGCGAGTTGGCGCGATCGGGATCTCGGCACAGGGCGAGACGCTCATCGCGGTGCTGGCTGACGGGGCGCCGACGCGCAACGCCATTGTCTGGCTGGACGGTCGCGCCACTCGCGAGTCCGACGAGCTCGCCGCACGCTTCGACGAGAAGCTCTTCTACGAAGTCACCGGTCAGCCCGCCATGTTGCCCACCTGGCCCGCGGCCAAGATCCTTTGGATGGCGCGCCACGAGCCGAGCACGTTCGAACGCACGGCACGGTTCTTGTTGATCGAGGACTACTTCTTGTGGCGCTTGACCGGCGAGTACGTGAGCGAGGGATCACTGCTCACCTCCACTTGCTACTGGGACTTTCGCACCAAGCAGTGGTGGCCTGAGATGCTCGAGGCCCTGGGGATAGACCACTCACGCCTGCCCGCCATCGTCGAGCCGGGGACCGCCGTGGGCAAGTTGACGCCCGAGGTCGCCCGTGAGCTCGGCCTACCGAGTTCGACCATGGCGTGCACCGGAGCCCTCGACCAGGCCTGTGGTGCCATCGGTGTCGGTACCGTCGGTCCGGGTCGCTTCAGCGAGAACACCGGGGCTGCTGTCGCCCTTTGTGCCACTCTTGGCGAGGCCAGGCTCGACCCGCAGCGTCGCATGCCCTGCCATTACCACGGCGTTCCCGACACCTACATGTTCCACACCTTTACAAGTGGCGGCGTGGTGCTGCGCTGGTTCCGGGACAACTTCGGCGAGGCAGAGATGTCCGTGGCCGCCGCGGCCGGCCTCGACGCCTACGACCTGTTGGCGAAGGAAGCCTCCACAGTTGCCCCGGGCGCAGAGGGCCTCGTGCTCATACCTCATCTGCAAGGGGCGATGGCGCCTGAGTCCAATGCCAATGCTCGGGGTGCTGTCGTCGGCCTCAATTTGCGTCACGGCCGAGCCCACGTCGCCCGGGCGATCCTCGAGTCGATCGCTTTTGTCGTGCGTCGCAACGTCGAGGTCCTCGAGGATCTCGGCCTGGAGATACCCCAGATTCGTGCTCTCGGGGGAGGCGCGAGGAGCCGGCTGTGGAAGCAGATCGAAGCCGATGTCACCAAGCGCCAGGTCCTCACCACTCGCCAGCCTGACGCGGCGACCTTGGGGGCAGCGATCCTTGCCGGCGTTGGCATCGGGCGCTACGCAAGAGCGCAAGAAGCCGCCGAAGAGATGGTCCAGATCGACGAGATCTTCGACCCGCGGCCTAGCAACTTCGACCTTTATGACGAGGTCTACGCCATTTACAACCAGACCTACGAGGCGCTCTGCCCGGTTTTTGACACGTTGTCCGAGGTCGGTTCATGACCGACGCCGGGCGTGTTCGCGCACGCTCTGCGGCGGGCCTGCGTGTCGTGAGGCGCGATCGGGTGACGCTCACCCAGTCGTGCGCCGAGGCGCTCGAGGAGGCAATAGAGGCCGGCACCTACCGTCCGGGCAGCCGGCTCCCCTCAGAAGAGGAGCTCGCCGAGCAATTGGCGGTATCACGCCCGACGTTGCGCGAGTCACTACGTCTGCTCGAAGAGCGCGGCATGATAAGCCGGCGCCACGGACGGGGAACCATTGTTCGCGAGCGACCGATACAAAAGGAATTGAACCGCAACTTCGGCATCACGAGCATGATCCGGGCGGCCGGCTATGCACCATCGGCGAGAGATGGCAACATCGTCTCAATCGCGGCCGATGAGAAACTTGCCGAAGCTCTCGGTCTTAACGCCGGGGATCCGGTATGGCAGATAGAACGTGTCCGCCTTGCTGACGAGCGACCGGTCGTTTTCTCTATAGACGCGCTTCCGGAGTACCTCGTCACAAGCGAGGACCTCGACCCTGTCATTACCGGAGGCGAGCAGTCGCTCTACTCCTTGCTCCACAAGTTGCGTGGGATCGTCATCTACCGCGGTCAGGCGGAGCTCATCCCGTGCAAGGCGACCCCGCAACTTCGCGCCCTGTTGGACGTCAAGCCCGGGGCGCCCCTTTTGTGCATGCGACAAATTGATTTCGACCAACACGGTAGAGCGGCGGTGTACTCCGTCGAGTACCACGTGGCCGACTGGGTCCGCTTCAGCGTCGAGCGGCTCGGACCAGGTATTGCCACCACAGACATGTAGCACCCAGTTGTTAGCGCAGTCCGTTGAGACCCGTTAGCTGGTGAGGAGACCAAGGAGGATCAGCACAAATGTCCACCACTGAGTCCGTCGCGCCTCAACCGGCGACGGGACCGCCCGGCGGAAGTGACGAGTCTTTTGACGTATCGACACGTGATGACATACAGAAGCTCAAGCCGCACGCCCTTGGTCTCATGGGGGTGTTGTTCATAGCCCTTGCCGGGGCGGCACCGATGTCGGCCATGCTTGGCAACGTCCCCATCGCCGTCGGCTACGGCAACGGCACGGCGGCCCCAGGCGGTTTCATCCTTGCGGCCGTGGTCCTTTTCCTCTTCTCGGTGGGCTATGTCGCAATGGCTCGCCAGTTCACGACGGCCGGTGGCTTCTACAGCTTCATCAGCCATGGGCTCGGCCGCCCGCTCGCCATGGCGGCCGGTTGGTCAGGGATGGCCGCGTACTCGGTCTTCGAGGCGGGGGAGTGGGGGATTTTCGCCTTCTACACGCGAAGCACCCTCGGCCAATTCCTCCACATCAATATGCCGTGGCCCTTCTACGCTTTTCTCGGCCTTGCCATCGTCGGTGGCCTCACATACTTCGACGTGAAGCTCTCCGCCCAGATACTTGGTGTGGCGCTTTTGTGTGAGGTGGTCCTTCTCCTTGTCATGGACCTGTTCATCCTGGGTAAGGGCGGAGGCCCCTCAGGGGTGACCTTCTCTCCCCTGAACCCGCTAACGGCCCTGAGCGGTGCCAACATCAAGGCGGCGGCGCCAGGCGTCGGGATCTTCTTCGCCTTGTGGTCCTGGATCGGTTTTGAGTGCACGGCCAACTATGCCGAAGAGGCCCGCAATCCCCGCAAGATGGTCCCAAGAGCTACCTACATTGCCGTCATCTGTTTGGGCATCCTGTTCACCTTGACCGCATGGGCCGTAGTCCTCGGCCACGGCCTCAAGAACGCCGCCAACGACGCGGCTTCCAATGCCGGGACGTTCTTCTTCGGGGTAACTGGCCACTTCGTGAGCCCACTTGCCAAGGACGTCATGGAATGGCTCATCATCACGAGCACCTTTGCCTGTGCGATGGCATTCCATGCCGCTGCGACCCGTTACTTCTACTCCATGGGTCGTGAGAGGATCCTGCCCGGCTGGCTTGGCAGGACCCACAAGCGCTGGCAGAGCCCGTACGCGGGCAGCTTCTTCCAGTCCGGGGTTGCCGCGGTGCTGGTGAGCTTGTTCATCATCATGTGGTACCTCTCCAAGTCCACGGAGACCTTCGCCAACTTCCAAGTTGCTCCCTATGCCGAGCTCTACGGTTGGCTCTCGATCCTCGGGACTTTCTGGGTGCTTGTGATGATGACCCTGAGCGGCATCGCGACCATCCGTTACTTTGGTCAAGAGGGTCACCGCGAGATCGAGCACTGGGGCAAGTGGTTGGTGGCCCCGGCGCTGGCGTCCATGGGCATGGCTTACGCCCTGTACCTGTTGTGGGCGAACATCGCCACCCTCGGCGGTGGGCACATCAATATCGTCATCGCGCTTCCTTGGATTGCCTCGGCTTGGTTCGTGATCGGCCTCGGTCTTTCCCTAGTCATAAAGCGCAGGAGCCCGAAGAAGTACGAGGTTCTCGGTCGCATGCTGAACAAGGGGCTTTAGAGAAGTCATCTCCCTCGGGAGGAGAGCGCCTCTTGGCGCTCTCCTCCCGAGGCTTGCTATGAGTGCGGGCCTGATGCAATCATCAGACGACTGACGTTAAGATCTGTGTTAGGCCCTCGTACGACGACCACTAAGCACGGGCATCGTTGTGATAGGGCTGACCGAAGGAGTCAAGTTGGGCCACATCATCGGCATAGATGTCGGATCCCAGAGCGTTAAGGGCATTCTGCTCTCACCTGAGGCAGAAGTCCTCGGTGCCGCAATTGCCGCCTGCACGATGACGAATCTGGCTCCCGGCTGGGCCGACCAGGCCCCCTCGTCTTGGGAGCACGGAATCGAGCAGGTGACCCGTCAGTTGATCTCGGCCGCAGGTATCGACCCTGCAGCGGTGACCCATCTCGGGCTTGCATGTCAGGTAGACGGTGTCGTGCCCGTCGACAGATCGGGCGAGGCGATGCGCGACGCGATCATCTGGCTCGACCGCCGGGCGTCCGCCCAGGCTCAGGCCTTGGCCGACAAGGTCGGGGCGGACTGGATGTTCGCCACCACTGGGCTCAACGCCGACGCCTCGCATATCGCACCGAAGATCATGTGGCTACGTGACGAGGAGCCGGACACCTACCGAGCCGCCGCCATGATGGCACCGGTCGCGGGATATCTGCTCGGCTGGCTGACAGGCGTGATCGCCCAGGACCACGCGAACGCCTCCTCGACGCTTCTTTACGACGTCTCTTCTCGTGCCTGGTCCGAGCCGATGCTCGAGGCCTCGGGAATCGACCCGGCCCAGTTGGCCGAGATCAGGCCTTCGCATGAGATAGCCGGCCACATGCGAGCCGAAGCCGCCGAGCGACTCGGCCTCACCACGCACTGCCAGGTGATCGTCGGCTCAGGAGACGAGCACGCCGCCTCACTCGGTGCCGGGGCTGCTAGTCCAGGCACCGTCACCGACGTCACCGGCACGGCCGAGCCTGTGACCGCCGTCGCGGCCGACCTCGTGTTCGACTCGCAACGGCTCGTCGAGACGCACGCACACGCCGTCGACGGTTCGTTCTTGGTGGAAAACCCTGGCTTCGTCTCGGGCGGGAGCACGATGTGGCTCTCGGCCACGGTGCTCGGGACCTCGCAGGCAGAGGTCTTCGACCATGCTGCCAAGGTGCCGGCAGGCTCCGAAGGCGTGCTTTTCTTGCCGACTTTGTGCGGAGCCACGGCGCCTCGTTGGAACGACCGGATCCGGGGTGTCTTTGCGGGCCTCTCGTTGAACCACGCCCGCGAGCATCTGGCCCGCGCCGTGCTCGAGGGATGTGCCTACGCCCTTCGCGACATCGTGCAGCGCTTGGATGAGATGGGTCTCGGAGGCCCCGAGATTCGCGTCGTCGGCGGAGGTGCGCGCAGTCCCTTGTGGATGCAGATCAAGGCCGACGTAACCGCAAAGCCCGTGCGCGCCGTGCTCACCAAAGAGCCGACCGCGCTTGGTGCTGCCATGCTCTGCGGTCTGGCCTCCGGGTTGTTCGCCGATGCGGAGGACGCGGTGTCCCAGGTGGTCGAGCTCGCCTCGGAGCCGATCCCGCCGAACCCGGAAGCTGTGGCCGTGTACGAGGACTCCTATCACAGATACCTGGCCCTTTTTGACGCTGTGGAGGCCCTTCCATGACAGATTCATTCGACTTGGCGGCGCTGCGTAGCAGGCTCGACGAAGCGCCCGACGGCGCCACTTTGCGGCCGATAGGCCTAGGAAGCGTCCACGTCGGTGACGGAGCTCTCGAGGCGTTGCCAGACGCAGTGGCCTCGCTCTTGAGGGAACGATCGGGCTCGGTGGCGATTGTCTCCGACCACACGCCGAAGCGATACCGGGCGGGAGAGCTTTTGGAGTTCGTCACAAAGGCGGTGGCCTCCGTCGTCAAAGTTCGCGGCGTGTTCGTGGGCGATCCGGGTCACAACGCTCACGCGGATGAGGAGACCCTGGCGAGAGCCAAGAAACAAAGCCAAGGCGCGAGCTGCATTGTCGCTGTCGGTTCGGGCACCGTCGTCGATATCGGCAAGGTGCTGGCGGCTTCGCACAACGTCCCCTACCTCGTCGTGCAGACCGCCGACAGCGTCAACGGTTTTGCCGACGACCGGTCGGTTCTCTTGATAAAAGGCGTGAAGCGGACGATGCCGAGCACGTGGGCCAACGTCCTTATCGCGGACTCCGACGTGCTCGCCGAGGCACCGGTCGAGATGAACGCTTCGGGGCTGGCCGACCTGATCGCCATGTTCACCGCCCCGGCCGATTGGTACCTGGCCAACTTGCTCGGTATGGACGACTCGTACTCGCCGACGGTAGTGGCCCTGGCTCGTGAACAGGGTCCGGCGCTGCTCGAAGCTGCTCGCCGTGTGCCCGAGGCCGATCGCGGCGCGCTCGGTCAGATCGCCTCGACACTCACCTTGAGTGGGATCTCCATGGGCATCGCCGGTACAACGGCTCCTTGCTCGGGTATGGAGCACGCCGTGAGCCACCTTCTCGAGATGGCGGCCGTCAAGGCCGGCGACGAGGCAGCTCTGCACGGCTTGCAGGTCGGGGCTAGCAGCGTCGTCGCATCCCTGCTCTGGCAAAGGGTCCTTGATGAGATAGCCGATGGCGGCCTCGAACGGGTCGTCGTACCTGACGCCGTCGCCTCCGAGTCAGCCGTGCGGGCGGCGTTTTTGACCGTGGACCCGAGTGGCGACATGGCCGCAGAATGCTGGCGGGAACACGAAAAGAAGCTGGCGCGCTGGTCTCAGGTGCGTGACCGCGTGGCCATGGCGGCGGCGCAGTGGCCCTCGCACGAGAAGGCGTTGCGCCACCTCTTGGCGCCCCCGACAACGATCGTCGAGGCGCTTTTAAGCGCCGGGGCACCGGTGAACTTCGCTGATCTCACGCCGTCTGTGAGCGATGAGGCCGCTCGCTGGGCGGTGGCCAGTTGCAACCTGATGCGAGAACGCTTCTCGGTGGCCGACCTTGCCAGTTTCCTCGGCATCTGGGACGAAGCTTTTGTCGATGGCCTCCTCGCCGAGGCAAAGTCTTTCGGAGGTTCGCCGTGAACGATGCCAGTGTGAGATCCCTGAGCAGGCCCAACCGCGTCTATCGCGGCTACGTCTTCGACCTCGACGGCACGGTCTATTTAGGCGACTCCTTGCTTCCCTATGCGGCAGAGACGATCGCCGAGCTCAAAGACAGAGGTTCCCGAGTCGTATTTGTCACCAACAAACCCCTCGAGACGGCGCACGACTACGCCAACAAGCTGACCCGTCTGGGCATACCGACCCAGCGAGCTGACGTGGTGACTTCCGTCGATTCATTGGTGGACTTTCTAAAACGCGAGCACCCCGGAGCCATCCTCTTGCCCGTCGCGGAGAGTTCAGTCATCGAAGAGCTCGAGTCAGCCGGCTTCAAGACGACGATGGACCCGTCGCTTGGCGAGGTAGTGGTCGTGTCATTCGACCGGACCTTTGATTACGAGAAGCTGAACGCCGCCTTCCAGGCTGTGCGTTACCGTGGCGCGACGATCGTTGCCACCAACCCCGACCCGTATTGCCCGACTCCAGAGGGCGGGATCCCCGACTGCGCCGCCATGCTGGCCGCGATCGAGGCCTGCTCAGGCAGCACCGCCGAAGCCATCGTAGGCAAGCCGAGCGTCCACATGGCGCGTGCTTTGCTCGGCCGGCTTGGCCTGCAGGCGGCAGACGTCGCCGTTATCGGCGACAGGCTTCTCACCGACATGGCCATGGCGCGCTCGTTGGGCATGACCGGGATCCTCGTGCTCACAGGGGCTACCACCGCCGACAACCTCTTTGGCGCCCCAGTACAGCCTCACCACCTGATCAACTCGCTTCGGGAGCTTGTGCCCGAAGGCCTTTCGTCAGACGGACCCGATGGCCCGTCGCTAACTGAGGAGGAATCCGAATGAACTTCATCTTCATGTTGACCCACAATGACACGACCGTGCCGAATGCCGCCGACGTCTACGAGCGGCTGCGCGGCACGACATTGCGGCACATTGGCTTCAAGGACATAGGCGCTACTACTGAGGAACTCTCGGTTGTTGCGGCTAAGGCGCATGCCGACGGGCTGCAGGTGTTCTTGGAGGTCGTGTCGACATCTAAGGAGTCAGAGCTCGCATCTTTGGAGGCGGCGCGGACGATCGGGGTCGACTGGGTTATGGGCGGGACGCACGCCGAGGAGGGCGTCGGCGTACTCGCCGGCAGCGGCGTGAAGTACTGCCCGTTCCCGGGTCAGATCGAGGGACACCCCAGCATCTTGCTGGGCAGTGTCGCGGACATTGCCCAGGACGCGAAGGAGCTGACGGCGATGGACGGCGTGTTCGGTCTTGACCTGCTCGCCTACCGTCACCCGACTGAGGACCCGCTCGAGGTAGCCCGCGCCGTTGTGGCAGCTTCGTCCGGTCCGGTGATCGTGGCCGGCTCGATCGTCACCGACGTGCAGATCCGCAAGGTGGCCGCTACGGGCGCCTGGGGGTTCACTATCGGTGGGGCGATCTTCGAGGGACGCCTCCCAGGGGCCCCGGACCTGGCCGCTCAGATCAGCGCGGTCTTGGAGATGGAGGGTGCTGAGTTCATAGGTGACTGACGAGCTGCGCGCCAAGAAGAGATCCCGTCGGACGCTGCCTGACAACGTCCGGGACGCGCTTTTGCGCGACCTTTTCTCGGACGTGTACGCCGTTGGCGACCAGCTTCCTAACGAGGACGAGCTCGCCGCCCGGTTTGATGTCAGCAGGGCGACGGTCCGCGAAGCCGTGCGCGGGCTGGTGGAGGCTGGGTACCTCGTGCGGCGCCACGGCACCGGCACGTTCGTGACGGCCAATTCTCGGCACCGGCACACCCTGAATGCGAACATGAGCTACACCGCCATGATTCGCGAGGCCGGCCTCAAGCCGGGCAGGCGGTTGCTGCGAAAGCTCGTTCGCCCAGCGACTGCCGAGGAGGCGGCCTCTCTCGGTATCGTCCCCGAAGCGCCGCTTTTGCTCATCGAGAGGATCCGTACGGGGGACGACAAGCCCGTCGTCTACTCGGCCGACCGGATCCCGATGGGAATCGTTGGAGATGCCGCCGAGGCAGTTGGCGACGTATCGCTCTACGAGTTGTTGGAGGACCTCGGCGTACCGGCGCGCAGTGCCTTCGCGACCCTGCGCCCGGTCGTAGCAGGCGCCCGCTTGGCGCGCCTTTTGGAGGTGCGGGTGGGAGCCCCGTTGCAGCAGATCGAACAGGTTGACTTCGACGAGCGTGCCCGCCCGGTGATGCTTTCGTCTGAGTGGCATGTCGCCGATGTGTTCGAGCTCTGCGTGAGCCGCAGGAATGACGCCCCAGATGGCTGAGAGTCCGCGGCGGATGTCTTTGGTGAACCATGACGTGTGGAGGTTGATGATCTGATGTCGTCGGATACAGAAAGCCGCTTCGGGCCTTCATCGCGAGCGGAGTGCTTGGGACGTTTAGCGTCGGAGAAATTCGACGTGCTTGTGGTTGGCGGGGGCGTGACCGGCTGTGGGGCCGCCCTTGACGCGGCCAGCCGGGGTCTTTCAGTCGCCCTTGTGGAAAAGCGCGACTTTGCCGCCGGCAGCTCAAGTCGGTCCAGCAAGCTCATCCACGGTGGGTTGCGCTATCTCGAGAACTTTGACATCGAGCTTGTGCGCGAGGCTCTGCACGAGCGGCGCCTTTTGGCCGAGAAAATTGCCCCGCACTTGGTTCATCCGACACCGTTCCTCTTCCCCCTCAAGCATCCAGGATGGGACCGCTTCTACATGGGCTCGGGGCTCTTTCTCTACGACGCCCTTGCTGGACTGCACCCGGCCATGCCGCACCACCGCCACTTGACCCGTCGCTCCTGCCTGAGGGCGGTGCCGGCGCTGCGTTCGGACTCGTTGACCGGCGGCATCCGCTACTACGACGCTCAGGTTGACGATGCCCGTTTCTCGCTCGTGCTTGCGCGCACCGCAGCCTCCCACGGGGCGGCCTGCGTTTCGGCAGTCGGAGTCGTCGGCTTCCTTCACGAGGGGGATCGCGTGGCGGGAGTGCGTGCTGAGGACCTCGAGTCCGGAGGTGAGTTCGAAATACGGGCGAGCACGGTCGTAAATGCCACCGGGGTATGGACGACCGAGATGGAGCGCCTCGCAGGGGTGGCGAACCCGATGATCGTGCGTCCCTCCAAAGGTGTGCACATCGTCGTGCCCAAAGACAGGATCGACTCGCAGTACGCCCTTATTTTGAGGACGGAAAAGAGCGTCCTGTTCGTGCTGCCCTGGGGAGACCGCTGGATCATCGGGACGACCGACACCGACTGGGAGTTCGGGCTGGACCATCCCTCGGCGACCCACGCTGACATCGAGTACCTGCTCGACCACGCCAACGAGGCTCTGCGAGACCCCCTCGGCTTCGACGACGTCATCGCCGCCTACGTCGGTCTGCGCCCACTGCTCGGTGGCACGGCCGAGGAGACGGCGAAGCTTTCCCGCAAGCACGCCGTGCGGCGCGGTGCTCCTGGGCTCGTAAGCGTTGCGGGCGGCAAGTACACGACATACAGACTGATGGCGCGCGATGCCGTCGACCTCGCTGCCAGAGACCTGCCCTTCGCCGTCGACGAAAGCCGCACCGCCGACCTCCCGCTGCTTGGGGCGGTGGGCCTGGCCGGCGCCGAGTTCCGGCTGACGAGCCATGCGGGAGCCGCGACGCTCGATCCTGAGCAGCTGCACCACCTCGTCGCCCGCTACGGCACCCTCGCTTCGGAGGTGCTCGACCTCATCGCGGCCGATCCTTCCCTGGCGTCGCCTATCAGCGGGGCCGACAAGTACGTGGCTGGCGAAGTCAGCTACGCGGCAGCTCAAGAAGGTGCCCTCCACGTAGACGACGTCCTCACGCGTCGGACCCACATCGCCTTCGAGGCACCCGACCGCGGCAAGCGCGCGGCCAGTGAGGTCGCCCGCTTGATGGCCCCAGTGCTTGGCTGGGACGAGGTCGCCATCGAGCGTGAGGTTGCCCACTACGAGGCACGTTTGGCCGCCGAGGCAGCCGCGCAGGCGCTTTGGACCGATGCCG
>Ga0302319_10018952_pt1 | contig 12514 bp, 13 predicted proteins | sample Bog_T0_2_FD_203319 | JGI IMG/M metagenome (GOLD analysis project Ga0302319, IMG submission 203319) | Peat permafrost microbial communities from Stordalen Mire near Abisko, Sweden - Bog_T0_2 | ecosystem: Environmental > Terrestrial > Soil > Wetlands > Peat | place: Sweden: Abisko, Stordalen Mire... | reverse complement strand
GGATCCGAACAGGCTTTCCTTCGCCCGCAACGTGGGTATGGACGAGTTCATCCCCTTCCTCACAGTCGCCACCGGCCGCCCGATCGTCGATAAGACCGGCATCACGGAAAAGTTCGACTACCGCCTCCTGTATTCGGCCGACCAACTCCCCCCGCTCCAATCCCCGCGCGTGCCCACGCTGCCACCGGTCGACGGCCCCCCGCAGGCCAGCGACCCGGCCGCGCCCTCCCTCTTCACCGTGCTCGAAAAGGAACTTGGCCTGAAACTGGAGCCAACCCGCGCTCCCCAGTACTTCCTCGTCATCGACAGCATTTCCAGGCCATCCGAGAATTAGGAGCTCTGCCGCACTATGACTCGTGCCGCAAGCCGAGGGCCAGCAAGGCGCACCTCGTAAATTACTCCTGGCTGCTCTGGATCGGGAAATCGTCGTATGTGCGTCCGTGGGAGTACGAGGCAGTTCGGACGCGCCCGGAACAACTCCGGGCTACCGCCCTGCCAATCGCCGATACCAACGCTATCCTCGCCGCCTTCGCCAAACCCGCCGCGCCGTTCACGGCTGTTTCGCGCACGATCACGATATCCTGATAAGCACATATGCCATCGCGCTTCCTTCGTCCACTGCTTGTAGTCGAATTCCTGATCGCGATACTTGCCTGGCTCACGCTATGGAGTCAGGTCGGCGGCCAATACCATCTCGACCTGATGTTTTGGCCCTGGAAATTGGGCCTGACGATCGCCGCAGCCGCAGTCGTCTGCGCATTCACAGCCGACCTGGTCCGCAACGAGGGCTCCGTCTCACGCCGCGCCGTCCTTTACGTGGCTCTACTCGTCATCCTGACGATCACAGCGGGCATCGTCACGTATTACTACCATGTCAACGAGCCGGCCGACGATCAGCAGGACGATTCACAGCCCACTGCGGCGAAATTATTCCAGCCTTACCAGACGCGGCAGGCGTTGGCTGAAACCATGGGTTTGCCGGCAGCGCAACTGAACGCCTTCTGGAACTCCGGCAGGTTCTTCACCACGCCGTTGACGCGGTAACGGTCGATGGAGTGCCCATCGGTTTGCGCCTGCATGGTTTCGGTCTCCGGCGTCGAATTGGTGCACCACTCCTGACCGAACGAGAGGAAGAAACGCTGCTCCGTCGTGAATCCATCCTGGGGAGGCAGTGTCTTGCCGGCCAAAACATTCATCAGAGCCGTATAAGCGAGCCGGATGCCGCCATTATCGGCGGTGTTTTCGCCAAGCGTCAGCTTGCCGTTGAGGTGCACGTCCTTGCCCACGGTAAACGCGGAATACTCGTTGATGAGGCAATCCGTCTTCGCTTCGAAAGCCTTCACATCGGCCTCCGTCCACCAGTCTTCCAGATTGCCCTTGGCGTCGAACTGTCTGCCTTCGTCGTCAAAACCGTGCGTAAGCTCGTGACCGATCACCATCCCGATCGCGCCCAGGTTTTCTTCGTCCCCCGCCTTCTTGCCGAAAAACGGCGGCTGCAGAATGCCGGCGGGAAAATTAATGTTGTTCATCTGCGGGTCATAGTAGGCATTAATCGTCGGCGGAGTCATGCCCCATTCCAGCCGATCCACCGGTTTGCCGATCTTCTGCATCTGCCGGTTGAATTCGAATTCGTTGGCTCGAAGAGAATTGCCCATGGCGTCGTTGCGGGCGATCGTAAGCGCGGAATAATCGCGCCAGTTCTCGGGATACCCGATCTTGTTGGTAATGGCCGCAAGTTTCTCGCGGGCCTTCTGCTTCGTCGCGGCGGACATCCAGGTGAGCGAATCCAGATCCTGAGACATGGCCGTTTCAATCTTCTTCACCATCTCCAGCGTGCGCTGCTTGCCATCGGCGCCGAAGGTCTTTTCCACGTAAGCTTTCCCGAGCGCTTCGCCCAGATCGCCGTCCGTGGCGCGAACACAACGCTTCCAGCGCGCCTTCTGTTCTTTGATGCCGTTGAGAAAGGTGCCTTCAAAATTAAAAACTTCGTGGTCGAAGGCCCTTGGCAAAACCTGCGATTGAGAACTGACAAGGTGAAGCTTCAGATAACTCTTCCAGACTGCCAGCGGCTCTGTCTTGATCAGCGTTTCCTGAGCCTTGAAAAAATCGGGAACCACCACGTTCAGCTTGTCCATCTTCGGGGCCTTGAGGATCGCAAAATAGCGAGACCAGGAGAACGAATCGGAAAGCGCCTCGAACTGGGCCAGCGTCATCATGTGATAAACCGCCGTGGGATCGCGCCGCGCTGTGACGTCCATGGAAGCCTTGGCCATCGCGGTCTCGAGCTTCATCACATCTTCGGCCTGTTGGGTCGCCTGAGCTTCGCCAACGCCCATAAGCTTGAGCAAACGCGCGAGGTGCGCCACATATTCCTTGCGGGTCGCAGCCGAATGTTCGTCCTCCCGGAAGTAGAAGTCGCGCTCGGGCAGTCCCAGCCCACCCTGGTCTGCATTGCCGATCACCGCGGTCGAATCCTTAAAGTCCTGGCCCGAAGAGATATTGAACAACACATTGATGCCAAGGCGGTGCAGATGCGCGATGACCGGCGCGAGGTCGCCCGGAGTCTTCATCGCGTCGATGCGGTCGAACTCGGATTTCAACACGTTGATGCCTTTGGCCTCGATCGCTGCCTCGTCAAGGCAAGCGGCATAGTAATCGCCGATCTTCTGGTCGTTGGCATTACGATTCCTGGCTGCGGAGGCGCTGTCGAGGATGTCGCGGAGAATCAACCGGTTGCGTTCGGCCAACTCACTGAAGCGGCCCCAGCTGGCCTGATCCGACGGGATCGGGTTGTTCTTGCGCCACGTCCCGCAGGCGTACTGATAGAAGTCGGTACACGGGTCGACCGACTTATCGATCGAGGCGGGATCGAAGACCGGCACCTCCTTGGGTGCCGCTCCCGTCTGAGCGAACAGACTCGCGTTGAAGAAGCAGGAAGCGGTAAACAGGGCGCAGGTGAGCGCCAGGCTGGAAATCCTCATATGACGTTTATTCTGGCACGAAACACGCGGCGAACTGTGGAGCAGACACTCGTATCGGCCGCGCCGAGGCTCATCTCGGCACTTTTCCATCCGAGCCCCGCATTCTCTCAACCCTCCAAACGCCAGGCAACACCTGCCTCAGCCGCAGCCTCTGCCTGGCGGCAAATGGAACAAATGAAAGACCATGAGGCTACGGAGCCGCGACAGCAAGAGCACGGTACGGAAGTGCCCTGGGACTTCCCTTCGCCGCGCTCCATCCGCATCGTCGGAGGCCGGGATGCAGTTCGGCATGCGCCCGCGTCTGCATGACATACCAGGGGGTCTCAGTCCGCTGGCTTGGCCCCTCTGGGCAAAAATGCTGATTAACCCCGAGGGCTGCGAATAATCCCGGCCAGTCAAGTCTCTTGCCACCCACTCGGGATAAGATAGGCCGAGCAGAGTGACGTCCCAACCCGGGAGGCAGGTTCGCAAGCAGTATGACCGTAACCGATCATTTAGAGCGCTGGAGAGACACGGGCATCATCACAACCGAGCAGCACGCGCGGCTCGACGGCCTCGTGCGCGGCACGCCCTACTCCGTTTTCCTGCCGCTGAACATCCTGCTCTGCACAGGCGTTCTCGCCTTCACCGGCGGCCTCGGCTGGACCGTTCGAACCTATTCGCAACAATTGGGAGATGTAGTCATCCTCATCGGCCTTTCGGCGCTTCTGGTCGCCTGCCTCGTCTGGTGCTTTATCAAGGCACCGCCGTTCTCCCGCACCGAACCGCCCTCGCCGAACACCTTGCTCGACTACGTGCTTTATCTGGGCAGCCTTGTGTGGTCCGTCGAACTGGCGTACCTCGAACTGCGCTTCCATATGATGTCCGGCCAATGGGATTCATACCTCCTCGCGAGCGCCGCCTTCTATTTCGCGCTGGCCTACCGGTTCGACAATCGTTTCGTGCTGTCACTGGCGCTGTCCGCGCTGGGCGGGTGGTTCGGCCTCAGGCTCGGGCATCTCAGCATGGATGAATCGACCTGGCGCCAGTGCGCGATGGCGTACGGAGTCCTGATCGCCACGGCCGGGTTTGTGCTCCAGTCTTGGGACGTGAAGGCCCATTTCACAGGCACCTACCTTGGTCTTGCGGCCAACGTCGTTTTTATTGCAGTACTTTCCGAAGTGATCGCGAACCAAAGCTTGACCCTCTGGTTTCTCGCTCTCCTGGGAGTTTGCGCCGCATCGGCTGCGTACGGCGTCGCGCAGAGGGAGTTTTCCTTCGTCGCCTACGCAGCGCTCTACGGCTATGTCGGCATCACCATTGTTGTGCTCCGCCACGTGGACGACGCAACGGCCATATTCACCTGGTTCTTGCTTACCGGCATCGCCATGGTGTTCGCGCTGGTACGGCTCTCGCGCCAATTTGCGAGGGAAGCGTGAGGATCTACTCCGCAGCCGATGAGGAGGCCCTCCGAACCCGGCGTCTTCTGATCGACTGGACGCGCGAAGGCCTACTTACCGAGCCCCAACTCGGCCCGATGGAGCGCGACGCCCCATGTGAACTCCGTCGCACCAACGCTCCGCTGCGCCTGACCCTGTTCTTTTTTGCATCGCTCAGCGTCGCCGCCGCGATATGGCTTTTCTTTCTCGTGTTCTTCTCCGGCCATTTCACCTTGAGTGGACGGAACCAGGGGATCTTGTTGCTCGTCTTCGGAGCGATGGTCTACGCCGCGGCGGAATTTACCGCCGCAAGAGCGCCTTTCTACCGTCATGGCATCGAAGAAGCGTTCGCATTCTGTTCGGTCGTCCTGCTTTGCCTGGGTCTGCAGGGTGCCGTATTCGATCAACTGAACCAACCCCTTGGCGCGGCCCAATCGCTGCTCACGGTCGCCGGAGCCATCGCATCGTTTCTGATCTACCGCCGCTTCGGCTACCAATACGCACTGGCCGCGGCCATGGTTTTCGCGGCGTTCGTGCCGCAACACTGGACCGGCTCGGACACCCTCCAGCGTCTGACCATCGCCGCTGTGTACGGTGCCGGACTCATCGCCACCGTAATCGCGCGCCGCGCTCATCGATTCGACTATCTCGGCGAGGAATACGCGACATCGGAAGCTCTGCTTTGGCTCGGTCTTTACCTGACCGTCAATCTCCGACTCTCATCGCTGGCGGCCCTTAGGGAGTGGTTCGGAGACGCGGCATCACCAGCAACACCGACTCTGAATTTCCCCGCCGCGTTTTATTGGACCACCTATGCTGCCATCTGGCTCCTGCCAGCCGCGGTGCTCCGTCGCGGGTTGCTCCTCAAGGATCGCCTGACCGTCGGACTCGGCGTCATACTCGCGCTCCTGACTATCATCACCAACAAGCCGTATTTGGGCTTGCCGCGCCACACTTGGGATCCGATGCTGTTGGGCGTCCTGCTGATCGGCCTCGCAGTTGGACTCCGTCGTTGGCTGGATGCGGGCCCGGATGGCGTTCGCAATGGATTCACAGCCAGGCGGCTCTCCGCGCGCGATAGGGATCTGACGAACGCTCTCCCGGTCCTCAGCATGATGGTCACACCGACGCCGTCCGCGACCGAACCCCCTACCCACTTCGGCGGCGGTTCCACCGGCGGAGGCGGCGCGTCGTCGGATTTTTGAGCGAATGAAAGGGTAGACTGAAGCTATGGCTCTCGCTGTGGAGATAGGAACGCTGATCGAACGCGATCCCAGAATCCGTGGGGGACGGCCGAAGATCGCCGGTACCGGAATGACCGTACGCCGGATCGTCGGTTGGTACAAGATGGGGATGACGCCGGAAGATATCGCTCTCGAATACCCACATCTGACCCTTGCACAAGTGCACGCGGCCCTCGCTTACTATCACGCCAGTAATGAAGAGATCGAGGCCGACATCGCGCAGGAAGAAGTGGAAACCGCGCGTTGGGAACGGGAATTGGCATCTGACTCGATACATCAATGAGCCAGGCCCGGTTGTATCTCGACGAGGATGCGAGGGGCCGGTCATTCGTATTCGGATTGAGGGCCAGAAATATTGACGTTCTGACAGCGTCGGAGGCCAATATGATCAACCGTGACGATCATGACCATCTTGCGCCGGCCGCAAAATCGGGACGGTCTTATACATCTTCAATGTTGCGGACTACTGCATTCTTCATCAGGATTGGCTGGGTGAAGGCTGGCAACACGCTGGTATCGTTGTCGCGCCTCAGCAGCGATACTCGACCGGCGATGAATTGCGGAGACTGATGCGCCTGATCGGCACCGTCACAGCGGAGGCAATGTGCAACCGCATAGAGTTTCTCTCGTCGTGGAGTTGAAACGCCGCGGTCGAACAATCGCCCCACCACCGCGAGGAAATCGGCTCCTCCAGAGGATGCCTTGATTTGAATTGCCTCCACTGAGTTGGCTGAAACTCAAGGTCTGCCGAAGTCATCGCCTCGCGTCAGGCTTCGATCTCAACATTGTCCCGCAGCCACATTACGAGCTTCGGAAATGTGAAGGTGCCGGCTTCGTACAACCCCGAAATAAACCGCCATGTCTCCGCCGCGTCCGCCGGTATCATCGCGCCGTTAATCGCAAGAAACGTGTAAGTCGCGGCGAACGCAGTGCGCTTGTTGCCATCGATGAAAGGATAGCTCTGCGCCAGGCTCTCCCACAACGCCGCTGCCTCTTCAATGAGGTCGGCGTAGTAGCCGGTTTGGGGGCGATAGAGCGCCGATTCGAGCAGGCCAGGATCGCGAATACCATGGCTCCCCCCGTACCTCCCGATCTGATCCTCGTGCATCGCGAGGACGTCTGGCATCGTCAGATAGTCGGTCACTTCGCGAGGTTCTTATAGAGTTCGCCGTACTTTTCATGGCTCGCCAGATACGCGGACATGACGTGAGGGCGCGGCTTTGCAGCCTTACGTTTCTCGATAAGATCCGCCAGCGCTTCGTCGATGAGCGACTGAATCTGCCGGCCTTCCTGCTGTGCGAGGATCCGGACAGAAACAAGAATCTCGGAGTTGACCTGGGTGGCAAATTTTTCGCGGCTTGGGGCCAGAACCATATTGCGCTGCTCTTCTCTTCTGATTTAAAGTCTATCATGACGAATCATGATAGATCAAGACCAGTCAAGGTGGGCCGCGATTCTCACTCGTCCCGCAATATCTCCAACGGCTTCTGTCCCAGCGTCCGGTAACTCGCCAGCCATCCCGTCGCCACCGCCAGCAACGCCGTCCCGCCAATCGCCGAGAGCACCGGCACCAAATCCACCCCCGTCTCCGCCTTCAATAACCGGTTCAGCAAGATCCACCCGAACCCGCCCGCCAGCATCCCGCCCATCAGGCCCGCCACCGTGCCGATCACGAAAAACTCCACCGAAAAAATCTTCGCAATCCGCGCCCGCGTCGCGCCCAGCGTCTTCAGAATCACCACCTCGCGAATACGCCGGAACCGCGTCCCCGCCACGCTCGACGCCAGAATCACCGCCCCCGCCAGCATCGAGAAGCCCGAGATGAACCGCACCACCATCGAAATCTGATCCACCACCGACTGAATAATCTCCAGCACGTCTGCCATGTTGATCACCGTGATCGTCGGGTACTTGTCGTAAACCGCCTTCTGCATCCGGCCCACGCTCTCCGGCTTCATGCGCACGCCGCCGTAGTAAATGGCCGGCAGACCGTCCAGCGCGCCGGGCGCAAAGAAAAACTCGATCCGCGCCGTCAGCCTCTCGTTCTGCGTCTTGTGAATCGCAGCCACCGTCGATTCAAATGTCCGCGCCGGAGTTGACCACACGATCTTCGACCCCACATGCACGTTCAGCAACTTCGCGGCTTGTTCGGCAACGGACACCAGTGCGCCCTTCGGATGCGCGCTCTCATCCCACCACTTCCCTTCCACGACCTCCGTGAACTGCGGTATAGGCCCTTCCGACGCCAGCGACACATTGCCCGCATACCGCCGCCCCATGCCGCGTTGCTCACCACCACGCCGCATGGGTGCACCGTCGATCGACTCGATCCGCGCCGTCACCGACCCCGTCATCTCCGGCACACTCAGCACACCCGGCTGATGCCGCAGAATCTCCAGTACGCCATCGCGATTGGCAGCCGTAACATCCAGCAGGTACACGTTTGGCAGCCCCGGAGGGGCCGTGCGCATAATGTCATGCAGCACGCCGCGCTGAATGATCCACACCGAAACCGTGAACATCACGCCCACGCCGAGCGCGATCACAGCGGCGCCCGCGTGATTGCCGGGCCGGTACAAATTCGCAATGCCCTGGCGCAGTATGGGTCCGGCCGCGCGAGGCAAATGCCGCCCTACCCAGCGCAGCCCGCGCAACAAGAGCCATGAAATCGCCGCCAGCACCGCCAGACCCGCCGCAATTCCCATCGCAAAGTAACGGCCGGTTTCCGCGCTGTCGCTCAGCCACGCCGCGAGCAGTCCCACAAACGCGAGGATCAATACCCCCGAAAACAGCGACGCCGCCGCGCGTCCCCACCACTCTTTCAACGTCAGCTTCGGCGCGGCCATCTCGCGACGAAAAATCACCGCCGGCCGAATGTTCCGAATCCCCAGTAGCGGCGGAATCGTGAAGAGCAATACCGTCAGCACACCCACCAGCAGGCCCTGCAACGCCGAAAGCGGGTTGAAACGGGGCAACGAGGTGAGATGAAAATAGCCCGAAAGGAAGATCGGAAACATCGTCTGCACAAACGTGCCAAACGCGATGCCAACGGCGCTTCCCACCAGTCCCAGGCCGATCGTTTGTATCAGATAGATCCGCAGAATCTGCGAAGACCTGGCCCCCAGGCACTTCATCACAGCGATCGAATCCATCTTCTGCTGCAAATGCGCCTGGATGGCGGTGGCCACCCCCAGCGCGCCAATCACCAACGCCACCAGGCTCACCAGCGAAAGAAATATCGTCGATTGCCGAAGCCCTTGTTCGATCAGCGGATGCGCCTGCGTGTAATCGGCAATCAAGCTGCCGTTCCCGCGTCCTCGGCCCGCGCCATTCGGCTGGTACACCTTCTCAAGTTCGCCGCGCACGTCCTGAATCTTCATCGTGACCGGAACCTTGAACAAAAACCGCTCAGACGCCCGGCTGCCCGGCACAATCAGCCCGGTACGTTCCAGTCCCTCGCGCGAAATCATCACCCGCGGCCCTACGTTGATGCTGCCCGTCATCCGGTCCGGCTCATTCGTAACCTCGGCCACGATGTGAAACGCCTGACCGCCGATCTTCACCGAGTCGCCAATCTTCGCGCCCAGCCGCAACAGCACGCCATCCGACACCACAACGGCATCCGGCGTCAAAGCGGTCCGAAGACTCTGCGCCGGTTCCAGCGTGACCTTACCGTAAAACGGATACATTGAAGGGTCGACAGCTTTCACCGACAGGAGCACCGGCACCGCATCGTCCGGATTCGCATTCGGGGGCAGCGCCATCGTCACCGTCTCCGAGATCTGCGTGCGTCGGACGCCACGCGCCGCCAGAGATTCCATCGCCGCGGTCTGGAGGGGCGAGGGCAATTCAAAAGTGCGGACCGTGAGGTCGGCCGCCATGAACGTGCGGGCATCGCGCTGTAGCATCGTATGGAACGACTCGGAGAATCCCCGAACACCACTGAGCGACGCTACGCCCGCTGCGACCGCGAGGATCACGAAAACGAATCTGCCTGTGGATGCTCTCGTTTCCCGCCAGGCAATCTTGGCAGCCGTTCGGAAAGGGCTTGGCTTAGTACCCTGTTTCATGAACCCGACCTCGTACCGCGCGTCGCGCGGATACCGATCTGTGACGCCCTAACGCCAACGCCCAGGGTTTCTACATTCGATTCGACCGCCCGTGCCGTGCCAAGTTGCACATGCTTCAGCTTTTGGGGCGAGCGCAGCTCAACGGACGGTACAAGCGCCCGCCTGACGCCAGTCGCACCCGCGTTCAAACCGCCAACCCCGGCAGTCAAGCAGGCCAAATTGATCCGTGACTTCCCGTCAAGTCGTTTATTTTCAGTGCCGGCCGCTTCACTGAAAATTCCGCCTCGCGGTCCGCATATCCCAGCCAGCCAACCGCTACCGAGCCGCGACTGTAAAGGAGCGGTACCGAAAAATTCCTGAGTTGCCCGTCGCAGCGCCCATACCCAGATCCATGTCCCGGCCCCGTTCAATCCGGCAACGGCGGCAGTTAAGCACGCCAGGCTCGTATCTGCCCCGCCGAGACTCCGAACTCCTGATGTCATCCGTAGATTTCGTTCGCCCGGGGAAATTGATCCGACCCGGCGGCCTGCGCTGTGGCCCAGACACTCGTGTCGGCCGCGTCGGCACTCCTGCGGGCTCATGTCAATCTCCACGAGCCCAGGAGTTCGGGGACTCACCTCGACACTCTTCCTCGCCACAAACATACGTCTGCAGGCCTCCCGATCGGTGAACCTAGCCATTTCCGTTCACCCGTTCGTCGCTTACAACCAGTCCGTCGCGCAACGTGATTACCCGATCCGCGTGCCTCGCCAGTGCCGGATCGTGCGTGACCAGCACCAGCGTCGCGCCTTCCTCCCGATTGAGTTCCAGCAGAATCTCCAACACCTGATTGCCGGTCTTGCCGTCCAGATTTCCGGTTGGTTCGTCGGCCAGCAGGATCGGAGGCTTCGTGATGAACGCCCGCGCCAAAGCCACACGCTGCTGTTCGCCACCCGAAAGTTGCACCGGATAGTGGTCCATGCGATGCCCCAGGCCGACTCGCGTCAGTAATTCGCGCCCGCGTTTCACAATGTCAAAATCCGCACCGGCAAGTTCGGCTGGCAGCAGCACGTTCTCCTCTGCCGTGAGCGTCGGAATCAGTTGGAATGACTGAAACACAAAACCGATCTTCTTGCCGCGCACCTCAGACATCCGGTCTTCCGAAAGGCCGGTGATATCCTGACCGTCCAGTAAGATCTTGCCGCTTGTGGAACTATCGAGCCCGGCCAGCAGTCCCAGTAGCGTACTCTTGCCACTGCCCGAAGGGCCCATGATGGCGGCAAATTCCCCCGCCGGGATCATCAGGTTGATGCCTCGCAGGATTTCTACTTTGTGGGTAGGGGTTGCGATGGTGCGGGTGAGGTCGATTACTTCAATGATGGGGCGCGGAATGGGGAACTCCTCTGGCTATCTGTCATGATTATTGCAGTGAACGTGAAATGGATTGGCGCGGCTTTACTAAGCCTTACGCTGGCAGCTTGTAGCGGAAATAAGCCGGATCAACAACCCGGTGGCACAGCGACGTCCGCCCCTGCTCCCAATCCGACGATGGCAGCCACGGCGGACACCCGCGCGGTGATCGTGGCCTTCGGCGATAGTCTCACGGCCGGTTACGGCGTGGAACCCGGGAAAAGTTACCCTGACGATCTCCAGCGTATGCTCGATGCTGCCGGGTACAAATACCACGTTGTCAATTTAGGGGCAAGTGGAGATACTACAACCGACGGAATTCAGCGTCTGCCTGAAGTCTTGGCCGCGAAACCTAAGATCGTGATCCTGGAGTTCGGAGGCAACGACGGCCTTCGCGGTCTTCCTGTCTCAACCACGCGAGCCAACCAGACCACGATAGTAGAAGCCCTCCAAAGGGCCGGAATCACGATCTTGCTGGCCGGGATGAGCCTCCCTCGAAATTACGGGCCAGACTATATCCATTCATTCGAACAGGTCTATGTCGACCTGGCGAAGAACTATAAGCTGGCCCGAATTCCCTTCCTGCTGGAAGGCGTTGGTGGCCATCCTGAGCTGTTGCAGGCCGATGGGATCCACCCAACAGCCGAGGGATGTAATATTGTCTCTACCAATGTCCTGAAATACTTACAGCCTCTTCTAAAACAATAGCTTTACTATTCTTGACATCTCTTTCGGGTGCGGGCGCAACTTTTCTATGTCAATCTGAAGCATTTTCCTATACGCTAAGGATATACATGCCGACAGAGGCACTCATAGAAAACGCCCCAACCCCGGGTTTCACCCCGATCGCTCGTCCACGCAACGTCGCGAGCGTACTGCTGGCTGATTCGGACTTGGCTTCCCGCCTTACACTGAAGAGTCTGCTCGCCAAAGCGGGTTACGCGGTTGAAGGAGCTTCGACTGCTGCCGAAGCGGTCTCGCGCTTGGATTCGAAACAGTATCAATTGGTTCTGGCGGACCTTCGGAGTGAATCGGGAGATGCCGGACCCTCCGTCCTCGCATATGCCCGCCAAAAGGACTATCGCCCGGCGACAGCCCTTATTACCTCGGACATGAGCGAATTGCACACCGAAAAGCTTGGAACGTCGGCTACGGATCGAGTGGTCACCATGAGCAATGAGGACGTTTCGAACCTGCTGGCCAACGTCGCGGAACTCATCAGTTTGCGAGCTGATCGAAGAATGCGCCGCGCTGCCCGCAGTTAGCTCCCAACTCTGACCCAAAATAACCAGCGTCTTTTGATCACAACGCGCTTCACGCCAAGTCGCCACCGTAGAAGATCGGCACTCAAAGGCCAAGGTTTAACAGCTACCGGCTAACAACCGCGTGTGGCCGAGTTTGCGGTTCCTTGG
>Ga0302319_10018951_pt1 | contig 12515 bp, 8 predicted proteins | sample Bog_T0_2_FD_203319 | JGI IMG/M metagenome (GOLD analysis project Ga0302319, IMG submission 203319) | Peat permafrost microbial communities from Stordalen Mire near Abisko, Sweden - Bog_T0_2 | ecosystem: Environmental > Terrestrial > Soil > Wetlands > Peat | place: Sweden: Abisko, Stordalen Mire... | reverse complement strand
ACAAAGTTAGGTACGCGGAAGCCGATCTGGGCCCCGAATCCCTGCTCATCCGCTGCGGATGCATCTCCCGCACTAGCGCCCGGATCGCTGGGTTTCAAATCGCAATGCTGCGTCGGCGTCGGATAGTTTTGCGACACGCACGGTTTGTATTGGTCGGGATTGACAGAGATCGATGCGATGTCTGGAATGGTTCCCAAAGATGCATCGGTATTGTCGTTCGAATGCCCCGGCACCGGCGGGACGTGGTCAAACGGACCGCCGCCTTCGTCGTAGGCGAAGAAAAACGCCGAGTCCTTCCACGAGGGACTTTCCATGAGCGCGTTGATGATGCTCGCAACCGCGGCTTGTCCCCGCGTGACCGGCTGCCCTGAATCCGGATGTTCATCGTTGAGGCCATACCCTGCTTCAATAAAGCTGAAGCTGGGGAGAGTTCCGTTGGCCACGTCGGAGTTGTAGGTCGATAACGGAGCCACATGCGTGGGATCGACGCAGTAGTAGTTGCTTGTGTCGCCCACCGCCGCCAGAGACGAAATGGTGGGCGCTACGCAGGGAGCGCCCGAAGGGTTTTGATAAAGATACTTGGCGTCGCTAAACAAATACCCGAGGTCGGTGGCGGGATAGCTTGCAGCTCCGCCGGTGCAATCGTCCGAAGCTGTGCAACGGCCATCTGTCACGCTGTAATACACCTTCCAAGAAACGCCTGCCGCAGTGAGTTCATCGAAGATCGACGGCCCGTTGACGCCGCCAAGATGGTCGTTGTAGCCCGGATCGTAAACCAGACCTCCCGTTGTTCCACCTGTAAAGGTCGCAATCCGGTTGGGCGTGCTCTTGCTGGCGATCGGCGAGAACCACCGATCGGAGAGCGCGAACTCCGAAGCCATGAAGTAGTAGTAGTTCAGGAAGCCCTGATCGTAGTACCCCATCGCCCTCTGCCCTTGCGTATCGGAGAACTGACCGGAGCATGTGCCCGACGAGTTGCAGGAATTCGCAAACCCCTGCGCTGTGTGCACAAAGCCGTTCATGTCGATCGGGCGGGCCGTATCAAAATGCCAGCGATACACATCGCCTTCGCTGGCCAGCCAGTCGGAGCTGTCGTCGTCGATGCACGTGCTCTTGAATTTGAACGGTGAGAACGACGGAGGAGTCCCCGCCGGCGAGCCCGGATCGTCCGTCGGATTGCTGATCATCGCGGCCGGGTGGTCGAGCCCGTCGACGTTGTAGGGGTTGCCGTCGTCGCCCACATTCCAGGGCTGGCCATTCGGGTCCTGCGTGCCTTGCCGGTAGGGGTTCAGCATCCCGAAGTAGTTGTCGAACGTGTGATTCTCCTGCAGCATGAAGATCACGTGGTTGATCGACTTCGGACCCGGCGTGACCGTGACTGTTGCCGTCGCCGTCGCGCTGGACGAAGGTCCCGTTGCGGTTGCCGTATAGATCACCGTCCCGGTTGGAGTGACGGTCTGTGTGCCGCCCGCCGCGGGCAAGGTGTAGCTGCTGCTGTCGGTTCCCGTAATCGTCACAGGCTGCGTGGCAAGGGCTGTCGCCACCGTCAACACACTCGACGCACCTTGAAGGATCGTGGTTGGGTTTGCTGTGATCGTCACCGTAGGCGTGGGAGCCGGCGTCACCGTCACCGTCGTCGTCGCCGTCATGCTTCCCAGCGGGTTGCTTGCCGTCGCGGTGTAGGTCGTTGTCGTCGTCGGACTCACGGTCTGCGTGCCGCCGATGGCCGAAACCACGTAGCTGCTGCCGTCTGCTCCAGTAATCGACACCGACGTCGCATGGGTTGCGACAACGGTCAGCGTTGTTGGGTTTCCGGCCACAATTGTCGTAGGATTCGCTGAAATCGTGACGGTAATCGGCGTCACGGTCACCACTGCTGTCGCCGTGACCGTGCCGCCCGCGCCCGTCGCGGTGGCCGTGTACGTGGTCGTTGCCGCCGGCGTGACGGCTTGCGTTCCACCCGTCGCCGCGAGTGTATAGCTGCTGCCATCCGAGCCGGTCACTACGACCGAGGTCGCATTGCTTGCGGACACCGTCAGGGTCGATGGGGTCCCCGCGTTCACCGAGCTTGGGCTCGCGGCAAGAGTCACCGTCGGCCCCGCAATCACCGTCACCGTCGCAGTTGCAGTCAAACTCCCACCGGCGCCGGTTGCCGTTGCCGTATAGGTGGTTGTGGCTGCAGGTGTCACCACCTGTGTACCGCCCGAGGCCGCCAGCGTGTAGCTGCTGCCGTCCGATCCAGCGATGGTCACCTGGGTCGCATTCGTCGCGGTCACGGTCAGTGTGGTTGAACCTCCGGTGCTAACCGTTGTCGGGGTCGCCGTGACCGAGACTGTAGGCGCCGGAGGGGGCGCCTGCGTAACCGTCACCTTGGCCGTCGCGGTTGCGCTTCCGCCTGCCCCGCTCGCGCTCGCCGTATAGGTCGTCGTCGCCGACGGGCTGACGACCTGCGTGCCGCCGCTGACGGCAAGTGTGTAACTGCTGCCGTCCGTGCCCGTCACCGTCACCTGGGTGGCGTTCGACGCCGTCACAGTCAGCGTGGTTGAGCTCCCGGCTGTCACAGTCGTCGGATTGGCCGCAATCGTGACAGTGGGCGCTGGAACCGCAGCCACCGTCACGGTGGCCTTTGCCGTGGCATTGCCTCCCGTCCCTGTCGCGCTGGCCACGTAGGTCGTCGTCGCCGACGGCGTCACTGCTTGCGTGCCGCCTGTTCCCGGCATGGTATAGCTGGAACCGTCCGAGCCGCTCACCGTGACCTGGGTCGCATTGCTCGCGGTCACCGTGATCATGCTTGAATCGCCCGACGGAATGGAAGCCGGACTGGCCGCAACACTCACCGAAGGCGCCGGCGTGCTGATAGGCGTAGATTGGCCCCCTCCACCGCATCCGGCGAGTATCGCCGCGAGCGGGAGAACCAAGGCCATCGCCAGGGACGAGGAATTCAAAAACCGGGAAACGTGGGCTTGCACCTTCATATGTAATGTTCCTTCTTTAGGCGGGTAACAATAAGGCGACCGCGGTGCGAGAAGCCCAACCCCCGTCGGACTTCAATCTGGCAACCGCTCACGACGCCGCCATCGAGTTGAGCGACACAGCATTTGAATAATGACCGGCCCGTTGCACAGTGCGTTCACCCAGGTTGCGACCAAGCCGGCACTTCGAGAAGACTTCGATCTACGGATTCTAGAGTAAATCAGTCCAATACGCCAGACTCCAATTCGATGCCGAATTGTAGGTTTCGATGGTACCCACACGACCGGTACTTTCGATGGGATTCACCAAACCGATCTCCAACCGAAACCCTGGCTGACACTTTGCCGAACAAAGTCTTCGAGTTAACTCGATCGCCGATCGGCGAAAATGATGGCATGCCGGACCCAATCTCGTCCTTTAACTTGTCCGATTGATCGGTAGATCTCTTTTCAGCGGATCGAACGATCTTTCAGGGGCATTCTCCCGGAAGCGCGCAGAGTCCCTCAAAAATCTTCTCTCGGCTCCAAGCAGCCAGCGCAGTGGCGCGGAGCGAACGGATCGCAGAGTTCTCGCGCCTCATTCTCAGCGTGTCGAAGATGCAAATCCGGCCTTCGCCCAGCGTGCAGTTCCAAAAACTTCCCATGTGCAGAAACATGTGAGCACGTATTTCTTACACGTTCCGGAGGTAGCTTTTACGGGATGCAAGTAAGAATTGCAGGGATGCCTGCCGAACAGAATTATTTTCAATTTCTTTCGCGTAAAGCGTTGTCTCCTCGAAGGAATCTGTGTAAGGTTGGCTTAACGAATGCAAGTGGTCTCCACCTCGCGGTCGAGCAGTCGGAGTGAGGAGATCAACGAGTCATCCACCGGAAGCTTCGCGATGATCGAGTTACTCTTCTTGGATTCGTACCTGCGGATTTGGCGTCTGCCAAGAATCGCGGGAAGCGGCACGGAAGATCGGGCCGCTTTGTAAGAACTGTGCTCGGGCGAGACACTATCCGCGCGCACAGGGGTTGCTGAGAAGTACGAGCACGGCGTGCCGACCTACCGCCGCTCAGAATGCCCAATTGCAATTCGAGAACGGATAGCCGTGGGTTGGTTTCAACCGCAAAGGCTCAGGAGATCCCTGCGCGTTGCGCGGAGACTCCCCCCTTCGGCTTGAAAGCGGCGCCGCATACAGCATGGGGCGCTGCCCGCCAAATTGTTCGCTTTTTCTGGATGCACGACTCCAGTCCAGTTGCCGAAACCGCGCCGAGGAAGCAGAGCCATTGGGCAATCGACCAACAGTTCTTGCAAACAGCAACGGAAAGAGAACCATTCGTCTCCCTGAGGAATTCAATGAACACTGTCAAAATGCTGTCCTTCGTTTCATCCGTCACCCTCATGTTTTCCCTTCCCGCCGTTGCCGCAGTCACGATCAACAGTCCCAGCAATGGTGCGGATGTCAACTCGCCCTTCACTCTTTCCGCCATCTCTACCGTGTGCTCTTCTCAGCCTGTCACCGCAATGGGCTTCTCGCTTGACAGCAGCGCCGACACAACCGTCCTGAATGGCACATCCGTTGATACACCCATCTCATCTGGCGCCGGTTCCCACATCATTCATGTCAAGTCGTGGGGAAACAAAGGGGCCTCCTGCGTGACAGATGTCGCGGTAAACGTTCACACCGTGGCCACCAACGCTCTCAATGTTCCTACCAACGCAACCAGCGTCAGCAGTCTGCAAACTTTTGGCGATTGGTCGTCGACAAACGACTCAGCAGCGGGCGGAAGATCCAGCGGTTCCATGGGCATGGTCAGTTCTCCGTCGCGAAGCGGCAGCGCTCGCCGGTTCACTACGGCGTTCTCGCAAAATGGCGCTCAACGGTATAAGGTTTCCTTCGCCGACGACGAGGCAGCGACCAACTTCCTTTATGACGGATGGATTTATCTGAATAGTTCATCGGGCTCCATCGCCAACCTCGAGTTCGATCTGAATCAAGTGATGTCGAATGGCCAAACAGTCATCTACGGATTTCAGTGCGATGGGTGGAATGGCACATGGGACTTTACCAAGAATGCCGGTTCAGTCGCCCATCCGGTCGATGCCTGGGTGCACTCCGGTGCGGCTTGCAATCCTCGCAACTGGGCCATCAATACCTGGCATCACGTGCAAATCAGTTACTCGCGCAATGATGCGGGCGTCGTAACCTATCACGCCGTCTGGCTCGACGATGTCGAGCAACAGATCAACGCGACCGTGCCATCGGCCTTCGCGCTCGGTTGGGGAGCCACGCTGCTCACGAACTTCCAAGTGGATGGGCGTGGAAGCGGCGCGAACACAGTCTATCTCGATGAATTGACCATTTATCGCTGGTAAGTCAGCCGCGCCGCCCGTTTTAACTTAAAGACCCCGGTGATTCACACCGGGGTCTCCGTTTTGCTTTCAACTGCAATGTCGCAGGAGTGCCCCCGGCACTTACCTCGGCGCGATGCCGATAACCGAGGCACGGCACGAGCGAACACCCTGGCAACTTTCTGGCTGCAGGTCCTTCGTCAAACATATTTCGATGGCGGTTAGCCTGTTATTCCCGCAGCTCACCGCGATGCTCCCCTGGGGAAATCTCGGGTTGGCCTGCGCAATACGATGAATGATTTCTTCCGGCGCAACGGAACCGTCGCCGCCCGAGCCGACGCTGGTTGGAATTCTCACCGCCGAAAATGCTTTTCGGACCGCACCAAAGTACGTTTCGGCGTTCATTCCGGAACAGGTGCCATGGGTCTGCCATTCGTGTTCCACAAGGCTGGCGGTCGGAAAGATGTCAGTGTATGCCTGGGGATCGGAAGGCCCCGGCGCGTCGCTGCAATCTTCGGGATAGTCGCCGCTCAAATCCTGCGGCCACATGCCGTGCACCACAAAGCCAAGTCCGCGGCCGCACTCCGGGCTGCCGCCATGCGTCACACAGAACTCCGGTGACCACGACAGGTTGAGCAGATAAAAGTCGAACGCTCCTGGTGCGGCCTCGGTGTCGGCGCGCCCCCGCCTCGACCTGCGCCTCCCGCTGCGTGACTCGCTCGCATAAGCCGACCCTGCGCTGTCTCGCGGGTTGGCCGCTCCGCTCACTTGACTGCTCGCGCTGGGAGCGGCCGTTTGTGTTCCGCCCTTGCAGCCGGAAAGAGCGCATGCGGCCAATACCAGGAGGGCTACCGGAAGGCACGCAGATTGGAGGGTTCGCGCAACTTGTTGATCGGGATTCACTGTATTTTCCTTGGTTTCTTGCCGATTCGACGGGATCGGCACGCCCCATGAGCATACCGTACTCGGTCCCCGGTTGCCCTTCCATCGACGACGGGCACTTCCGGCAACCCCGCTCTGTTTCCCTTCACTGCCCTTGCTGCATTATGCTTTCAGCCGACCCACAAATTGGCTCCCATGAGGTGCTAAGTGTATCGGGCAGTTAGTCATCTGTTTGTTGTATCTGCTTTCCTGATTTTAGCCGCAACGTCACAAGCGAATAGCAGCATTGAAGCCCAGCAGAAGGCGGGCTTTGTGCGACTGGACCGGGTCACCGCTTCCCGGGCAACCTCCAACGGAATTGAGATTCGGTGTGGGACTGCCATCCTGCAGATCACCGCGCTGCGCGACGATGTGCTGCGCGTGCGCGTCGGGGCGAACGGCCAACTCCCGGAAGACGCCTCCTGGGCCGTTCTGCCTGCCTCGCGAGCCGCTGCCGTTCCCGTCAGTCCACAATCGAGTTCCTCAACCGTGGGATTCAAGACGGCCAGGCTGCAAGTCTCCGTGCGCCGAGATCCGCTTGAGCTCACCGTCACCGACCTGGCCGGCCATATTATTGTCGAAGATCTTCCTTCCAGGCCCATCGAATTCCACGGCGCCTCCTTTCGCGTCTTCCGCAAATCGCCCGCCGACGAGCACTACTTCGGCCTCGGCGACAAGCCTGGGCCGCTTGATCGCCGCAGCGAATCCTTTGTGGATTGGAATACCGATGCGTTCGGCTGGCAGGAGTCGACCGACCCCATCTACAAGTCGATCCCCTTCTTTATCACCTATCGCAAAGGCATTGCGGCCGCAACCTTCCTCGATAACACCTGGCGCGCCAGCTTCGACTTCAACAAGCAATACCGCGACGGCTATTCGTTTGGCTCGGAAGGCGGACCGCTCGACTACTACATCCTCTACGGTCCTGAGCCAAAATCCGTGGTCGAAACCTGGGCATGGCTTGTCGGCACAACTCCGTTGCCGCCGTTGTGGTCCTTGGGCTATCAGCAATCCCGCTATAGCTACTACCCCGAGTCGGAGGTCCGCCGCATCGCTTCGCGCTTGCGCAGCGAGCGGATTCCAGCCGACGTCCTCTGGCTTGACATCGACTACCAGTTGAAGAACCGCCCCTTCACCGTCGACCCGGAGCGCTTCCCGACGTTCGATAAGATGATCCAGGACCTGAAGGCGCAGCATCTGCACACCGTGGTCATCACCGACCTGCACATTGCCGACCTGCCCAACTCCGGATACAAGCCCTACGAGGAAGGCATCGCCGGCGACCACTTCGTCAAGAATCCTGACGGTTCCACCTATGTGGGAGTCGTGTGGCCGGGCAAGGCAGTCTTCCCGGACTTTACGCAGAAGTCCTCCCGCGAGTGGTGGGGGACGCTCTACTCCGATTTTGTCGCCAAGGGTATCGCCGGTTTCTGGAACGACATGAACGAGCCGGCCATCTTTGAAGTTGCTTCGAAGACTATGCCCGATGACACGCAGCATCGCATTGACGAGCCTGGTTTCGCCAAGCGAACGGCAAGCCACCTGGAAATCCACAACATCTTCGGCATGCAGAACAGCCGGGGCACCTTCGAAGGCCTGCTCAAAATCAATCCCAATGCGCGTCCGTTCGTCATGACGCGCGCCAGCTACGCCGGAGGCCAGCGTTACGCTTCCACCTGGTCGGGCGACAACTCCAGCACCTGGAATCATCTTCGCCAAACCACGCCGCAGCTTGTCAATCTTGGACTAAGCGGGTTTGCCATGGCCGGCGCCGATGTAGGCGGCTTCGCCGGGTCGCCGCAGCCTGAACTGCTCACCCGCTGGCTGGAAGTCGCAGCTTTCCATCCGATCGATCGCGACCATACAGCCACCGGAACCAACCCCCAGGAACCTTGGGAAAATGGCTCCCAGGAAGATGTGGACCTGCGCCGCCGCTACATTGAGGAGCGCTACCACCTCTTGCCGTATCTCTACACCACCGCCGAAGAGATGAGCCGCACCGGGCTACCCATCATGCGCCCGCTGTTCCTCAACTTCCCCTCGCCGACAGCAGATGGCAGCCCCATCGACCTCGCCAATGGCAATGTCTTCATGGTCGGCTCCGACCTGCTCGTTGCCCAAAGCCCTTATCCCGACGAGCTCGACAACTACTCCGTTGCCCTGCCGCCGGTCGGCTGGTACGACTACTGGACCGGCGACCTCGTTGAAGGAGTCAGCGGTCGAAAGGCAATCGACAATACCCGCGTCGCCCAACTGGAACTCCAGATCCATCGCAGTCTGGACACACTTCCGGTATTCGTTCGCGCCGGCGCCATCGTGCCCGAACAGCCGCTCGTGCAAAGCACCGACGAAAAGCCGCAGGGCCCCCTCACCTTGCGCGTCTATCCACCCACCCAGGCAGGCCAGGAATGCGGGGGTAGCCTTTACCTCGATGACGGCGAGACATATGCTTTTCAGAAAGGCGACTTCCTCCGCGTGGCTTTCAGCTGCCATTCGACTGCGCAAGGCTTGACCGTCGTTGTCGAACCCCACCGCGGCTCGTTCGATCCATGGTGGAAGCTGCTTTCCGTCGAGGTCTACGGCGCTGCCCGCCCGGCCACCGGCGCGAGCGCAGCTCTGGATGGCCAGAAGGCGACGCCCGTGATGCCCGGTTTCGACCCCGAACATCACCGCATCACAGCCATTCTGCCCGACGACGGCAAGGGATTGGAGCTACAAGTCGCCTACTAGGTCTCTGACCACATGAATTTGTACGATCTCCGTGCCCCATCCTTTCGCCCTTTTTCTGGCGAAAGGGTGGGAAACCTGGAACACCGCATTGCGTGCTCGCGTCCAGCGGCCAAAATCCATTCAGGAATATTCGGCAGAAACTGATAGCCTGAATTCATGAAATTTGGCGTGCTGGTTTTTCCCGGGTCCAACTGCGACCACGATACCTACAATGTGATTGCCGAAGTTGCACAGCAGCCGGTCACGTTTCTCTGGCACGATTCCGAAGACCTTGCCGGGGTAGATGCCGTACTTGTCCCGGGTGGCTTCGCTTATGGCGATTACCTGCGCACCGGCGCAATCGCTCGTTTTTCTCCAGTCATGCAAGCGGTGAAGAAGTTTGCCGCCGACGGAGGCTTGGTGCTCGGCATATGCAACGGATTCCAGATCCTCACCGAAGCCGGCCTGTTGCCCGGCGCTCTGATGCGCAATGCCGGGCTCAAGTACATCTGCAAGCAGGTCCATCTGCGTGTGGAAACTACAAACAGTCCCTTCAGCAATCAGCTCGTCAAGGGAGAAGTTCTCGAGATTCCCATCGGCCACATGGAAGGCAACTACTATTGCACGCGCGAAGAGCTGCAGGCGCTCGAAGCCCAAGACCGGGTTGTCTTCCGCTACACCACACCCAAGGGATATGTCACGCTGGAAGCCAATCCGAATGGCTCGCTGAACAACATCGCCGGCATCCTGAACGAAGGCCGGAACGTACTGGGCATGATGCCCCATCCTGACCGCTCCAGCGAGAAACTGCTCGGCTCTGCAGACGGGTGGAAGATCTTCGCCTCGATGATCGAATCCCTGGCTACACAGTAGCTTTCTTACTCACGGCAGGTCCGACCAACCGCCAGCACCGGCAAGTGAGACGCCAGGCAGGCCTTCAAACCAGCCCCAGCCCACCATCCACGGCCAGGATCTGACCCGTGATAAAGCGGGGACCGGCCGCAAAGAACACCACTGCTTCGGCCACATCGCTTGCCGCGCCATTCCGTCTCATGGGCGTTTTGTCAGCGAAATGCATAGTCGTGTCGGCGGCATCGCCGGCCTGCTCAATCCAGCCGGGAGCCACGCAATTCACGCTCACATCCGGAGCAAATCCCTTGGCCATCGCCTGCGTCAGCAGGTGCAGCGCAGCCTTCGATGCGCAATAGTGGGCATGACTGGCCCACGCGCGCACTCCACCCAGCGAGCCGATGTTCACGATGCGCCCGTGCGAAGCTCGGAGCTGTGCCAGACACTCCCGCGCCATCAGAAACGGCCCACGCGTGTTCGTTTCGAACACCGCGTCCCAGTCCACCAGGCTGATCTGATCGATTGGTGAAGATGCGAAGATCGCTGCGTTGTTCACAAGGATGTCCAGTCGTCCGAAGGCTGCGTTTATGCTGCTGACCGTGGCCTGAACCGATGCCTCGGACCGCACGTCGCATTGCGCCGCCAGCGCCCTTCGACCTGTATCCTCGATCTCTTTCGCTGTCCGCAGAGCATCCTCCTGCGACGTGCGATAGGTGATGGCTACGTCCGCGCCCTCGCGCGCGAGGGCCAACGCGATCTCCCGGCCTATGCGCCGGGTTCCGCCTGTCACCACCGCCGTTTTTCCGTCGAGTCGAGTGGGCATCTTGGTTCGGACACCGCGTCACCTGCACTTGCGCATGGTAGCCGCGCTGCTGCAGGCTATGGGCTTTCTCTATGGCTGCGGGGGCGCCTGGGAAGGCTTGGCCGGCGCTGTTTCGGGAGTCTTCTCCACCGGCGCATCCGGCGCGTGGCTCTTGTAGATCGAGTACTGCTCTCCGGGCCGCTTCATGCGAATATCGATGGCCATTTCCGCTTTGTCCACCTTGTAGTCTTCGCCGTAGGTCTGAAAACCCTTCGCAATCACCTGCAAACGCACCGTGTCCCCCATCGGGAGCACGTCGATGATCGTCTTGCCATCCTCATTGGTCTTCAGCTCCATATTGCCCTCATCCTTCTCCCCTTGCATGGGATGAAAGATGACCGCGGCATTCTCGACAGGTTTGCCGTTGGAGTCGCGGACCACGCTTATTTCAATGCGCGCAGTCGGTGGCGGCGCTTTGTATTTGCGGCCGCGTCTGCTGTCACTATCCTGGCCGTTGGCTGAAAACGAGCTGGCCATCAAGCCGAAACCGATGACGAAAACAAGGAGCGCGAGGCGACGAAACATGGACTTATTGTAGCTGGTTGTACTTCCAGCGCGGAACTCGCCCGGCAAAGGAGACAGTCAGCGACCGCGGACCGTCGATTCTCCCATGTCCCCTATTGCGTAATGGTCTGTTCCGAGGTTGACTTCAGGGGAAACGTGAGGGCGGGCGATTTGCTCAAGATGGGAATCAGAAAGTAGCTGTAGGAGACAAGCACCTGCACCATGCAGCCTTTGTTCTGGGGCGTGGTGCATGCCGCGCAGCCTGAAGAGCAATCCGCGGTCGTACCCGGCCAGGAGGTCGTCACCGTCACCTGTAGGGGCTCGATTCCCGGTGGCGCTGTGGCCCGCAAGAAGTTCTGCACATCGGCCGAGGATGCCTGGCAATCGTACTTCATGGTGAAGTTGGGCGGCGCTTGGGTGTTGCAGGCGGTTGTCCAGGTCGCGCCATGAACCATCGCGAAGCGCGTTCCCTCCTGCGCGGCATTGGCGGCATAGATATAGGAATACATGCCGAAGCTAAAGTAAATGACGCAAAAGAAGAGGTTCATGAGAATCAAGATCGATAGAGAGAACTCCACCAACTCCGCACCCTGCTCCTCTCGGGCAAGCCGCAGCAGCCGTGCCCAGGCATCGCTTCTCCTCGTCAACCGTGGTCTCATATCGCTTCCCTTTTGGCCCGGCCCGGCGGGGATCGTCGGCAGCGTCTCCATCAGCTCTTGGCACTCCGCATTTTCGCCGTTGTTGAGATTGAAATGGGGCTCGGTATGCCCGGCCACTTGATCAACGGCGTGTAGGACACCGTTGCCGTAACGCTCACGAGGTATACCGCGTTGCTTCCCGTGCAGGTGGGAGTCGAAGAGCAATTCGCGTTGAAGGAGGAACCGTTTGCGCACTCGCAGCCATAGGTGGGGGTCGCAATTGAGATGCCGGTCAAGTCGGGTGCGGCGGCTAGAGCCGCGGCCTTCATCCCAGCGGTGTCCGTCGGGTTCTGCGCCCCATATGCCGCTCCCGCGTGCGCCGCGCTGGCAAGTTCCTGTCCCAGGTAGAATCCGCGCCCGAAATCGACGGCCCCTAAGATCGGGACCATGAGAATTGGCACAATGAGGGCCATCTCGACCAGAGCGCTTCCACCCTCCCGCCGAAAGAAACATCGCATAGTGGGGATGCGTCGCATGGCTACTCCGTCAGCGCTGCCTGACCACCCGAACCGCCGAGCGGGGAGCCGTTCGGCAGCGAGGAGTAATCGGTTCCGACAGTCAGGTTGGTGCCACTATTGACGATCAAATCATAGACGTCGAAGAGCGCGTAGACCCCCAGATTGGAACCGCCGTTCATCGTCAGTTGCGCCGAGGGAAGATAAAAG
>Ga0302319_10018950_pt1 | contig 12515 bp, 11 predicted proteins | sample Bog_T0_2_FD_203319 | JGI IMG/M metagenome (GOLD analysis project Ga0302319, IMG submission 203319) | Peat permafrost microbial communities from Stordalen Mire near Abisko, Sweden - Bog_T0_2 | ecosystem: Environmental > Terrestrial > Soil > Wetlands > Peat | place: Sweden: Abisko, Stordalen Mire... | reverse complement strand
AAATCCTTTCAATAAGATACAAACAAGTGGGGCATTTCCCACAGGCACAAAATAGGAACAAATTTCGGTACCTTTTGACCGATTATGAAGGCGGATTATCCTTTGAAGTAAAGAGGCCCACCACCGAACTCTGCGCCTTCCGCTTCGCGGACGTGATTGCCTGCGTGTAGGTGTCCATCGTCACCCGGCTGGAGGCGTGACGCATCAATTCCTGCATGACCTTGATATCGACGCCTTCGGACCTAAGGAGAGTCGAGTAAGTGTGCCGGAAGGTGTGCCACCCGATGCGCTTCGTAATCCCAATGCGGCGCGCCGCCGGCTGAATGTGGTAGCGCATCAGTGGCTGCCCACGGTAGGGTTTGCTACCCCTCGTATGGGGGCTTGCGAATACCCAATCGTCTGCTCCTCGAAACCGTGTGCGGCGCCGCCAACCGCGGAGAGCCTTGGCCAAACAGGAATCCAGGGGAACGGGTTTTTGCGAGGCTTCGGTCTTGCATGGCCCTACCACTTGCTCGACGATGGACCGAGTGACATTGAGTTGGCTTGACTGGAAATCTACATCCTTCCACTTGAGGCCAAATAATTCGCTCATTCGCAATCCCGTGCCGGCGGCCATCAACACCAGCGTCCGCTCCCGCGGATCAAGCGCTTGGAGCAGCCGTCGGAGTTCGTCCACTCCGAGCACCTCGGGGATTTTCTGGCGCTTTGCGCTCTGGCGGACCAAGCTGATCGGATTGCCAGCAAAGAGGTCGTATCTTCGCGCGTGGTTGAAAAGCACACTCATCAGGTTCCGAATTTTGGCGCAACTGGCTCTTGCGAGCCCAAGGTTTCTGAGCCAGTGCTCCACCTCGATGGGTCGAATGCTCGCCAGGGTATAGGTCCCCCATCGTGGCACAATCCACTTCCGCAAATAGCCACGGTACGTTGCCTTGGTTGAGTAGGTCTTCCAGGTGTTATCAAGCGCTAACTCTCGTTGTTTGTAATGCTCAACCAGTTGGGCAAGCGTCAGCATCCTGGGGGTCAACTGCGCATTGTGGGAGTTGATTTCACGCCTCAATCCCAAAATCGCCCTGACTGCGCGGGTTTCGTCTCGGAACTGCTCAACTGTTCCAACGACGATGCGGCGATGTACCCTCCGCCCATCCGATCCCGGTTCTCTCCATCGAAACTCCCAAACGTTCGGACCCCTTCGGCGGGGCACCTGCATTAAACATCCGTTTTGCATTTGGCCTCCTTTTGGCCTCTCTTATAGAATCTGCGGAATTTACAGGAGTTTCCGAATGTTGCCTAGAACTCGTCGGATAGATTCCGACGGTGAGGTGTCGGAAGGCTGGTAACGCCCAGTCTATCAGCCGGTTACGGTTGACTCAATGCTGCGTTTGAACGAATCGTGTGGGCTAGAGCAACTGCGAGATAGGTCAGTTCAGGAGCGATATAGGCACAAACGTAGGCACAATTCAGCGAGGCGGTTTTGTTCCGATCCAAGGCTTTTGGGGATGATTATCGCTTTGCTGCGGCAGAACTCTGCGCGGGTGAAGTTTTTCGAGAGGACCAAAGGATCCGTGGCCGTCCGCGACGGGAACAAGTAGACTGACTGGCCCTCAGAGGCACAAGTCGTCGAACCCTTGGCTCGGGGCAAGACGTTCCTCCCGCATACTTAAGATAGCGGCCCGCTGTTGCAGGACAGGCACAGGGACATCCTGTTCTTGTATTTCTGCGGGATGAGGCTGGCAACGGTGGAGTGGTGGGGGGCGTGGTAGCTGAGGCAGGTGATGGACGGGGCGTTCTTGCCAAGGGTGACAATGGGGCTAGAGCATTTTTGATTTAAGTGTTTACGTAACCACAAGAGGCGAAGAAGTTGGAGCATTCGCTTGGGGAGACCGTATCAAGCAATTCTCCGATTTCCTTCCACAGGGCCTCGATATCTCTCTTAGCGGCTTTGCGGAGCCGCGCTTTGAGTTTGGAAAAGAACTTTTCTATCGGGTTCAGATCGGGAGAGTACGGTGGCAGATACCGTACGACGGCTCCCGCCGCGATGATCGCATCCTTAACTCCCGCCACCTTGTGACTGCTGAGGTTGTCGAGGATTACGGTGTCTCCGGGTTGGAGCGTTGGGCATAGGAATTGGCGCACATAAGCCAGAAACATTTCCCCGTCCATCGGTCCGTCGGTGACCATGGGCGCGGTCAACTGTTGACGCCGCAGAGCTCCCACAAAGGTCGTCGTTTCCCAACGCCCGTGCGGCGCCGAATCGAGGCAGCGACTCCCCTTGGGGGCACGCCCGTAGTGGCGCGTCATGCTGGTCGAAGTCCACGTTTCATCGATAAACACGAGCTTTTCTACCTCCATCTTGGGCAGCTCTTGCTGCCACGCCCGGCGTGCCCGCTGCACGTCCTCTCGTTCTTGCTCGCTGGCGTGTAGCGTTTTTTTTGAAGGTAAGACCCCATTTGTTCAACTGATGCCACAAAGCGCCGAGCTTGATCGATACGTCCTGCTCAGCCAGGCGCCGGCACAACTCGGCCAAGCTAAGCCCCGGCTCCTTTTCGATCCAGGCACGCAGCACGGACTCCATCTCCGCAATCCGAGAACGCCGATGCCCACCAATCTGAAAACTCGTGCGCCGGCCCGTCTTCTGCTCCCGGCCCCGAACCCGGTAAACCCACACGCGACTAACTTCCAGCCTCCGCGCAATCGCCGACGGACGCTCTCCCCGATCCAATGCCCATAACACCCGGTCCCGCAAGTCCTGTGAATAACATTGCATCTCCGCCTCCCTTCTACCAGCAGAGGCATCATAGCACATAATGTATACACTTAAATTAAAAACGCTCTAGGGCTTAGGGGTTAGGGAATTAGCATTGCGGATTCAAGATTACGGACTCTGAATTCCGCATTCTGGATTCCTGATTCCGGATTCAAAAAGGGCGAAGATTCCCAATTCTGGATTCAAACAGAGCGGCAAGGGGTTATCTCTCTCCCCGCATTGCCTCATTTCTTTCCCTGATCGCCGTCAGCTCAGCCAGAAACTTCTGCACTGCGGGGGCGTTGGGGTTCTGCCGGCGCGCGTAGGCTTGAATCTCCTCCAGCTCTTTTTCGCAGCCGCAATTTGCGCTGATCCAGGCGATGCCGGCCAGGCTTTTCGTGAACTCGTCGCCGATGAAATCGGTGCCCGAATTCTGCTGGCGATCGCGGACGGCCCACTGCAACCAGCACCGGGCCGCCTCGCCCAATTCCGGCGTTGGCTGAATGTCAATTTCGGCGATGAAACAGAGAGGGTCCAGGTGTTGATTCCGCAGCATCACGATCATTTCCGCCTGCCGGTTGGGCAGATGGCGCGCGATTTCAACCGCCTCCGGGCGCACGACGCTGGCGGGGTGCAGGTAGGTCCTGACTTCATAGAGCGAAGTTTCGTCGTCCATTCGGCCCAATTCCTCCAGATCGTTCGCGCGGCGCCGCGTATGCTCTTCCGCCAGGAACCGCTCCAGTTCCGGTCCGGATGTGGCAGTGGTGTAGCTGCCGCCATGCGCTTTCAGAAACGGACGGAGCCTGGCCAATGTCAACGCGGAGAGCGCCGCCTCCACCGCCCACAGGGCCAGACCCACCCCGGCGGCGGAAGACGCCTGCGTTGTGGGAGAGAACGCGTAAATGACGTAACCGGATATCAGCAACGGCGCGGCCGCCGGCACGACGACCGGCCAATGGCGTGGCGGATCGTAGAGCAGGAAGATCGCCGCCACTGCGCCCGCGCAGGAGAGGGGAAGCACGATCCAGGCAAGGATTCCCACCTGCGCAGGGATGACCCGGTGCGAATTGGCCACCAGAAACAGCGCCCCAAGGAGAATCCACAAGAGCACTGCCGCGCCGCCCGACCAGGCCTGGCGGATCACGCGCCGGACCTCGTGTCCCGGCTTGGGCTCCCTGCCGATCCAGGTCAGGATGGAGGCCATCATCGCTACCCAGCAGAGCAGAGCGAGCGCCAGTATGACCCGAGGCGCGCCAACCATCGATTGAACGGCAGTCTGCATCGAAGCGATCACCTCATTTCTTCCGTAACGCCGCGAGCGCCGCCAGCGCGGCCTGGCGGTCTGGCGTGTCGAGCCAGGTCTCAACCGAAGCCTGCATGGCGGCCACCGCTTCGTCGCAATCGCATCCGTTGGCCATCAGCCAGCGGACGGCGGGAAGAGACTCTTCCACCCAACCGCAGATGTATTCGCGCGGGAGTTGCTTCGGGCGGATGCGCATTTGCCTGGCGTAATTGCGCAGGTGATTGACCGCCGCTGCGCACAGTCGCGGCGTCGCCTGGAGATCGAGATCGGGCAGCAGATGGAGGCCGCGATCCGTTTCAAGCAGCTCTTCCACGTCCGCCTGCCGGAGCCCAAGATGACGCACGGCTTCAAGGGCTTCCGGGCGCACGCCGCTCTCCTGGCGGAGCAGTTCAAACCACTCCCAGACCGGCGCATCCGGGGGCATCACCTGAAGCTTGCCCAGGGCTTCGGCGCGCTGAAGCTCCTTCCATCTCGCCTGGGCGGCAGCGCGATCCGCCCGCTTTTGATTCGTCCTGGCAATCAACGGCGCCCAGGGAGCGGCACCGAGCACCAGAATCGCACCCCATACCATTGTGCTGGCGGTTTGGCCCGTAAACACCGGACGCAACGATGGCTGGTAGAGCGCGAAAATATAGAAAGCGAGAAGCGGGGGAAGCAGCGCCGGAATCGCCAGGGGCCACACATGCTTCGTATCGTCCGTCAGGAGCAACAGTGAAGCCGCGCCTGCCGCGCCGCAGAATAGATAAGGCGCCAGGGCGAGGCCACCCGCCGGCAGCATGCCCTCCGTACCGGCCTTGAGCAGCAGCCCGCCGATCCAGAGCCACGTCAGGCCGGCTAAAATCATGGCGTAGAGCCAGGCGAATCCCTGCCCCATCGCCGCGTCGCCGTGAACCTCTTTCCCGGCCACGGAAAACGTAATGAGGAGAAAGAGCAACCAGCAACCCAGCGCGAGGCAGAGCAGCGCCATCCCGGCGCCGCCTAAAATTGGAAGAGCCGCAGGTACAGGTAAGGGAGACATGGTTACCCCTGATCAACGTAAGCGAGGTACTTATTGCAGTGCAGGCACTGGAAAATATAGGCGGAAGGTTCGCCGTCCTTGCTCAGCTCTTCCAGAATTTCCTCCGCATCTTCTCTGGATAGATCAAGCTCCTGGCGCAAGTACCTTTTGACCACGGGCAGGGCTTTGGGAAAATCGCGCTTGAGCTCTTCGGCGCCGGCGACGCCCTGGAACGCCGCTGCGTCTCCACAACATGCCAGCCACAGCGCCTGCTGCCAGGCCTCGAAACCCGGCGTTCGGGCTTCAACTTCGGTGCGGACCGCGTCGGGAATTCCGTCGGTTGCGCCAGTATCGTTGAACGTCGCGCCAAACTTCTGAGCGGCGGTGCCGTCAGCAATGCACCACGGGCACAGGTGATCGTCAAGGATGAAGTTCCGTTCCGTATACACCGGGCCGGTGTAGATGTATCCGCGAATACGGTTGCAGCCGAGACAAGGGGTGTCGGCGTCGGCCTTTACCGCACCGGTCGCGAGCGGCGCGGGATGGTACTTGAATACGGGAAGGACCTCAGAGCTAGCCATGGTGGCAAGGGTACCATGTTTGTCAGTAAAAGTGCAGGTAGGCAGTTGCCATCACCACTCAGCATCCCATCAGCGTTGTGGCCGGGATGACTTTATTGTCCCACTGGATTATTGTGATAAGCAGCCCGAAGGAAGTTTGGACGCGGGGGTGAAGGGGGTAAGTTTCGTGGATGGACGGAATCGCAGTGACGTGGCGCGTGGGGCAGACGTTTCAATTGTCCTCAAGGAGGACCAGCGCACTGGGAAGCAGACGCGCGGCATCGTTCAGGACCTGCTGACGAATTCGCCGTTCCACCCGCATGGGATCAAGGTAAGGCTGCGCGACGGTAAAGTCGGCCGGGTTCAGGTGATCCATAGCGCCGGGCAATCAAGTCGTGCTTCGTAAGAGCTGGCCTGCGGTTTAAGGGGGGGGCCTTGCTTCGTGACATGGGCTGAAGGGCGGTACGGATTCAAGATTCAAAATTCAAGATTCAAGATTCAAAAGGGCGGCAGAGCGGGATTCCGTATTCCGGATTCCCGATTCCGGATTCCAGATATCCGATTCCGATTCCCGATTCCGGTTCCAAGATGGCGGAAATCGAAAATTTGAAGTGGCAGGTTTGAGGTTTCGAATTCAGGATTCAAAAGGGCAACAAGAAATAGTGAGCGAAAGGCGTCGTCTCAGAAAGAAAAGGGGCGGTTCGCGAACCGCCCCTACGGATTTCCTAAACGTGGCGAGCTCTTAATTCTGAGTTGTGGCCTGTCAGCAATGAGTTGTCAATTCTAAACGGTCACTCCTGACCGTTCAGCCTTACCCTTGCCGCACCGGCGCAACGGCCAGTCGTTTCGGTCCGGCCTCAAGAATGTGTTCCGGGCACTCTTTCATCATCAACTTAAAGTTTTCGATGAACCGTGCGGCGAGCGCGTCATACTTCTTGTTGTACTCCTCGCGGCTCGGCCAGGTGTTGGCCGGGTCGAGAATTTCCGTGGGCACGCCCGGGCACGTCTTGGGAACGTCGAAGCCGAACACGGGGTCCCTGTGAAACTCCACGTTCTGCAGCTTGCCGCTGAGTGCAGCGTTCAGCAGCGCGCGTGTGTGGCTGATGCTGATGCGCTTGCCCACTCCAAACGGCCCTCCCGTCCAGCCAGTATTCACCAGCCAGACGTTTGAGTGGTGCTTCACGATCTTCTGCTTCAGCAGCTCGGCGTAGGCGTAGGGATGATGCACCATAAAGGGTCCGCCAAAGCAGGTACTGAAGGTGATTTGCGGCTCGGTCCCCAGGCCGATTTCCGTCCCCGCAATCTTGCTGGTATAGCCGGAAATGAAATGGTAGATAGCCTGCTCCGGAGTTAGCCGCGAAATGGGCGGCATCACTCCTGAGGCATCGCAGGTGAGGAAGATAACGTTCTTCGGATGCCCTGCGTGTTTTTCCGGCAGATGGTTAAAGATGTACTCCAGCGGATAGGCGGCGCGCGTGTTCTCCGTAATCTTATCGTCGTTCAAGTCGATGTGGCGCGAGACGGGATCGTAAGCCACGTTCTCCAAAATTGTTCCGAAGCGGTGCGTGACGCCGTAAATTTGCGGCTCAGCTTCCTCGGAAAGCCGGATCACCTTGGCGTAGCAGCCGTCCTCAAAATTGAAGACGCCGTTATCGCTCCAGCCGTGTTCGTCGTCGCCAATCAGGTGGCGGTTGGGGTCGGCGGAAAGAGTCGTCTTGCCAGTGCCGGAAAGGCCAAAGAAGATGGCTACGTCGCCATCGTTGCCCACGTTGGCAGAACAGTGCATGGGCAGCACGCCTTCCAGCGGCAACAGGAAGTTGAGCACGGTGAAGATGGTCTTCTTGATTTCGCCGGCGTAATTCGAGCCGCCGATGATGGCCAGGCGTTCGCGGAAATTCAGGATGATGAAGGTGTCGGTGCGGGTGCCATCCACCATGGGCGAAGCGAGGAAGCCCGGTACTGCGATGACGGTGAATTCCGGCACGTGCTTCTTCAGGTTGTCCTGGTTGCGATGCTTCAGGAACATGGTGCGCGCGAACAGGCTGTGCCACGCCTTCTGCGTGATAATGCGAATTGGCATGGAATATTCGGGATCGGCGCCGGCAAAGACGTCCTGCACAAAGACGTCACGGCCTTGCAAGTAGCCCTGAAGTCGTGTCAGGAGGGAACTGAAGTTTTCGCCGGTGAAGGGACGATTATAGGTGCCCCACCAGACGCGGTCTTCCGTGGATTGCTCGCGCACAACGAACTTGTCCGCCGCCGCCCGCGCCGTGTGCTTGCCCGTATTCATCAGCACGGGTCCAAGATGGGTCAGGATGCCCTCCGAACGGAAGACGATCTCTTCATAAAGCGCGGCCGTGCTGAGGTTCCAGTAGACGCGCCGCAGATTCACCAGTCCGTGATTCTGCAATCCGTATTCACTGGCCAAAACCCCAGCTTCCTTGGAAGCGGGGGAAACGATGTCCAAATAAATGTTCATGGTTAGATCCTTAATAGGCTTGCAGGTGTCAGGTGTTCGAATATTGGTGATTGAGTGAATGGCGATTGGTGATTGAAAATCACAAATCACCAATCGCTAAATCACAAATTTCTCTACAGCCAATCCCTTACTAACTTCCGATCTCCCAGATAGAGCTCATTGGCGGAGTTGGGGTCCAGCGCCCACTGAATGCGTTCCAGTCCTTCGGTGATGTCCTTCATGGTGCCGCAATAACTGAGGCGCAGGTGGCCTTCGAAACCGAACTCCTTGCCCGGTACTGACACCACACGAACTTTTTGAAGCAGGAAGTTGGCCAATTTTTGCGAATCCTTCATGTACGCGCTGAAATCCGGGAAGCAGTAGAACGTGCCTTCAGGTTTCGTCACCTTGACACCCGGGATGGCCTCAAGCCGCTCCAGCATCACGTTGCGATTGTTTTCCAGCGTCATTCGCAGGGCTTCAACGGAGGCCTGCACGCCGTTAAGAGCTCCCACCGCAGCCCATTGAGACGGCGCGGCAGGGCCGGAGGTTTGTTGCGACTGGATATTGCTCATCGCCGTCGTCAACTCGCTGTTGGCCACCGCCCAGCCGATGCGAAAGCCTGTCATGGCATACATCTTGGAGACGCCGTTGATCACCACCAGCTTGGACTGCTCCAAGGGCACGTGGGCGTAATCGTAGCAGATGGGCGCGCTCTTGCCTTCAAACACCAGGCGGTTGTAGATGTCGTCCATGATCAGGTAAATATTCTTCTTTTCGCAGAAATCAACAATCTCGGCGATAAAATCACGCGAGTACATGGCGCCGGAGGGGTTGTTGGGGCTGTTCAGAATGATCGCCTTGGTGTAGGAACCCACGGCGTCGGTGATCTCCTTCACGGTGGGGCAGAACGTGCCGTCCTCAGCCGTCACCGCCACGGGCACACCACCGGCAAGCTTCACCATCTCCGGGTAACTCACCCAGTAGGGTGCGGGATATACCACTTCTTCCTTGGGGTCAAGAATCGCATGCAGCAGAACCATGAGGGCTTGCTTGGCCCCGCCCGAACAAAGAACGTTGTCCGCCGTGACGACCTTGTGATAGTGCTCTTCGGTGTAACGAATCACCGACTTCTTCAAGGCAGGGATGCCATCGGGCGGCGTGTAACGGACTTCACCGGTATTCAGCAGCGCGGTGCAATTGATAATGGCATCTATGGGCGCCTTGCTTTTCGGCTCTCCCCCGCCCAGGTGAATCACGGGCTCGCCCTTTTCCCGCAGTAATGCGGCGGTTTCATTCAGCTTCAGTGTGGGTGATTCATTGATCGATCTGGCTAGTTGGCTGAGGCTCATAGTAATTCATTCCTTCTCTTAAGGTATCCCTGGCAGTTCCGCAAGCCCATAAGGTGCTTACGGATGCCAGCAGCGCTTTTTCATAGGAAGCGTAAACCTTCCACCGGAAGAAAGCGAATTCTTCTTCACGCGGGATGTTTTTTGTGGGGAAAGCCTGGGAAAAATGGACCGCGAGACTTCCGGCCAGCGCAGAAAATAGTCGCGTGGCCTGAAGGGCTCAGAAAAGCGCACCGATTTGCTTTGGGTCAACTGAGTCATTTTGTTACAGCTCACAAATCGTTTTGCAATTGGGTTGCCGAAAATCTGCCCGATCTTGGCTGTGGCAATTTATGGCATTGGAAAGGGTTAGCCGAAACTTTTCCCTCAGGAAAACAGTGGCAAAATCATGCGAGGCAGCCGCGTAAGCAACCTAAAAATTTTCTCTTTGACACCCGCAGTGTTCACCTTTACTTTCCATTACGGCATCGCCGAAGTCACCGAATGGCCGGGTTGAAGGTCGCGCTTGGTCACTTTGGGAAATTGCACAAAGGCGGCAGGAAATTCAAATCTGTACAGACAAGGGACTTTTTGCACATATTCCCGGGAATGGCACCGTAAGTGCTTTGATAACTTGACTGTACCAAGGAATCGGGGGAACCAACCGATGGCGTACGACGCAACCCAGATGCAGGATTGGCAGATTTCCGAGGCGGCGGAACAGAACATGCCGACTCCTCGCGATTGGCAGGAAAGATTGGGGCTGCAACAAGATGAAGTCATTCCCATGGGCCGGCTGGCGAAGCTGGACTTCCTCAAGATCATTGAGCGACTCGGCAACCGACCGGACGGGAAGTACATTGAGGTAACTGCCATCACTCCCACCCCGCTGGGTGAGGGAAAAAGCACAACGTCGCTGGGATTGATCCAAGGCCTGGGCAAAAGAGGGATGAATGTCGGTGGTTGCCTGCGTCAACCTTCCGGCGGACCCACCATGAATGTGAAGGGGACGGCGGCTGGCGGAGGCAACGCCCTGCTGATTCCCATGACGGAGTTTTCCCTTGGACTCACCGGCGACATCAATGACATCGCCAACGCCCACAACCTGGCCATGGTGGCGCTTACCGCCCGCATGCAGCACGAACGGAATTACGGCGATGAGCAACTGGCTAAACTCAGCAAAATGCGTCGTTTGGACGTTGACCCCACGCGCGTGGAGATGGGCTGGGTCATGGATTATTGCGCTCAGGCCATGCGCAACATCCTGATTGGCATGGGGGGCAGGCAGGATGGCTTCCTGATGCAGTCGAAATTTGCCATCACGGTCAGTTCTGAGTTGATGGCGATTCTGGCCATCATCACGGACCTTGCCGACCTGCGCAAGCGCCTGGGCGAGATTACCGTTGCTTATGACAAGCAAGGCAAGCCGGTTACAACCAGTGACCTGGAAGTTGGCGGGGCCATGACGGCTTGGATGCGCAACACCATCAACCCCACGCTCTGCAGCACGGCGGAATATCAACCTTGCATGGTGCACGCCGGGCCGTTTGCCAACATCGCGATAGGGCAGTCCTCCATCATTGGTGACCGCCTGGGCCTGAAGATGTTCGATTTTCACGTCACCGAAAGCGGCTTCGCGGCGGACATCGGCTTTGAAAAATTCTGGAACGTAAAGTGTCGTTGTAGCGGCCTGAGGCCCAATGTTTCTGTGCTCACCACCACGATTCGGGCGCTCAAGATGCACGGTGGCGGTCCGCGCGTCGCTCCTGGAATTCCCCTCGCCGAAGAATACACCAAAGAGAACCTCAAACTGCTGGAGGAAGGCCTTCCCAACCTGCTGCACCACCTCGGCATCATTCGCCGTTCAGGAATCAATCCCGTGGTCTGCATCAATGAATTTCATACCGACACAAAAGATGAAATTGATTTGATCCGTCGGGCCGTGGAAGATGCCGGCGCGCGGTGCGCACCATCGCAACACTGGGCCAAGGGTGGCGACGGCGCACTGGAACTGGCCGACGCGGTGCTTGACGCCTGCAAGGAAGAAGTCAACTTCAAGTACCTCTACCCGACAGAAACAAAATTTCGTGATCGGGTGGAGATTATCGCCAAAGAAGTTTATGGGGCTGATGGGACTTCCTGGACTCCGGAGGCGGAAGCAAAAGCCAAACAGCTCGAGGCTGACCCCAAGTTTGCGGATTACGCCACCATGATGGTGAAAACGCATTTAAGTCTAAGCCACGACCCAACGCTCAAGGGTGTTCCCAAGGGCTGGACTTTGCCGATTCGCGACGTGCTGGTGTATTCGGGGGCGAAATTCCTCTGCCCCTGTGCGGGAACCATCAGCTTGATGCCCGGAACCTCGTCCAATCCTGGTTTCCGGAAGATCGATGTGGACGTCAAGACGGGGAAAGTCAGCGGTCTGTTTTAAAGGCAGTGACGAGTGACATGTGACGTGTGACGAGCAAGCGTAGAGCAAGTGACGAGTGGCCTGTGACACGTAACTAGCAGACAAGCTTTACAGATCTCTCTACCGGGAACGGATATTTCAGCTTGCTTGTCACATGTCACACGTCACTTGTCACTTCTTTCTTAGGAGCCAACAATGTACGGCGAATCAGAATATCTCTTTCACGGCCTCAGCGACGAAACTCGTAAGAAGATTCTGGATCTCGGGTGTGAGATGTCGTACGGGCCGGGTGAATCGATTTTTCGCGAGAATGAGGCTGCTGCGAACTTTTACATTCTGAACCAGGGTCGCATTCGGCTCAGCGCAGGCCGAAGACTTTTGCTTGCGCACGTGGCCAGTTCCGTGGGCGACGTTATCGGTTGGTCGAGCCTGGTGGGAAACTCCACCTATACCGCCTCGGCGGAATGCATGACAGGCACGCGAGTAACCCTCATCCCAAAACAGAAGTTTGAAGAAATCCTGGCGGCGGATCCCCGAAGTGGGATGAACTTTTTCAAGGCCCTTGCCGCCATGGTGGGCCAACGGCTGGTGAGGACATATCTCAGCACAGTTGCCTGGGACGAGGATCGACAGTCGCGGCCCGCTGCATAGAGTGACAGGTGATGAGTGACAAGTGACAAGTCGGCAAGAATTAACAACGCTCTACACTTGTCGCT
>Ga0302319_10018949_pt1 | contig 12515 bp, 8 predicted proteins | sample Bog_T0_2_FD_203319 | JGI IMG/M metagenome (GOLD analysis project Ga0302319, IMG submission 203319) | Peat permafrost microbial communities from Stordalen Mire near Abisko, Sweden - Bog_T0_2 | ecosystem: Environmental > Terrestrial > Soil > Wetlands > Peat | place: Sweden: Abisko, Stordalen Mire... | reverse complement strand
AGCAGAGTTTTCGATTTGCAGTGTCTTGTTGTTCGGCAGCCTCACAGTGATGGACGGGAAGAATGCCTGGCCGAGCATGTATTCCGGCTTACCGGGGCAGAGAGGATAGAAGCCGAGGGAGCTGAGAATGTACCACGCGGCCATCGATCCTGTGTCTTCATCTCCAGCGAATGTGTCGGGGGAGTAGAGCTCTTCCAATACCTTGCGTGCCCAGTAACGTGTGCGGTCGGGACGGCCGGCGGCGGCGAAGATGTACAGAACGTGATGGACGGGTTGATTGCTATGCGCGTATTGGCCGAAGGGAACGGCTGCCATCTCGGACATTTCGTGGATCTCGTCTCCATAGACGCCGACATTGAAATCTGCCTGTCGAGTGATCATCTCCTCCAGCGTGGCGACGGCCTTGGCGGGTCCGCCCATCGCGGTGATGAGGCCGTCCATGTCATGCGGGACATCCCAACGATGCTGCCAGGCGGAGCCTTCCACGTAGGGGTTGCCCCAGGTGACGGGGTCGAATGGCTCAAGCCACTTCCCGTCTGAGTTTTTGCCGCGCAGGAAGTTTGTGGAAGGGTCGAACAGGTGGCGCCAGTTTTCCGAGCGCTTCATAAACATCTTGTAGTCGTCCTCGTGACCGAGGGCCTTGGCTACCTGAGCGATGCAGAAGTCTCCGTAGGCTGCGTCGACGGTTTCAGCTGCGGATTGGTCGACAAGATCGGCCGGGTCGTACCCGTACTTGAGATATTGCTCGATTCCGCGGCGGCCATAGCCTGCATCGGGGTCTCCTGGCTGGGTCGCATGCTTTCTCAGACCTACGTAAGCGGTGGCGAGGTCGAAGCCTTGGAGATTTTTGGCAGCGGCGTCGCCGAAGAGTGAGTCGATCAGACTGCCGGTCATGCAGGCACGATAGCCGGGGCATGGAAATTGCGGAAGCCAGCCGCCTTCCTTGTAGACGTTCACCCAGGCTTGCAGGATTTCTCCGAGCCGCTCGGGAAAGAGGATGGTCATCAAGGGGTACCAGGCGCGGTAGACATCCCAATAGCCGTGATCCGCGTACATGAGGCCAGGGACGACGTTGCCGTTGTAGGGGCTGCGATGGTGCATGGCTCCGCTGGCATCCGGCTCGTGCCAGATGCGCGGAAATAGAAGGGTGCGATAGAGGCAGGAGTAGAAGGTCCTCTGCTGATCGAGATCAGCTCCCTTGACCTTGATGCGGCCGAGGTGGTCGTTCCACACGGACTCTCCCTTGTGGCGTAAGGCGTCGGCGGACTGGGTTCCTAACTCGAGGTCGAGGTTGCGCTGCGCCTGCTCGAAGGAGATGAAGGACGTGGCGACTCGGACTTCGACATTACGGACGGCAGGATCGAAGGTCACCATGCCGATGGTGTGCCCTTTCTGCTGCTTCAGGTCAATCGATGCCCAGGGCTGCGAGAAGTGGAGGAGGTAGTAGGTCGCGAAGTCTTTGGGAACTCCTCCTTCATTCGCTGAGGAGGTGAAGGCGATGGTGTGATGAGCTTCGTCGGGTTGCCAGGTTGGCGGATGTTCGCCCGGAATATCGATGAGCCAGCCGGGCTTGCCGGGTTTGGTATATGCGGCGGACATCAACGCGCCACGTTCGGTGGGGATCAGCTCGACGTCAATTTCGTAACGCAACAGCTTGAAGAGCATGGAGTGGGGGGAAAGCTTCGCGTCTTCGGGCCGGTAGGAGCTTGCGCGAGAGGATGCGTCGGGACGGATGTCTCCTGAGAACGGAAGGAAGGTGGCCTGGCCGTAGTCGCCAAGCCACGGGCTAAGCTGGTGTGTGGAACGAAGTCCTTGCAGGCGGCGCTCGCGGGGCTGGAACATCCATGGCGTGTTGTCGCGCGACTGGAGTGTCCAGTGGGCCATGCCGAAGGGATACGCTGCGATGGGAAGCGTATTGCCACGCGAAAAGATGGGTGTTGAATCGGTGCCCTGGAACAGGTTGACCAGCGAGACAGGATTGGCAACCGTTGCCGCTGCGGGAGAAGCTTTCTGGCCGGTGACTTTCGGCGTCGAAGCTTCGACGGTTGCGCCGGGGAGAATCACAGCCCCTGCTGCAAGGCCGGAGGACTTAAGGAAATTCCGCCGATTTACTGATAGCAGAGGGTTGGAAGGTTTGGCCACGTTTGACTGTATCTCCGTTCTAGATAGTTTTGCTTGGATTGATAACAGCGTCTAGTGTTTCACCTTGCGAAGACGAGGCTCGCGGAAATCTGGTGACTTAGACGCTTCTGGAAGTTTTATATTCGGAATCCGTGGGTAAGCCACCCAAGGGCTTGCGGAAACGAAGAATGGAGTCGAGGAGCGCGTGGAGCTACGAATATGAACATTCAGGCACAGTGATTGGCGTGCTGCATTGAAGGGATGGCTTCTTAGGCAGCACGCCTGTAGGTTGATTAGAAGCTGATACGCCCCACCATCTCCAGGATGCGCGGATCGGAGGGGCCGTTCACGAGTCCTGGGGTTGGATCGTTCGGACCGATTCCCGTGTCGATTCCGCTAAAGCTGGGATGATTCGCTATGTTGAATGCTTCCGCGCGAAATTGAAAGTCTACTCGCCCCTTGATGGGGAACGTCTTGTAAAGCGCAACGTTGAACCCTACATCCTTCGGTCCGGGGATCGAGCCATTCGTAGCGTTTCCAAAGAAGCCGTAAGCAGGAACCGCGAACGCGCTGGCGTTGAACATCTGATTCCGATTATTGCTGAAATGCAGGGGTCCAACCTGGTCTGGGCGGGAGGCCAGGCCCGTGTTGGGAGCAGCCAGGCTCGGTGTCTGGGGGAAGCCGCTCTGTGCGATGGCAATACCCGACACCGACCATCCGCCGGCCAACTCCTGGAGCGCTCGGTTGTCGAAATGGGTCGGCACGCTGTAGATTACGTTTCCGGTGAAGATCTGATTCCGGTTGAAATTTCTTGGACCGTATTCGCAAGGGATGCAGTAGCTGTTCTGGTCGGAGCTGTAGGACGAGCGGAAGTTTGAGCCGCCGTTTGCGTCTCCCAAAGCTTTGCCCCATGTGTAATTAAGGGTTGTCTCGATGGTCTTCCGTTTGATTCTGAGCTGCGATTGCAACGAGTTGTAGTTTCCGTTTGCAACATACAGCCAATCAAACAGCTGATCGTATCCCTTGTAGGGGCGGACGTAATCGGACGAGATCGCATTTGTATTGAGACATGGATCAAAGTCATACAGAGGCGAAGGCGATTGACCCGGTGCGAGGCATCCTGAAACAGCCGGTGTGGAGGTAGGAAGTACCTGGTTGATGTCCGAGGCGGCACGAAGATGGCGACTTAGGGAACCTGAATAGCCGACCTGGAAGATGGCATCCTTGAAGACTTCGCGCTCCACGATGAGACTGAAGTTCTGCACCTGCGAAGGCCTGAAGTTTGTATTCACTAGTTGAAGCGCGAGCGGAGCTGGAGCATTCGCTTGTACACCTGCCGTCGGGTCTTCGATCGTCCCAAAGGAGGCATTACCACTCGTAACGCCCGGGGGATTTTGACCAAATGCGGAGGTGATCTGAAATGGAACGCGCGTATAACCGATGCCATATCCAGCATGGACGGATGTCTTTCCGTCGCTGGTTAGAGCATAGGCAAAACCGACGCGCGGACCGACATGAACTGAACTATCGTGGTAGAAGCTACGCGGCACTCCTGGCGTGGTATTGAAGACAAGTCCATTTTCAAGGTTGGCCACCGTTCCGGACGATGTGACCGGAACTCCCGCATCGTTCGTTGCGAAGTTTCCGTTCGGAAGAACCTCAGGTGCAACCGCGGGGTTGTATAGAGACGAGACGAAGTTCGATGTTTCGTGGTCCGGGCCGCTGAGCCAATCCGGAGAGTAGTAGAAGAACCGTGCTCCCGCGTTAATGGTGAGACGCGGGGTTGCTTGCCAGTCGTCCTGCACATAGAACTCAGCAGAACGGTAGTGTCCTGTGTAGTGCGGATCCGCGCTGGGTTGGCTGTATCCGCTGTGAAGGCCGAGCAGATAGTCTGCTGCACCACTGCCGGTGTAGGTTCCGTTGAAGCTGAAATTTCCCTGCGTGGCATCACCGGAATTCTGATTCTTGATGCCGAAGATATAGAAGGCCCCCGCCTGCAAACTGTGCCGGCCGCGAAGAATACTGAAGTCGTCGTTGATGATTCCCTCTCCGTCGCTTGCATTGATGGGAAGAGGTCCAGTGCCAATGGAATTGTATCCGGAGATACCAATGTTTGGCACCGTGTTGTAGGAGTTAGCTGTTGGATAGAAATAGCCGACTTGCGCACCTGTTGGAATTGGCGCCGAGGACGCATGGAGACGGGGCTTGTCAAAGGTCTCGGCGACGGAAGCTGTGTTGACGATGCTAGACCCGAAGGAGGATGTGAGACGAACCACTGCGTTCAGGCCGCTGGTGAAGATGGAATCAGTGATCTCTGGACCCGCGTCACCCTGATAGGCGGAATATGGATAGAACTGGTTGGTCTGTTCATACATCGCACGTGCCGTCAGAGATTCCTTAGGGCTGAATTCATGATCAATTCGATAGTCATGATCAATCTGCGTGAAGGTGGTGGGCTGGGTGTTGATGTAGTTGAACTGCGCATTTACCGCGTTCTCTGTCGGCTGATATTGGTTCAGGATGGCCAGAGCGGTTGAATCGAGGCAACTGGGATTGAGCATCGTTGAGGACTCGATGCAATTGGTCTTACCTTGGGCCGCGAGCAACTCCTGCCCTTGTGGAGTTAATGTGAGGCCGCCCGTAGGGAAACCTACGCTGTTCGCGAGGTTGCCGGTCCGCATGGCTTGAGTGATGACAAATGCAGTATTTGTGTTTCCGACAGAATTGGCCCACCATTCATCTGACGCAAAGAAGAAGGTTTTTCTCTTGCGATTCCAATTATAGAGTTTTGGAATTTGGAGAGGGCCTCCAAGGCTGAAACCATAGATGTTCTGGTGCAGCTTGGTTTTTTGGCCTTGGCTGTAATAGTCGCTGGCGTCCATTGCGTCATTGCGGAAGTAGTCCCAGATAGTTCCGTGATAAGTGGAGGTTCCGCTCTTCGTGTCGACAAGGATGGTGCTGTTGGATGCGGTTCCATAACGCGCGCTATAGTTCGCCTTGAGAACGGTAAATTCGGCGATGGCGTCCATCGATGGCGATATGTTGAGGTTGATGTAGTTGCCGGTGTTCATGTTGTAGACACCATCGATGGAGTAGGTTGTGTCGTCTACGCCGGTGCCTCCGATCGACAGCGTCGTCGTGGAATTGAGACCTCCTCCACTGTATGCGTTGTTTCCATTCGTATTGTTGACGCCTGGGTTCAATGTGGCCAACGACTGAAAGTTCCGTCCATTGACTAGCAACGTTGAAATCTCTTTAGAGCCAATGGTGGACGAATCTGCAGACTGCGCAGTTTGTACCTGCAAGGTATCTGCTTGCACAGTGACGGACTGGCCCACAGTTCCAACGCTCAGTTCGCGTGACACCTCTCGGCGCTGTCCTGGATCCAGATGGATGTTGTCGGTCTTGTCAGTCTCAAAACCATCGTGCTGAACGATGACGGAGTAATCGCCGCTGGGGAGCGCCTCGGCCGAATAGAACCCGGATGCGTTGGTGATGAAAGCGCGGGTAACTCCTGTGTTGCTGTTGATCACGCTGATCTTGGCACCGGAGACAACCGCGCCGGTATTGTCCTTAACGGTTCCAGAGATAGCGCCTGTATCTGCGCTCTGGGCAAATGCTGAGACAGCAAAACTCATTGGAAACGCTACCATCAGGAGGCAAACTTGCAGATACTTCATCATCTTCATGACGCGACCTCAAGGATTGAAAGTTATCTCTTGAAACTGTTTCTGAATATGCGAACTGTACTTGCTGCGGCAGATATAAGTCAATGGGCAATGAATTTCAAAAGGTAACTTCCGAATTGGCGGGAGACTGTTCCCCTTCGAGACGAACGGGGAGCACTCGTTTTCAGGGGGGAGCGTGACTCGCTGTGAGCCTTCGTTGGGCATGAATCCGACTTAGCGGAAGCTATAGGCACGAGCCGCCTGGGTCGATCGATGGGAGATCCAGAAGCTTCATCCTCCGAGGATGAAGCGTACGTCGAGTCTTCGCCGGCACACTGCGGATAGTTGGTACTCCATGTGTTATTGAACAGGCTGACTTGAGCTCCCGGCCGCGGATCTTGTGATGCTGTTCCCCGCGGCGAGGGGATACATAAAAGAGTTTCCACGGACCGGATGCGCCTGGATCCGGTCGGCGTGCAAGACGTGGCCGATGGTGATGGGACCTCGCGCGGTCGCGTCATGACGCGGTTATCGGAAGGAGGACTGGACTTCTTAACGACTATTGACAAAGATCGGTTGTCGCACGATACTTGTCTATATTCATGATGATCCGGAGCCTCTGATGCAGGCTGAGATAGCAGTTGCAGAGGACAATTCGGGTCGGCGGATGGGAATTCTCGGAGCCAGCACTTCGAACATGCTTAACATGATCGGAGTCGGCCCCTTCCTGAGCATTCCCCTGGCGCTGGTTGCAGTGCATGGTTCCAAGGTCTTGCTTCCGTGGGTATTGGGCGCGGTGATCTCGATGTGCGATGGCCTGGTATGGGCGGAGCTGGGAGCGGCTATGCCTTACTCCGGTGGACCGTACTTTTATCTGCGACACGCCTTTGGGGCGCAGTCCTATGGCAGCGTGGCAAGCTTCCTTGTTCTTTGGTCCTCGGTACTAACCGCACCGCTCTTGATTGCTTCGGGTGCAGTCGGTTTCTCGCAGTACTTTCATTATCTGTGGCCCGTCCTGAATCATGCTGGTCTTTGCGCACTGGCGATGGCCGTATGCCTGATGAACGTGGTGCTGCTCTATCGCCGAATTACTACGATCGGTACGATTTCGATTGGCCTGTGGATATTGGTCATCGGAACGATTTTGTGGATCATCCTCGGCGGTGCTGCGCATATTCCTTCGGCGTTCAAGGGGCAATGGAGCGGTGGATATCCGGTGATGGACGGCTACTTCTGGAAGGGCGTTGGTGTCGCGACGCTGATCGCGGTCTATGACTATGCCGGCTACTATAACGTTTGCCTGATAGGGGGCGAACTGAAGCGCCCTGAACGCACGATTCCCTACTCGATCATCGTTTCTATCTGCCTGATCGCTGTGCTCTATATCGCGATGAACCTATCCATTCTTGGAGCATTGCCCGCTGTGCAGATCATGCACTCGAACGCGATTGTGGCGGACTATATGCAGGCGGTTTACAACGTACGGTGCGCAAGGGTGGCCGATGTGCTCATACTTATTGCATCCTTCGCTTCTGTATTTGCGATTCTTCTTGGATTTTCTCGCATCCCGTTTGCTGCCGCACAACAAGGAGAGTTCTTCAGCATCTTCGCGAAGGTGCATCCGACGAAAGGTTTCCCGCACGTTTCGTTGGTCATCCTTGGAGTTCTCTCGGCCTTCGCATGCACGCTTAGCCTGAATACGCTCATCAGCCTCGTCATCGTCATCCAGGCGATGGTTCAATTTCTCGCCCAATGTGTCGCTGTCGTTCTGTTGCGCAGGAATCGTTCGCAAGAGAACAAACTCCCATTTCGTATGCCACTCTATCCCCTGCCGGTTGCGATCGCGTTTCTAGGATGGCTTCTTGTCTTGATCTCCAGCGGCGCTAGAAATATCGTTCTAGCGCTTACCGCAACGTTGGCAGGAGTCGCAACGTTTCTCTACAAATCGCGCCAGGAACAACGATGGCCCTTTGAACTCTATGAATAAACCATGGAATATCGCCGTTGTCGGCGAAGTATATGTAGACCATATCTTTACCGATTTCGATCACGTGCCCCTGCCGGGAGAAGAGGTCTTTGCGGAGCAGTATCGACGTGAGGCCGGTGGAGGGACGGTCAACACCGCGTGCGCGCTTGCTCGCCTTGGACATCACTCATCCCTGTTTGGGGTACTGGGCAGCGATGAAGAGGTGTGGCTGCGTTCGAGGCTCGGATCGTTTGGGGTGAATGCTGAGCATGTTCAGACGTCTGAGCTGCCCAATGCGCTCACTGTGAGCATGTCGACACCATCGGATCGTAGTTTCCTGAGTTACGCCGGAGCGAACCGACGACTGGCAGACTATGTCGCGTTGCCCGAGACGATGGCAGCTCTATCCAGAGCGCAGCATGTGCATTTTGCGATGCCCCTGGAAGTGAAGCTCGCAAAGACACTGCTGCCTGCTCTGCGCTCCGCCGGGTGCACCCTTTCGATCGATCCAGGTTGGCGTAAGGATTGGTTTCTGAGCTCCGGCAGCATCGATGTATTGCGGATGGTCGACCTGTTTCTGCCGAACGAAAGTGAAGCCCACTTGCTAACTGGGCACAGCGATCCAGAGCAGATGCTACGGACCTGTATAAGTTTGGGGTTGGAAAACACTACCATCAAACTGGGTTCTCGCGGTGCAGTTGCGTTTAGGAACGATCGGCTGTACAGGATGATGCCGCCGGACGTCCGGGTTGTGGATACAACCGGTGCAGGTGACGCGTTCGACGCGGGCTTCATCGACGCATGGTTGGCGGGAGCCGATCTAGAAGAACAGTTATGGCGCGCGTGCAGCTGCGGGTCCCTCTCCACCCGTGAGCGCGGCGGGCTGAATGCTCTTCCATATCGCGAAGAGATGTTGGAGGTTGTGCCTGAACGATCTATCTTCTAAGGGTTAGAGGGAGAATGCCGCAACTACCGATGGATCCAGCGTTCGAATCACTCGCCATACATCCCCGAGTCGTTCTTCGGGATGCAGGTACTGTCCGCGAAGCCATTTCCCTCGCGAGGGCGGCAGCGAAGCCACGATTGTCCGATGAAGAGCTGGCGGTGGAGGACTTTCTGGTTCCCTTCGCTGACAGTGCGATCGGCAGCGTTCCTGTACGCCTTTATCGTCCCAAGCTTGCAGTCGGTGAGTTACCTGTGTTGCTGTATCTGCATGGCGGTGGATTCTTCTGCGGGGATCGCTATTCCGACGAGTTTCAGTGCTCGCAGTATGCCCTCGATGCTCAGTGCGTTGTCGTGTGCGTTGAATATCGGCTCGCTCCCGAGAATCCATTTCCGGCGGCACTGAACGACTGTTATCGAGTCCTTGAATTTCTTTGGGATGAGAGCCAGGAGCTGCATCTGGACCGAAGGCTTTTTGCTGTGGGAGGGTCCAGTGCCGGAGCTACCCTCGCAGCAACTGTGGCTCTGCTGGCGCGTGATCGGAGGGGGCCAATCCTCTGTTTTCAGATGTTGGTGGTTCCCGCGCTGGATGACCGGTTGGAGACGCCGTCGGCCCGCAAGTTTACGGATGTTCCTGATTTTGCAAGGCCGGAAGCCGAGACGATGTGGAGTTGGTACCTGGGCGAGACGATTCACGATGTCTCGCCCTACGCTGCACCGGCGCACGCTGAAGATCTGTCTGGTCTGCCTACGGCGTATATCCTATGCGCTGGTCTTGACCCGTTGCGCGACGAGGGACTTCACTATGCGTGTCGCCTAATGGAAGCAGATGTAGCTGTTGAGCTTCACCTGGCGCCGTCCATTCCACATGGTTTCGCCAGTGTTTCCGAAGCGGCAATCTCGGTGCGCTTGTTGAAGGAGCAGGTCGAGGTATTGCTCAGAACCTTTTGGCCGAATGGAATCGGTTCAGAAGTATCGAGTGCTTCGTTTTCGGGCGGCGCAGGTAAGGTTGGAAGTGAAGGATCATCAGGTGCAGCATGAGTAAGAATCGAATATTGATCGGCAGTCCCGCTCTCATGCGCCAGACAAATGCGCGCACCATCCTGACGTTGTTGAAGACGCTCGGCATCTGTTCGCGAGCAGATCTGGTTCGCGAAACGGGGATGAGCGCTCCCACCGTTGCGAATGTGATCTCTGATCTCAATGACCTCGGCTTGATTGAATGGATCGGGGAGGGAACGTCGAGTGGAGGGCGTCGACCGGATAATCTTCGATTCAAGTCTGACTATGGATGCCTTGCGGGTGTTGACGTCACTGCGGATGCGCTCCGTATCCTGTTGACAGATCTGAAGGGAAGCCCGCTTGAGGAGAAGCACGAAGCTCTGCCAAAGGACGCGCGCAATCCGATTGCGGTCATCAGTGTTCTGCGAACATCCCTGCGGGCGATGATGCGGAGACATGGCCTTCCGTGGAAGAAACTTATTGCGATGACCGTGGGAGTCGCAGGGATCACGAACGTGCGGGATGGAATCGTGGTCTCTGTCAGCGATTCCGGTAGCTGGCGAAGTGTGCCTCTGGTGGAGATGCTGAAGAAGCAATTTGCGTGTGCTCTCTTTGTAGAAAATGACACCAATCTTGCAGCGATTGGTGAACATTTTCGGGGCGTAGCCCAAGCTGAAGATAGCTTTATCTTTGTGGCGGTTGGATCTGGCGTAGGCGCTGGCATCTTTGTGAATGGCAAGATAGTCCACGGTTCCAGTTGGTCGGCAGGTGAGATCGGGTATCTTCATATCCCGAACGTGTCCAGCATGCAGCCCTCTTTGTATGAGTTTGGCCGTCTCGAACAGGTCCTGGGAGCTTCAGGAATTCTCAGAAGCTGGAGTGCGGTCAGTGGCAAGTCCGGAGTTACAGGGAAGATCCACAAGGCGAGTGCGGTGTTGGACCTCGCGTTGACGGGAAATTCGGCTGCTGAGAAAGTTGTTCATCAACGCGCTCGACTTCTCAAGGATGTCGTGCTCAACCTCTCGCTTACATTGAACCCGAGCCTGTTCGTCTTCGGAGGCGATCTTGGCGCCCATCCGGCCTTATTGAAGCCGACGGTAGAGATGCTGCGGAAGAGCGAGATTGCGGTCGCGCAGGTGTTGCCGAGTAGCCTTGGAAGTTCCGCAGTCGTATGGGGCGCCATCGCTGTAGCCATGCGGGAATCGGAAGAGACGCTGTATCGTTACCAGGCACAGAATGGATGAGTCCGCGCTGAAGATTGGTTATCTATATAGGGTATTTGCATGATGTTGGAGCGGGCCTTGTTCGTTGCGGTTCGTCGCAATGTCCGCAACGTAGAGAAGAGGTTAGCCACATTCTTCGGAGCGTTGGGTAGAGGCGGCGCGATCAGTAGAAAGATCTAATAAGAGATCGTGAAAATACCATTGACCGACTCTGATTCTAATGATACGTTCATAAGTATCTTTTTGACGCTCACATTTGATTGCTTTATCTGCGGTAGACGTCGTAGAAAGAATTCTCCCCGCTAGCTCTCTTAAGACTACGCATTTCGTTCTGTTCCATCGATATACCTACCGAGGTTGCGAATGGAACGAATAACACATCGCCTTCTTCCTTGCTTTTGGTTGACGGCGCATTGGCATCCTGGTCGTCCTTCGTAACTCATTTCTCACACGCCGTTCTCATGGGCACGCTCACAGGTTTGAATCTCAGATTGGTCTGGCATGACGACAACCGAGTTCCCAAACTCCTAACCGCGAGCGGACGGCACCATTGCCCCTCGATTTGAAGGTGACCTGATGAAACGTGCTTTCTTCCCTCTACTCCTGTTCTTTAGTGTCCTCTCGATCATGATCCCTATAGCAGCATCAGCCCAGAGCGCGTGTGATACACCGTGGAGCGCCACGGCAATTTACACCGCCGGTATGACAGCCAGCCAAAGCGGTGAGAACTACGTCGCCAATTGGTGGACGCAGGGCCAAAGTCCGGCGACCAATAGTGGCGGCGCTGGGTCCGGCCAGCCATGGACGGCGACAGGCGCATGTTCGAGCTGCTCAACAGCTCCGGGCGTACCGACAGGATTGGCGGCCTCTGGAACGACCAGTACCGGCACAAGCTTGAGCTGGGGCGCAGTTACTCCTCCAACCGGATGTAGCGTCACCTATAAGGTGCTGCAGGGCGGTTCCCAGATTGCAACTCCCACCACTCCGTCCGATGTTGTCGCGGGTCTTACTCCATCCACTGTTTATAGTTTCTCCGTAGAGGCGACGGATGCTGCCGGGTCATCGGCCGCAAGTTCTCCGATAAGTGTTACGACGTTGGCTAGTTCATGTAAGGCCGCGCCTAGTGCACCGACGGGGTTGGCAGCCTCTGGAACGACTGCCTCTACTACCACTTTAAGTTGGACCGCCGTTACTCCTCCCACTGGTTGCACGATCAGCTATTCCATCGCGGGCGGACCTTCTCCTCTTACAACCAGCAGCACCTCAGATACCGTCGGCAGCCTTTCGCCGTCGACCGCTTACACCTTTACGGTGACAGCTTCTGATTCCTTCGAGACATCGACGGGAAGTGCAGTCACGGTGACCACATCCGCTGCTAGCACGAGTAAGTTGTTTGTTGGAGGCTGGTTTGAAGAGTGGGGGACGTATTACGCGAACTCGAACGTCGCGGACCTACAGAACAGTGGCGCGGCTAGCGCCATTACCCATCTGATCTATGCCTTCGCCAAGCCAGCGGCGAACGGGAGCACCGTGAGTTGCGAACTGAGCGACACTTATGCCGATTACCAGAAGGTGGTCCCGCAAGTGTCTGGA
>Ga0302319_10018947_pt1 | contig 12515 bp, 12 predicted proteins | sample Bog_T0_2_FD_203319 | JGI IMG/M metagenome (GOLD analysis project Ga0302319, IMG submission 203319) | Peat permafrost microbial communities from Stordalen Mire near Abisko, Sweden - Bog_T0_2 | ecosystem: Environmental > Terrestrial > Soil > Wetlands > Peat | place: Sweden: Abisko, Stordalen Mire... | reverse complement strand
ACCACCAGCGCGCGGAATTCCGGCAGGCTGAGCCAGAGCGGCACCTGGCGGCGCAGGATGCCGCGGTCGGATTCGCCGGCCGAGCTGCGGCCCTTGCCGGTGATGATCAGCACGAAGGTGAAGCCGCGGGCATGGGCGTGCTGCAGGAAACGCGCGAGCGCGTGATGAGCGCGGGTCTGGGTCATGCCATGCAGATCGAGCCTCGCCTCGATGTCTTTGCGGCCGCGCGATAATTGCGAACGTTCGCGGCGGCCGAGCGGCGCCAGCGGGGGCGCGGGGCGCGGAGGCGGCGCTGGCGTAGCCTTGGCGGGCTCCGGCGGCATCGCAGGCCCCTGGGATTTTGCTGCCGCCGGATTATCTGCAGGCTCGATGCCGGCCGCAGGCTTGGCGGCGTGGGACTTCTGGCGCAGCGGTTTGAGCTGCCGCGCCACGCTTTCCCACAGCTCGCGCTCGTCCTCGCTGAGGCTGCGCTGGCGGCGCGGCGGCGCCGGCAATTCCGGCGAGCCGATCGAACGCGACCGTTTCATCGGCGCCTTGGCGTGCGGCGCCAGCGGCGCGGGCGATCGCCGGCGCGGCAGGGTTGGAGGGTTGGCCGAGGCGCCGGCAAGGGAGCTGCGGCTGCCGTGCCGCGCGGATCGCGTTGCGGAAACAATCTCGCGATTTTCGCCGCGGGCCTGGGATCCGGCAGCGGCATCTGGCGTCCGCTGGCCACGGGATCGAGCGCCCGCGGCACCAGCATGAGAAATTGCATCGGGTGCCGGAAACGGCCGGATACCCGTCCGGCCTCACTGCCTGTGCCATAATAGATATCGGCGCGCGCCGGACCCGTGATCGCCGATCCCGTGTCCTGCGCCACCATCAGCCGGCGAAACGGCGTCGCGGCCTGGTCGGAATCGATCGGCAGCAGGCCGGCGATGAAGAACGGCGTGCCGTAGACATGCAGCGCCTTGTCGACCGCGATCGACCGGCCGGGGGTCAGCGGCACGCCTTGCGCGCCGACCGGCTCGTCCTCGGGGGCAAGCTTCACTTCGCGAAAAAACACATAGGAGCGGTTCTGCCGGCGAACCTCGGAGGCCGCGTCCGGATTTTGCTCCATCCATTGCCGGATCCGCTGCATCGACATCTGTTCTCTGGGGATGATGCCGCGCTCGATCAGGATGCGGCCGACCGCGGTATAGGGATAGCCATTATGGGCATCGTAATTGATGCGCAAGGTCGAGCCATCTTCCAGCCGGATCCGCGCCGAGCCCTGGATCTGCGCGAACAACAGGTCGGTCTGGCTTTTCAGCCAGCCAATTTCCAGGCCGCGGCCGGCGATCGCGCCGTCCTCGATCGCGGCGCGGTCATAATAAGGAACGAGCTTGCGGCGACCGATCTTGCGAAACACCTCGCCCCGGTTGGGCAGGCCGGTATCCTCCTGGTGGAAGCCGCGGACGAACAGGTTGGACGGCCGCCGATAGACCGGCACGGTATAGAGGTCCGTTCGGGTCTTCGAGCCGTCGATCACGGGCTCGTAATAGCCGGTGACGAAGCCTTGCTCCTCGCCAAGCCGGGAAATCTGCAAGGCACGGAACTGGCGTTCGAAAAACGCCCTCGCCTGGCGGCTGTCGGTGATCTCGGCCAGGCTCGCGGCCTGGCATGGCGCGCGCAGCGAATGGGCCAGCGCCCTGGGATCCCCGGGCGTTTCGGCCTTCGCCGGGATCTGGGCCAGGGCCTGGGCCAGGATGGCCTTGCAGCTCAGGCGGAACGCGTTGAAGGCGGCGAGATGGTCGTCGTCGCGCCAGCCTGGAATGTCGGCAAAGTCCACCGGTGCATATTGAGCATCGTTGATTTCGAGCGGCGCGATCACTTGCGCGGGCGGCCGATGCCGGCGCATCAGGTGATGCGCCGGGCGCGCCGCGGCCGGCTCGAAACTCGCCGGAAACCAGATGGCAGCGATCAGCGCCAGGGCGGCGGCGCACCATCCGATGCGCCAGCGGTCATTGCGCGCTTCCGGTGCCAACCAGTTTCCAGTTCGGATCTCGCGAGTTGGTATCGCGGGCGAATGTCCAAACATCGGTGATATCGGTGACCTTGTCCGGATTACCATCGACAATCGTGCCGGCCTTGTCGCGGGTGACCGAGATCATCTGCGACACGAAACGCACTGTCAGCTGCGCCGCCCGATCCCTGGTTTCCGCATTGACGAGTTCGGCCTTGTCGATCGACACGAACCGGGTTTCCGTCTTCTGCTCGCGCTTTTCGCGGTCCTTGATCACATTGTCGAAGCTTTCATAGACTTCCGGCGACAGCAGATCCTTCAGCGCCCGGCGGTCGCCATTGGCAAAGGCCAGCACGATCATCTCATAGGCGCTGCGCGCGCCACTGAGGAAGTGCCGCGGATCAAACGCCGAATCCTGGGCGGCGATCGCATCGAAGCCGCGCGCCAAGGCGGTGCCTGGCTCCGCCAGGCCCTTCCAGCGATCGGTCGGCGGCGCCACCTCCGCGGTCGGCGCCAGCGGTGCCTGCTCGATCAGGGCGCCAGGCAGCGGCACCACGCCATGGTCAGGCGCGCCCTGCACCAGATTGCGCGCGGCGCGATCGAACGGCGGTCGCTCGCTGCCGGTTCGCTGGCCGAGCACGTTACGCAACCGCAGGAAGATGAAGACGGCCAGCGCCAGGAAAATGATGGTATAAATATCCACGTCTGGTTCGCTTTCTGGTTCTCACGCCGGCTGAGGCTTCGGCGCTGGAGCGTTTTTCACTTCGGTTCTAACTCGGACTTTCACTCGGATGTTCACTTGGGCTTTCAATTGGGCTTTCACTTGGAAACGGCAAAGCTCACAGCATCGATTGATTGGTATCATGTAGGCATGAATCCCGCCCTGGCCAATGAGCCCATTGGCAGGAAATGCAAGGTTGCCAAATCGCCCCCACGGCGCGCCATTTAGCGCCTCTTGGCCGCGACAGGAAACCACATCTGCCTGGAAATCAAGCAGATTCAATTATTTAACGTGTGTTTAGGATAACAGGGCAGGCTCCGAGGCGTGGCGTTTTCGCGGCAGCGCCAGGCGATCGCCCAGGGTCAGATGGGGGTCCTTGTGGAACGAGGCGAGGCTATGATAGCCACTCGCCTCGACAACGTCATTTTCCTCCATCGACCGCCTCACCGGTCCCCCGCTCGCTTCAGGAGACAATTCCATGACCAACGGCAATGGCGCGCCTCCAGAGGCAGCGGCTCCTCCGCAGCTCAACGTGCTGGCGCAATACACCAAGGACCTGTCGTTCGAAAATCCGAACGCGCCGGCGTCCCTGGCGCCCCAGGCCCAGCAGCCCGCCATCAACATTCAGATCAATGTCAGCGCCAACAATATCGCCGAAAACGAATATGAGGTGACGCTGTCGGTCGAGGGCAAGGCGGAAAACGGCGGCAAGGTGATGTTCAGCTTCGAACTCGCCTATGCCGGTGTGTTTCGCATCATGAATGTGCCCAAGGAGAATCTGCACCCGCTGGTGATGATCGAATGTCCCCGGCTGTTGTTTCCATTCGCCCGCGAAATCATCGCCACCTCGGTGCGCGATGGCGGCTTTCCGCCGCTGATGCTTGACCCCGTCGATTTCGTCGGCCTGTACCGCCAGAACATGGAACGCCAGGCCGCCGCGCAGATCAAGCCGAGCTAGGTGGAACGAGAACCCAGTAGACCGGGTTCATGTCGTCAGGCTGCCCTTACCGAATGCAGGAACCGGCTGACCTCGATCTTGAGGCGGCTTGAATCGCCGGAGAGCGTTTTCGCCGCCGTCAACACCTGCGAGGACGCCGAGCCGGTCTCGCCGGCGCCACGCTGCACATCGGCGATATGGGACGAGACCTGCTGGGTGCCGTGGGCGGCCTGTTGCACATTGCGGGCAATTTCCTGCGTCGCTGCGCCCTGCTGCTCCACCGCGGCCGCGATGGTCGAGGAGATTTCCGACAATTTTTCGATGGTGCCGCTGATCTCCTTGATGGCGCCGACCGATTCCTGGGTCGCGGCCTGGATGCCCGAGATCTGCTGGCCGATCTCGCCGGTGGCCTTCGCGGTCTGCTCCGCCAGCGCCTTGACTTCCGACGCCACCACGGCAAAGCCGCGGCCGGCTTCGCCGGCGCGCGCCGCCTCGATGGTCGCATTGAGCGCGAGCAGATTGGTCTGTCCGGCGATGGTGTTGATCAGTTCGACCACGTCGCCGATGCGGGCGGCCGCCTTGGACAATTCGCTGACGCGGTCGTTGGTGCGGCGGGCCTGGCCGACGGCCTCACCTGCCATCCGCGCCGATTCCTGCACCTGGCGGCTGATCTCATTGACCGACGAGGTCAGCTGCTCGGTCGCCGAGGCCACCGACTGCACATTGCTGGAAGCTTCCTCCGACGCCGAGGCCACCGTCGAGGTGAGCTGCTGCGCGCGCTGCGCGGTCGAGGTCAGCGTATTGGCGGACGCTTCCAGTTCGCCCGAGGCTTGTGATACGGCCTCGACGATCTGGCCGACCGCGCCTTCGAAATCATTGGCCAGCCGATTCATGTCGGCCTTGCGCTGCTCGACGTTGCGCTTGTCGTTGATCTGCTGATCCGACCGAAGACGCTCGACTTCAAGCGCGTTGTTCTTGAACACTTCCACGGTGCGCGCCATCTGGCCGAGTTCGTCGCGACGGTCGAGGCCGGGAACTTCGGCTTTCAGGTCGTTGCCGGCGAAAGCTTCCATCACACGCCTCAGATCGCCGATCGGCTTGGCCAGGCCGTTGATGCCGATCCACATCGCAAGCCCGTAACCGCCGAGCAACGCGATCCCTGCCACCAAGATCACGGTCATGACCGCCGCATCGGAATCAGCCGCGAGATCGCTCGCCCGCTTCGACGAATAGGCTGTCAAATCATGGGTCAATTTGATCTGATCCGCGAGCGCCCCGTCAATCACCGGGTTGCATTCGGCCTTGAGCCGGGCCGTCGCTTTCATCACGTCGTCAGGCGTCGTGGTCTTCGAGGCAAAATCAATCGCTGGATGACAGGCGACGAAGGCTCTGGCGAATTTGCTGACGATGGGATCAATCAGGGCCAACTTCCCAGGTAGGTTCTTGCGTACCTCTTCCATCCGGCTTTCATAGTCTTTCTGCGATTCCACGGTTTTCGCCAGCAGCCTGGCATTTCCCTCATCGGTCGTCTCCGCGGCCAGCTGATAGGCCGCGGACAGATAGGCCTCGGCAAGGCGGCCAGCGCCTATAGTCAGTGCCGTGGCAACACCGACCCGGTTGACAAGATCGGAATAGGCCGCGGCGTTCTGCTTCATGCTGAGCGAGTTGTAGCCGATGCCACCAGCCGCAATCAGCACGAGCAGCCCCGCGATAACACCGATCTTGGAGGTGATCTTGAGGTGATTGAGCCAGGACATGGTCGTTCCTTTCGGCGCTGGTATCGATGCGGGCGCGCTAAATATTTATCCAAGCGCTACTCGACATTGTGCACCATTCGATTTGGTTAACCGGAGTGCGTTGAATTACCCGGAACGGAAACGGATATGGCCATGCAACGGGCCGCCGCACAGATCAAACCGAGCTAGGGCTGTCGTCTGACCCGGCACAGGTCAGGGACTGAGAAAATCCTTCCAGATCGGCTTGTCGCCGAGCGTCGCGATGAAGGCGCGGTGGGCAGCGAGATCGGCCTCGGTGATCCGAGGAGCCAGCGGCACCAGGCGCGGCCGGCGCGGCATCTCGCCGCTGCCGCCGCTACGATGATCGCGGCTATCGGCGGCCAGGATCAATTGCGACTGCCGCGCCCCGATCAGGTCGATATAGACCTCGGCCAGCAGCTCGGCGTCGAGCAGCGCACCGTGCTTGGTGCGGCGGGAATTGTCGATCGCATAGCGTGAGCACAGATCGTCGAGACGGTTCGAGACGCCGGGATGCTTGCGCCGGGCCAGCAGCAACGTATCGACCAGCCGGTCGCGGGGGATCGCTGGCCGTTTCAGCCGGTCCAGTTCGGCGTTGATGAAGCCGATGTCGAACGAGGCATTATGGATCACCAGCGGCGCGTCGGCCAGAAATTCCAGGAACTCATCCGCCACCTCGTTGAAGCGCGGCTTGCCGGCGAGAAATTCACTGGACAGCCCATGCACCGCGAAGGCCTCGGCGGGCATATCGCGCTCCGGATTGAGGTAGCGGTGAAAGGTCTGCCCGGTCGGCATCCGGTTGAAGATCTCGACGCAGCCGATCTCGACCAGCCGGTCGCCGCGCAGCGGATCGAGGCCCGTGGTTTCGGTATCGAGAACGATTTCACGCATGAAGCTGGGCGGCCGGATCAGGAGAGGCGCAAAAACAACAGACGGAAGCGCCGAATCAGGCGCGCCGCCGCGGCAATCTAGCAGCCTGTTCGAGAATGTCCCGGATCCGCAGCCGCACGGGATCCAGGCCATCCGAGGTATCCACTACGAAATCGGCACGCCGGCGCTTTTCGGCGTCCGGCATCTGCCGGGCGAGCACGGTGGCGAGCATCTCGGGGGTCATGTTGCCGCGGTCCAGCACGCGCTGGCGCTGAATTTCCGGCGTGGTGGTAACCACCACCACCGCATCGACGCGGCTGTCGCCGCCGGTCTCGAACAACAGCGGCACATCGACCAGCACGACCGGCGCACCGGCTTGTTCGGCCTGGTCGAGAAACGCCTGATGATAGCGCTGCAGCATCGGATGAACCAGCCGCTCCAGCCGCTTCATCGCCGCTGGATCATCGACCACCCGCGCGGACAACAGGCGGCGATCGACCCTGCCATCGACCGTCGTCCCCGGAAATGCCGCCTCGATCGTTGGCGCCGCCTCGCTCTGGTAGATCAGATGAACCGTGGCATCGGCGTCATAGACCGGGACACCCGCCTCCGCGAACAGTTTTGCGGTGGTCGACTTGCCCATCCCGATCGAGCCGGTCAATCCAAGAATGATCATTCCGGCATGGCTCCTGAGAAGACCTGCAAACGGAGCCTCGTCATGGCGAGGAGCCCTTCGCGACGAAGGAGAGAGTTTCATCGCTCCTCCAGCGCTACACCGCAAGCAAATGATGGGCTCTGAAGAAGCCGAGCAGGGGCAGCAAGGGCAGACCGAGGATGGTGAAATGATCGCCCTCGATCTGCTCGAACAGATGGATGCCAAGGCCCTCGAGCTGATAGGCGCCGACGCTGGCCAGCACCGCCTCGCCGGCGAGGTCCAGATAGGTGTCGATCTCGGATGGGGCGAGCGGCCGCATGGTCATGGCGGCGACCGCGGCCTCGGCGAACACGACCTCGCCCTCGAAGGCCACCGCGACGGCGGAATAAAGCTCGTGGCGACCGCCGCACAGCGCCCGCAGCTGCTCGGCAGCCTGGGTTCGGTCGGTCGGCTTGGTGAACAGCCGCTCGCCCCGCGACAAGGTCTGATCCGCGCCGATGACGAATTGTCCGGGTTGAATGGCCGAGACGGTCAGGGCTTTGGCGCAGGCCAGCAGCAGCGCGATTTCACGCGGCGTCGAAAGTCCGGAATCATGCTGGATGGCGCGCTCGTCAATGTCGGAATAAACCACCTCGAACTCGAGGCCGGCATTGGCCAGCAGGGTTTGCCGGGTCAAGCTCTGCGACGCCAGCACCAGCGGTGATTTGCCGCTCCAAAGCGTCATTCGGGAAGCCGCTGCCGTTGCCGGTCGGTGAACAGTTTGAGCACCGCGGCGGCGGTCTCCTCGATCGAGCGCCGCGTCACATCGAGCTGGGCCCAATCGAATTTGGCGCTCAGCCGGCGGGCAAAAGCGACCTCATCGGCGACCACCTGGCGATCGACATAATCATCGCCTTCCGAACCCGCGCCCATGCTCAACAGCCGGTTTTGCCGGACCTGAATCAGGCGCTCCGGGGTGGCGTGTAGGCTGACCACGAGCGGCTTTTTCAGGGTCTCGAGCTGATGCGGGATCGGGATCCCCGGCACCAGCGGCACATTGGCGGTGCGGATGCCGCGATTGGCCAGATAGATCGAGGTCGGGGTTTTCGAGGTGCGGGACACCCCGACCAGCACCACATCGGCATCCTCCAGGCCTTCGACATGCTGGCCGTCGTCATGAATCATGGTGTAGTTCAACGCGTCGATGCGCTTGAAATATTCCGCGTTCAGGGTGTGCTGGGCGCCGACCCGCCCGGTGGTGGGGGCGCCGAGATAGGCCTGAAACAGCTGCATGACCGGGCCGATAATCGACAGGCTCGGGATATTGATTTCCTGGCACTTGTCCTCGAGCCGCCCGACCAGGTCCTTTTCCAACAGCGTGAACAGCACGATCCCAGGAGCTTCCTCGATCTCGGCCAGCACCCGGTCGAGCTGCTTCTGGCTCCGCACCAGCGGGTAAACGTGTTCCACCGGCGTTACATTGGCGTATTGCGCCGCCACCGCGCGCGCCACGGTGATCAAGGTTTCACCGGTCGAATCCGAGACCAGATGAAGATGAAAATAATTGCCGCTGGTAGGCACGCGGACCCCTGTATGGGCTGTGGATCGCTGTGGACCCTGGCCGAACGAATCGGGCCTGGGCTGAGCGGTGCGGGATAACCCGACTTTTTCTGCACAGGGCTCGAAGCCGGGATGCATCCTTTCCCGATCCTTATCGATAGCGGGGATTGCTGGGTTTGTCTCTGAATAAGTCGTCCACAATGCGGCACAAACGACTGAATCAAGAGCGCTTATTCGGCGGCGCGCGGTTTGGGACGGAAGTGTGGACAAGGTTGCACAAGAACAGGACAGGCAACCAACCGTTTTGCGTGGGCCTAATCCACTGCCACTTAGACTCAAACCTAAGATTCTAAAATTATTGTTTTAGAAAAGGCTGACTTGCGGATATGTCTGCAGGCGACCGAAAGTCTGCCCTTCCGGGTAACCGAAAAATCGGTCGCGTTCGCGACGGCCATCGTGCTGATACACCGACCACAAGATAGCCCGGCCGACCCCGGCAGGCCTTCGCCATCCCGACCCTTCCGATACCCAGGCATTCAACGCCATGTACGAGTGGATCAAGGCCCTGCACATCATCGCCGTCATCGCCTGGATGGCTGGAATGCTGTATCTGCCGCGCTTGTTCGTCTATCACTGCCAAGCGGAGACCGGCTCCACATCATCCGAGACCTTCAAGGTGATGGAGCGAAGGCTGTTGAAGGCGATCATGAATCCGGCGCTGATCGTGACCTGGCTTGCCGGGCTCTATCTGGCTGTCGCGGGCCATTGGTTTTCGGCCGGCTGGTTTCATGGCAAGCTGTTGCTGGTGCTGCTGATGACCGGCGCACATGGTTTGTTTTCCCGCTGCGTCAAGGATTTCGGCGCTGACCGGAACCATCGATCTCAAAAATTCTATCGTATTATCAACGAGGTGCCGACGGTCTTGATGATTGGTGCGGTGCTTCTGGTGGTACTCAAGCCATTCTGAACGATGGGTTCATTGAGCCTCGGATCGTGGCCTGCTTGCGCAACCCGATAGGATTTTCTATAATCCGATCACCCCACCCCACGCAGGCGGATGTGGTTGTGTTCCGGTTCCCCGTTGGGTCCGGCCGCCGCATCAGGTTTTAAGCCTCTCGGCTTTCCCAGCAAAAGAGGCTTTCCCGGCAAAAGACCTGCGGACCCGATTTTTTTGCGTCCGCTTTGTCCAGAAGCCGCCCTGCCTATCTTCCCCCTCGGTTATTCCACAGGACCCTCCCAATGCGGGAAATCAAACTCCAAGACCTCAAGGCTCAGACGCCCGGCGAGCTTGTCTCGTTCGCGGAAGAAAAAGGGGTCGAAAACGCCAGCACGATGCGCAAGCAGGAGCTGATGTTCGCCATCCTCAAGCAGCTTGCGATCCAGGAAACCGATATTATCGGCGAAGGCGTCGTCGAGGTTCTCTCCGACGGCTTCGGTTTTCTCAGGTCGCCCGACGCCAATTACCTGCCGGGCCCGGATGATATCTACGTGTCGCCCTCGCAAATCCGGCGCTTCGGGCTGCGCACCGGCGACACCATCGAGGGCCATATCCGCAGTCCCAAGGAAGGCGAACGCTATTTTGCGCTGCTGAAGGTCAATACGCTGAATTTCGAAGATCCGGAAAAGTCGAAGCACAAGGTCAATTTCGACAATCTGACGCCGCTGTTTCCCGACCAGCGGTTCCGGCTCGAGCTCGAAGATCCCACCCGCCGGGACCTGTCGGCCCGGGTCATCGACATCGTCGCACCGATCGGCAAGGGCCAGCGCGCCCTGATCGTGGCGCCGCCGCGGACCGGCAAGACCGTGCTGATGCAGAACATCGCCCATTCCATCACGGCCAACCATCCGGAATGCTATCTGATCGTGCTTCTGATCGACGAGCGGCCGGAGGAAGTCACCGACATGCAGCGTTCGGTCAAGGGCGAGGTGGTGTCCTCGACCTTTGACGAGCCCGCGGTACGCCATGTCCAGGTCGCCGAAATGGTGATCGAGAAGGCAAAACGGCTGGTCGAACATGGCCGTGACGTCGTCATCCTGCTCGACTCGATCACCCGGCTCGGCCGCGCCTACAACACCGTGGTGCCGTCCTCCGGCAAGGTGCTGACCGGCGGCGTTGACGCCAACGCGCTGCAACGGCCCAAGCGTTTCTTCGGCGCCGCGCGCAACATCGAGGAGGGCGGCTCGCTGACCATCATCGCCACCGCGCTGGTCGATACCGGCAGCCGCATGGACGAGGTGATTTTCGAGGAGTTCAAGGGCACCGGCAATTCGGAGCTGATTCTCGATCGCAAGGTCTCCGACAAGCGCACCTTCCCGGCCATCGACATTTCCCGCTCCGGCACCCGCAAGGAAGAGCTGATTACCGATCCGCTGCTGTTGAAGAAGATGTATGTGCTGCGCCGGATCCTCAATCCGATGGGCACCATGGATGCGATCGACTTCCTGCTCGACAAGCTGCGCAACACCAAGAACAATTCGGAGTTTTTCGAATCGATGAATACCTGAGGGGCTTGTTGGGCTCGGTCGATTTTATGCTGCACCTATGCTGCAATCATGCTGCAGCAAAAGTGCAGCATGAAAGAGCTCCAATGGACGCCCCGAGCAAGCTGGCCGCGTCGTCAGTGGGAGGCGTCATAGAAACGTAAGCCATTGAAATTATTGACTTATGTATAGATCCGAGACGATTTTCGCATTGTCATCCGGTCGGCCTCCGTGCGCCATTGCGGTGGTGCGGGTGTCCGGACCGCAAGCGGGTGCCGCCCTGTCGGGATTGGCTGGCCTGCTGCCGGCGCCACGGGTCGCGACACGGGCCTTGCTGCGCGATGCGAAGCAGCAGCCGATCGATGACGGCCTGGTGCTGTGGTTTCCCGGACCGGCCAGCGCCACCGGGGAAGATATCGCCGAGTTCCAGGTCCATGGCGGACGCGCGGTGCTGCAGGCGCTGTTCGCGGCGCTGCTCGGCATCGCCGGCATCCGCCCGGCGGAGCCCGGCGAATTTACCCGCCGCGGGTTCGAGAACGGTAAGCTCGACCTCACCGAGGCGGAAGCCCTGGATGATCTGATCCATGCCGATACCGAGCGGCAGCGCCGTCAGGCCTTGCGCCAGTTGAAGGGGCTGCTCGGCGATCGGGCGCGAGACTGGCGGACGCAGATCATCGAGGCCTCGGCGCTGATCGAGGCTGGGATCGATTTCTCCGATGAGGCCGATGTCCCGGCCGAACTGGTGGCCCCTGCGTTGCTCCGGATCAACCGCCTGCTGGACGAAATCGAGGCGGTGCTGACGGCGCAGGGCCACAGCGAGAGGTTGCGCGACGGGCTGGTGGTGGCGATCACCGGTCCGCCGAATGTCGGCAAGTCGACGCTGATCAACCAATTGTCCCGGCGCGACGTCGCGATCGTCTCGCCGCATGCCGGCACCACCCGCGACCTCATCGAGGTTCAGCTCGACCTCGAGGGCTATCCGGTGACGCTGATCGATACCGCCGGCATTCGGGAAACCGAAGATCCCGTCGAGCAGGAGGGGGTGCGGCGCGCCCGGCGCCGCGCCGCCGAAGCGGACCTGGTGCTATGGCTGGCGGACGACACAGCAGGACAAAGGCAGACGGTAACTGGGTACGTGCCGGTCTGGTACATCCGCAATAAGATCGACTTGTTCGAGGGTCCAGCTGGTCTCGATAGGCTAGCTGCGACGAGCGACGATTTCGCCATCTCGGCCAGCCGCGGCGATGGATTGACCGGGTTGATGCAGGCGTTGGTGCGGTTCGCCGGGGATCATTTCGGTCGCGAGGAGGTCGGCTTGATTGGCCGGCTGCGGCAGCGCGAATGGCTGGAGCAGACCGCCGCCGCGCTGCGCCGCTGCGTCGTGGCCCAGGCCGGCGGCGAGGAACTGATGGCGGAGGAGCTGCGGATCGCCAGCGACGCCCTGGGCCGGCTGCTCGGCCGGGTCGATGTCGAGGATGTCCTGGATGTCATTTTTCGCGATTTCTGCATCGGCAAATAGCTGCTGGTTCCTACAGCGCCGCCAAACTGTTTCACGTGAAACAGAATGGACGTCATGG
>Ga0302319_10018946_pt1 | contig 12516 bp, 10 predicted proteins | sample Bog_T0_2_FD_203319 | JGI IMG/M metagenome (GOLD analysis project Ga0302319, IMG submission 203319) | Peat permafrost microbial communities from Stordalen Mire near Abisko, Sweden - Bog_T0_2 | ecosystem: Environmental > Terrestrial > Soil > Wetlands > Peat | place: Sweden: Abisko, Stordalen Mire... | reverse complement strand
TCAGGCTGTAATGGGTTGGTCGGACCACTCTAGCATCGACGCGCTCCCTGAAAAAGGGGTGACGCCTACGTCATTCGACCGGAGGGAGATTGACGAACTTAGTCAAAACCCGACTTTGCAGGAGATACGCTATTGCAGCGGTGCAAAGACGCCGGAGCAGATGAAGACAAAACAGATCGCACTAATACCTATGGCAACCCAAAGGGTGACCCTGCGCTGCGGTCCCTGCCTACCGTAGCCGAGTCTCGCCTAAAGCACCAATACCTCACCCACCCCGGCATAGCGATAATTTTCCCCAAGACGTTTCTGCAAAATCGCGAAAGTCTTCTCGCCAGTACAGTGGCCCAGCGCCGTCCGCTGCACGTGATACGTATCCAACAGCGCGGAGATCGTGTGATCGATCTGACTCGGCGTCGAAACGACCAGGTGCAGGCCTCCGACTAGTTCAAAGATCGAGTTCGTATGTGTCTGCGCCGCCACGTTCGCAAGAATGTTTTCGATGCCCGGGTGCGAGCATCCTACGATCACGACAGGCCCCTGCGGCGTGTCCAGAATCAGCGATACCTCGGGCATGTCGCGAAAGCCCGGAGTCTCCGACAGCGTACTGATCAGGTGAATATGAGGCGTGATATCCGTGAGCTTCGTCACCACATGGAACCGGGCCGCAGGCCATGCCGTGCCATGCGCTGGCGACGGCGTCGGCGGAGTGCCCCCGAAGTAGCGCATCTTCGCCGGCAAGGAAGCGTCCTCAACAGCAGGCGCGAAAAACCCAGCCGGCGTCGACTGCATGAACGTTTCGTCGCTGGGCACATACACCGGCACATTCGGATTCACGGAGAGAACATAACGCAGCCCCGACGTATGATCGCCGTGGCGATGCGACAACACCACGAGGTCGATCTTCGATAGGTCGACGTGCAGGCGTTTGATGTTGACTTCAAACATCGCCGCATCGTTGCCCGTGTCGAACAGGATTCGTTTGCCTTCAAACTCCACCAGCGCAGCGTACCCCCAGTCCAGCGCAAAGCCGGGCTTGTCTGAAAATGCATCGTAAAGGATGGTGATCTGGTTTCCCCGCGCCGCGCTCTGCGCCGCAACAGGACAAGCAAAGCCGATCAGTAGCGCGAGCACAAGGGCGAAGGGAGAGCGTGGCATGGACAGATTGTAGCTCTAGCCCCATCGCTCGCCCGGGAAAGCAGAAACCGACCGCATCCGTACCGATAGGTCTGCTTCTCGGAAGTGATACTGTGATTCCCCGGAAACGGTGTTTTGGGAGACTTGAAGTTGCCGAAAACCCGACTTTCAGGGCGATGGCCGGATACGTGGCTGAGACGGAACTGATTGGCTAACCGCCTCCGCAGAGCTTGGACGCAGGAGTTGACTTCAGAAAACTGCGCCAGCCTGCTACGGTTTTCGACCTTTCCTGGTCCGTTGCGCCGTTGAAGATGAACCCAAAATCCTGTCCTGTGACTTGATCGAGAATCGCTGCTAGAGCATCGACAACTTCTTCAGGTCCGTAGTGGCGGATTCCCTCAAATGCTTGGGGGGACTTGTTACGAAGCGAGATTCGGCGGTCAGGCAGGCTACGCCGATCATCCATTCGCTCGATGATAGCCGGGACAGCTGCGCATCCAAGCGCCTCAAGATCGGCGAATGCTTTCTGTTCCGTATCGTGCTCGGTTGTTTGCTCGATCAACGCTGAGACACGCCTGTCCATTATTACCTCTTGCGAGGTTCCTCTGATTGGCACTCCGACACAAAGGACCGCGAGGAGAAACAGACGGCAACGAAGAGAGGTCATGGTCCCCTCGGGAATGTGTCGATTCTAAAATACATCTCGCAGCATCGGAAATGTGATTCCTTGAAAACGTTAGTGTTTCGTATAACTTCAGACAGGCGGCCTAGCGGCGAAATCGAACTTGGACAAAACCCGACTTTACAGGCAGATCGCTAATCGTTCCCAGCCTGTCAGCCGTTCGCGACCGCGAACCTTTCGACCGAACTCATGAGACACATCGCTATTCAGGATGTGACGATCGGAACTAAACTTTGCTAGTTGGTGTCTAAAGGCCCATGCGCGTTCTCCCGATCATGCTCATTTGCGCCTCAACCTCCCTCGCTGCACAAACCCCCTCTACTGGTGATAGTGGCGCGCCGATAAAGTTAGTTCAGCAGCTCTTTCATGAAGATCAAAATGACCTTCCGGGTCACGGACCAAACGGCACAAGCACAGTTGACGAGCAGCAGTACAACGCTCGCGTGGAGGTACGAAGGCGGCAGATACGTGCTCTGCTGGCAGATGGCGGTTTGAAAACCGGTGAGGACTTCTACGATGCCGCGTTCATCTTTCAACACGGGGAAACAGCGGAAGACTATCTTTTCGCGCATGTCCTAGCGATGGAAGCTGTTGTGAAGGGTTACGACGTCGCCAAATGGGTCGCGGCGGCTACTCTCGACCGCTATTTGCAAATCATTCATCAGCCTCAGATATTTGGCACACAGTATCCCTTAGACCCAAACAAACCTCACCCACTTGAGGACACCACTCCCGCCGGACGTTTCAAGGGACGCACGCAGCAGCCTTACGATGACACGTTGCTACCAGATTCGCTGCGAACTGACTTTTGCGTTGCCAGCCGAGACCAACAAAAACAAGTCCTGGTTTTTATGGACACGGGTAAGAGGCCGCCTGGCGCGCTCATGGTCGCGCCGGGTTGCAAGCGGTAAGAGGGCTTGGGGAATTCTATTTCTTCACTTAGCTTTTCAGCTTGTTTCAAGTGCTGTCGCCTGCGGCAACTTCCCAGAAAACGAGGTTTCATCCAAGTTCAGATAGGCCGCCCAGCGGCAAAATCGAACTTGGACAAAAACCGACCTCAGGGGCAGTACGAGTCCCCCCGGATAGCCGATGGCACGCCCCGTACGCCCGCCAAGTTCGCGAACGGCCTTTCAGTAAGGTATTTCACCCACCCACTGATCACCTTTGCACTCCGGATATCCAGCGGAAAGACGTTGCAGTTGGTCGTTCTCGTACATCGCCACGTAATCATCGATGACCCACCGGTTATTCTCCAGAATCGCGGTTACATCACCCTCAGAATCGCCCCAGTCCTCTTTGAAAGCCATCAGAACGTCGACGCGGTTTTCTCCGACAGACCTGCTGCCGAGAATACGAAACGTAGGTGGAGTTGCTGCATCATTTGGCCCGGTGAACAAACCTTCCTCCAACCAAGGTGTTGCGGGCTTGTATGTGTTGGCGCGAAGAATCTTGCCGTAGCGCCGGTAATAATCTCCGTCACAGGCTTCGAGGCTGTCGAGTTCCTGAGCAAGTCGTTTGCTGAGAAGCGGCCAGAGCGCCTTCTTTGCGCGTCCAGAAGGAATCCCGAGCTGCTGATACTTAGTGATGATGTTGTAGAAAGCGCCCACGGCGTCAAGACTCGCCTGCGGCGCACTGTTCCGCACTGGAAGAGGTTCGGAGATGCAAGCTTCAATGCAAAATGATGCTTTCGATTGGAAAGTGCCGACCGGAGGCTTCGCCTGACCTGCAGCTTCGACGAACCTGTTGGATGGATCCATGGAGAACTCGGCTGTGAGCGAGTATTGACCAGGCTTGTTGAAGGCAAACCCTTCGCCATCTTTCAGTGAAATAATCCTGTTCGCCTTGATTTGCGTGTATTGCTTCAACACTGTGAAATCTGAAGGCGAGTATTGCTTTGCATCCGCCCTGCCGCCCTGCCAAGGGACTTCATGACCGTCTGGCCCGGTGACTTTGAACGTGACGAATGCGCCGTTCTGCAGTCGGCTGACATAGAGCGGTTGTTCCGACCGGCTCCAGAACTCGAGATCAGTGACGACGTTCTCTCCCAGCGAGAAGAGCTGTTTCGTGGGTGAAGAGTAAAAATACAACTCGGGAGTTTTGGCTGGAGCCTGACCCCACATGCCTTGCGAGGAGATCAAAGAACACGAAGACAGAAGTGCTGAGGCCTTCAAAATCCAGCAGATCGGCTTGCTTATACGCATACGGGCTTCAACCCTTGAGCTGTCGTCTATCCGGAACAATCCTAGCACTGCGGTTTCACCCGGCACCTAGATGCAGTTACGCGAACTTAGACAAGACCCGACTTTTGATTACCTATCGGATCTCGGCGAGTGCATTGGCGATTTGGCACCAATTCAGAGTCAAGGAATACGACAGAGCTTTCCCGCGAGCGCGGGTATACAGTTCGTCTCCGATCGGAACAGTTGAGTGGGTGCCTCGTTGGAATGATCCGCGTGCAGTGATGAAGCAAGCTTTCCGCCGCCCGGCCCACCCTTACGTCGTTCCACAGAGTTCAGTCGAGACCCCAGAAAGTTTCGTTGTTCGTGTGATGTTTCCTGCTGGCGCGCGAATAACTATTCAGAAGCTGGGAGAATCTTCTGAATGCAAGCAACGGACACAGAACGATGGTTTGACGAGCAGATAGGAAGCCATCGCGGCATCCTCTTCAAGGTCTGTAACCTTTACGGCGCATCGCACGAAGACCGCGAAGACCTGGCACAGGAGATCCTGATTCAACTCTGGCGCTCCTTTCCGGCCTTCGATGGCCGCTGCGCCTTCTCAACCTGGATGTACAGAGTAGCCCTGAACACAGCCATCTCCTGGCTGCGTCACGACACCCTGCGCCGCAGGCACGTTGAGCCAACAGAAGAGCGGCTATTGATCTCTTTGCCTGCCAAAGAGGCGGAGTCTGATGAACTCCGCCTCTTGTATACCCTCATCGACAACTTGGGCCCAATGCAAAAAGCCCTGGTGATGCTGTATCTCGATGGCAACAGCCATCAGCAAATCGCCGAGGTCCTCGGCATCACGGCCTCGAACGTTTCAACCAGGATGAATCGCCTGAAGAACGAATGGAAACAGAAAATTGGCCAGTCCGACGGCCCGGAGAAACATCATGACAACCTTTGAAGAGATGGAAGCAGCATGGAAAGCACAGAGCGCAAAGCTCGATCAGGTAAACCTTTTGCTCGTGGATCAGCTTCGTGGCAAGAGCGTCTCGCGAGTCAAAGCGCCCTTGCGCAGCCTGATCGTCTCGCTATGGCTCGAAATTGCTCTCTCTGCAACCGGAATGTTGCTCATGGGCAGCTTCCTCGCCGAACACGTCACACAAGCCCGCTTCGTCTGGCCCGCCGCGCTCATGGACGTCTGGTTTGGAGCGACCTTGATCGCCGCGATCCGTCAGCTCCTTACCGCCACCAAAATCAACTACGACGAGCCGATTGCATCTGTCCAGCAGCAGCTCGGGCGGCTTCGGATACTGCGACTCAAGACATTCCGCTGGCTCTTTCTGACCGGCCAAATCGTCTGGTGGATGCCGTTCCTCATTACCTCCCTCAAGATGGTCTTTGGAGTTGACGCCTACCGCTATCTCACTCCCGGATTCATTATGGCGAACATGCTCGCAGGCCTCGCCTTGATTCCCCTTGTACTCCAGGTGCTCAAGACGTTCCGCTTCGCCGCGAACGCATCGTGGTACGAACGCCTCGCCGACATAATCGCTGGACGAAGCCTGGCCGAGGCCCAACGTCAGGCCCAAATTGTCGCTGACTTCATCCGGTAATTCCTGATTCACAAGGCCGCAAAACTCACACTCCCCAGCGGGAGCGAAGGAGAACCTATGCCTCAGCAAGCGTTACACAGCCTTCCCCAAACGAATAGCCTACCCTCCGCGCGTAGCCGTCCATTAGACGCGATGAGGATCGTCCTCGTAGCGCTCGTAGTCGCGCACCACTCGGCCATGGCTTATCTCCCCGAGGCTCCCCCCGTCGCCCGCTCGTTGCGCGCTGTACCCCACTGGTGGCAGGCCTTTCCTATCGTCGATCCCGCAAAGTGGAGCGGCTTCAGCCTGTTCGTCGCCTTCAACGACACCTTTTTTATGGCCGCCCTTTTTCTTCTCTCCGGCTTCTTCGTTTGGAGCAGCTTGCGCCGCAAGGGAGTCAATGCATTTCTGCGCGACCGATCGCTGCGTCTCGGCAAAGCATTCCTCTTCGCAGCCTTCGCCATCTCACCCCTCGCGTACTACGCAACCTACAAGCAAATCGGCATCGCTCATCCGTCAGCCGGCTTCTGGAAGCAGTGGTTTGAGCTGGGTTCGTGGCCTGCCGGTCCCGCATGGTTTCTCTGGCTCTTGCTTACGTTCGACCTTCTCGCAGCAGGATTGTTTCGCTTCGTCCCGGAGCGCACAGAAGCGCTGGCAACAGCTATCAAGAACTACCGTCCCGCCATCCTCTTCGTTCTGCTCACTCTGTTCTCGACGACCTGCTTCGCACCCATGGCTCTGCATTTCGGCTCTATGTCCTGGTCGACCTTCGGCCCGTTCTCGGTACAGACCAGCCGAATCTTCCATTACCTCGCGTACTTCATCGCAGGCTTACTTCTCGGCGCGGCTGGTCTCGAGTCATCGGTCCTCCACTCCGGAAGCGTCCTCGCCAGGCGATGGTGGACATGGTTGGCAGCCTCTCTCGTTTCCTTTCTGCTCATGGTTGGTCTGGCGCTCGCCGCCATGCGCCAGCCACCATCAACATTCTGGGGAGTAATCGTGTCCTTCGCCTTCTGCCTCTCATGCTCTACTTCCACCTTCGCTGTTCTTGCATTCTTTGTCAGATTTGTAAATGGCAATAGCCGCGTATGGGACGCCCTTGGCGGTGCCGCGTTTGGCGTCTACATACTTCACTACGCCTTCGTTACCTGGATTCAATATTGGCTCGTGCCTGTCGGAATCCCAGCCATCGCGAAGGCAACATTGGTGACGAGCGGAGCAATGCTTTTGAGTTTTGGCGTAGTACACGCGTGGAAGAGGCTAATGCCAAAAGCCCCGAATACTGTGTGGACCCGTCCTCTACAGAAGAGATGACGACACGTCGATCTCACCGGTCTTCTGAAGAGTCCACGATCGGCAGTATCAGTTCTGCTGACCCTGCTTGCGTTTCCTCATGGCCGACGCTATGAACTCGACTGACGAGAACAGGCCAATGCACGTTTCCAGCGTCCAACAGCTTGGATGAGCGCATCGAGGATTTGTCACCAGTCGACACGAGGCGGCGCAAGACCATGGCCATTTGAAGTCGCCGCAAAGGTCGTCAATGAGATGGCCGCCTGCACGCCTATGCACCTGCAATCCACGCTAATTTGATGGCCAGTAGAACGCATCGCACAGCCGGGTTATTGGGGATTGACACTTCTTAATTTGACGGACTTGCTGATACAAGGTTCTATGGTAGACAAGATGATCCGCCAATCTGACCTCGATCAAATCGATTGCAAGCTCCTTGGCGAGCTCCAGGCAAACGCTCGTATAAGCTTTGCGGATCTCAGCAGGAAGGTCTCATTGTCGACTCCTGCTGTGATTGAGCGAGTTAAACGGCTCGAAGAGAACGGTGTCATTCTTGGCTATCACGCGCAGGTAAGTCCGGCGGCGGTTGGCCGTTCTGTCCAGGCCTTTGTGAAGGTCAGTGTCGCGGGCGACAAGCTTTTGAAGTTTGCGCAGACCGTCAAGAAAATTGAAGAAGTGCTTGAGTGTTATCGAATCACGGGTGCCGAATCGTTTCTGGTATTGCTCGCTGTTCGAGACACCACCCATCTTCAGGCAGTCATCGATCAAATGATGCCATATGTGTCCACCAACACGTCGATCATCCTGGACGTGCCCGTGCGCTGGAATCCGATCATCCCTGAACTTCGGGAAAGCAAGCGCTCACGCTAGCAAGCCTCTTTGAATCAACCCTATGCTGCCCTCGCAGCAACCTGCGTGCGTCCCTACTGGGTGAACATCCAAAGGCCTTGTAGACGAAGGTGACAGCAATTTTGACCCACTCAATCTTAATAAAAATGGCATGTTTTCCTTCGATAACTAATGTAAGGGTGAAAGCACCCTATGTATATTTGAGACTCTGCCAGCAGAAAGTTCTAAGGCAAACTTTACGCAAAACCCCTTGGAGTCTCATGATCTCGTACGCAAGCTTGTCGGATAAATCGGTGTGGTCACTCGCGCTACTGGTGGCATTACTGGGTTCAGCGTTGCGATCGAACGCGCAAGAGCCGAACCTGAAATATGAACGGTTCGTTCTGTCCAACGGACTCACCGTGCTTGTCCACGAAGACCACAAGGCACCTGTCGTTGCAGTTGATATTTGGTACCACGTTGGCTCCGCAAACGAGGTTCCCGGGAAGACTGGCTTCGCTCACCTGTTCGAGCACCTCATGTTTGGTGGGAGCGAGCACGTAAAAGGCCCTTACATTCCTGCCATGCAGCTCGCTGGTGCCACGACCACTGATCGCACCAACTTCTTTGAGAGCGTTCCCACTACGTCGTTGGAGTATGCACTCTTCCTCGAGTCGGATCGGATGGGACATTTCGTGTTGAACAAGGACACCCTCGATCTCCAGAGAGGGGTTGTGCAGAATGAAAAGCGTCAGGGCGAGAATCGACCCTATGCTGTCGCCGACGGCCTGAGTATTAAGAATACCTACCCGGCGCTCCATCCCTATTCGCATACCGTCATTGGTTCGATGGACGACCTGAATGCGGCATCGCTCGAGGACGTCAAGACCTGGTTTGCAACTTACTATGGGCCGTCGAACGCGACCCTCACCTTGGCGGGAGACATCACTCCCGAAGTCGCCCACAAGCTTGTTGAAAAGTATTTCGGTGCTATTCCGCCGGGCCCTCCGGTAGCCCATCAGGATGCCTGGGTTGCAAAGATGACCGGAACCCATCTGCAACAGGTTCAGGATCGCGTTGCCGCTCCAATGATCCTGATGACCTGGAACGTGCCGCAGTTTTGTACGGCAGATGCCGACTACCTTGATCTCTTCAGCGACGTACTGACCTCGGGAAAAAGCTCCCGACTCTACAAAAAACTTGTATACGACATGCAGGTAGCCACATCAGTCGACGCCAGCATGGACGAGAGCGAAATAGCTGGCCAATTCAATATCGAGATCCTTACCAAACCTAATGCGGACCTCAAAGCGGTAGAAGCAGCCGTGCACGCAGAGTTGCAGACGCTGCTGCGTGAAGGCCCAACTGAGGCCGAACTCGAAAGAGCAAAAGCGAAACACGAAACCCACCAGGTGCTAGCGCTCGACGCTGTAATTATGCAGGCGGAAACGTTGGCGCAGGGGCAGGTATTTACCGGTGACCCAGATGCCTATCTCACCTCCCTGAGGCGCGTTCGCTCGGCGACACTGGGAAATCTGAAGGACGCGGGCGACCGCTGGCTTTCCGACGGCGAGTATCAGTTGGAAGTGCTGCCGTTCCCCGACCTAAGCGCTTCCGCACAGGACGTGGATCGATCCAAATTACCGGAAGTCGGAAAAGCTCAGCCCCTGCGCTTGCCTGCGTTTCAGCAAATGACACTGTCCAACGGGTTGAAGGTGGTGCTGGCAGAACGACATGAACTGCCTTCCATCCGGATGTCGATGATCGTCAATGCTGGTTTTTCTTCTGACGTCGCTGCCCAACCCGGCACCGCAAGCATGACCTCGAATCTCCTTCTCGATGGCACGGACAAATACAGCGCTCTCCAGTTGAGCGACGCCCTTGATCGTCTCGGCTTGGACGCGAATACCCGTGCTTCTGTCGACACCTCGACGGTCTCGGTCGTTGGCCTCACAAGCAAATTGAAGCCGGCACTGGATATTCTCGCCGACATCGTGGAGCGCCCCTCCTTTGCGGAAGATGAAGTAGCTCGTCAGAAGAAAATACAGATCTCGGAAATCGGTCAGGAAAAGACGCAAGGTATGGGGATCGCACTGCGTATCCTTCCTCCGCTGCTCTTCGGCGATAATAACCCGTATGGGATGCCGCTGTCCGGAACGGGCACCGTGGCCTCGGTGGAGAAGCTCACACGGGAAGATCTAAAACACTTCCACGGGCAATGGTACCGGCCCAATAACTCAACACTGGTGATCGTAGGCGATACCACGCTTGCGCAGATGAAGCCGCTGTTGGAGGCCGCGTTAGGCACGTGGCAGAAGGCAATTGTGCCTGAGCATACTGTCCCGACCCAGATGACTCCCGTGAAGAGCGGTTTGTATCTCATCGATAAACCTGGAGCACCACAATCGGTACTGATCGCCGGAACCATCGCGCCCCCGCAATACTCTCCGGACGAGGTCGCTTTGGAGATGTGGAACAACATCCTAAGTGGCACCTTCACCGGCAGGCTGAACATGAACCTGCGAGAGGATAAGCACTGGTCGTACGGTACACACTCGCAGTTTGTGGCTACGGCTGGAGATCGCCCCTACCTTGTTCTCGCGTCTGTTCAGACGGATAAGACGAAGGAATCAATCGTAGAGATGGAGAAAGAAATTAATGGTATGACCGGAGCTAAGCCGATAACCAGCGGTGAGCTGAGCTCGACGGTGGATCAAGCCACCAAAAGCCTGCCTGGTTCGCGCGAAACCTCCGCAGCGGTAAGTGCAACCATCGCCTCCATCGTCTCCTATCACCTGCCGGAAGACTTCTACACCTCCTATGCATCCAAAGCCGACGCGCTAACGCCCTCTGCTCTGGATTCTGCGGCGGCGACGTTCTTCCACCCCAAACAACTCGTATGGATTGTCGTTGGAGATCGCGCGAAGGTCGAAAGCGGTCTGAAGTCGTTGGATTTAGGGCCAGTTCACTTACTAAACGTTGAAGGTACTGTCGTTCCATAAGTCAGTTCCATGTATCAGATTAAAAAATCAGACATGAAGAAGGAATCGACGATGAAGATCATGAACTGCTTCTGGACCAAGGCCACTGTGCATTCTCTCTCTTCCGTAAATCGGCTGGTGAAGGCGGGTAAGTCCTTCCGCCGCAAATCGACGCGCGTGCGTTGTGTATTTGCATTGCTGATCTGCGTGCTACTGCTCGGGATGCCTGCAGTGGCGCAGACAACATCCGCAAATCTCAGCGGAACCGTTACGGATCCGACGGGCGCATTTCTTCCCGGCGCAACGGTTGTCGCCGCAAGTACCGATCAAAATGTCCGCTCCACCAACCTCAGACAAAAAGGGATACTTCAGCATCAGTAACCTCCAGCCTGGGAATTACGTCCTGACCGTCTCGCACGAGGGATTTAGAACGGAAGTGCTTCACAAAATTACGCTCAATGCGAACGATACTCAGTCGATCTCAGTGAAGCTTGTTGTTGGGTCGACGGGTGAATATGTAAACGTCACGGACCAATCCACGCTCGTCAACACTTCCGGAGCGGTGTCGAACGTGATCGATCAACAACTGATCGATGATCTTCCGCTCGATGGTCGCAGCATCCAGTCGCTCATTACCTTGAGTCCCGGAGTCCAGACTGTTACTGTCGACTCCACGGGCGGCCAGCCCGGCCAGTTCAGCGTGAACGGTCTGCGCTCCAGCACAAACTACTTCACCGTAGACGGAGTCAGCGCCAACTTCGCGGCCGCTCCGTACGGCGGATACGGAGGTCTCAACGCCTCGACGGCAGGCGGAATTGGTTCCACGGATCAGCAGGGATCTTTTGCAGCAATCGCTCCCCTGGATGATTTGGAAGAGTTCCAGATTCAGACGTCGACCTTCGCACCTGAGTTCGGGAGATATCCCGGCGCCCAGATTTCGCTCGTAACCCGTTCCGGGCAAAATCACTTTCACGGGTCCCTTTTCGAGTATTTCCGCAACGATGCCCTCGATGCGAACGACTGGTTCTCCGACTACTTCAATGGCGCGAAGCAGGCGCTTCGCTATAACGATTTCGGTGGCAGTTTCGGTGGCCCTGTGCGGTTGCCAAAGTTCGACGGCCGAAAGAACAGCACCTACTTTTTCTTCAACTATGAGGGCACTCGTTTTGTACTGCCGCAGCCCTCAACGCAGTCAATTGTTCCCTCGACTGCGAGCCGAGCAGCGGCACCCAATGCCATCGCGTCTTCGATCTTGAACGCATTTCCAATCGCCAATGGAGCGGTCGTGTACGTGGACGGCATTGGAGATCCTTGCACCCCAGGCACCGATCCAACCTGCCTTCCAACTGGTGGACAATATGCCACCTATGGCTGGTCCAATCCATCCAGCGGCAACGTCTGGAATCTTCGCCTTGATCACAACTTTCACAACAAGATGACGCTCTTCGCACGCTACAACCGCAGCCGTAGCTCAAGCTCATCGAGGTCCGATTCCAACTTTGCAAATCCCTCCCACAATTCCACCGATACAGACACGCTCACGATCGGAAGCACCCAGACGCTGTCGCCGCGGCTTGTAAATCAGCTCACCCTGAACGCCAGCTCGCAGACGGTTTTCAGCTCGGGCACGCAAGATACCTTCGGCGGGTCCCAGCCCTTCGACGAGTCGCTGATGCTCCCCTCAAGTTGCACCACCTGCACCGGGATCATCGACATCCAGGGTCTGAGCTCAGCATCAAGCGAACTCTTCTCAGAGATTTCTTTCAATCGGCCAACATACTCCAAGAACCGCCAGGTCACCGGAGCCGATAACCTCAGATGGGAAATACAAGGCCACC
>Ga0302319_10018945_pt1 | contig 12516 bp, 9 predicted proteins | sample Bog_T0_2_FD_203319 | JGI IMG/M metagenome (GOLD analysis project Ga0302319, IMG submission 203319) | Peat permafrost microbial communities from Stordalen Mire near Abisko, Sweden - Bog_T0_2 | ecosystem: Environmental > Terrestrial > Soil > Wetlands > Peat | place: Sweden: Abisko, Stordalen Mire... | reverse complement strand
GGTCTGGGCCACGATCTCGTCGGGGTCCTCGTCACCGGGCAGGAGGAACGTGTTGGTCATCCTGACCATGGGGAGGTGCTGGTAGGTCTGGCGCCGTCCGTTCCCCGACGACACCCGGCCCTCCTTGCGGGCCCGGAGGTAGTCCCACAGGTAGTCGGTGAGGACCCCGTGGTCGATGAGCACGTTGCGTTGGGCCGGACGGCCCTCGTCGTCGACGGCGAAGGTCCCCCACTCGGAGCCCACCGTGCCGTCGTCCACCAGGGTGACCATGGGGCTGGCCACCTGCTGGCCGACCCGGCCGGTGTAGACGGAGGCGTCCTTGACGATGTGGTCGGCCTCGAGCCCGTGGCCGCACGCCTCGTGGAAGAGGATGCCTCCGCTGCCGCCGGCCAGGACCACGGGGAGTTCCCCCGACGGCGCCGGTCGTGCCGCGAGCTTGGAGAGGGCCCGGCCGGCGGCCAGGCGGGCCAGCTCCTCGACCGACACCTCGTCGAAGAGCTCGAAGCCCAGGGTGCGGGCGGCCGACTCGAACCCGGTCTGGAGCCCGGTGTCACCCGTGGCCACGCACGACACCGAGAAGCGGGTCCGGGCCTGCTCGTCCCGGGCCAGGAGGCCCTCGGAGTTGGCGATGAGCACCTGGCGACGCGAGCTGCCACAACCGGCCTGGACCTGGGTGACAGCGTCCCCCGTGGCCCGGGCGGCCTCGTCCGCCCTGGTCAGGAGCTCGAGGGTCTCGGCCTTGGTGCCCGACCCGGCCGGGCGGTTCGAACCTCCCCCGGCTCCGGCCGAGCGCAGCGGCACGACCTCCACCGTCCTGGTGCCCCCACCACCGGTCCGGGCCACGGCCGAGGCGGCTTCGGCCGCCCTGAGCAGGCCCGACTCGGACAGATCGGCGGTGTGGGCGAATCCCGTGGTCTCGCCGGACACCACCCGGATGCCGGCGCCCCGCTCGCGCCCGGACGAGAGCTCCTCCACCCGCCCGTCGTCGAGCAGGGCCGACGAGGTGGAGCGGTCCTCGGCGAACACCTCGGCGAAGTCGCCACCGTGGCGCAGGGCCTCGGACAGCACCTTGTCGAGCACCGGTGTATCGATCACGTCAGCCTCCTCGTTGGACCGCTCGGCACTCGATGGTGGCCGACGCCTGCTGGGTCACCTATCGTACCGGCGTGGCTCCGCACACTGGACTGTCCGCACGCATCGAGCTCACGGTGACCGAGGCCGACACGGCCGAGGCCTTCCGCTCGGGGTCGGTGCCGGTGCTCGCCACCCCCCGGCTGATGGCCCTGTGCGAGGAGGCCAGCTGCAAGGCGGTCGAGGGCCACCTGCCCGAATCGTCCACCTCGGTGGCCAAACGGCTGCAGTTCGACCACCTGGTCCCGGTGGGCGTGGGCGGGGTGGTATGGGCCGAGGCCACCCTGGACCGGATCGAGGGTCGCCGGCTGGTCTTCACCCTCTCGGTGTCGGAGAGTGCCGGCCTGGTGGCGGCGGGCAAGCTCATCCGGGTCATCGTGGACCGCGAAGCCTTCCTGGCCAACGTCCGCTGATCGGCCGGGTCCCGAGACTCCCCCGGTAGACCGGCGCCCCACACCCGGGCCCGGTAGACCGGCGCCCCACACCCGGGCCCGGCAGACCGGCGGCCTACACCTCTCCCCAGTAGACACCGTCCAGCATGCGGGCCAGGTGGGCGTGGTGCAGGATGGCATGGTCGGGGTCCTCGGGCATCTCGGCCTCACCGAATCGGATCGAGCGGCGGGTGATCCGGAACATCACGATCCCGTGCCGCAGCGCGGCATAGGCGGTGTAGAAGTCGAGGTCCCTCGGGGTGTAGCCGGTCGCCGACTCGTAGAGGGAGGCGACGGTGTCCCGCTGGAGGATGTGGGGCATGCCGGGCAGGCCGAGGTCCTCCACCAGGTCCTGGAAGAACCGGTGGATGTAGATCATCCACCCGAGGTCGATCTCGCGTGGGCCGACCGAGGCCATCTCCCAGTCGAGCACGGCCACCGGGGCGAAGTCCTGGAACATCATGTTGCCGATGCGGGCGTCGCCCCAGCTGAACACGGCGTCGTCGGCATTGTCGGGCCAGTGGTCCTCGAGCCAGGTGAAGCCTCGCTCGATCAGCGGGGAGCGCACGCCGTCGGCGGCCACCCACTCGTAGTAGGCCTGCTGCTCCCGGACGTGGTGGCGCAGCGGACTGTCCCCGTCGTCGGGCCAGCCCAGGAAGGCGGCCGGGCCGTCCGCCGTCAGCTGGTGCAGTGCGGCCAGGGCCAGGACGGCGTTGCGCTCGAGGCGCTGCTGATCGTCCACGTCCGCATCGAAGAACCAGTTGTCGCCGAAGGTGTAGGGCAGTACGTCGGGAGGGACGATGCCCTCGATCCGCTCCATGACGAAGAACGGCGCGCCGATCGGATCGGTCCCGGTCTCCAGCCACAGCACCCGGGGCACCGGCACCGCCGTGTGCTCGGCCACCATCTGCATGGTCCGGAACTGGCGCTCCATGTCGTAGGTGGAAAAGACCGGGTCGGCGGCGGGATCCGGGGCGATGCGGGCCACCAGGCGCCGTGGCTCGGGCTCCCCGGGCACGGCCAGGTCGAACAGCACGGTCTCCGAGGACATCCCGTTCGACTCGGGCACGATCAGTTCGGACACCGTCGCCCCGGGCACCCGCTCGGCCAGCCACACCTCCAGCTGGGCCCGGAGGGTGTCGTAGTCGCGGGTCGACGTCTGGGGCCGTTCGTCCCGCGGTCCGTCGGTCATGGTCATGTCTGGTGCACCTGGCCTCGCTGTCGGGGAGTGGGTCCGGCACCCAGGCGGCCCCGAAGGAACTCCCGGATGCCGGTGGCACTCCAGTTGTCGTGGTCCTCCCCGAAGGCGGTGACGCCGTCGAAGGTCCACTCGGTCAGGCAGTTGACCGAGTACAGATTGGGGTTGAGGAACAGACCGAGCCCGTTGAGGCACCGGCCCTCGGCGTGCAGGGGCCGGCCCATCTCGTCCACCAGGTCCAGGGACACGACCGTGGGATAGGCGGTCCGTCCGTCCCGCTCCCGCACCTGGCGGGTCCCCGACGAGACCTTGGACCACACCCCGTCGCGCACCAGGTAGCCGTGGATGGCCAGGCACCCGGTCCCGAAGTCCATGGTGACGGCATGGAAGGCGTCCCGCTCCGATGCGGTGGCGTAGCTGTAGCCGCCGTGCTGGGCCGGAGTGCCGTGGATCCCCCGACCGAACTGGGACCGCTCGCCCCAGGACCGGTCACGGAAGCCGAAGGCGTCGACGGGGATGTCCTCGCCGGCCAGTGTGACCGTGCCGCGGTACCGGCCCGGCTGGTCGAGGTGGGACTCCCCGAGGTAGTTGGGGGGAGCGATGGCCGTGAACGTCAGCTCGGCGTGGACCGACCCGTCGTCACCGGGCCCGGCGTCGGGATCGTGGTAGGCGAGCTCGTAGCGCGACAGGGGCTCGACGCAGCGGTAGTGGATCCCGTTGGCCAACGTGATGTCCGACAGGGGCTGGTCCGGGATGGGCAGGTGCCAGAAGTGGCGGGCGTGGAGGATGTCGGCGGGGGTGTGGCCGGTGTCGTCCCAGAAGTAGGCGGCGGCCGACACCACCCCCTGGTTGGGCCGGAAGAACGGGTACAGCTGTCCCGACAGGCGGCGTTCGGGCACGGTGAAGGTGAACCAGCAGGTCTCGGTCCAGTACGGGTCCGCGCTGGTGGGCGGATGGAACTCGTCGTCTGGGTGCTGCTCGGCCAACGGACTCCCCCTCCCCTGTTCCCCCTGCGCCCGGCGACCGGTCGCTCCGGGGTGACCGACGATAGTTGACCGGCGACGGGTGACCCGGTCCCGGGCCGCCTCGACAGGACGGTCAGCTGCTCGGCGGGAGGGTCAGCTGCTGGACGGGATGGTCAGGGGTGGCAGCGTGGTGCTCGGGATGGTCACCGGTCCCCCCGGTCCGCCGGGCGTCGAGGAGCCCGAGGAGCTGGAGGCCGACACGGGCGCATTGCCGGCGCCGCGCACCAGGTGGAGCAGGACCTCGAGCGTGCCGTTGTCGGCGGTGGTCACGAAGCCGCCCACACTGGGGTTGGCGATGCCCCAGTCGGAGAAGGTGATGGGGATCTCGGCGAGGACGGCGATACCCGTGTCGGTCCGCTCCGCCGACAGCGGCAGGGTGATCGAGCGGGTCACGCCGTGCATGTCGAGCGTCCCGGTGCCGGTGTAGCTGACCTGGTGCCCCAGGGCCGGGATGGTGCCGAGGGCGATCGGTCCGCTCAGGTGCAGGGTCGCCGTGGGGTAGGTGGCCACATCCATGATCCGGCCGTCGAACTGGGCGTTCCGCTCCGACTGGTCGCTCTTCACCGACGCCATGTCGACGGTCACCGTGCCCGAGGTCACGGTGGACCCGGTGATGGTGACGGTGCCGGACAGTTCGGTGGTGCGCCCGACGGCGGTGGCGTGCTGGCCGATCAGGACCTCCTGCACCCGGTAGCCCGCCACCGACCCTGCGCCCACGGCCCAGGTGCCGGCCACACTGTCCGCGGACGCCGACGAGGTGGACGAGCCCGACGCCGTCGACGCGGTGGAGCCCGACGAGCCCGACGACGTGCCCGGCAGCGTGAGCGTGGCCGGTGTCGACCCCTCGATCACGTGGATGTAGAAGAAGGGGCCGCCCACCGCCAGGATCACCACCACCACGACCGCACCGACGATCCACCAGCGGAGCCGGTGACGGCGGACCGGCTCGCCCCGCCGGTCGGGCGCACTGCCGGGATCGCTCACCCGCAGGACGCTACCCGGGCGGTGACACCATGGGGCGTCGGGGCGGACGGGTCCCCGGGCGCACGCCGGGCACCGGGACGGGGGCCGGACCGGGGCAGGGCCGCGGCGGCCGACAGCCACCGCCCCCCGGTGTCAGAGGCTCTTGCCGATCATCCCGCCGATGATCCCGCCCACCCCGGCGTCGGCGGCGGTGTGCCCGCGGTCGTCGTCGTGGCGCAGGTAGGGGGACAGGGCCTGGGCCAGTACCGGCACCGGCATGCTCTGCAGCCACACGTTGCCCGGACCGGTGAGGGAGACCAGGTGGTACCCGTCGCCACCGAAGGCGATGTTGGTGAGGCCGGGCAGTCGCTGGATGGTGAAGCTGACCTTGTCCTCGAACAGCCCCACGTGGCCCGGGTGGACCAGCAGCTGCTGGCCCGCGGCCAGCTCGTAGGTGGTGATCTCCCCCGACAGCTCGATCCACGCCCGGCCCTCGCCCTCGAGCTTCTGGAGCAGGAATCCGTCCCCACCGTCCAGCCCGCCCCGGATGGTCTGCTGCAGCCCCACCGACGGCACGATCCCGTCGGTGCCACACACCCACCCGTGCCGGTGGACCAGGAAGCCCTGGCCAGGGGCCACGGCGATCTCGAAGATCCTCCCCGGCAGCTTGGCGGCGAAGGCCAGCAGACCCTGGCCACCCTGGGCCTCGTACTTGGTCAGGAAGATGCCGCCACCCCCGACGGCCCGCTTGAGCCCGCTCATGAAGCCCTTCTGGCCCCCGGCCGAGGTGGTCTGGGTGAGCTGGACGTTGGCCGACATCCACGCCAGCTCGCCGTGGGTCGAGATGAGCGAGTCTCCCGGGTCCAGCACCATCTCCAGCACGGGCATCGTGGAGCCCTTGACCTCCGCCTGCATGCGTTCTCCTCACTCCGAGGGGCCGTCCGGCCCGCTGTGCGCACCCGTCAGTCTGCACCCAAAGCTGGCGCCCGGGCCAGAGTCCGCGGCCCGGACCGTCCCGTCGGACCCATCACCGGTGGACCGCCGCGGGGACCGGTCATCGACGTGCACGCTGGTAGCCTGAGCACAAAGGTCTCCCATGCGCCCATGATCATCGAACACATCGACAGCCCCGCCGACCTCCGGTCGTTGACACCGGAGGAATTGGACGTCCTCTGCGAGGAGATCCGGACCTTCATCGTCGATTCGGTCACGGCCACCGGAGGGCATCTGGGCTCCAACCTCGGCGTGGTCGAACTGACCCTGGCGCTCCACCGGACCTTCGACTCACCCCGTGACGTGCTGCTGTGGGACACCGGCCACCAGGCCTACGTGCACAAGCTGGTGACCGGTCGGCGGAAGGCCTTCACCGAGCTCCGCCAGGCCGGCGGGCTGTCGGGCTACCCCAACCGCACCGAGTCCGAGCACGACTGGGTCGAGAACAGCCACGCCTCCACCATCCTCAGCTACGCCCACGGGCTGGCCAGTGCCTTCGAGCTCCAGGGCGTCGATCGCCGCGTGGTGGCCGTGGTCGGTGACGGTGCCCTCACCGGGGGCATGGCCTACGAGGCCCTCAACAACCTGGGGCACTCGGGCAAGCCCGTGCTCATCGTCCTCAACGACAACGGACGCTCGTACGCCCCCACCGTGTCCCGGCTGTCGCTGAGCCTCACCCACCTCCGGCTCAGCCCCGCCTACGTGCAGGCCCGGCAGCGACTCCGCCACCTGATCCGCGAGATCCCCGCCGTGGGCGAGCTGGCCTATTCGGGGGTCCACGGACTGACCAGTGCGCTGCGTGAGGTGGTCACGCCCCACACCTTCTTCGAGGCCCTCGGGATCCGCTACGCCGGCCCGATCGACGGCCACGACATCGTCGGGGTCGAGCAGGCTCTGGCCAATGCGGCCGAGTGGCCCGGGCCCATCGTGGTCCACGTGGTCACCCAGAAGGGCCGGGGCTATGCACCCGCCGAGGAGGACGAGGTCCAGCGGCTGCACGACGTGAAGATCCAGGCTCCCGCCTCCGCCGACACGGGCCCGGTGGTGCGCACGGCCGAGGGCGAGCTGCCGGTGACCACGTTCACCGACGCCTTCACCCGGTCCCTGCTCCGCCTGGCCGACGCCGACCCGCGGATCGTGGCCATCACCGCGGCCATGCCCGGGCCCACCGGCCTGCTCCCCTTCGAGGCCCGCTTCCCCGACCGCTTCACCGACGTCGGCATCGCCGAGCAGCACGCCGTCACCGCGGCGGCCGGCATGGCCATGGCCGGCCTGCGCCCGGTGGTGGCCGTCTACTCCACCTTCTTCACCCGCGCCTTCGACCAGGCCAACCTGGACGTGGGGCTCCACGGGCTCCCGGTGGTCCTGGTCCTCGACCGGGCCGGCATCACCGGTGACGACGGCCCCAGCCACCACGGGGTGCTCGATCTGGCCCTGGCCCTGTCCATTCCGGGCATGACGGTGTTCGCCCCCTCCTCGGCCCCCGAGGTCGAGGTCATGCTGGCCGAGGCCCTGACCCTCGACGGGCCCTCGGTGGTGCGGTTCCCGAAGACACCGGCGCCGTGGGTGGCGCCGGGCGCCGTGGGCGAAGGGCTGTCGGCCCGGAAGGTCCGCTCCGGCAGCGGATCGGTCTGCGTGCTGGCCGTGGGCAAGATGGTGACGGTGGCCGAGGCCGCCGCCACACTGCTGGAGGCCGAGGGTGTGGAGCTGACCGTGTGGGATCCCCGCGTGGTCTCGGACCCCGACCCGGCCATGGTGGCCGACGCCCTCGGCCACGACATCGTCGTCACCGTCGAGGACGGCATCCGCCAGGGTGGGGCCGGCATGTTCCTGGCCGACGCCATCCGGGCCGCCGTGCCGCTCGGCGAGGCGCCCCCGGTGGTCACGCTGGGCATTCCGCGGGCCTACCTGGCCCAGGGCAAGCCCGACCGCATCCTGTCCGACCTCGGTCTCGACGGCCCGGGCCTGGCCGCCTCGGTGCTGGAGGCGCTGCACGGCGTGGGCGCCCCCCGGCTCGACCAATTGCCCTCGGCACCGGTACCCCGACCGGGCCCGATGGCCAAGAAGGCCCTGGACTGAACAGGACGGCCGGCCCCCGCCAGATTGGTTGCCGGCGGAATGGAAACGTGTTCTACTGAACGGCCGATGACGTTCAACCTTGCTGACCTGTTCGAATTGGCCGTCGACGCCTTCCCCGAGCGCGAGTACCTCGTGGCCGGCACTGAGCGCCGCACCTTCGCCGAAATGGACGCTCGGGCCAACCGGCTGGCCCACTTCCTGGCCGCCCAGGGCATCGGCCCCGGCGACCACGTGGGCATCTACTCGCTGAACAGCGTGGAGTGGGTGGAGACGGCCTGGGCCGTGTTCAAGCTGCGGGCCGTGTGGATCAACATCAACTACCGGTACGTGAAGGACGAGCTCCGCTACCTCTTCGACAACGCCGATCTGGTGGCCCTGGTCCACCAGGCCGAATTCGGCCCGCAGGTGACCGACCTCCTCCCTGAGATGCCCGACCTCAGGCTGCTCGTGACCATCGACGACGGCTCCGGCGAGCCCCCGCCGGCCGGGGCCGTCCCCTACGAGGAGGCCGTGGCCTCGGGGAGCCCGGAGCGCGACTTCGCCCCCCGATCCAACGACGACCACTACATCCTCTACACGGGCGGGACCACCGGGATGCCCAAGGGGGTGGTGTGGCGCCACGAGGACGTGTTCTACGCGCTCGGTGGCGGCGTCGACCCCCACACCAACACCCGGGTGGTCCGGCCCGAGGAGATGGTGGAGAAGGGACAGGGGGGCCAGGTCACCCTGCTCCCCATCGCCCCGCTCATGCACGGGGCCACCCAGTGGTCGGTCATGGGCCAGAGCTTCCTCGGCAACCGGACCGTCCTGGTGCCCAAGTTCGACCCGCATGTGGTCTGGGGACTGGTCGAGTCCGAGAAGGCCAACTCCATCATGATCACCGGTGACGCCATGGGCAAGCCGCTGGTCGAGGCCCTGGACGACCCCGGCCACTCCTACGACCTGTCCTCCCTCTACGCGGTGACCTCGTCGGCCGCCCTGTTCTCGGCTCCGGTCAAGGACGAATTCTTCCGCCACCTGCCCAACATCCTCATCATCGACGCCATCGGCTCCTCGGAGTCGGGCAACAACGGCATGATCACCGTGGGCAAGGACAACACGGCCATGAAGAGCGGGCCCACCGTGACCGCCCTGGGCAACACCGTGGTGTTCGACGAGGACCTGAAGCCGGTGGTGCCGGGGTCGGGCGTGATCGGCAAGATCGCCCGCTACGGCGACATCCCGGTGGGCTACTACAACGACCCGGTCAAGACGGCGGAGACCTTCATCCACGTCGACGGGGTGCGCTACGCCATGCCCGGCGACTTCGCCACGGTGGAGGCCGACGGTTCGATCACCCTGCTCGGCCGGGGCTCGGTATCGATCAACTCCGGCGGGGAGAAGATCTTTCCCGAGGAGGTGGAGTCGGCGGTGCGGTCGCACCCCGAGGTGTTCGACGCCATCGTGGTGGGGGCGCCCGACGAGCGGTGGGGCCAGCGGGTGGCGGCCATCATCCAGCCGCGGGCGGACAAGCACCCGACCCTCGAGGACATCCAGGCCCACTGCCGTGAGGCCATCGCCGGCTACAAGGTGCCGAGGCAACTCCACGTGGTCGAGACCATCCAGCGCTCACCCAGCGGCAAGCCGGACTACCGGTGGGCCGCCGACATCGTGGCCGAGGCGCCCGAGGAGACCGACAGCGGGGGCCTGCGCACCTCGACCGGCCGGTGAGCCTTCGCCCCGACCGGCCCTGACCCGGTCCTCGGCATGCCGGTCGACCTCAGCGTCCTCGCCGCCCCCGACCGGTGCGCGGTGCTCACCCAGGAGATCCAGCGGGGGGTGGTCGGTGACCTCACCTCGTTCCCCGAACTGGCCGCCGCCGCCGCCACGGTGGGCGTGGTGGCCAACACCGCCCGGCTGCTGGGCGGGGCCCGGGCCCGACAGGTGCCGGTCATCCACTGCACGGCCGAGTTCCGGGCCGACCGCGCCGGCACCTCGGTCAACTGCCAGCTGATCGCCGCCATGGTCCGCAACCCGGCCCATCTGCTGGTCGGCACACCGCCCACCGAGCTGGTGGCAGGGCTGGGGCCCGAGCCGAGCGACCTGGTCTCCTCGCGGCTGCACGGGGTGTCGCCCTTCACCGGGACCTCGCTCGACACCTGGCTCCGCACCCTGGGGGTCCGGACGGTGGTGGCCACCGGCGTGTCGGTCAACCTCGGGGTCCTGGGGCTGGCCATCGAGGCGGTGAACCTGGGCTACACGGTGGTGGTGCCTCGGGACACCGTGGCCGGGATACCCGCCTCCTATGCCGACGCCCTCCTCGACACCACCTTCCCGCTGATCGCCACACTGACCACCGTGGACGAGCTGCTGGAGGCCTGGGGTCCCACCGGCTGAGCCGGGTTGCCGGCCCGCCGACCGACGTGTCCCTCCGTCCCCCGCCACGGGTGCCCGGTCCCGCCGCACCGTCCCCCGTACGCCCCGTCACCAGCCGCCGGTGCTATCGGTTGTGCACGGTGACCACGTAGAATCGGGCGGAGGCACAGCGATCGGAGGACACGGTGTCGGCAGGGGCAACAGGGACGACACCGCCTCGGTGGTGCACGAGCGACCTGGGACGACGGGCGTGGGAGCTCGGCGCCTCGGTGGCCGCGCCGGTGGCGGACGCCGTCGACCGCGAGGCGCGCTTCCCGGCCGAGGCCGTGGCCGCCATGCGGGAGCGCGGGCTGCTGGGCGCCATGGTCCCGGTGGCGTCGGGAGGCGAGGGTGCCACCGTGACCGAGGTCTCCGAGGCCATCCGGGCCGTGGCCGGGCACTGCGCCTCGAGCGCGCTGGTCCTCGCCATGCACCAGATCGAGGTGGCCTACCTCATCGGACACGGCGAGACCGATGCCCTGCGGTCCCTGCTCCGGGACGTGGCCACCGGGTCGGTCCTGATCGCCAACGCCAACAGCGAGGTGGGACTGGGCGGCGACGTGGGCCAGAGCCGCTGTGCCCTGGTGCACGACGAGGGCCGTGTCCGCCTGGAGAAGGACGTGCTGGCCCTGTCGTACGGGGAGTACACCGACGCCATCACCGTCAATGCCCGGCGGGACCCGGACGCCGCCCCCAACGACCAGGTGATGCTGGTCTGCGGGCCCGGCAGCTTCGAGCTCAAGCGGACCACGGGCTGGGACACCATGGGGCTCCGGGGCACCTGCAGCTCAGGGTTCCTCCTCGTGGCCGACGAGCGGGAGGACATGGTCCTCACCGACGACTGGTCCACCGTGGTCAACCGGACCGGGCTGGCCGCCACCACCGTCCTGCTCAACTCGGTGTGGCTGGGCATCGCCGAGTCCGCCGCCGCGCTGGCCCACGCCTCGGTCCGGGCCGAGGCCCGAAAGGCCATCGGCACCACGCCACCGTCGGCCCTGCGTCTGGCCGAGCTGGCCGTGGTGCTGGGCCAGGCGCGGGCCGTGCTCAGCTCGACCATCGGGTCCATTGCGTCCGTCGGGGCAGGCGAGAGCCTCGAGGAGCACCCGACCCTCATCCTGGAGATGCGGGACCTCAAGCTGTCCTCCACCACCCTCGCCACCGAGGTGGTGCTGAAGGCCCTGAACATCTGCGGCCTCGGGGGGTACCGACGGGACTCGACGTTCTCGGTGGACCGCCACGTGCGTGACGTCCTAGGTGGCGCGCTGATGGCCAACAACAACCGCTTCTACGTGGACAACGCCCAGCTGCTGACGGTGCTCAAGCAGCTCTGACTCCGACGCCGCCGGCTCATCTCGGCCGGCTCGGCGCGCTACCCACTCAGCTTCGGTCGGCTCAGGTTCGGCCGGCTCAGCTCGGTGGGCGTCCGCCGTCGCGGCGCTCGTAGCCGACGTCGAGCACCGCCTCGATGGTGGTCGGCACGCATGCCAACTCCTCCAGCGTGTCCGCCGTGCCGACGAACGAGGCCACATACCCCTGGCTGCCCTCGGTCGGGTCGATGATGTCCCCGACACCCCGGTTGACCGAGACGCTGGTCACGCCGTCCAGTGCGGCGGCACCGTCCATCCCGACCAGGGCCACGACCCGGGTGGCGTCCACGGGCGGCTGGGCGTAGTAGGTGAAGCGGTAGGGCCCACCCGACGGGTCGGGCGACTCGGGCTGGAGGTCGAGCCGCTCCCCCAGGGCCACCCGGGCGGCGATCTCGGTGAGCGACCGCCCGTGGCGGGCCTCGTAGAGCAGGTCGATGCCGCCTCCACCCACCCGGCCGTTGATCTCGATGATGCGGGGCCCCTCGGGCGTCAGCTTGATCTCGATGTGGAGGGCACCCGAGCGGACGCCGAGAGCCGCCGCCGACCGGACGGCCAGGTCCAGGACCTGCTCGGCGGCTGAGCGCGTCAGGGGGTGGGGCATGAAATTGCCGGTCTCCCGGCAGGGGGCGGTGGTCGGGAACTTGCCGGTGATGGCCAGGGGGACGATCATCCCGCGCTGGGCCACCGCCTCCACCGAGACGTAGTTCCCCAGACCGGCGACGGGCGGCGCTGCATCACCGAGCCACTCCTCGGCCAGGCGGTCCTCGTCGGGGACGGCGTCGGCACCGGCGCCGGGCTCGAGGACCGCCAGCAACTGGTCGGGTCCCCCCACCACCGACACCCCCCGACTCGAGCTCCCCCGCCGGGGCTTCACCACCACGGGATAGCGCAGGGCCCCGACCAGGGCCTGGACGTCCGAGGGCGACGAGCCGGCC
>Ga0302319_10018941_pt1 | contig 12518 bp, 7 predicted proteins | sample Bog_T0_2_FD_203319 | JGI IMG/M metagenome (GOLD analysis project Ga0302319, IMG submission 203319) | Peat permafrost microbial communities from Stordalen Mire near Abisko, Sweden - Bog_T0_2 | ecosystem: Environmental > Terrestrial > Soil > Wetlands > Peat | place: Sweden: Abisko, Stordalen Mire... | reverse complement strand
CACCGCCGAGCAGGTGAAGGTGCAGCAGGTTGAGAAGGAAGGCCAGATCAAGGTGCAGGAAGCGGAAATTCTGCGCCACGAAAAGGAACTCATCGCCACCGTGCTGAAGGGCGCGGAGATTGAGCGCCAGCGGATTGAGAACATGGCGTCGGCGGAAAAGAACCGTCTGACTACCGAAGCCGAGGGTCGTGCCGCAGCCATTCGTTCGCAGGGCGAAGCCGAGGCCAACATCATCTTCCAGAAGGGTGAAGCCGAAGCCAAGGCCATGAGTGTGAAAGCCGAGGCTTACCAGGAGTGGAACCAGGCTGCCGTCGTCGACAAGCTGCTTACCAACATGGCAGATGTTGTTCGCGCCATGGCCGAGCCGCTCAGCAAGGTGGATCACATCACGATTGTGTCAACAGGCAACGATGACGCCGCCGGAGCGCACAAGATTACCGGCGACATGACCCGCATCGCTGCCCAGGTCCCGGCGCTTTTTGAGGCTCTCAGCGGGATGGACATCAAGCAGCTGATGTCCAACGTGAAGGCTATCAAGTCGAAGCCGGAACCGAACGGCAAGGCAGAGGAGAAATAACCTTCACCTTCTGACCTCCAGTTCCTCGCTGCCTCGGAGGAGCTGGAGGCATGAGGCGGGAAGCTGGAACGGGAACGAACCGCCGACTTCAACCAGAAACCACAGCCGCCCGCAGCCAGCGGAACAACTGGAAGCTAGCAGCTAAAAAGGAGAACCCCATGGCACTGCTGGAGAGAGTAAGCACCTTGCTCCGCGCGAATCTGAACGACCTGGTGGAAAAGGCCGAAGATCCCGAGCGGTTGTTGAAACAGATAGTACTGGACATGGAAAACCAGTTGCTGCAGGTGAAGACGCAGGTGGCCATCGCCATTGCCGATCAGCATTTGCTTGAAAAGAAGCGCGCCGAGCATGCTGAGCAGGCTGCGGAATGGCGCCGCAAGGCCGAGTTGGCCGTCCAAAAGGGCCGTGACGACCTGGCCCGCGGCGCTCTGGAGCGGGCGCTCAGCCACGACCAGCTGGTCCAGGGCTTTACGACGCAGGCTGAAGACCAGAAGCACGAGGCCGACAATCTGCGCCAGGCCCTGCACAAGCTGGACCAGAAGCTGAACGAAACCCGCGCCCATTGCGAGATGCTGGTTGCCGAGCACCGCCGCGCCAAAGTGGTGGGCCGGGCCACGCAAGCCCGCCAGGCTGTTGGCGCCGGGCAGGATCACGCCATGGGCCGCCTCAAGAGCCGGGTCCGCATCAAGGCCGCTGAGAATTCGGCAGCCTCCGAGATCCTGATCCCCGAAACCCTTGAGGATCGCTTCCAGGCCCTGGAGAGCGAGGACAAGATCGAGCTGCTGCTGAGCGAGATCAAAAGCCGCCAGGCGATCCAATAGCGGGCGCTCAGCTCGCACCCCTTCCGGGGGCGAAAACCCCATGGGGGACTTCTTTGTGTCCAGAGGGCCGGCGAATGCGTCTAACAAACAGGCACAGTGTTAGCCATAGAGAATCCTCCAGTCCGCGATCGGAACCGATGCCCGGACTGGGGTGATTTACCCTTGAGACAAGCCCCGAATGGGCTCGACCCCGGCCCGATCCGGTCCCGATTCGCCTTGCCAGGCGGGCCGACCCCGCGAGAGCCGGCTGCATAACTGGTGGATGGATGCTTTCTGGTTCTTGTTTTCTTCATGTGATCTTCACGGCTTGTATCGCCGTTATGGCGTCGCCCTCTTATCTATGTTCCCAGGAGCCCGGCTCCGTCCCTCAGATCTCTTTGGCGGACGGCATCCCTGAGGCGCCCCAGCCGCAATTTGAAGTTGCCGCAGTTGACGCGTCCGCCCAGCAGGCCGCGCCCGTGCAAAACCAGACCCCTCCGCCGCCAGCTGCTGGTGCCACCCCAGTCCAGGCCGCAGCGGCCCAGAGCAGTTCCAGCTCGCAAACGCCGGTCCCGGAAACCGCCGACGAAAAGAGTCAGCGTGAGAAGGCTGAAGAGCAGTTGAAGGCCCAGGAGCACCAGCGGGTTATGGGCGTCATGGCCACGTTCAACACCACCAGGAACCGGGACGCGCTTCCTCTCTCGTCCGGGCAGAAATTCCAACTTTTCTTCAAGAGTTCCACCGATCCGTGGCCCTTTCTGCTGGCAGGTGTCGTCTCCGGTATCGGCCAGGCGGACGATAGTTACGCCGAATATGGTCAGGGCATTCAAGGTTACGCAAAGCGATATGGCGCTGCATACTCGGATGCCTTTATCGGCAATTTCTTCGGCAATGCGGTTTTAACGAGCTTGCTGCATGAAGATCCACGTTACTTTCAGAAGGGCACAGGGAGTGCCACCAGCCGCTTTCTGTGGGCGGCGGCGAGCACCGTTTGGTGCAAGCGTGACAAGGGTGGGTGGGGTCCGAACTACGCCAACGTTGGAGGAAATCTAATTGGAGCCGCAGTTGCCCGTGTCTATTACCCTGCCTCAGAGCGTACTGTCAGCGACACAATCAATGACGGATTGACTGTCTCTGTCGAAGGCATCGTCGGCGCCGAAGTGATCGAGTTCTGGCCGGATATGGTGCGCGCCCACAATCGCAAGAAGGCCGAGAAGCTGGCCCGGCAGGCCGCGCAAACCCAGACTCAAACCCAGAAATGATGTCGTTGCGCATTCTGCCGACCGCTTAACGCTTCTTCGGTTTGGCGTTTCCGGCAGTTTTCTTCAGAGCGGGCTTGCCGCCCAGCTTCAGCCTTTGCAGCGCGGCCAGGTTTTTTTCGATCAGCGCATTACGCTGCTCTACGCAAGCGTGGCTCCGGAGCGGATCGGAGGGCGTATGCAGAACATAATCCAGCAACTTACTCACCGTGCTCGTCGCCACATGCAGCCGCGTGTCCGATGAGGCGTAGTAGATAAATACCTCGCCTCTCTTCCCTTCAATCCACCCGTTGCTGAATACCACGTTCGATACATCGCCCACACGCTCGTCGCCTTCCGGCGCAATAAAGTATCCTGCCGGCTTATGCGTAATCACCCACGGCCGCTTCAGCTCTGCGAGGAACAGGTAGAGCACGTAGCGCAGGCCAGCAGCGGTATTGCGTACGCCATGTGCCAGGTGCAGCCAGCCCTCTTTTGTCTTGATCGGCGCGGGGCCCAGGCCATTCTTCACCTCCTGAATGGTGTGGTACTCGCGGTTGTCCATGATCGTTTCATTGTCGATCACGGCCTTCTCAATGTTCGACGCCAGGCCCCACCCGATCCCGCCGCCCTTGCCGGCCTGGATAAAGTCGTCCTGCGGCCGCGTGTAGAAAGCGTACTTGCCATCCACAAACTCCGGGTGCAACACCACATTCCGCTGCTGCGGCGACTTCGACCTCAAATCCGCCAGCCGCTCCCACGTTTTCAGGTCCTTGGTGCGTGCAATGCCACACTGCGCCACCGCCGAAGACGTGTCCCACGCCGGCATCTTTTTGTCCTTGCGCTCGGTGCAGAACAGCCCGTAGATCCATCCGTCTTCGTGCTTCACCAGGCGCATGTCGTACACATTCGTATCCGGGTCGCCCGTCTCCGGCATCAGGATCGGATAGTCCCAGAAGCGAAAATTGTCAGTCCCATTCGGGCTTTCCGCGACCGCAAAGAACGACTTGCGATCCGCGCCCTCAACCCGCGCCGCAACCACGAACTTCCCTTCGTGCAGCAGCGCCCCGGCATTGAACGTTGCGTTTACCCCAATGCGCTCCAGCAGCAGGGGATTGGTTTTGCGGTCCAGGTCATAGCGCCACACTATGGGCGCATGCTGTGCAGTCAAAGCCGGAGATTCGTAGCGGCTATAGATCCCATTACCGCCGGTCAGCTTGCGGTTGCGCCGAGTGAGCAGCTTCTCCTGCCCCTTCAATAAATCCTGTACGTTTTTCCTGAAAGCTGCCTGACTCATCTGCGTTTCCCCGTCTTTCTATCCTTGCTTGACCCGCGCTCCGGCAATCATTTCTTCGCTGGTGTCCAGCCGATCCATCACTTCGAAGCACGCGCGGCTGTTGTGATAGGGGCACTTCCAGGGGTCTACCTTGTAGTGCTGCGCATCCGGCACGCCCGCTCTCGATACGAGCCAGAACCATTCACCCTGCTCGTGATCGATGATGTATTTCTCGATGAAGTCCCAGCTTCGTTCAGCGGCGCGAAGAAAATGCGGCTGGCCAGAGAGCCCGTAGGCATTCAGGAAACCCACTACCGCCTCTGCCTGTGGCCACCAATGCTTGTCGCTATCGAAAATCCCGGCCGGCTCAGCCTCGTACATCAGCCCGCCGTCGGCATCGATACCCTGTTCATACACCGCCTGTGCCATCTTTAGCGCGACTGGGCGCACGCGCTCCAGAATCTCCTCGTCGCCAAGAATCTCGGCTCCCTCACAGAGCAGCCAGCTTCCCTCGACATCGTGACCAAACGAAACCTTGTCCGAACGCGGGTGCCACTCCTCGTCGAAGAACAGAAGGAAGTGGTGCGTTGCGGGGTCGATGATGTGGTGCAGGAAGATTTCGATCAGCTCCCGCAGCCGCAGCCGCACGATCGAGTCTTCGTGGTAGCGCAGCAGCCCGGCATAGGCCTCAAGCAAGTGCAGGTGAGTATTCATGGACTTCTTCTCGTCCATGTCCACATCACTCAGCCTCTGGTCCGCTGCCAGCGTCCAGTCCCGCTCAAAGGTCTCAAAGTAGCCGCGGTGTTGCGCATCGTGCCCTGGCGATTCGATGAGCTCCACCAGCTGCATCGCCTTCGCAATTGCCTCGCCGTCGCCGCTGGCATGGGCGTATTCGGCCAGCGCGTAAACCGCGAATGCCTGCCCGTAGATGCGCTTTCGCGCGTCGGTCGGACGGCCCTGGTAGTCGAGCATCCAATACATGCCGCCGAATTCACTGTCCCAGAAGTAGCGAACCAGGTATTCATACGCGCGCCCGGCAGCACGAAGATACTCCGGCTCGCCGTAAACGCTGAACGCCTTCGCATAGGTCCACAGAATGCGCGCGTTCAGAATCAATCCCTTGTCCGCGTGCGGTGCGATAGTCAAGTCGTTGGCGATCTGCCCACGAAATCCGCCGAACTCTTCGTCGATCGTGTACCTGAGCCAGAAAGGGAGAATATCCGTTCGCAGCTCCGTTTCTGCTTTCTCGCGTAAGTCTTGCACCCAAACGCCTCCTTGCAAACCGTCGCCAACTTCATCAGACTTCTGCATTGTGCTTACGCAGCCGGCTCGAGAATAGCGTCGATCTTTTGAAGCTCATCCGCGGCAAACGCAAGGTTAGCCAGCGCCGCCACGTTCTGTTCAATCTGCTCCACCCGGCTGGCCCCAATCAGCGCCGAAGTCATGCGCGTATCACGCAGTACCCACGCCAGAGCCATCTGAGCAAGCGTTTGCCCGCGTTCGGCTGCCACGCTGTTCAGTGCGCGCACCTGCCCCAGGCGGAACTCGTCAATGTCCTGCTTCTTCAGAAATCCATGCGGCTTCGAAGCCCTTGAGCCCTTGGGGATACCCTTCAGATAGCGGTCGGTCAGCAATCCCTGCGCCAGGGGGCAGAAGGCAATTCCGCCTATGCCCTCATTGCTCAGCACTTTCAACAATCCGTCTTCAACCCAGCGTTGAAACATCGAGTACTTCGGCTGATGAATCAGGCACGGCGTGCCCAAAGCGCGGAGAATCTTCGCGGCTGCCGCGGTCTGCTTCGCATCGTAGTTTGAGATGCCCGCATACAGTGCTTTCCCGGAGCGCACCGCTCGGTCCAGCGCTCCCATCGTCTCTTCCAGCGGCGTGTCAGGATCGGGCCGATGCGAGTAGAAAATGTCGACGTACTCCAGGCCCATCCTCTTCAGGCTCTGATCCAGGCTGGCGAGCAGGTATTTCCTCGAACCCCAATCACCGTAGGGACCGGGCCACATGGTATAACCGGCCTTGCTGCTGATGATCAATTCGTCGCGATAGGGCATGAGGTCGAGACGCAGAATCTTGCCGAAGTCGGTCTCCGCACTTCCCGGCGGCGGCCCATAGTTGTTGGCCAGGTCGAAATGCGTGATTCCCAGATCGAACGCCCTTCGCACCATCGCACGGCCGTTCGCAAAGGGATCGACCCCGCCAAAGTTGTGCCACAGGCCGAGAGAAATTGCCGGCAGCTTCAAGCCGCTCTTGCCGCAGCGTCGGTAAATCATCGTGTCGTAGCGCTGTTCGCTGGCGATATGCAAAATCCTGCTCCTTGAAACAAGCTCTAACTCAGAATCCCCTTCACCAAAACTTCCTTCCGTCCATCCACAGGCGGACTTACGATACTTCCCTCGATTGGCGCTCCATCCACGGTCAGCGCGATCTGATTACCTTCGCCCTTCCGCTCAATGGAAATCTTGTAGACCACGCCGCGAAACACGCGCGTCGCCGTAAATCCCGGCCAGCTCTTCGGAATCACGGGAGCAATCTCAAGCCCGTCCAGTGAGGTGCGGATGCCCAGGATCCACTGCACGATCGCGTAGTAGTTCCATGCCGCTGTGCCCGTGAGCCATGAGTTCTTTGCCTCGCCAAACGTCGGTGCATCCTTGCCCGCAATCATCTGCGCGTAGACATACGGCTCGCAGCGGTGCAGATCGCTGATCTGTTCCCGTGCCGATGGATTGATGCGGCTGTAATAATCGTGCGCTTCGTCGCCGTGGCCCAGGCGCGTCTCCCCTATCATCACCCACGGATTCACATGACAAAAGATCCCTGCATTCTCCTTGTATCCTGGCGGGTACGACGATATCTCGCCGAGATTGAGGTAGTACCTGGAATAGGCTGGCTGCTGCACAACGATCCCATGCTTGGTGGCCAGGTGTTTTCGCGTGGATTCCATCGCCTTGGCGGCCTTGCCGTCTTCAAGACCAATCCCCGCCAGCACACAAAAGCCATTCGACTCGATAAAGATCTTGCCTTCCTCGCACTCTTTCGAGCCGATCTTCGCGCCGAAATCGTCGTACGCGCGCAGAAACCACTCGCCATCCCATCCGTGCTCGGCGATTACTGCCAGATTCTTCTCGGTTTCGCCAATATACCGACTGGCCTCAGCTTCCAGCCCGCGGTGCTTCGCAATCCCCGCCAGTTCCCGCCCGGCGTGCACAAAGAGCGCCGCAATGAACACTGACTCCGCAACCTTGCCATCTTTATTGGTGGTCGTCTGGAAGCTCTGCCCAGGTGTGTCGGAAAAGCAGTTCAGGTTCAGGCAGTCGTTCCAGTCGGCGCGGCCAATGAGTGGCAAGCCGTGGGGTCCAAGCCGGTCCAGCGTGTACTGCAAGCTCCGCTGCAAGTGATCGTATAGCGGCTGTTCCGATCCCGACTCGTTGTCATAAGGAACTGGCTCGTCGAGAATGCTCCAATCACCCGTCTCCTTCAAATATGCTGCAACTCCCACGATCAGCCAGAGCGGATCGTCGTTGAATCCGCTCCCGATGTCGTTGTTGCCGCGCTTGGTCAGCGGCTGATACTGGTGATAGGCGCCGCCGGTCGGCAGTTGCGTAGCCGCCAGATCCAGAATGCGCTCCCGCGCCCGAGCGGGCGCCATATGTACAAATCCCAGCAGGTCCTGGTTCGAGTCGCGGAACCCTAGCCCGCGTCCAATCCCCGACTCATAGAACGAAGCCGATCGGGACATGTTGAAAGTTGCCATACATTGGTACGCATTCCAGATGTTTACCATTCGGTTGGTGTGAACGTCTGGCGTGCTCACCTGAAAAATGCCCAGCAGGCCATCCCAGTGCAGGCGCAACCGCTCAAACGCCGCGTCTGCTTCCTTGCGGTCGAGGTACCTCGCAATCACCGGTTTCACGGTCTTTTTGTTGATCGTTTGCGAACCCGGCGGATCGAATTTCTCGTCTACGGGATTTTCGTGGTAGCCCAGCACAAACACAACCTGCCGCGTCTCTCCGGGCTCCAGTTCCAGCTTTACCTGGTGCGCCCCCACGGGCGACCATCCATGCGCAATCGAGTTTGTCAGCTGTCCCGCTTCCACCGTCGCTGGCTTGTCCCAGCCCCGGTAGCGGCCCAGAAACGACTCCCGCTGCGTGTCGAATCCCACGCCCGGTTCCGATGTCGCAAAATACGCAAAGTGGTTGCGCCGTTCCCGGTACTCCGTCTTGTGATAGATCACGCCATCTTCCACTTCAACCTGTCCGGTGTTGAAGTTCCTCTGGAAGTTGGTCGCGTCGTCCTGCGCATCCCACAGGCAGAACTCAATGCTGGCAAACCCTGAAATCGTCGCCTTCGTCGACCGCCGGTTGGTAACGGTAACCTGCCAGATTTCCAGGTTCTCGTCCAGTGGGACGAAATACCTTGTATGCGCCTCGATCCCGCTGTAGCTTGAACCGATTACCGTGTAACCCATCCCGTGCCGGCACGTGTAGTCCTTCAGCTCGTGCCGTGTCGGCTGCCACGAAGGAGACCAGAACTCCATTGATTCGTCGTCGCGCAGGTATATGTACCTCCCGCCCAAATCCAGCGGGACGTTGTTGTACCGGTAACGGGTCAGCCGCCGCAGCCGCGCGTCGCGATAAAAAGAGTAGCCACCCGCCGTATTGGAAATAATCCCAAAGTATGATTGGCACCCCAGGTAATTCATCCACGGCAACGGTGTGTCCGGTCGCGTGATCACGTACTCGCGATTCAAATCGTCGAAATATCCGAACTTCATCTTCTGTATTTCCTCAAATAGGCGTCGCCGCAAGTATAGCTCCCAGCTCAAAAACTAATCAAACGTTTTTCTAGGCCATTTCGCGTATTTCAAAAAAAGGAATTGAGTTGCGCATTATGCCGCGAATGTGACAAAGTATCTTCGCGAGCAAAAACAGTTAATCTACCGGCGTCTACGGGATTCCTGCAAGGATTCAGTCCATTGTGAGAGAAAATCCCGCGCTTTGCAACTGCGTTCGGCGCTTGCACAAGGCAAGGCTTCACACATGAAGGGTTTATTGTTTCCGGCCCATAGCGACGCACGATTCGGCGGAGAATTGCCGTCAGCCGTCCCTCACAGCCTCCTCTTTCAGGCCCTTGCGGCCGCCAAATCGAGCCCGGGCCTCAAGGCGCTTGAGGTGGGTAACCCCTTCAGCGGACGCAACTTCAGACGCGCCGCCTCGTCCAGCAAGTCAGAATCGAGGAATCCCAATGCATCTTCATCCGATTGATATCGCTATCATCGTAGCTTACCTGCTCAGCACCGTGTGCATCGGTTACTGGGTCTCGCACCGCGCTTCGCAGAGCATGCAGAACTATTTTCTCGGCGGCAACACCATGCCCTGGTACATGCTCGGCATCTCGAATGCCTCCGGCATGTTCGACATCAGCGGCACCATGCTCCTGGTCTCCTGGATGTTCGTCTACGGCCTGAAGAGCGTGTGGATCCCCTGGCTCTGGCCCACATTCAACCAGATCTTCCTCATGGTCTATCTCTCCGCATGGCTGCGCCGCTCCAAGGTCATGACGGGCGCGGAATGGATCAAGACCCGGTTCGGCACCGGGCGTGGCGCACAGCTATCCCACCTCATCGTGGTCGTCTACGCCTTCGTCAGCATCATCGGATTCTTCAGCTACGCCTTCAAAGGCATCGGCAAATTCGCGCAGACGTTCCTGCCCTGGCATCTGTCGGCCAATGAATACGCGCTCATCCTGATTGGCATTACGGCCATCTACGTCATCAAAGGCGGCATGATCAGCGTCGTCATCACGGAGGTGGTCCAGTTCTTCATCCTCTCCATCGCCAGCTTTGCCGTGGGCATCATCGCCATGCGCAAAGTGGCGCCGGAGATGCTGCGCCGCGTGGTACCCGCAGGCTGGGACAACATCTTTTTCGGCTGGCATCTGGGTCTCGACTGGTCCACCCTGCTTCCCGCGGCCACCGCCAAGGTGTCGCAGGACGGCTACGGCCTCTTCGGTTTCTTCGTCATCATGCTGCTCTTCAAGGGCATTCCCATCTCCGCCGCCGGACCTGCGCCCAACTACGATATGCAGCGCGTCCTTTCCGCCAAGGATCCGCGCGAAGCCTCGATGATGTCCGCCTGGGTCAACATCGTGCTCACCTTCCCGCGCTACTTCCTCATCATCGGTCTCACCGTGCTGGCAGCCGCCTTCTACGGCGACAACCTCCGCTCCATGGGAACCAACATGGACTTCGAACTGGTGTTGCCCTACGCGCTCGGCCGCTTCGTGCCTGTCGGTCTGCTCGGCTTCCTTATTGCCGGTCTGCTGGCCGCCTTCATGTCCAACTTTGCCGCCACCGTCAACGCCGCGCCGCCGTACTTTGTCAACGATATCTACAAGCGCTTCATCAATCCCCATGCATCGCCCAAGACCTATGTTCGCCTCAGCTATCTGGCCTCATTCGTCGTAGTCGTCATCGGCGTATCGATCGGGTGGAAGGTGACCTCGGTGAACGCCGTGGTAGTCTGGATCGTTTCCGGGTTGTGGGGCGGCTATACCGCTTCCAACGTCCTCAAGTGGTACTGGTGGCGATTCAACGGATACGGCTACTTCTGGGGCATGATCACCGGGATATCCTCCGCGCTGGGAATGCCGTCGATCGTGGCGCAAGTGCCGTTTGTGCAGCACCTGCTGGCAACCTATTCCATCAATATGGACGTCGTGATCATCTTCCCGCTGGTCGTGGCCATCTCGCTTGTAGGCTGCCTGCTCGGCACCCTGCTCACCAAGCCTGAAGACGATGCGGTCCTCAAGGATTTCTACCGCCGCGTCAGGCCATGGGGCTTCTGGGGGCCGGTATTGAAGATGGTCCTCGCCGAGGACCCCGCTTTCAAGCGCAATAAGGATTTCGGGCGCGACATGTTCAACATCGCCATCGGGATCGTCTGGCAGATGGCCCTGGTCGCGCTTCCCATCTATATCGTGATTCAGGAGTTTGATCGCGCCGCCATCGCACTCGGAACCATCCTCGGAACCTCGGCCATTCTCAAGTTCACGTGGTACGACCATCTCTCCGCCCGCGAAGTAGAAACCGACAAAGCCGCCGCCGGCGATTTGGTTCAAACGCCCGCCGCCTCCTCGGCCGCGGACTGATTTGAAGTTGGGAGACTTCAGTCGCGATACTGGCTCCCAGGGATCATCAACTGTTCACCGTGGGGCGGACCTGAAGTCCGAGCTAGGCTGACGTGTGCAGCTTGTAACGGCCGGTCAGGCCGTCGAGCATCATGGTGATCACCGTGGCGGACATGCCGAGGCCCCTCACACCGAGGGCTGCTCCACTCAGCGAGTCGTAGCGCTCCGAGATGCCGGCCTTGAGCGCATTGGAGACTGTGAGATCGGCAATCCTCGCTGCCTGAACGCCATGGCCATACGCTGCGAGCCCCTCCGCAACCTGATAATTGGGAGCGGGCCACACGTCGCCGCGCCAGAACTCCGAGGACACAAAGTTGGGATTCGTACTTGCCACCGTGGGGAGAGGCAGGGGTGTTGCCCACGCCGCCTCCGCGAGAACTGAGGCCATTGCGGCAGCCTGCGTCGCACTGGGCACACCCGCCATTAACGGCATAAAGCCGCCGACCGTTGGGGTCTTGACCTGCGCAAGCTTGTCGCGATGGACCGCAAGAAAACAGCCCTGATGCTGCGACCACATGTGGGTGCGCACGGCCTTGGCACCGTTCTCGTATCGAGCGGCGCGGCGCTCCGCCATTGCATGGTCGCCAACATTCCTGGCCATCCGCGCGAGTGAGAGCTCGGACAGCAGGAGATACGCCGTGTTGGCAGGAATCAATATGTCCCCGTACCATGCGCCGTTTTGCGATCCAGCGGCACGGCCGGGATGCGGCGTCATCTTCAAGTCATCCAGGTCGACTTCACGATCGTAGGTTTCATAACGCGCGTGCTGTGCATCGCCGCTGTAGGCACCCACGCCAATCAGCCCGCATCCAGTAACATCACGCTCCCGCCAGTACCATTCATGGAAGTCTTCGAGTGGCTGCAATCCGGCGTGGAGAAGCTCCGCATCGTGATTGCGCTTGTAAACCCGCTCCATGCCCCAGGCGAGCAACGGAGCCTGCGAATATGCGGGAAATGTCTCCCATTCCGCACCCGAACGCTCTTTGGGACCGTCGTACGGCGCCATGAAATTCGCGATCATCCCGTGCATGAAGGCCGGTTTCACTTTGTTCCAGCGCTGCTGAAAATCCCAATAGTTCTGAAAGACTCCGCGAATCGTTTCCCGCTGGCCAGGCAAGATCGAGAGCAGGTCCAGCACAAACATCGTGTCCCAGAGCCACTGCGCGTAGTAACCGCCGCCAGGAACGATCCAGCTATGCGCGAGGGGAGGGTCCGGCGGTTGGATTTTGCCGAGAACACAATCGGTGTATGCATCGATGAGCAGCTGCCAGACGGCAGGATCATTGCTCGTGAAGAGCGGCTCCAACAGCAACGCGACTTGATCGCGGCCGAGGACTGAACCGCCGCCAGGCGGTACCTGCCCGAAGAGCCTCACGGCAGACTGCGGCGCAGATGCAGATACGACCGTACATGCGAGTCCACCGAGAAGCTTG
>Ga0302319_10018940_pt1 | contig 12519 bp, 14 predicted proteins | sample Bog_T0_2_FD_203319 | JGI IMG/M metagenome (GOLD analysis project Ga0302319, IMG submission 203319) | Peat permafrost microbial communities from Stordalen Mire near Abisko, Sweden - Bog_T0_2 | ecosystem: Environmental > Terrestrial > Soil > Wetlands > Peat | place: Sweden: Abisko, Stordalen Mire... | reverse complement strand
GCCCTGCGCGATCGCTTTCGACAGGGCTTGGTCGAGCATTGGTCGGAAGGCGATCTCGACAAGGCTGCGACTCTGCTTGCCGTTCTGAGCAAGACTGCCGGCGCCGAATTGACCGGCGGCGCGGTGACGCTGCCGGCCGGGACCTTTTGGCGCGGAGCGGCGCCATGATCGCCGGCGATCTGCTCCTGCGCCGACCGACCCCGCCGGGCTGGAAGCCTTTGGCGCTGACGCGCTGGTTGCCGGCGCTATCGATCCTGGTGAGCTGGCAAATGCTGGCCGGCCTGCTCGACAGTCCGCGCCTGCCGACTCCGGCATCGGTGCTGCGGACCTTGATGCGGGAAACGCTGCAGGGCCCCTTGTTGCACCATCTTGGCATCACCTTGGTGCGGGTCGCTGTCTGCTTCACCCTGGCGATGCTGCTGGGGACGGCGCTGGGAATCGGCATGGCGCGCTCGGCCAGATTGAACCGCTGGCTCGATCCCTGGCTGCAGCTCTTCCTGACGATGCCGGCGATGGTGGTGGCAATCCTGATCTATGTTTGGCTGGGTCTCAACGAATCGGCGGCGATCATCGCCGTGACGCTCAGCAAATTGCCCAATGTGGTGGTTATCTTGCGCGAGGGCCAACGGCGGCATGACCGCGATCTCGCCGAGATGGCGGCGGCGTTCGGCTTCCCGCCGCGCGTCCTGCTGTTTCAGTTGCTGCTGCCGGAACTGGCCCCCTTTCTGCTGGCGGCAGCCCGCTCCGGTTTGGCGCTGGTGTGGAAGATCGTGCTGCTGGTTGAACTGCTGGGCCGATCGAGCGGCATCGGCTTTGAACTCAGTGTCTATTTTCAACTGTTCGACATGCCGCGCATTCTCGCCTATGCGGCCAGCTTCATGCTGGTGGTGCTGGCCATCGACAGTATCATTCTGGCCAGGATTGACCGCCATGTCGGCCGTTGGCAACGCAAATAGACTCCTTGGCGTCGCCCTGCTTTGCAAAAGCTGGGACAATGCCCGGCCGATCCTGGGACCGGTGCATTTTTCCGTGTCGGCCGGAGAAGTGGTGGCGCTGTGCGGACCGTCCGGCTGCGGCAAAACCACCCTGTTGTCGATCATAGCCGGGCTCGACCGGCAGTATGAAGGACGGCTGAGCTGGGCGCCCGCCGCCCGCTTCGGCATCGTATTTCAGACTCCGCGGCTGCTGCCCTGGCGCACCGCGCTCGAGAATGTCGCCTTGGGACTGCCGCGCGACCCTGCCAAAGCCCAGGCGCTGGCGCCAGGTTTGCTGGCGGAAGTCGGGCTGGCCGAAGCCGGCGCACTCTACCCGTCGCAACTATCGCTCGGCATGGCGCATCGCGTCGCTCTGGCGCGGGCCTTGATCGGGACCCCCGACCTGCTGCTGCTCGACGAGGCGCTGGCGTCGCTCGACGGTGAAACGGCGGCCACCATTCATACCTGCCTGCGCGACCGGGTGGTCGCAAGCGGCATGGCGGTGCTGATGGTCACGCACGACCGGCGCGACGCCTCGGCAATGGCCGATCGCCTACTGTTGCTGGGGGGCAAGCCGACAAGTGTGATCGACCAGCAGCGCGTCGTGCGCGGCGCCGTCACGCCGCCGTTCGCGTCTCGCGGTCTTTCAGAGCCGACAGGATCTTGCCCGCTTTGATGACAGCCTGTGTCCGGGAGTGCACCTTGAGCTTGCGCAGAATCGCCGAAACATGAGCCTTGACGGTGCTTTCGACAATGTTGAGTTCAAAGGCGATCTGCTTGTTGGGTCGGCCGCCCACCAGCATTTGCAGGACAATGCGCTGCTGATGCGACAATTGCGCGATGTTGTCGGCCATGGCGGCGTCGGCGCAACTCTGCTGACGGGCGCTGCCACCCGACAGAGGGGCATAAATGCCACCTTCCAGCACGCGGCGCACGGCGGCCACCATTTCCTGTTTCGACAGCGACTTCGGCAGGAACCCGGATGCGCCGTAGGTAATCGCCTCGCGCACCGTGCCGGGGTCCTCGGTCGCCGAAACGACGATGATCGGTACCATCGGCGCCCTGTTGCGCAGCGACACCAGTCCATTGAAACCATCCATGCCCGGCATGTTCAGGTCCAGAAAAATGAGTTCAAGATCATCCTCGTCAAGTGCGGCGACGGCCTTGTCACAGCTGTCCACTTCGACGACGTCATGGTCGGTGAAAAGGTCGGCGGCTACCCGGTGCAGCGCTTCGCGAAACAGCGGATGGTCATCGGCGATCAAGATGGTGGTGCGGTCGGTGTCTGACATTTTCCTCACCTTTGATTGGATTTTCCGCCGGACCTTGATTGGCCCGGTCCGCCCCTGCGACTTTAAACTGCCGGCACAGAGCCGCAGCCAAAAGGCACTTTTTTTTCGTGTAAAATATAGCGGGCCGGGTCGGCTTTGCACAAGAAAACAACCTATTGCGGCGCAGCAAATCGGAACAAGACTGCTGCTGGCGATCGGGCTGGCATTGGCACCGATTTGCCGTTCAGCGGAAGCGGCCGGGGCAAACATCGAAATCGGATATATCGGTGCCACCGCTGCGCCTTCATTCGACGGCGCGGTGCAGGCGATCGACGACGACAACACCACCGGCAATTTTACCGGCCAGCATTTCGCTCTCAAGGATAGGCGCGGGACCCTGGATGGCGGGCTGGCGGACATCCTGCATGGCTTGCGGCAAAGCGGCATCCGCCTGATCCTTGCCGACTTGCCGGCGGCCGCCTTGCTGGCCTTGGCCGACCTGCCGGAGGCACAGGACACCACGATTTTCAACCTGCAGGCGATGGAGGATTCGCTGCGCGGCGCCGACTGCCGTGCCAACATCCTGCATACCGCCCCCAGTCTCGCCATGCTGGCCGATGGGCTGGCGCAATATCTTGTCCTCAAACGATGGACCAATATTTTTCTGGTGGTCGGTCCCAGCCTCGCCGATCGGGACTACGCGGCGGCGATCAGGGCGGCGATCGCCAAATTCCGGCTGCATCTGGTGGCCGAGAAGCCCTGGACCTACCAGCCGGGGGCCAAACTGACCGACAGCGGGCATTTTTCGACCATCGCGCAAATCGCCGAATTCACCCAAGGCGTGCATTATGATGTGCTGATCGTCGCCGACCGCATCGGTGCTTTTGGCGACAGCCTGTCCTACACCACCACGGAGCCGCGACCGGTCGCCGGCACGCAGGGGCTGGTGCCGTCGGCCTGGACGCCGGTGCATGGCGAATGGGGCGCGGTGCAGCTGCAGAATCGCTTCCGGCATCATTTCGGGCGCCCGATGGGCGAACAGGACTATGCCGCTTGGCTGGCGGTACGCGCTATTGGCGAGGCGGCGACGCGTGTCGCCTCGGCCGATCCCGCCATGATTGCCGGCTATTTGCGCAGCGACGCCTTCGCCCTGCCCGGCTACAAGGGCGAGCCGCTCAGCTTTCGGCCCTGGGACGGGCAGTTGCGCCAGGCAATTCTGCTGGCCGACACTGTCGCCTTGGTTTCGGTATCGCCGCAAACGGGTTTCCTGCACCCGCTGACCGATCTCGACAGTTTGGGCGTCGACCGTCCCGAAAGCCAGTGCCATGCACAGCGGTAGAACGATTCCCGATCCTGTGGGTCAACAGCGCAGCGCCGGTCGGCGGCTGACGCCAAACCTGCTTGCGGTGCTTGTCGCGACCCTGCTCGGCCTGCTGCCCTGCGGCATCGGTGCCACCGAGACGGTTCTGGTCTCCAACGAAAAGGGCAATTCGATCAGCGTACTGGATGCCAACAGCCTGACTCTGCTGCGCAGCGTTGCGGTGGGGCAGCGGCCGCGCGGCATCCTTCTGTCGAAAGACCGCAAATATCTCTATATCTGTGCGAGCGACGACAACCGCATCGACGTTCTCGATTTGGATAGTTATCAGCTGCAGTCGCCGCTGCCGAGCGGCGCCGACCCCGAGACCTTCGCGCTCGATCCCGACGGCACCCATCTCTATGTCTCGAATGAAGACAACAGCCTGATCTCGATCATCGACATCGCCCAGAAGCGGGTAATCGGCGAAATTCCCGTCGGGGTCGAACCGGAAGGGATGGCGGTCAGCCCCGATGGCAGGTGGATCGTCAATACCTCGGAAACCACCAATATGGCGCATTTCATCGACAGCACCACGCACAAGCTGGTCGCCAATGTGCTGGTCGACAGCCGCCCGCGGCACGCCGAATGGACAGAGGATGGCCGACAGGTGTGGGTATCGTCGGAACTCGGCGGTACCGTCAGCGTCATCGACGCCGACAGCCGCCAGGTGATCCACAAGATCGAGTTCACAATCCCCGGCGTGCCGCGCCAGGCGATCCAGGCGGTCGGCATCGTCATCGGCAAGGATCGCAAATTGGCGTTCGTGGCACTGGGACCGTCCAACCGGATCGCGGTGATCGACGCGCAGAGTTTCGCGGTGATGAAATATTTGCTGGTCGGGCAGCGCGTGTGGAACCTCGCCTTCAACCATGACGAATCGCGGCTCTACAGCACCAACGGGGTCAGCAACGACATTTCAATGATCGATGTGAAGTCCCTCGCCGCGGTGAAATCTGTACCGGTCGGCAATCAGCCATGGGGCGTGGTGGTGCGGCCATGAGGACGGCTTGGTCTTTGCTCATGCTGGCGATTTTGCTGGCCCATCGCGGCGGCGCGGCGGCGCCGGGCACCGACCCGGATTGGCCCTGCGCACAACCTTTGGTTGAGACGGTATCGGCGGCGATGCTGTGGCGAGGCCCGCCTTTGGACGCCGAAATCGACTGGCAATCCGATCCGGCGGCTGCCACGCTGGCCGGCGCCATTCTGCCGCGCGAGGTCGCAACAGCCGACGGTCTGGCGGCGATCGCGGCTTATCTTGGCCAGCATCGGCAAGCGCGCCAAGCCGCCATCCTCCGCGCCGCCGCCGGTCTGCTGCAGGAGAACAATCTTGCCCGCGCCAAACTTTTGGCGCAAATCAAGAATCTCGCCGTGCGCCAGCGCGGCCTGGCCGACATCGTCGCCGCATTGAATCACGAGCGCGCCCTGCCCGACCGATTCGACGATGCCGAACTGCTCGAACGCTGGAACTTTAGCCGACGCTCTTTTTACGAAATGCAACAAACCTTGCGCTATGTCTGCGAAATCCCGGCGCAATTGGACCGGCGCCTGGGACAATATCTCGACGCGCTCGCGGCCGGGCTGCGGTGAACAGGAGAAGCACGACGATGCATTGGCGACCCTTGGCGGGAGCTTGTCTGCTGACTCTGGCGACCATCGCCGGCGGCGGCGCGGCGGAGATTCCGCCCGACAGCCCGGCCCAGAAAGCCTTGTTCGACAGCGACCAGCTGCACAACGTCACGGCGCCGATCGCGCTCGATTACCGCTTCAGCCGGAGCGGCATCGAGACGCTTTCCTATGACGACAAGGTGGTGGCCGACATCAGGACGCTGCATCCGGAAGGCGGCAAGGATGTCTGGATCAGCTTCTTGAGCGGCGACCGGCAAATGCCGATCCCGCCGGTGATGAACTTCCATGGCAATCCACTGCTGATGGTGTTTCTCGAGCATGACGTAAACGAGATGAGGGACGAAACCGGGCGCCCCGCGGCGTTGTACCGCACCCTGATCCGGCGCGCTTTGTTCGACCGAGCCCGCGTCACACCGACCCATATCACCCTGGCCGGCCGCGAACAGCCCGCCAGCGAAATCGTCATCACGCCATTCGACCATGAACCGCTGCTCGCCAATATCGACGGCGTACCCGGCAAGAGCTACCACTTTGTGCTGTGCGATTCGGTGCCGGGCACGCTTTACCAGATCAGCTCGCGCCTGACGCTGGCGCAGCCGGGCGCCGTCCTGATCGAGGCAATGACATTTACCGGTACCACGCCATGAGACCGTCGGGCTGGCGCGCCGCCTTGTTGTGCTGCGTCCTGGCGTGCGGACCCCTGGCCGCCGCCTCGCCACCGGCCTCCGATCCGCATGATTATCCGACGTCGGATCGCGCCGATTATGTGCTGGGATGCATGGCCGCCAACGGCAATACCAGGCCGGCGCTGCTCAAATGCTCCTGCGCTATCGACAGCATCGCCCGAGCCATGAAGTTTGCCGAGTATGAGCAGGCCGAGACCGCCTTGTCGATGCTGGCCGGCGGCGGGTTAGGGGGCCGATCGGACCTGTTTCGCGACCCGCCCGAAATCAAGATCGTGATTGAAAAATTGCACCGTGCCCAAGCCGATGCCGATCTGCAGTGCTTTTGAGCCATCACCGCTCAGTCGCCGTGCTCTGTTGCGCGGCCTGCTGACGCTGAGTGTGGCGGCGACTGGCCCCAGCATCGCCGCTTCATCGCTGCCGGTAACTGAAATCGCGCCTGGCGTCTTCGTCTATCAGGCACCCTACGAAGAGGCCGACGCCGCCAATCTGGGCGCCATCGCCAATCTCGGCTTCGTGATTGGCAGCAATAGCGTGGCGGTCATCGACAGCGGTGGCAGCCGGGCAGCCGGCTTGGCCCTGCTGGCGGCGGTCCGCGCGCATACCGACCGGCCGGTGAGCCATGTCGTGAACACGCATTTTCATCCCGACCATATTCTCGGCAACAGCGCCTTCCCGGGCGCCAAAATTGTCGCGCATCCGCGCATGGTGGCGGCGCTGGAGGCGCGCGGCGATTTCTATCTGGACAGCGTGCGGCGCGACCTCGGCGTGGCGGCGGCCGGCACCGTGGTAATCGCGCCGGATCTGCTGGTCGACGGCGAATTGCAGATCGATCTCGGCGAGCGGGTGCTGTCGATACGGTCCTGGCCGACGGCGCATAGCGATAGCGATATCACGCTGCGCGACCTGACCAGCGACAGCTGGTTCCTGGGCGATCTGCTGTTCGTGCGCCGCATGCCCACACTGGATGGCAGTTTGCGCGGCTGGATCCGCGTGCTGCGCAGGCTGCAATCGCAACCGGCGGCAAGGGTGGTGCCTGGTCATGGGCCGGCCAGCGTCGTCTGGCCGGCGAGCGTCGAGCCGCTGCTGGCCTATCTCAATGGATTGGCAGTCGCCGTCCGGCGCGCCGTGGCCCAGGGGGTCACCCTGGCCGAAGCCGAAGACAGCGTCGGCTTCGACCTCAAGGACGGTTGGCTGCTGTTCGATCAGGGCCATCCTCGCAATGTCGCCGTCGCCTTTGCCGAACTCGAATGGGAATGAAAATCATGTCATATCGCGGCCCCGCTCTCACTTTCGTCCTTTTACTGCTTGCTGCCGGCCTTGGCGCCGCCGGCGCCGAGGAGACCATGCCCAGCGAAGCCCGCTGGGCGGAATTGCGGCCGATCCTGTTCGAGGGCAAGCAGTTGCTTGACGGCGACGCCATCCTCGAATTGCGGGCCCCGGCGCGGGCGCTGGAAGCGGCGCTGGTGCCGGTTGCGGTGAAGACCAAATTCGCGCAGACACCAGCCCATTACATCACATCGATCCGTCTGGTGGTGGATGAAAACCCGGCACCCTTGGCGGCAAGCTTCCATTTTACGCCGGACAGCGGCCAAGCCGACATCGAGACCCGCCTCAGGGTCAATGACTACACCTATATTCACGCGGTGGCCGAGACCAATGACGGCAAATTCTATGTCGTCAAGACCTTCGTCAAGGCGGCCGGCGGTTGTTCGGCACCGATGAGCAAGGACGCCGAAGCCGCGATCGACCGCCTTGGCCAGATGAAATTCCAGCAAATCGGCGCTTTTGCGCCAAACACCCCCAATCTGGTCCAATTGATGATCAGCCATCCCAATCACAGCGGCATGCAGATGGATCAACTGACACGCCTCTATGTTCCGGCGCATTATGTCGAAACGGTCGCGGTGGCGCTCGATGGCCGTCCGGTGCTCAGCGTCGATGCCGACATTTCACTGTCCGAGGATCCGCATTTCCGTTTCTATTACCTGCCGCGCGGTCCCGGCACGCTCACGGTCACGGTCACCGACAGTCTGGACAAATCCTTCACCGGCAGTTGGCCGGTGGGAGAAAAGGGAAGCTGACGAGGCGAGAGTCCCGTGATGCAGGACCGAAATCCGGGCTAACCGGATGGTCACGGCGCCAGCGGCGAACCGCCGGCAAACGGGACCAGTTCCGTCACCGCCCGCCCCGCCTGCTGCCAGCCATCGATGCCGTCCGGATACCACAGCACGTGGCGATAGCCGAGTTGCAACGCCCGTTTGGCCGCGTTCCAAGACATCCAGCAGGCGGCCCGGCAATAGAACAGCAGCGGACGCTGCTGATCTCCGTCGCTGATCTGCCGCAATGAGTCTTCGAAATAGCGAAGCCGGGCCTCTGAAAGCCGACCATAGCCGACATCGGGCAGCCACACCGCCCCCGGCAGGCCCCAATGCGGCGGCGGCAGCCAGATATTGTCGGCAGCCAGACGCGGCGGTCGCGCCGGCAGCGGCAGCACGTCCACTGCCACCAGACGCGGTGCGTCGGCCAGCAATCGCCAAACCTGGTCGGTGTCGACCACGCGGGCACCCTGCAAAGTCAGGGGCACCGGGCTGCGAAAATCGTCCTGCCGATAGTCGTCGGGCTCGGCCGGCGGCGCTTCGGCGGCAGCGCCGGTCGCCAACAGCAGCGCAAGCGACAGAACCGCGACGGCAAGATCAAACCGCATTGCCGACTCTCCTAGCCCAGAAACGGGGCTTAGATCGGCGCGCCCTGTTCGTCAAACAGCGGCACGCCATAGTCGATCAGGATCTTGTTGATGTCTTCCTGGCGGGCGCGGATCAGGCCGTTCAATTTGCGCCGCCAATCCCCTTCATTGCGCCGCAGCCCCATGCTGATGTGATAGTCGAGCCGCGGCAAAGACGGTTCGCCTTTCAGCAGCGACAGGGTCAGCGGCAGATTTTCATGGCGAATATAATACCCCGCCAGCGGGCCCCATAGCAGCCCGACATCGATGGTCTTGTCGACGACGTCGTGCAGCATGCGCTGGCTGGGAGCGTCGACACGGGTGTCGACCACCAGCGGGTAGGGTTTTACCCGGTCCATCAGGCCGTGACTCAACAGCAGGTCGGCGGGCGGTGTGCGCGCCACCACACCGAAGCGCAGTTGCTTCAGCGCAGGGTCGTTCCAATCGGTAAAGCGCCAGTCGCCGTCACGGCGAAATACCATCACATAGCCGGTATAATAATAGGGGCTGGTGGTCTCCATTTCGCTGTCGCCGGCCACCGTTCCCATTACCAGATCGCAGCGCCCGGCCAGCAGCGTGTTCTTGAGAAAGCCAGTCACTTGCGGGTACCAGACATAGGTGACCGGCACCGACAGATCGCCGCCCAGCAGTTCCGCGATCTTGTTCTCGAAGCCGTTGCCCTGCTCGTCGGAAAAGGGCAGGTCGCGCGGGTCGGCGCATACCCGCAGACTGTCATGCGCGACGAGATCGCCGGTCGCCGATTGGGTGCGTGCCAAAGATGCAGTCAGCAGCGCGGCCAGCGCCAGTCCAAGCCCGACCAGTCTCCTCATGGCGCCTCCTTGAAACGTTCCGGCCGGCCGCGATCGAGCACGCCGTCCGAGCGCGCCTTGAGATAGGCGTAGATGTCGTCGAGATACATCGCCACATCCTCGACATCGGCGAAACTCGGCATAACGTTTTGATTGGATTGACTGACATTGACCCGACCGCCCATCACGGTGTCGCGGAACTTGTCCTCGCTCATCGATTTCAGGGACTGAATCAAATTGGGTGCATAGGAACTGCCGGCGCCGTCCGGCCCGTGACAGCGCAGGCAGGAATCGCTGTAGCGGCGCCAGCCATTATAGGTGGCCTGATTGGTCTTGCCGTCTTTGACCACGTATGGCTTGTCCCCGGCGCGACCGCCAGACTGGGTCGCGGACAGAAGCGCGGCGGTCGTCACGACGACGGCCAAAACGCGAACGAACATTTTACTCTCCCGACCTACTATTTTTATCATTCAAAAAATGAGGGACCGGCATCCCATCGGGATACCGGTCCCGTCGCTCGAGAGTTTAGCGCAAGTTACTCGAGGCCGAACACCGTCAAATTGCCACCCAATTGCGTGTAGTTGGACAATGCCTTATAGGCACCGACGGCACCCAGGCCGTCCGTGCCTTTGGTCAGACCGGCCGCCAGACCGATACCGGCCCAGCCACCGACCCCGGACAGCACCGCGACATACTGCTTGCCAGCATGCTCGTAAGTCATGACGTTGCCGATGATGCCCGACGGAGTCTTGAAGCGATAGAGTTCCTTGCCGGTCTTGACATCGACCGCCTTGAGATAGCCCTCCAGCGTGCCGTAGAAGGCCACGTCGCCGGCGGTCGTCAAGGCGCCGCCCCAGGCCGAGAAGGGCTCGGGATCGGACCAGACGATCTTGCCGGACCCGGCATCCCAGGCGATGAAGTTGCCAAGATTGGTCTCACCCTTGGGGGGGAACATCGACAATGTCGCCCCGACATAGGGCTGGCCAGCGGTGTAGGACACCTTGAAGGGCTCGTAATCCATGCAGACATGGTTGGTCGGCACATAGAACAGGCCGGTCTTCGGCGAGAAGGCCGCCGGTTGCTCGTCCTTCGACCCCAACGCCGCCGGGCAGATCCCTTCGCTGTTGTGATCGGCGCCATTCTTGTCGGTGCTGTATTGCGCCACCACTTCCGGACGGCCGGTCTTGAGATCGACATGGGTGGCCCAGTTGACCTTGGGATCGAATTTTTCGGCCACCAGCAATTCGCCGGTCTCGCGGTTGAGGGTATAGCCGAACCCATTGCGGTCGAAATGCACCAGCGCCTTGGTTGGAGTCCCCTTCACCGGAATGTCGGCGAGGATCATCTCATTGATGCCATCATAATCCCACTCATCGTGCGGGGTCATCTGATAGACCCATCTGGCCACGCCGGTGTCGGGATTGCGGGCGAAAATGGTCATCGACCATTTATTGTCGCCCGGCCGTTGTGTCGGATTCCAGGTGCTGGGATTGCCCGATCCGTAATAGACCAGATTGAGTTTGGGGTCGTAGGAGATCCAACCCCAGGTGGCGCCGCCGCCGATCTTCCACTGGTCGCCCTGCCAGGTGCTCAGCGAAGAATTGGCACCGACCGGCTTGCCGAGCACGGTGGTCTTCGCCGGATCGAACAGAATCTGGTCGTCCGGACCGACCGAAAAGGCCTTCCAGGCCGGTGTGCCGTCCTTCAGACTATAGGCGGTCAAGCGGCCTTGTACGCCGAATTCACCGCCGCTGACGCCGACCAGCACCTTGTCCTTGACCACCACCGGCGCGCCGGTGGAGGTTTCCCCTTTGGCCGGATCGCCGTTCTTGACCGACCATTCGACCTCGCCGGTCTTGGCGTTCAACGCCACCAGCGTGGTATCGGCCTGGCTGAGGATGATCTTGCCGTCGGCGTAGGACAGGCCGCGATTGACGGTATCGCAGCACATCACCGGAATGACCGACGGATCCTGATGCGGCTCATACTTCCAGATCACCCGGCCTTCATGGTTCAGGTCGAGCGCATAGACGATATTGGGGAACGGCGTGTGCACGAACATCACATCGCCGATCACCAGCGGCGCCCCTTCATGGCCGCGCAGCACGCCGGTGGAGAATGTCCAGACCGGCCGCAGGCTTTTGACGTTTTCGCGATTGATCTGGCTGAGCGAACTGTAGCGCTGTGCCGAATAATCATGGGTCGGCATCGCCCAATCCTTGGCATCAGCCGACAGTTTGATCAATTCATCATTGGCGCTGGCTGCCAATAGCGGCGACAGGCTTAGGGCCGTTACCGCAAGCAATTTCCTCCATTCCATGGTCATATCTCCCGTTTGACTGCTTCGTTTTCACCTGAACTAGCGAAAATATTTTTTCTATTTCGGCTACGTCATTATTGTGATGCTGGGCAGATTACTCCTATGATTATAATAAGTGATTTGGAAATAACCAACAAGCGATGGTTGAAGTTTCGCCCGCTTTTGCGCTAATACTTTGGTACTGAGTCGTCACAGCAAGTCTCGCGCATGCCACTGCAGATGGTCGGCGATGAAGCTTTGGATGAACCAGTAGGAGTGGTCATATCCCTCCTGGCGACGCATTGTCAGGTCTTGGCCACTGGCCCGCGCCGCGTCCTCCAGCGCCTGGGGCCGCAATTGGCTGTCGATGAACCTGTCGGCCAGCCCCTGATCCACCAGGATCCGGCCGGGATAACGCCGCCCGGTCATCAGCAGGCTGGCATCGTTCGCCCGCCACAGCGGCGGGTGATCGCCGAAATAGGCGCCGAAGGCTTTGATACCCCAGGGAACCGCCACCGGGTTGGCGATCGGTGCAAAGGCCGACAGCGAATGCCAGCGTTCCGGCTCCAGCAGCGCGACCACCAGCGCGCCATGCCCTCCCATCGAGTGACCGAAAATGCCACGCCGGTCCGGGCGCACGGGAAAGTGGCGCTCGATCAGCGCCGGCAGTTCGCGCGCGACATAGGATTGCATGCGGTAATGACGGCGCCAGGGCTCGGCGGTCGCATCGACATAGTATCCGGCGCCGGTGCCGAGATCCCAATCCGCCTCC
>Ga0302319_10018939_pt1 | contig 12519 bp, 10 predicted proteins | sample Bog_T0_2_FD_203319 | JGI IMG/M metagenome (GOLD analysis project Ga0302319, IMG submission 203319) | Peat permafrost microbial communities from Stordalen Mire near Abisko, Sweden - Bog_T0_2 | ecosystem: Environmental > Terrestrial > Soil > Wetlands > Peat | place: Sweden: Abisko, Stordalen Mire... | reverse complement strand
GCGGCTGCGCAAACGGTTGCCTTCCATCGTGGGGTAGTTGCAATAAATGCAATTGACCGGGCAGCCACGTTTCGTATGGATCGCTCAGGTGCTGCCGGCCCGTTCGTAAGGACGCCAGCGAATCCATTGTTCCATGCCGGAGCCGCCAAACTCCTCCAGACGCAACGGGGCGTTGGCCATGACTTTGTGGTTGGCACGGTAGCAGAGCCCGCTGATGCCGGAAAAATCTCGCGATCCGCCAATGGCGGAGAGCAGTTGGGGAAAGGTGACTTCACCTTCGCGACCACCGCAAAGTCCGCGTCCAGCCGCTTGAGCGCGGCGGCCCCCCAGGATGGAGATGGCCGGACCCCCGAGGACAATCTGCGCCCGGCTGTGCTCCCGCGTTATGGCAATCAGCGTGCTCACTTCGTTAATTTGCCATGAGATACTTTGCGCGATGATATTATCTATGTTGCGCACGGAAAAACCGACCACTTCGGGCGCAAAATCGTAGAGCGCCGCGCGCAGTTCACCGTGCGGGTCGCGGCTGATCATCAGGTCAACGAACCGGACTTCGTGCCCGGCCCGCTGCGCCGCAGTCGCCACGTAGCTCAAGCCAATGGGCGGGGCAGGCTCCATGATTCGGGTCCGGTTGGAGTAAACGAGCAAAACGCGCATAAGGGTGGCCGATTGAAAATGTCTTCAACGGATTGTGCATCCCATCCTGCCCGTGCCCGCCCAACATGACAAGCACCGAGCAAGGTTTAATCCCATGGGGGAAAGACCCCATGGCAACCGGACGGTGCCGGCATTACTCTGCCGTCATGAATATGTTGATACTTGTGGTGCTTCTGCTCCTGTTGTTCGGGGGCGGCGGTTTTTATCTGGGTGGACCCCTCATCGGCGGCGGCGGGCTGGGCCTGATCCTGCTCATCTGCCTGATCGTCTTTCTCATGGGCGGTTTCCGCACCACCAAAAGCTGACCGGTTATGGGCGAAGAAATTCTTTTGATAGCGCTGATTTTCCTGTCCGTTTTCGCCGGCAAGACGCCGTGATCGCTTGGGAAGGTGATTTTCCACCGCAGTTGTTTTCCGTGTTCGCGCCGGATGCGGGGCTTCTTTGGTTGGTCGGGCGGGCAGTCCCCTGCCCGCCGAGCGTGGGTTTGGAATGGGGGCCGTCGGCAAAGGCCGGGCCGCCGCAAGACGCGGGTCTGGGGAATGGCTCGGCCATGGCCGCCAACAAAATGTCACTTTGATAAAATCCCTCCAGGCACTATCTTTGCCCGCCAATGTTTAAAAGGATCCTATTCCTGCTGCTCCTGGCGTCCAGTTGGTGTGCGGCCCGGGCGGTGCCGGCAGCTACCAACTCCGCCAGCCGGGTGCTCATCCTTGAAAACAGCACCATGCCGTTGACGACGGCCAGGGCCACGCTCATCATTGGCCCGCTCACGCGCACCAACGGTGTCTATACCGGCGATTTCAAGGTCAGGGTCTTCCCGTATTACTTCAAAAGCGACCGGGGGCGGCTGGCCATCAACGTCCCGGACCAGGCGCTGGCGGCGATGAATCAGGGCAAAACCGTGGCCATCACCGGCACATCCACCTCCACCAAGAACGGCATCGTCCGGCACATCGAAATCACGGCGACACCGAAGGACCGCCAGCACGGCACCGTCAGCCTCTGGTTTATGGCCGGGAACCAGAAAATGATTTTTAACCCGGCCTACCATTTTGCCGAACAACCCATGGCTTCGGTGTCCGCACCGACGCCTCCCCTGATCATTAGCCTCCGCTGAAATTGCGGGCAGTGTCGAAACGCGTCGGCCCATATGCAGGGTAGCCGAGACTAGGGACACCGCCCTAAACCTGCCGCCATCTGACCCTTTCCCCGCAACCAAGTCAAAGGCGGGAGGGCCACGAACCGGTTAAAATTGGGCAGCTGGCCCGCCGGTAGGAGCTGGGGAATGGCTATAATCTTGGACGATAAAGCGAGGTCCCGCAGGTTCAAATATGCGTCAACCCGTTTGTCACTTTGTCGGCAGTTGGCATGAAATGCGCTTGGTTTTGCGTCTGCGTTTATGAAAACAACCTTCATTTTGTTGACCGGCTGGCTTTGCTTGGGTGCTGCCCTGACGCCGGCCCGGGCGCAGGTGCCGCCGGAGTTCTCGGATCTTTACCTGGAGATGCAAACGGATATCACCAATTTCGAAGCCTCCTTGGACGCCAGCTGGGACGGCACCTATTACTCCAACTGTCAATTTGCCGCCGTGCTCGTACCGGCAACCGATGGCGGCCAGGGCGCGGCGGCCAACAATACGCACTATTTCGAAAACTCGGTGCTGCCTTACCTGAATGCGTTGCAATCGCTGGGGGTGCAGACCATCAAATGCTCCATCAGTTTTCCGACGCTTTACAAGCCATATTACGATTCCGTGAACGGGGCCAACAATCCGCCGGGCTTTACCAACATGTTCGATTTTTTCACAAACTTGGTCTATGCCGTCCGCCAGCGCGGCATGAAGCTGATCATCCCCTCGCAAAATCTTTTCCCCTTCGAGCAGCCCGCCGTCAGCAACTACTACGCCTCGCTGACATTCACCGAATACACCAACGGCCGGAGCGCGCAGATCCAGACCATCGCCCGCTACCTCAAGCCGAACTATCTGCTCGTCCAGTCCGAACCCATCACCGAGGTGGACAACCTGACGGCCAATTTGAGCAGCCAGCTCAACGACCCGGTGGTGGATACAAACATGATCGCCGGGTTCCTGAACGATTTGACCGCCGCCGGGCTGCGCACCACCAACATGCTGGTCGGTGCGGGCATGGGCACCTGGCAGCCCAGCTTCGCCACCTATCTCACCAATTTCGTCAACCTTCCCCTGGACATCCTCGATGTGCATGTCTATCCCATCAACCGCACGACAAATTTCAGCGTGGTGACGGATTTCCTCCAGCGCACGATTCAAATGGCCGATGCCGCCCACGCACGCGGCATGAAGGTGGGCATGGGCGAGTGCTGGGTTCAAAAGGAGCGTGACAACGAACTCGCCAGCCCGCCCAGCCAGCTGGTGTTCGAGGGCCGCAATACCTACAGCTTCTGGTCGCCGCTCGACCGGGAATTTCTCCTCGCGATGGTCAAGCTCGGCTATTACAAGCAATACGAGTTCATTGACCCGTTCTGGACGACGTTCTTTTTTGCGCAGCTCGACTATACCAACGAGCAAGCTTACCTGACCAACGCCAACGCCGACGCCAATGCCGTGGTCTTGAACACCCACGAGAACACCGCCGTGAACGCCGCGCTGAACGCCGGCACCGTCACCGTCACCGGGCTGGCCTATGCCGAATACATCGTGACCAACCCGCCGGTGCTCAACCTCGCACCCGCCAATGCGGGCTGCGTGAATTTCACCTGGACACCGGTTGCCAGTGAATATTTGCTAGAACAGGCCGGCAGCCTGTCGGTCCCCGCATGGATGTCCCAAACCATCCCGCCGCGCGTGGTGGGCGATGACTATTCCGCCAGCTTCCAAACGACCAATCAAGCCGCCTATTTTCGGCTGCATCTGCCGTAGTTTTAGACTCACGATGCCGCGCCGACGTTGCTGGGTTCGATTTGGTTTTGGATGCCACAAATACGTCGCGCCGACGGCGCTCCGCAAGATGGGTGGCCGCCGGCCAAGGCTGGCCCGCCGCTAGGAGCTGGGAAATGGCTCGAATCCCGGCGCCAAGGCGAATTTAAACCGAAGCCCGGTACGGGTGAAAGATAACAGGCCAGGGTCAACTCTTATGTTACGCCCGCATGGATGGTGTGGTTGCACCCGGATGAATGGGCTGTTAATCTATTCCCGTGCGGGGTGTGATTCCATTTTTCCGGATGATGCTACATTTCACTGCGCTGGCATTCTGTGCCACGGCGACGGCGCAACCGGGTCCCGTCCTGACTTGGATCACCAATTCCTCGGTCAAACTGGAACAGATCATCGGCGACATTGATTGGGAAGCGAACGCCCAGGGAAGCAACCTGCTGACTGCCAGTCAGACCATCAAGCGGTTTCACATCATGGGAAACGGCCTCGGCTATTCGTTCGAGGATCACGGCAAGCTCATCTTTCTCTTCGGCGACACCATCAGCGAGCAGCCCACCAATGGCGTCCTTGATTATCACGCCGCCGATCCGCTGGCGTGGAGCACGAACACGGACGGCGAGACGCCGCTGGTGATCAATTTTTTCACGAACCTTCCGACCACCAATGTGACGCCGATCTTCGTCCAACCGGCGGACCTCAAGATGGGGCCGGACGACGTGCCTAATTCCGGCATAAGCCTGGCCAATGGTGTTTTTCTGGTCTGCAACTCCGGCTCGGACACGAGCCAGCCCAATCCGCAGACGAATGACTTTTCCGAGCTGATAACCTTCAACGAAAGCCTGGCGGTCAGCAATACCGCTGTCATCACCAACGTTTTTTACACCAACCGCGTCGTCTCGGCGCTCACCACCAATCTCGCGCCGACCAGTCCGTGGCAGGGGCATTTCATCAATGTCGCGCTGCACGAATACGGCACCAACGTCATGATGTTCGGCACGGGCGAATACCGGTCCGGCGATGTTTTTCTCTGCCAGATTCCGACGGCAAATTTCGCGAGCGGAGCTGGAACGCTTTTTTTCGCCGGCCTCACCAACGGCCAGCCGGTGTGGAGCGGCGCGGAATCGAACTGTAATCCCGTCGTGCAGGACAACCCGACGAATGGCCCCGCCTGGCCGGATGATGCCGGCACGGCTGGCAACGTGTCCGTGATCTATTCCACCTGCCTCAACTTGTGGCTGATGACTTATGACGGGGGGCGGAGCGCGGAGACGGCGAAAACCAAGACCACCGGGGTTTATTTCTCGTATGCTCAACAGCCGTGGGGACCTTGGAGCCAGCCGCAACTCATCTTCAACAAGTCACGGGACCATGGCCTGGGCATATTCATCTATGATGCTTCCACGACCAACGATCTGGCACTGGCCGGCCCGGTCATCGGCACTAATAATGCCGTGACCACGCCGGGCGGCGACTTTGCACCGATCATGATCGAACGCTTCACGCGCATCACCAACAGCACGCTCTTCATTTATTACACGCTGTCCACGTGGAATCCTTACACAGTTGTGAAAATGCGTTCTGCGTTCACCATCGCTCCGGTCATTGATCCAGCCTCGCTGGTGAAACCAGATAAAAGCTTCAGCTTCACATGGAGCGCGCCGACGAACATCACTTACCAGGTGGATTACTCGACCAATCTGGCATCCGGCTGGGCGACGTTCACCAACCTGATCACCGCGACCAACGGCACCTTCAACTTCACCGATGATGGCACCAACAGCGGCGGCTTTGGCAGCACCAAGTTTTACCGGCTGCGCACGCCCAATTGATATAACGATTCAGGTTTGCCGTAGAGTCCCCGGTGCGGATTATTTTGCCGCCGCCTTCGGCGTCTGCGTGGCGGCGACGAGTTCGCCCAGCAGGTTGGCGTTGGGCGGGATGAGCGTGATGTTCGCCTCGCCGGCAATGATGTTCTGCGTTTCCAGCACGTTGAACAGCGCGCGCAGGATGTCCAGGTCCGACGAGATCTTTTTCAACGCCAGCCCCACGATCTGCGGGCGCATGGCGGCGGCCTTGGCGAACTCGATGGCGGCCTGCTGTTCCGCCGTGCTGGCGATGATGTTCACCTGGTTGGTGCCGTCCTGCTTGATGGCGGAGGTGACCTGCCGCAGCCGGTTCACGACTTTTTCCTCGATCTGCTTGATCATGCCCTCGTCGCGGAAATGGACCTTGCGGATGTAGGTGGAGCCGAGGCTGTAACCCCATTCCTGCGAGAGCGGCGAGACCTCGGCGCGCACGGTCTGGCTCATGGGATGCCGGTTCTGGAGCATGTCGGCCAGCTTGAGGTTGCTCAGGCAGCGGACGGTGGAGTTGCCCACATTGGCGGCCAGCGAGCCGCGCGGGTCGGCGTTCTTGAACAGGTAGGCCACCGGGTCGCTGATGACCATCTCATACCAGATGCCGATGCCCATGGGCGCGCCTTCCTCGGAATTGACGGGGGTGCTGCGGATGTATTCCTGGTCCAGCTTCAGGTCGAGCGTGAAGCATTTGCCGAGGAAGTTCACCAGCGGCGCCTTGAGGCCGAGCTTGAAGATCAGGATGTGCAAACCCGGCTCGTCAATCACGGCGACGACCTTGCCGAACAGCATGTAGACCTTGCACTGCCGTTCCTCGATGATGGTGTAAAAGCCGAACAGCCGCACGAAGCCGAAGAACACGGGCACGAGGATGAACATGCCGATGAACGTGATGACGGCCGCGACAAAGAATTGTGCGAGCGGCGAGTTGAGCGGGTTGTCATTCATGGCCGGCCTCCGTTTGGTTGGGCGGCGTTGCTGCGCCGCCGGGTTGATTGGGGCAGAGGGGCACCTCTGCCCTACCAACATTTGATTTCGTCAACGACATAATTCCCTTATTCATGGCTGGCCTCCAGGATTACGGTTTTGGCTTCGCTGTAGAGTTTTAGCCGGACGTTGCGCACGTAGGCGTCGAGGGCGCCGGCGCTGTTCGATTTCAGGTCGGTCAACTGGTCGGCCAGCGCGACGATGGGCTGGACTTCGGCCTGCGCCTTGAGCGTCTCGATCTCCACGGCGCGCTTGGATTGCACGATCTTCTGGTCGGCGCTCGCCTGCGAGAGGCTGATGCTGGAGGAAACCTCGTTGTAAGCGGTGTTGATGGCGGCGAGCGCGGATTCAACCTCCGCCGGCGGGTCAATGCCGGTGATGAGCGAGGCGTCCAGCGCTATGCCGTAACGCGCGGCGGACCCGGCGCATTCCTTGTCCATGTGGTCGTTGATGTCGGAAAGATTTTTGCGGAGGTCGTTGATGGAGATGCCGGTGACGGCGGTGGCGGCAAGGTTGTGGAGGGCCTGCGGATCGCCGGTCTTGGCCCCGGGGGGCGCCTCGAAATTGGCGATGCGCTCGCGCAGCACGGAAACGAAATAGCCCATGACGTGGACGATGGGATGTTTCACGCCGAAGAGGTAGGCGTAGAGGTTGCGCTCGGAGATGTGCCAGCGGATCTGGCCCTTCAAGCCGGTGTTAAGCTGGTCCTTGGTGACGGCCTCGAGCATGGTGCCGTCGGAATTGGCGGAGGAATTCTCCGGGTCGGTGGCCATGTTCATGGTCTGGGTGGCGACGGAGACCTTGTAAACTTTTTCCCACGGCCATTTGAAATACGGTCCGCCCGGCGGGATGACGCGCACCTGGGGATAATTGTAACGCTGCTTCTCCTCGGCATCGAGGGTCGCGGCGATGGGGTCCTGCGACGTGGTGGCGTCGCCCACGCGTTCGGCGCGGCCGAAGCTGGTCTTCACGGCGCGTTCGTTCTGGTTGACGGTGTAAAAGCCGGCGGCGAGGTAGCGGACCAGGAACCACGCGATGAAACCGATGAAAAAGCCGAAGAAGATAGTGCCCATAAATGATTTAGGTTTCGCTGCTGATATGGCTTTTTAAAGGATTTAACAAGCAAAAAGCAGTTACAAAATGACGGCGGTTTTATCACAGGCCCGCTCACTATTTTATAAAAAGGCTTGGAAACCGGACAGGCAAGGTGTTATCAAATCCCACATGAACCCATGCTCAATGAGGCCATCGTCAATCAGCCGGTTTTCGGGTCTTCCGGTGATTCCGCCTTCATCACGAACCGGGTTCTGGCCGGGAGGGTTATGGCTTCTGGCGCTATTGCTGAGCCTGTCCGGAGGATTCCGGGCGGAAGCGTCGCAGACAGACGAGCAGATTGCCGCCGTCAAGGCGCAGATGAACGATGCCATCTTCAAAGTTCAGGACATCGTCAACCAGCCCGTGACCCAGTTGAAGCGCACGCCTTTAATGCATGTGGCAGTCTCCAGCCCCGGCTGGTTTCATGCGGGTGCCGAAACTCCGGATTTCAATACGGTGGATGTCCGCACCACTCAGCAATTTCCCTATGACGACCGCCAATATGTCACCTCGGATTTAAATCCCCGCGTGGTGTTTCTTGGACATGAACTGGAATTCAACTCCATGACCAAGTATTTCATCACCGACCGCACGGTTCCCAAAAAAAGGCTGACCGAGGCGGAGATGGTGGAGATCAACCGGCTTTACCGGATCATCGGTCATTGCGAACAACAACTGAATGAACTGCAAAACCCCGAACCGCTGCTGGCAAAAATCCAGCGGGGGGTTGCCGCGCACAAACCCGTCGTCGTCGGGTGCCTGGCGGCGGTGGTGCTGATGCTTTTATGGCTGCGTAAGCGACAAACGCAGACATCCGATTAAGCGGGGGACACTCATGCCTTTCACTTTGACAAAACCGCTGGGACGGGTCCCCACCTTCGCCGAACTGCAGGCGCTGGCCGCGCAGAATGGTGTCCAGATCCACGGCGACGAACTGGCCGGCGAGTTTTTTCATCCTGACCGGGAGGCTCCTAAGGTGTCGGGAACCTACCGCTTTGAACCGGACGGCGGCCTGCGCGGAGAATTCACCGGCAACATCCTCGGGAAACTGGCGGGGACGTTTGTTTTCCGGACGGGCAACGCCGAAGTTTGCATCACCGCCAAGCCGTTCCTGCTGCCCAAGTCGGTCTTGAAATCGAAGCTGTCCGGGGCGATGACCGAGGCGCTCGCCCGGTTTCCAGCGGCAGGATAATCAGATTTTTGATGCGACACGGTCCTCAATGTTGCGGGACCGCCGCATTCTTCCGGCGCTAATTATTTCTTCCGGGAAAGCGCCGCTTTGCCCTGGTTGGCGGTGTAAAAGCCGGCGGCGCGGCTAAAAACGAACCGGTTCCGGTTTTCCGGCGCGGCCTTTTGAATTCAGCCGGAACGCGACGGAGCATGGCTCAACCAGCAACTTCTATCTGCCGGCTTATGAGTTCTTGGAGACGGCCGCGCAGGGCGAACGTCAGCGCCTTGACATTGATTTCCGAAGTCAGGAACGGTTTTCCCATCAAGTCGTCGCCGCCGTTGCTCCCCGCCTTGGCGCGCACGTCAAAGTCGCCCAGGCTGGTCACAAACACCACGGGAGTGGCGCGGTTGAGAGCGGTTTCGCGGATTTTTGCACAGGTCTCAAACCCGTCCATGCCGGGCATCATCACGTCGAGAAAAACCAGGTCGAAGGTTTTTTCCGCCAGCAGCGCCAGCGCCGCCTCGCCGCTCTCCACGCTGGCCGGTTTTTCAAAGGTGGTTTGCAGGGCGCCCACGATGGACCGGCGCATTACGAGATCATCGTCCACCACGAGGATGTGGACCGGCGGATTGACGGCCAGGTCCGGTTTGAGTCCCGGCACGCACAGGTCCTTCAGCAAATCCACGGCGGCGGCCACGGTGGCCAGCGTGGACGGATTGGAATTCTTGGAATCCTGGAGCAGTTTTCGGAACAGGCCTTCCACGGCGATGCTCAACTGGTAGGCAGGATGCGCCACCTTGGGGCCGGCCTGGGGCAGCAGTGAATTGATGCGCAGGAAGCCGTCCGCCAGCAGGGACTGCCGCGCCTCCTCGTCCGCCGTCTGAAGAATCGTCGCACACAGTTCCTGCAACGGTCCAAGATTTTTTGACGCACGGGCCAGGAAGGTTTTGACCATCAAGTCGGTCTCCAAAGCCGGCGCCGTTGGCAACGGGATCGGCGGAACGATTGCCGGACTGGCAACGGGACGCGGTCCGTCCACGACCGGCAACGGCAAAACCGCCGGGTCCCTGACCGGGGCGGGTTTCGGAAGCGGTTTTGGAACGTGTCCCTGGAGACGGCCCTGCAACGCGAGCGTGAGCGCCTTGACGGTGACTTCAAACATGAGAAACGGTTTTCCCATGAGATCGTTGCCGCCGCTGAGGGTTGACTCGGCCCGCGCGTCGAAGTCGTTGTGACTGGTGACAAACACCACCGGCGTGGTCTGGTTGGAGCTCGTGCCGCGAATTTTGGTGCATAGCTCAAAGCCATCCATGCCCGGCATTTCCACGTCGAGGAAAATCACGTCGTAAGCCTGCTGGCCGGCCTGAACCAGGGCAGATTCGCCATCCACGGCGAGGTCCGGCTGGCTGAAGGCTTTTTTCAGCGACAGGGACAATGCCTGGCGGCTGATGAGATCATCGTCCACGATCAAAAATTTGAAGGGCCGGTCCGTCAGCAGATCCGGCTTCAATCCCGGCGCGCACAGGTCGTCCAGTAAATCGAGCCCGCCATTGACGGCCCGCAACGTGGAAGACGAGACGTTTCTTAATTTATCGGTGAGCTGTTTGAGGAGACCTTCCAAGGCGGAAGCCACCTGCCACACCGGCAGCGCCCCCGGCACCCCGGCCTCGCCCTTCAGCTTGGACATCTCGGAGCACAGATCCTTCAGCAGCTTGTGCCGGGCCGGGTCGCCGGCCTCCCGCCCGATTTCAAAAAGAAGTTTTCGCTGCGTGCCGAGAAGTTGTTTTGCCCGGGCATAAAATTCGCCGAGTGGATCCGCCTTTTCAGGCACGTCGGTGCGCGGCGGTGCAGACGGGCCGACCCGGAACGTCGCCAGGAATTCGCCAAAGGCCTCCTCCTCCGCCCGGACTTTGGCCGAAAGGTTCCTTTCCGCGACCGGGTTGACCGCCCACGGATTGAACTGCTGGTTCAACTCCGCCAGAACTTGAGGGGCAAACCGGTGGAGAACCAGCCCCCCGATCAAAACGAACAGGGCGGCATAAAGCAGCAGCCGGAAAAGAAACCTGAATGAGATGGCCGGCGAGGCCGGGGGCGCCGCCACCCATTTCCGCTCGAAATCCAGATAGGCGCCGGCGGCAATGGGAACATTGGTGCCGACGACATCGGGGACGGCCAGACGGAACCGGTAGCGCTCCTGCTGTTCCTGGTAGCGGCGATGGTTTATGTCCCATTGAATGGATCCCGGTGGCGGTATGGAATTCTGGAATTCGATAGTATTTGTCGGCGGGGCACCGGGCAAAGCCAGGCAGCAGAACGCGGCGGCGACTAACAGGAGACACGATTTCAACCAGGCTGAACAGGGCGCGCACGAGATTCTTCGACAAGCACGATTTTTTACCGCCACTATAAATCGGCTGACCAACCCAAACGAAAACATCCGGGTGGCCGTTCGCGGTTGCGAACCGGCCGGCAATCCATCAAATGCTGATTTGGGTTCCATGTTCTGGTCATGCCTGAACTTCAGCCGGACCGCGCATTTATTCTGACGGCGAAATCAAGGGGCCGTGGTTTGGTCGGGCGGCAGGGTGGCCCACTGGGTGCGTTTCACCTCCAGAAAACTTGGAGTCAACGGCGGAAGTTTGTTCGGGTCGCGAAAATTGGAATCAAAAGCCCAGTTGCGGTGCGGGGGGGTGTAATAGTTCAGGCTCCAAACATTGGTGGCGTGGAGGCTCGGAAACATTTTAATCATCGAACCATTATAGGTGTTGGTGACTGACCCCCAATTTTCCAGAAAACGCGGGAAGTTTTCCATGCCGCCGCTATAATGGTTTGTGGTCGTCTCAACGACGCCCGTCAGCAGCGCGGCATTGATCGTGGTGTCGGCTGCGGGGTTGACTCCACTCGTGCTGGTATTATTTCCATCGTTCCAAACGTTTGAAAGAAAAGTAATGGCATCGGCCGCCAGCGACGCCGGGTGGGTATTGGAAGTGTTGGTGGTCCCGGTATTCGACGGGGCATTGTAGTCGCCTTGAACATAGAGCGGATTAGCCGTCGCCACGGTCAGCCCGTTTGCAGGCAAAGTCGCGCCATCATACAGGCGGACGGCTCCCAGGCCGGCTCCCAGGCTGGCCGAGGTGCGCTTATCCAAAACATAAACGGAGGTCAGATTTGATCCGACGAGCGAGTTGCGCAGGGTGTTGTTGGTCAGGCTCCAATTCGCAAGGGCTCCAATATCAATATCAACGGGCTGGACGGTTTTGCCCTCGCGGCCGTCATAAAAGCTGCTGTTGGTCGAGAGAAACGTCTGCCAATCATTGGTGAGGATGGTGGCAGCCGGAAAAACGTTAATCCCGTTGGTGACGATGACCCCGGTGTCCGAAACGATCACGATCATCTCACACTGATTGTAATACCGCAGCACGCCGAGGGGCGAGGTGGCGCTTTCACCGGGCGGCGGCGGCTCGATGATTTCCCGGATTCCTTCCGGGGTGTTGGTGGTTCCGATGGGAAGCGTCAGGAACGGAACGGGCGTTTGTGGTTGGGTGGGTTCCACAAAGGCCGCCGGCAGACCCGCCGGTGTTCCGCGCGTGTCGCCATCGGCGATGTCCCGCTGATACAAAACATCCAAAACAGCGCCGACATCGGATTCAAACGTCATGGAGCTGTCCGGCTCAATATACAGATGTCCATTGGAATGCACCGGTCCGGTGACGGCGAACGGCCGGCCACAACTGATTTCCATGTTGCCCGAGGAAAACAAGGCATACTGAAAGATCGGGATGGTGAGCAGTTGCAATTGCTGCAGCACGCCCACTTTGAGATCCTGCGAACTGGCGGTA
>Ga0302319_10018935_pt1 | contig 12521 bp, 4 predicted proteins | sample Bog_T0_2_FD_203319 | JGI IMG/M metagenome (GOLD analysis project Ga0302319, IMG submission 203319) | Peat permafrost microbial communities from Stordalen Mire near Abisko, Sweden - Bog_T0_2 | ecosystem: Environmental > Terrestrial > Soil > Wetlands > Peat | place: Sweden: Abisko, Stordalen Mire... | reverse complement strand
AGTTCCTTTGGCAGCCGCGAATCCAGGGCGGCGGACATGACGTGCGAGGCCAATCCCTGGACGGCGGGGTGCGTCCGGTTCAGAAGGCGCGGATCAAGTTCGGTATCCCCTTCAAGACCGGTCGCCGCAACAACCTCCTTGGGCGTCTGGTTGAATTGAATCCTGAGCACATCGCTCCCGGAAACGGTCGCGCCGGATGCGTGGAGCGCGGTTTGAAGGAATGCGACAGCGGAGGCGCCACTGCCGGCCGCGGCCCGCGTTTCGGCGAGTTCCTTGGCGACGTCCTCCGGACGGATTGTGCGCTGGGCAAACATTGTCCGGGATTGGACCTCGCGCTCGGCCACGACATCCCAATCCCGATGCAATTGTTCCTTTCTGGGTTCAAAATCCCTTAGAAACTCGAAGTATTGCTGGTCGGGAGACTCCTCCTTCCTTCCGGATCGCAAAAGAAGTCCCTCAAAAATTGCATCCACGATTTGCTCCGAGTTCACGGGAATCGGAACCGAAATGCCGAGCGAATTGCGGATTTTGCGATGCTTCTTGATGAGCACCTCCAGGACGATGCCGTCGATCTGATTGTCGATGCCGTAATAGGTGAGCGAGCGCACCTTCTTGCTCTTCTGACCATACCGGTCCACCCTCCCGTCGCGCTGTTCCTGGCGGGTCGGGTTATAGGAGAGGTCATAATGGACCACGGCATCAAAGAGCGACTGCATGTTGATGCCTTCACTCAAACAATCCGTGCAGACGAGTACGCGGGAGGCATGGTCCGCCTTCTCCATTTCATTGACCCGGGCCTCGCGTTCTTCGGGTGAGAGGAGCCCGGTGACACAGCCAACGGTGACATTCCTTCCGAGTCGGTCGCGAAGCTCCTTTGCAAGGTATTCCGCCGTGTGGATAAACCGGCAGAAGACGATCGGGCTGTAGCCGTCTTTCAGGATCCCCTTGATGAGGGTGACGGCCTTCATCATCTTCGCGTCCCCTTCGCCCATGAGCTTCTCGGCCATGCGCGCCATATCCAGAAGCCGCGCACGCTCGTTTTTGTGCTCGTCATCCGTCCAGTCCGAGCCGGGGGTCACATCCTCCCCAACACCGGTGGATTCGTCGAGAAGGTCGAGAACCGTTTCCTGACCGATGGCATTGATCTCCTGCTCGTTCTCAACACCGACGGTGTTGGAGCGGCTCCGCAGCGTGGCCGCGGCCGCAGCCGGGCTGCTGGCAAGCGCGCGGAGAAGGGCGAGCACGGACCACCATCGGATGCGCTGCCGAAACTTCGTGTCGTGTTCCTTGTCGGCCACGGTTTCGCGCGCGTAAGACAGAGCGCGGTCGAACAGACGCTTATATTCGGGAGTGAGTTTGTAGGTTTCCTCCGCGTCCTCGCGAGTCGGAAATGGCGTATTCTCGTCGAGGTAGCTGAGAATGTCTCCGCGGCGCCGCTGGATGAAATGCTGCGCTAACACGCGACGATCCGCCTCCGCCTTCGGGCCGGTCAGGTCGTCCGGAAGATTGGCAAAAGCAGGATTGAGAATCTCCAGCAGCGAGCGGAACGCGCCTTCATTGCCGCTATGGGGCGTGGCGGTGACGAGAATGATGTGCCGATTCCCGTCCTTGGCGAGGTCCTGCAGGAGCCGGTGACGCTGGTGCTTCGGTCCCTGGCCGGAGAAAGCGCAGGTATGCGCCTCATCCACGATCACAAGCTCTGGCGCCTCGCGCAGGAACTCGTTCCGGTTGCGCTCGCTCTTCACAAAATCGGTGCTGACGATCGTGAAGGGATAAACCTCGAAAATGGATTGATCGAGACTCAGGCCCTGGCTCAGCCGGCGAACCGTGCTTGATAGAACGAGTTCGGCGTTGATGTTGAACTTTTTCGCGAGTTCCAACTGCCACTGTTCAGCGAGGTGCGGCGGGCAAAGCACGCTAAACCGGCGAACTTCCGCCCGGTCCATGAGTTCCCGTGCGATGAGTAGCGCCTCGACGGTTTTCCCAATCCCGACGTCGTCGGCCACCAAAACGCGAACCGGATCGAGTTTGAGCGCCACCAGCAACGGGACGAGTTGATAGGGTCTTGGTTCCACGTTGATGAGGCCAAAACTTCGGAAGGGGCCGGCACTGGATCGGAACCCCAGGCACAACGAGTCGCGCAGGAGACGACAGGAGCGAAAATCGCCGACGTCGGCGGGATCGGGCGGTTGAAAGGTCGCCACCCTGATTTCTTCGAGCCCGCTTACGATCCCGGTGATTTCCGCGTCCGATCCCCCGAGCGGGCGCAGCATCGTGATCAAATCGGTGGATTCAGGCAGAACCACCCACTCGCGGCTGCGGGCGCTGACAAGCGAACCGGACGCGAACTTCATGGGGCAATCTTTCCAAACACCATGGGAAACTTCGATACCTTGACCACCCAGTCATCTTCATGATGGAAGCGAACCACCGTCCATCCCCTGTCTTCCAGTTCCGCTGTTAGCTCGGCGTCACGATTCTGGCGATCGGGGAAGTCGTGAGGCGGGCCGTCGATGTAGATGGCGACGTTGTGGTTTCCCTCGAAGAGGAAGTCGGGCTTCGTTCCGTCAAGGGACTTCTGGGCGGAAGTCGGGATGTTGAGGCCATTGGCATCCAGAAATCCGAGCCACTTCTTTTCAAGGTTTGAATCGCACCGTTGCAGAAGGCCCGCCAGGTGATCCGCCCGGCTCAACTGCACCGGCGAACTGACCACGGTCGAGGATCGCAGCCGGAGGAGAAAATCCCTGATGCTGTGACGGTCGAGGAAGTCATGGTCAGGCTGGTTGAAGTAGGAAAGCAGGCAGTCATAGCACGCCGTCATGCAGTCCTCACGAGCCCCTTCCGCACGGCGCTGGTCCACCCCGGACTCCGGGTCAAAATGGCAGATTTCAAGGGCGCGGCGCGCCACCCGGGGAAGAGCATCCTTCTCGTCCACCAGACGTTTCAGCACCCCGGCGCCGCCCTCGGCCGCCTCGTAGATCAGAACAACTTCGCGCCGCTCGCGGGATGGAAGCGCGACAACCCCCAGTTCGTTGTCCTCCAGGTTGAACTCGACGATGATCGCCTTGGCTATCGCCGCCTGGAATGCCGCCATCCATTCCTTTGGCATCAGTTCCCTGATTTCGATGAGCAGGCAGTTGCGCGCATCGGTGACGTACGGGACCACCCGCTTCGTTTTCAGCGCCGGATCAACCGACTCGTCATCCTCCGTCGAATCCTTGTCCGGGATCCACCGTCCGCTGGCCGGATCAATCAGGAAGCCGAACGTCTTTTTGTTCGCGCGCCGATTCCAGCCCAGGTTGATTCGCCAGATGGAGGCTGCGTCGCCGTATTTGAGCACCGCAATCTCCCCGTTCCCGTCCGAGATGGAGGCGCTGCGGAACAAGGGCAGCCCGCCACGCTCGGCAAACCGGACCCCGGTGCGAATCTCGTACCCCTTGCGCATCCTCTCCTCCTCGTCGCAGTTGATCTTGTCGCGCTTGCGGACATTGACGTTCGAGACGCGGAATGCGTTCGGAATGATTTCGTCGAGCGCCGTCCCGCACATCAGGCAAACGTCCTCGCTGGCTCCCTGGATGTGTCCGCAGGCGGGGCACGGCTTGATCACCTCCGCGGCGAATTCGCCGTCTGTCGTGGCTTCGATGGCCGCCCTATCAATCTGGTAACGGGACCCCTCATGGTAAATGAATGCGCCAGGCCCAAACTCCGTGATCGCAAGGAACCGGGGCCGGGAGAGGTATTCGTCCCGCCTTTCCTGGGATTTCCGGCCGGGGATGAACGCGGAAACCGGCAAGCGCGGGAAGTTGTAGCCCGGCAGGAAACCTTCGCTGGCAAAATACCGGTAGCTATAAAAGTCGCTTTGAAACGCGCTCTCCTCGTCGAGCAGAAAGCCAAGCTGATCGATGGCCTCCTTGTGCAGGACCTTCGCCTTGTCCCGCTCCTGCTGGGAAGCATTGCCGGCCCGCATGATCTTTTCGTACTTGGCGGCCTGCGCCGAAGCGGTGCGGTAGAGGGTGCGCCACCGCTGCGTCGAGTCCTCAAATCGAAGCGGGATCGCGTTGATTTCGCTTTCGAGCCACGTTTCCGAATACCATGGAGCCGTTTTCAAGGCGTCGGCGATGGCATCCAGGATCACCCGTGCTCGATCCAAGGCACGCCTGCGGGCACCCTGATCATCCAGGGCGGCACGGACCGATTCGAGCACGGCAAGCGAAGGTGGCTCCCCGCTCACGTCGAGCAAGTCCTTGAGACTTCGATGCAGGCTCAGGTTCGCCTCTTTTAGCCAGATGGCATGAACGTGGGACCTTTGGAGATCCTCGTTGGCGAGTTCGATTTTCGGCGGAGCCACCTGGCCGGACACCATCAACTGGGGACGGCGGAAGAAAAACTGGTCGTGAGGGCTGCCTCCGGCGCAATAGGTGAATACCAGCGCCGGCTGCCCGCTGCGGCCGGCCCGCCCGCTTCGTTGCGCGTAGTTGGCCGGGGTCGGCGGGACATTGCGCATGCCGACTACATTGAGGTCGCTGATGTCGATCCCCAACTCCATCGTCGGCGAGCAATAGAGAACCGGCAGCAATCCGGCGCGAAAGTCTTCCTCGCGCTTCTCGCGCTTTTCCTTCGGCACCTGTGCCGTGTGCTCCTTGGCCCGCGCGTGGATGGCGTAGTCACGAACCGTGGAATAATAATCAACGAAGAACTGGTTGGTGGTCAGGCCGCCCGCGGGCAGCGTCGGCACACGGATTCGGTCGTGGAAGGCAGTCTTTCCGTCACCCGCCTTCCAAATGAAGGCCGACGCCTTGACCTGATATCCGGGAATGTCCTTTCCGCGCGGATCGGGGAATTCGCGCACGAGACCGCAATCCCGGAGAACGAGCAGAATTTGCCCGATGACATCCTGCGTCTCGTCCAGTTTGAGTTGCGTGCCGCTTGCCCTTTTTATCTGTTTCCGCAGCCACAATCCGAAGCGTCCGCGGGGTGAAAGGAAAACGGCGTCAGCACGGTCGCTCTTCTGCCGGCTACGGACCTTCGCATAGTACGAGGTGGCGAGCTTTTCACTTTCGTCCAGTGCCCAGGGGTCCCTGAGGTGCTGGCTGCTCATTTGCTTGATCGCCTGCTGCCGGTCGGCATCGAGGTAATTGACGTCAATCGCCAATTCCCGGCGCAGGTGATCCAGAAGCGTGTGGCAAATCTCCTGCCGCCGTTCAGGGGCCAGTTGGAGCAAATCCGAGTGGACGTTCTGCCATACCGCGGAATCCGCGGCGATTCCGGAGAGGTTTTTGTAATCAATAACCAGGAGCCCGACCTGTTCCAAATTTGGGGAGGTAATGCGCCATCCTCGCCGCTGGTCGAGATAAAGCCGGTAACCAAGGACTTCGGCCAATGCACGCTTCACTTCATCCGCCGCCCACTTGTTGATGTTTTCGTCCAGCGCATACGCCGGCAGCGGCAGGCCCAGGGCGTCAAAGACGGCTTTGGTGATGTTCTCATGCTCGATGCCGGCGCTCCCGGCCGCTGCCACGGCCTTGAAGAGAGCGCCGCGCAGGAGTCCCACATCGACGAAATCGTTGAAATGGCCGGCCTGCAGGCTCGCATCCTGCCGATTGTCCGAAAAGGCGAGGAGCTTGCGCGCCCGCTCGCTGATGCCATCGACATTCTGCAACTGCTTGTAGGTCGAAAGGCTGAGAACGGTGGTGGCTGAACTTCGGCCTTCGCCGCCGATTCCGGCGATCCGCTCGAAATCCTTCGAGTTTTTTCGGACGTCGTAGCTCACGCCGCCGGCAAGGCAGAATCGGAAGGGCGCCTCGAACCATGCCACCTCAACCCCGTTCGCCCCGATGGTCCCATCTGGAAAGACAGAGATGCGTTCAGGCAGGTAATCCTTACGGCTTGGCATAACCGTCTGCCGCCCGTTCGTGTCGGTCTGAACCCAATCCTCCGGTATCCGCTGCAAGAACGCGGGGTCGTTCTCGTCGAAAATCCAAGGGTTGGAAGCGCTCAGGTAAAGGAAGCCGGCAACCTGGTTGTCCTCGCCCTCCCGAAGATCGATGTCGCGAGGCGTGAAGACGCTCACCCCGTTGGCATCGGTCTCCTTCCAGACGTTGTAATACTCTTGGCCGGTTTCGCGGCAGAAGGCCAGCGGGTAGAGGCGCTTGGTCCCGTCGTCCGCCGGCGCGTACTTCTGCTGCGACATCGTAAGGTAGCGATCCTTTTCCGGTTCAATGGTGGCGTAAACGGTGTCGCCGCGGCTGATGAACTGGTGAAGGCGGAATGCAAACAGGGGCGTTCCGTTCTCCGTGCTCTTGATTTCAAATCCTCGAAGCAGGGTTTTTTGGATGACCTCCCGGCAACGGTGCGGCTCGATGCCGGTCAGTTCCGAGAGCTTCGCCGCCGCATCAATGATGCTGACCGGGATCGCCCGCTTCAACCGGTCTGTCCCCGGCTCGACGGCGACTCCAAGGTTGTTCTCAATCCATGCCGCAATCGGATCCGTGACAAACGTCGCCTCGCTTTCCGGCGGGACGAAAGGGGCGGCCCCAATGCGCTTTTGCAAAATAGCGAGGTCCGCGGGCTCTCCAAAATCGAAATTGGCGGAGAGCCGTCGCAATGTCTCCCCGATGACCGAGGACGGCTCAAACTTCGCGCCGAAAAGGCTGTTGGCTACATCCGCGATAGCCGCCTGCTGCTCCGGAAACGTGCCCTCGGTTGCCAGGGTCGCGGAGGTGGCGATGCAGCGCAGGTTTTCGCCGCCAACCAGATTGCGGAGCCGGCGCATGAGCATGGCAACGTCCGCCCCTTGCCGGCCCCGGTAGGTGTGCATTTCGTCCAGCACGACGAATGACAATCCCCTGGCGGCCTTGACCAGCTTGTCCTCCTCGGTCCGCGTCAGGATCAGTTCCAGCATCACGTAGTTCGTGAGCAGAATGTCGGGCGGGTTGAGGAGCATGGCCTCCCGGTCCTCCTTCGTCTCCTGTCCAGTATAGCGTCCGAAGGTCACAGAGGACTGACCCTCCGGGAAACCGGCCTTCAGGAATTTCTCCAGTTCGCCAGCCTGGCTGTTCGCCAAGGCGTTCATCGGATAGACGATGATGGCCTGGATTCCCTTTCCCGAGCCGGTGCGCAAAACGTGGTCCACGATCGGGATGATGTACGTGAGGCTCTTGCCCGAGCCGGTGCCGGTGCAAAGCACGTAATTCGCCTTGTCCCGCGCGAGCCTGATGGCCTGCTCCTGGTGCAGATGCAGATTGAGCGGCAAGCCGGCGTCGCTGGTGCCGCTCTTGTTCCGTCGAAAAATGCTGGCGCATTTGCTGTGGAGCACCCCGCCGGCCGTCAGATCATCGATCGAGGCACCGGCTTCAAACGATGGATTGATCTGGACCAATGGGTCCCGCCAAAGAAGGCCGGATTTGAGCGCATCCTCCACTTCGGCCTGGATGCGCGGGTCGGCAACGCTGATGAAGCTCTTGATGTAGCTCGCGTAGTCCCCGATTACGAAGTCCCGAAAATCGAAAATCTGCATGGCCTCAATCTGTGTTGGGTGAGCGCAAGATGTGGATTGTCACCGGAGATGCCCCACCGCCCGGAGCAATGAATCGAGGGAACGAAATTTTCATCGGGAGGATTGGAAATCTGTACTGATCCTCGGATTTACCCCTTTTCTGGAACGGCAGGAAGAATCTTTATGAACGGATTTCGCGCGTCCTCGCTCCAGAAAACCAGCAGGTAACCCCATCCGACCCAGCCTCTTGAACAGTTCATCCCGACTGCAAAAATCTCCCATCAGACAACCGGCTCGCCATGCCAGACCCCGCAATTTGCCAGCTTTCCTAGTCATGCACTAAATTGAATTTTTACGCCGTGGAACATTATGGAACAAAGAGTGTGAAGGCGATTTGCTCCAGCTACACCTCGTCGGATTCTGCAGACATGGCAAAGTTCACTTCTCGACGGGGATGACCAGCACTCTTCCGCCTCTGGGCGACAGCAGACTTCGTGAACCGCGCTTTTATCCAACGCAGCCAGGAGCGGTCTGATTCCTCCAGCGGCACCCAAGACTGCGCCTGGCGACGATATTCATGAAGCTCCCCAGACGCACGAGCCCGCAAGAGGTAAAACCACTCGGGGTCATAGGCGATCGAAAGCTTATCGGCCCAGCAAAGCTTTGACGGCAGCAAGCCGTGTTCCTTGGCGTACCGGCGGCTGTGCAGCAGCACGAGATCTCGATGGACGGCATCGAAGAGCTTGCCAGCGATGGCGGCTCCCAGTTCGGGATGGCCGGCTCCATCCGCCCCGTCCATTTCAGCGGCACCCCAATAGCCCCAGTCATGTATAACGATGCAGAGCATTTCGCGGAAGGTGGGGCATCCGTAAAGCCGCGTCCAAGCCCTGCAAACCGTCAGCGGATGCCAAAAGACCTGATGAACTCCAAACAATAGCGATTTGGTGCCAGTTTTCATGCTGTGGCAGGTTGGAAAACTGCGTGGGAAGCGGAAAGCATGGAGCAGCGTACGCAATTTTGCATCCTCGGAAAAGATGGAGTTCCGAAACGCGAAGATTGTCGAAAATGAGGCCGGCCGATAGCGTTCTCGGACTCCATGATGCTTCCTCCGCAAAAACTCACAAAAGATTCTGCCCGTGGGTAAGCCCTACGCCAATGAGATCAGCGACCTTTCCGCGACGTTCCGCTTCGCGGCCGCGGCCCCAATCGACGCGTTGGCGCGCGCTGTCAAAGCCGCTGCGGCTGGACCGCTCATCGCCGTGGGATCCGGAGGTTCCCTCTCAGCCGCGCATTTTGCAACGACACTGCATCAATCCGTCTGCGGACAGGTCGCGAAGGCGATGACGCCTCTGGAAGTGAGTGCGTTTCCTCTTCTAGGCGCTCAGATTTCCTACCTGCTTCTCAGCGCCGGCGGCGGCAATCCGGATATTCTCGATGTTTTCAACGCCTTGGTCGTGGAAGAGCCCCGCCGCCTAGCTGTCCTCACTGCGCGCTCTGGCACGAAGCTCTCCCGCCTCGCGGAGACCTATCGCTATGTGGACTATTCGGAACTGGAATTGCCTTCTGGACGCGACGGTTTCCTGGCTACAAACTCCCTCCTCGCCTTTGGCGTCTTACTGACTCGCGCCTATGCGGCCATTCAAAGCTCCGCCCCCACGTTGCCGACAGAATTCTCCCGTCTTCTCGGTGATCCGCGCGCAACAAAGGCTTGGCGGGAAGCATGCGCTCCAATCTGGTCGAGGGAGAATCTTGTCGTACTGTATCCGCCACTGCTCCTCGCTGCGGCGTGCGACCTCGAATCAAAGTTTACAGAAGCGGCGATTGGGAGCGTACAAGTCGCCGACTATCGCCAATTCGCGCATGGTCGCCATCACTGGCTAGCGAAGCGCGGCGAGACAACCGGAGTGCTCGCGCTGATCACGCCTTCCATTCGTCAACTGGCCGAGCGCACCATCGATTTGTTTCCACGTTCAATTCCAGTCGCAAAAATTCAATTCCCCGATGATGGGCCAATCTCAGCCCTTGCGGGGTTGGCTGCTGCGATCATCATTACCGGCTTCGCCGGCGAAGCTCGCGGAATAGACCCGGGCCGGCCAGGGGTTCCTCCGTTCGGGAGGAAAATATATCATCTGCGCCCAACGAGACCGCGCGCGTCTGGATCGCAGATCAGGCGACAGCGGATCATCTTTCGGAAAAGCGGTAGTTCCAATGGGAATTCCATTGGCCTCTGGGAGAATTATTTGGACAAATTCGTCGAGCGTCTCTCACGGGCACGCTTTCGCGGTGTCGTATTCGACTATGACGGCACTCTTTGCGATACGGCGGAGCGATTTGCGGGCCCCGGTCCCGACGTAGCGAAATATCTTATCGCGATATTGAAGAAAGGAGTTCCCGTTGGGATCGCCACCGGCAGAGGCAAGTCCATAAAGCATGACTTGCGAAAAATCCTGCCCTCTTCGGTATGGGATCACGTCGTCATTGGCTACTATAACGGCTATGAGACAGGACTCCTCAACGACGATAAGCTGCCTGCCGGGAAGACGCCTTCAGTGGAAATGCAATGTATTGGGGACGAATTGCGCAGCCACCCTGTTATTTCTGCAAACGCAACCTGCGAGGTTCGAGCCGGGCAAATTTCGCTGGTCTCAACCGGCCCAATAGCTCTTGAGACGCTCTGGCAAGTTGCTGCCGGAATAATTCAAACCCGACAGTTCACGGTTTCCATGTCCAGCCACGCTATCGATGTGATACCTGCTGATGTATCGAAACTGAACGTGATTATCGCAGTTCGCAAAATGTTTACCCTGAGAAATTCCGATCCAATCCTTTGCATCGGGGATCGTGGCCGCCCCCCGGGCAATGACAGTCTTCTTCTCTCGCAGCCCTACTCGTTAAGCGTACATGAGGTTTCGGCGGATCCCGACGTCTGCTGGAACCTCGCTGCTACCGGGCATCGCGGCGTACAGGCTCTTCTCGACTACCTCAAAGTTTTTCGCGTGAAACAAGGGGAATTCCGGATGCCTATTGGGTTACTTAGAAAAGCTGGAATATGAGGGATCAGTTAGCGGAAAGATTACTAGCACGCACGATGGCATGGTCGCCTGAGGACGTAGCGCGCGAACGCCCCGTCTTGCAGGCGATGGCGGCATACAAATACGACGAGTATCAGCAATTCTCGCCGGGCATGCGCTTCGTGGAGAGCCTCGCGATAACATTAAGTGGGCTCAAAACATCAGCCGAAAAGGCCACTTTTTACGAATTTGTTAAAAAACGGCTGGTCTTTTTTTCATCTGCGGAAATCAATCACCTGGTAAGCATTGCCTATCCTGACTTTGTACGTCCTCGATTACTTCGCCAAGTGGCGGAACAGGAGGGTGAAAACCCGTACCATTTAGCCAAGGTCGCCGGAACCAGTGCGTTTCGCATCCGCGAACGTGGATGTTTATTTCTCGGTTTAAGCGATGGCGCACGAACCGATGCTTTTCGCCGGAGTAGCAGTCCTAATATCGGTCATGAGCAAGTTCTTCAAACTTATGAAATATCCAAAGGTCGAGTGGATAAACTTTTGGAGAAACTGCGAGAGGATATTGCGGCTATAACAAATAGCGGGCCGCCCAAAGACGACCCCAAGTTTCGTACAGTCATATTGCTAGACGATTTCTCCGCGAGTGGCACGAGTTATCTTCGAAAAGAGGACGATAAATTTAAGGGCAAGATCGGCGATTTCTACCGTGACATCAGCAACCCTGAAAACCCAATGTCGGGACTGGTCAGCCTCAAGGATGCTGAAATATTATTGGTCTTATACATTGCCACTGAACAGGCTCGCAACCATCTCAGAGCCACTCTGCAAGAGCTTTCGAGCCCATTGGGTGTTCCGGTCCAGATTCTCGTGGTCCATCCACTCGATGCAACTATCTGCCTCCGGCCTGGAGTGGGAGATCCCATGGAACGCATCCTAGAGGAATACTATGATAAGGAAATCGAAGATGAGCATACTCGCAAGGGGAAGACAGACCTGAAATTTGGCTACGCCCAATGTGGATTGCCTTTAGTTTTAAGCCATAACACGCCAAACAATTCGATTTATCCGCTTTGGGCAGACTCGCCAAAGCTCCGTCCCCTGTTCCCTCGCGTCAGTCGCCACAAGGAGCTATGAGAGAGCCACGCAATCCATTTCGCCTGCGGGCATCTGAAAACATCGAGGTTGATACAACCTTTGTCCGGCTCTTTGGCCCGGGGGTTCTCGATATGCTCAAGGGCGACGAACGGCTTGCAACCCGCATTATTCGAAGCGCTCCTGGCGGCGGGAAAACATCACTTCTACGTCTCTTTACACCAGGTCCGCTGTTACAACTGCACGCCCATCGAGCGCAGGAGGAATACGTCGATTTGTTCGATCAGATGAAAGCGCTCGGCGTGGTGACCGATCAGGGAGTCCAGCTTTTGGGGATTATGCTTTCTGGTGATAAGAACTACGCCGCGCTGGCGGACATGGATTTGGATGTGAACCGCCAACAACGTCTCCTCTTTGGGTTGCTCGATGCGCGACTGATTTTAGCCATGCTGCGCGAGATGCTTGCTTTGCGTCGGCTCGACATTCAGGGAAATCTGGACCGGGTTACACTTCGACCGACAGGTAATGTGGTCGAATTTAACGGCCTTTCCCTGCCGTGTTCAGGCTCCGTTTTATATGATTGGGCGAGAAATCGCGAAAATGAGATATGTGAAGCTATTGACAGCTTCGATTCCGAAGGTTTCGCCGCTGTAGGGAGTGATTCAATTACTGCTCTGGCGGTTTTGAAACCAGAGGCACTTTTTATCGATGGTCACCAGGCGGCCGAACGAATCCTCATTATGCTCGATGACGTGCATAAATTAACCGCCACGCAGCGAGGGTGCGTTGTAAAGACCCTCCTCAACGCTCGGAGCAGTACGCCGATTTGGATTGCTGAGCGGCTTGAAGCATTGAGCGCAGATGAGTTGCTAGCCTCGGGTACGACGGAAGGCAGAGATTACGAGACAG
>Ga0302319_10018931_pt1 | contig 12523 bp, 10 predicted proteins | sample Bog_T0_2_FD_203319 | JGI IMG/M metagenome (GOLD analysis project Ga0302319, IMG submission 203319) | Peat permafrost microbial communities from Stordalen Mire near Abisko, Sweden - Bog_T0_2 | ecosystem: Environmental > Terrestrial > Soil > Wetlands > Peat | place: Sweden: Abisko, Stordalen Mire... | reverse complement strand
CTGAGGGGACGGTCAAGTCGATCGTGCTCATCAACATCGGCTACGGCGACGCCAGCAAGCTGTTCCCGCGCAGCCCGCGCTTCGCTTTCGATCAGATCGCCAAGATCCTCTGAAACTCAACGCGCGCCGGGCTGGGCGACCCCGGCGCGCGATTCGCCTGATCGCCATTCCGAGGAAGTCGAATGAAGCTCTCGATCATACCGGCGGGCTGCGCGCCTTACACGCTCTCGGTGTTCCGTATCGCCGTCGGCCTGCTGTTCCTCGAACACGGGACCGGCAAGCTCTTCAACTTCCCGCCGATCGCCGACGCGATGGAGAAGATGATGGGCGTCGGGATGCTCAATTTCACGGGATTCGTGGAGCTCATCGGCGGCCTGCTGATCGTGCTCGGCCTGCTCACACGGATCGTCGCCTTCGTCCTCTCCGGATTCATGGCGGTCGGCTATTTGATGGCGCATCTTCCGAACGGGTTCTTCCCCGTGCTCAATTTCGGCGAGGCCGCGGCCTTGTACAGCTTCGCCTTCCTCTATCTCGCCGCCGCGGGCCCAGGCCCCTGGTCGGTCGATCGGGGCTGAGCGGCGAACCACCGGAAAGCCCGCGTCGCGGGACTTTGTCTAATTGCGACGAGAAATTTCGTTCAGTTCGAAGACGCCATCGCCTTGAGCCGCAACGCGTCGGCGAGCGGCGACGGGTTCGATTCGAACACCTGGGCTGCGATGCCGCCGAAAGGATCGAGGCTTGGGCGCAGCGCTTCGACTGGCGCGCGCGCCGCCGTGGTGGTCTCCGCGCTCCGCGACGAGGCTTCCTCGTTCGCACTCAACCGCAGCGGCGGACGCGGCGGCGGCATGGGGGCGGCGAGCGCCGCTGCTGCTGCGATGTCCTGCGTGCGCATGGGCGCCTCGACGGTTTCGGTCAGGGCTAGCGCGTCGTGCGGCCGGTCGACCAGACCGCGGGTGATCACGCTCGGCGCTCCCCCGTGTTTGAGCAGCGCCCGGATCAGGTCGCGGTCGCCGCCGGAGACGTCGACCGGCTTGGATGAAGCCGAGGCGACGGCGAACTCGGCCGGGCGGCGCGGCGGCGGCGGCGCTTCGGCCAGCGCTGCGAATTCCGCCGGACGACGCGGCGGCAGCGGCGCGATGAATTCGGCGGCGACCGGGCCGCGCAGGGTGATCGGGCTGGCGCCCTCGGCGTCGGACGACGTCAGCTCGGCGTTCGGCGCGGCCTCGGCGAAGGTCTCGCCGCGCGGCAGATTGCGCCGCGCCTCGGCCGGACTGGGCGCCGACAGCATCGCCGCGGCGTGGCCGCGCCCGGTCGCTACGATCATCGGCGCTTCGCCGCTGTCGTCGCCTTCGTCGGCGTTGGCGTTGGCGTTGCGACCGCCGAATATGCCTGCGAAGACGTTGAAGCTGGACGTCGCGGTCGGCGAGACGTCGCCGCCGCGCGCTTCGATCTCGGCCTTGGCCACGTCGTAGCCGGGCATCGGCTGCCCGTCGGCGGGGATGAACACGGTCTTGCCGTCCGGGAACAGCCGCGCCAACGCGTCGCGGTTCATGCGCGGCCAATAGCGCACCTCGCCGCTGTCGATATGCACCCAGGGCGTGATTCCCGTCGGATAGAAACCGACGCCGCCGGCCTGCATGCGCATGGCGATGTCGCGGATCGTCCCCGTGGTCACGTCGGTGAAATGCGCGTCGATCGCCTTGCCTTCCATGTGTTGGGAATGCTCGGCGACCTGGCGCGAGCGGCGGCGCAGCATCGCGTTGGTCTGCGGCGAGCGGTAGGCGGAGAGCACGTCGATCGGCTCATGCGAACCGGACTGGCGATAAACGTCCCAGAGGATGTCGAACAGTTTCGGATCCATGTGCGTGGGTTCGTTGAGCCGCCAGTCGCGTAGGAACCAGTTCAACTTTTCCAGCGTCGCTTTGTCATAGGCGCCGTTCACCAGATAGGTGAATTCGCCCGATTCGTCGGTGTGGTGGTTGATCAGCGAGATCGTGCGCGTATCGCCGTTGGCGACGGCCGACTCCGTCGAGCTGGGCGCCAGCCCGAGAGCCATCAGCAGCGCCACGCCCGCCGTGCGCGCGCGTTTTGATCTGCTAAGCTGGTGCAAACCTGAACCCAACACCCTTCCTTCCGTTCCCTGCGCGACAAGCCCTCGAAGTCTGTCCCTCGAAGCCCATCCGACACGCGACGCACTCGGTATTCTCTTTATGTGCCCGAGGCGCCACAGCCCTAGGAAAACAAACGGCCGACGCGCTATAGACCGACTCGTTTCCGCTTTCAATATTGACTAATGCGCGAGAGTGTTGCAGCCACCCGCGCAGTCAGACCGTAAACGTCTTCTCTTTCGCGCAGCATGCCATCGTCGTCGACGAATTCCGTGAAATATTCGATGTGTATCGGCAACGGCGCCGGAACGGAGACGGTGCGCTCACTGGTTCCCAGCAGTCCCTCGACCTTCTGAGTCGACCAGCCGTTGGCCGCGCCGCCCATCACTTCGACCGCCAGATGCAGGGGTTGTTCGACGCGGATGCAGCCGTGGCTGAACGCGCGCTTGGCGGCGGCAAACAGGCCGCGCGCGGGCGTATCGTGCAGATAGACGGCGTGTTCGTTGGGGAACATGAACAGGATGCGCCCCAGCGCATTGCCCGGGCCCGGCGGCTGCTCGACGAACATCTGTCCGCGGATGGTTTTGACCGTGTAGCCCATGCGCGCGAAATATCCGGGATTCGCGTCGGCGTGTGGCAGCATCTCTTTCTGCACGATCGAAGGCGGCACCCGCCAGATCGGGTTGACGAGCAGATATTTGATGGCGTTGGAAAAGATCGGCGTCGGCGTCTGCGGCTTGCCGACGATGACTCGGCTATGTTCGACTTCCGCGTCGTTTCGAATCAGATGCAGAGTGAAGTCGGGGACGTTGATTTCGATGCGGTCGCGCCCCATTTCGCGGGGCTCCCAGCGCCACATCTCCATGTTGGCCAGAATGGCGTAGCGTCGCGGCGATTCGGCGTCGGCGCCGGCGGCGGCGCGAATCACCTGGGCCCCGTCGAAACTGGCCGCGGCCTTCGGCGCCGCCAACTGCGACAATTTTTCCCGCAGGCGGCGATAGCCTTCCTGCGGCGGATTGAAGCCTTTGAGCGCGGCGTCCGGATCCGTCGCTGCGGCGACCTCGGCCAACGCCTGTGCGGGATCGACGACTTGCGCTCGCGCCGTCACATCCGGCGAGATCGAAGTCGGAACGATTCGCGCGCCGCTCGCCTCCAGCGCGTAGACGGCGACGGCGCTGGCCACAGAGGCTTCGAGCACGGCGAGCCCATCCGGATCGGTCTCGGCTCGATCGGCCGCGGGCAGCGTGAACGGCTTCAAGTCGAGCCCGTCCTCGCCCGCCCTGGCGAGCCGCGCCAGCACGCTGCGCCCGGCGTCGTTGAGTCCCTTGGAATCCGTCCAGGCTGGCGCAAACTGCCGCGTGGCATAGAATTGCTTGACGGCTTCGCGCGTCTTGCGCCAATCGCCGGCGCCGAGCGCGTTCAGCGCGCCCGGCCGCGCGATCAGCGCATCCAGCGCGGCGGGCAATCGGTCGGCGGTCGTCGGCGGCGTCGGAGCGGGGGCGGGAGACGGCGGGGTTTGAGCGGAATCGGCTGGTTGGGCTTCCGGCGGCAATGGCGGCGCGAGCGCGGATTTGGCGTCGTCGCGCAACGCCCCGGTCGGCGCGTAGTCCATGACGGTATTGGCGCCGGGAACATCGAGAACAGCGCCAGCGTGAGCAACGGCGAACAATCCCTCGTCTGCGGCTCGGGCGGCGCCGAGGCCGGTCAACAACGCTACGATCGCTACGCCGTTTCGCCACCAATTCCCGGTACGCCGCATCACACAACTCCCCACGTTCAACTCTCGCCGCGCCCGCGAGGCTTGTCCAGGGCGCCGAGGGCGAATCTTCACGTAAATTCTCTGACCGCCCTTGCGACGCTTCGCCTCAGGCCGCGGCCTCGCCGAGCACCTCGGTCTCGAGTCCGATTTCCTTCATCTTGCGGTACAACGTGGAACGCCCGATCCCGAGCTTGCGCGCCATCTGCGACATCTGCCCGCGATAGTGGTTGAGGGCGAAACGGATCATCTCCGCCTCGACGTCTTCGAGTTTGCGCACGTCGCCGTTCTCGTCGATCATCCTGAGCGCATGCAGGTCGCGCGGCGAGAACGACACCGGGTCGAGGTCGAATCTTTCGGGCTCCGTGCGCTCGGGCAGGCTCGGCGGGGCCGGCGGCACGCGCACGTCGAAACCGTCGACTTGGGCGGCGATCTGCGGGAATTCGGCGATCGTCAGTTCGTCGCCGTCGCACAGCACGACGGCGCGAAACAAAGTATTCTCCAACTGGCGCACGTTGCCGGGCCATTCGTAAGCGGTGAGCAGAGCGAAGGCGTCGTTGGCGACGCCGCGGATGCGCTTGCCCTCCTCGACGCAGAAGCGGGCGAGAAATCGGCGCGCGAGATCGGGAATGTCGGCGGCGCGGGCGCGCAGCGGCGGGATGGTGATCGGGAACACATTGAGCCGGTAGAACAGATCCTCGCGGAACTTGCCCTGTTTGACCAGTTCGATGAGATTCTGGTTGGTCGCCGAAACCAGCCGGATATCGACCTTGACCGGCCGACGCGCGCCCACCGGATCGACCTCGCCTTCCTGCAGCGCGCGCAACAGCTTGACCTGCAGATCCATCGGCAGTTCGCCGATCTCGTCGAGGAACAGCGTGCCGCCGTTGGCCTCCTGAAACTTGCCGATATGTTTCTCGTTGGCGCCGGTGAACGCGCCCTTCTCGTGGCCGAACAGAATCGATTCGACGAGGTTTTCCGGCAGCGCGCCGCAATTGACGGTGATGAACGGCTTGCCGCGCCGATCGGAGGCGCCCTGGATGGCGCGGGCCAGCAATTCCTTGCCGACCCCGGATTCGCCTTCGATCAGCACGGGGATGTTGGATTTGGCGGCGCGCTCGGCCAGACGCAACGTGCGCGCCATGTTCTCGACCTTGGTGCCGATGTCGCGAAACGACAGTTCGCCGGTGTTGCGGCGCGTCGCGCGGCGCAGCTCGTCTTCGAGCGCGTCGACGCGCAGCGCGTTCTTGATCGAGATCTGCAGGCGCTCGGCGCCGACGGGTTTGACGACGAAATCCGCCGCCCCCGCCTTCATCGCCGAGATCACGGCTTCGATGGAGCCGTGCGCGGTCTGCACGATCGCCGGGGTATTGAGGCCCTGCTGCCGCATCCGCGTCAGCACGCCCATGCCGTCGAGATCGGGCATCACCAGATCGAGCACCAGCAGATTTATCGCTGGGCGGTCATGGGCCGTGAGGCGCGTGAGCGCGGTCTCGCCGTTATCCGCGGTCTCGACGTCATAGCCGAAGCGTCGGGACATCGCCTCGAGTAGCCGCCGCTGGATCGGATCGTCGTCGACTATCAGAATGAGGGCGGCCATGTAACTTCCAAGACTTACGCGCGACATCGAAGCGCTTTCTCTCCTAGCTAGGGCGAACAGGGTAAAAGTTGGCTTAACGGCTTCCCATTTTGGGTCGTACCGGCGCGATTGAAGCCGGGCCGGGGTCGGACTAGATACGCAAGACGAATCGAGGAGACACCGTCGCATGAGGATGTTCCGTCCCGCCTTCGCCGCCGAATCCGCCGCGCAGACGCCTACGTCGGCCCTGGGAGATTTGCCGCAGTGGCGGCTCGAAGACCTTTATTCCGGCATGGGGGCGCCCGAATTCGCCGCCGACATGAAACGCGCCGCCGAGGACGCCCAAGCCTTCGCCGCCGCGAATCAGGGCCGACTCGCGCAAATTCTCGAAGGTGGGAACGCCGGCGGCGAATTGTTCGCGATCGTGCGCGACTACGAGGCGCTGCAGGATCTGATGGGCCGGCTGATGTCCTACGCTTCGTTGCTCTATGCCGGAGACACCAGCGACGCGGGCCGAGCGAAATTCTTCGGCGACGCGCAGGAGAACATCACCGACGTCGCCCGCGCGCTGCTGTTCTTCGAACTGGAGCTCAACCGGCTCGACGACGGCAAGCTGGAGGCGGCGATGAAAGATTCGCCGCTCGAACATTACCGCCCGTGGGTCGAAGACATCCGCAAGGAGCGGCCGCATCAACTGGCCGACGACATCGAGGAGCTGTTTCTGGAGAAGTCGGTGACCGGCGTCGCCGCCTGGAACCGACTGTTCGACGACACAGTGGCGAGCTTGCGTTTCTCATTCGAGGGCCAGGAACTGACGCTGGAGCCGTTGCTCGCCAAATTGCAGGATTCCGACGCGGCCAAACGTGAGGCCGCGGCCCGTGCGCTGGCCAATACGCTGGGCGCCAACGTGCGCGTGTTCACGCTGATCACGAACACGCTCGCCAAAGACAAAGAAATCTCCGACCGCTGGCGCAAATTCGCGGACATCGCGGACTCCCGCCATCTCGCCAATCGCGTCGAGCGCGAGACCGTGGACGCGCTGGTGAGCGCGGTCACCGAGGCCTATCCGCGGCTGTCGCATCGCTATTACGCGCTCAAAGCCCGCTGGTTCGGCAAGCCGCAACTCGACCATTGGGACCGCAACGCCCCGCTGCCCAATACGGTTACGCGTTCGTTTACCTGGAATGAGGCGCGCGACACGGTGCTCGGCGCCTATCGCGGCTTCTCTCCGCGTATGGCCGACATCGCCAAGCGCTTCTTCGACGAAGGCTGGATCGACGCCCCGGTGAGGCCCGGCAAGTCGCCGGGCGCCTTCGCGCATCCGACGACGCCGTCCTCGCATCCTTATGTGCTCGTCAACTATCTGGGCAAGCCGCGCGACGTGATGACGCTGGCCCACGAACTCGGCCATGGCGTGCATCAGGTGCTCGCCGGACCCAACGGCGCGCTGATGGCGCCGACGCCGCTGACGCTCGCCGAGACCGCGTCGGTGTTCGGGGAAATGCTGACCTTCCGCGCCTTGCTGGCGCAGACGACGGACCCGGCGCTACGGAAGTCGATGCTCGCCTCGAAGGTCGAGGACATGCTCAATACGGTCGTGCGGCAGATCGCCTTCTACAAGTTCGAGCGCCGCATCCACGAGGCGCGCAAACAGGGGGAATTGACGTCCGAGGCGATCAGCGAACATTGGATGGCGGTGCAGTCGGAGAGTCTCGGGCCGGCGATCCATCTCGGCGCCGGTTATGAGACCTACTGGGCCTATATCGGCCATTTCATCCACTCGCCGTTCTATGTCTACGCCTATGCGTTCGGCGATTGTTTGGTGAACTCGCTCTATGGCGTCTACGAGAACGCCCACGAAGGATTTGTCGACCGTTATTTCGCGTTGCTCGCCGCCGGCGGCGCCAAGCCGTATAACGAACTGCTGAAACCCTTCGGTCTCAACGCCCGCGATCCCGGTTTCTGGAGCATCGGCTTGTCGCTGGTGGAGCGCATGATTGGCGAGCTGGAGGCGCTGGGGTAGTTCGTTCGGCCGTTTGTTTTCGACGGCCGCTCAATAGCGCGCCCGCAGGCAAGGCTCGTGCGACCGGCGCCCTCGTCCCGGGCTTGTCGAAGGACGAGGGCGTCGGACGTTTAAATACTCATCATCTTTCGCGCAGCGAATTGCGCCGGGTCATCCCGGCGCCGTCGAATTCGGTCACTTCGACTGAAAGCAACAGGCGGCGCGATTGGTAGATCGGCTCGACGGCGTCGAATAGCGCCGCCATGATCGCCTCGGAGGCGGCCTTGCGCGCTTCCTGCGAGCGCCCCGGGCCGATGCGGCCGGTGACGGCGACGAAGGCGTGCTCGGGATCGCCGTCGGCGATGCGGTAATCATCGCAGCGCGCCGCGCGCACCCGGATACCCGGAGGGTCGAAGATTGGCAGCGCGGTCACCGCGCCGTAGACCGCGTCGACCAGTCGCATCGGATCGACGAACGCCTCCAGATTGGCCGAATATTCGATGACGACATGCGGCATGGCGCTTCTCTACCCCGGTAGCCATACGTAACTTGTTCAGTAACGATCGACAAGCCGCCGGGTCGATCTCAATACTGGGCGACGGCGACCTTGGGACGCGCGAGCAGCGCCGACGCGCGGGCGAAGGCTCGGGCCGGATCGGGCTCGGGCGCGTTGACGAGATCGGCGACGAGCCGCCCCGGCGCGGCCGACAGGACGACGATTCGCGAGGCGAGGCGCGCGGTCTCGGTCACGTCGTGAGTGACGAACACGGCGGCTGGGCCGGAGCGTGCGACATAGGCGCGCGCCAGCGTCACCGAGGCTTCGGTCGGGCGAGCCATACGCTGTGTCCTTCGACCGGCCCGGCGAGCGCGCTCGACGCCGCCGGCGTCGCCGCGCCGGGGCGAAGCGGGTGACAGTTTCGGCGATTGCCGGTAAGCACGCGCCCGCGCGGTGAGGGGACCTCGGCCTTGGCGAATTCGGATGTGTCGGCGGCGGCGAACGCCGAGACGGGCTATCGACCCGAACTCGACGGCCTGCGCGCTATTGCCATTCTGTTCGTGCTGTTCGACCATTTCGGCCTGTTTGGCTTTGCCGGCGGCTTCGCCGGCGTCGACGTGTTCTTCGTGCTCTCGGGCTTCCTGATCACCGGCCAATGCGCACGTCATGGGGCGCAGCTGACTTGGGCGCGCATCGGCCAGTTCTATCTGCGCCGTTTCTGGCGCATCGCCCCGGCCTATTTCGTCGTGGTGCTGGCGACCCTGGCGATCGGCTGGCGGCTGATGCTGGTCGACGACGTCGCGCGACTCGGCCAATGGGCGAGGGGCGCGGCGATGTTCGCCGTCAACTTCAATCCCGACAGCGGCTATTTCGCGCCCGCGGCGATGTACACGCCGCTGCTGCATCTGTGGTCGCTGGGCGTCGAGGCGCAGTTCTATCTGATCTGGCCGCTCATCCTGCGCTATGCCCTGCGCCGCTCGTTGCGCGTCCAGTTCACCGTACTTGCAGTCATCTTCGTCGCCACGCTGGCGGCTTCGAGCCTGCTGTCGCTGTTCGATCCCAAGGCGGCGTTCTTCGCGATGCCGTCGCGTCTGTGGGAGTTTTCCGTCGGCGCGGCGGTGGCGCTGGCGCCGCCGCTCGCGTTTCGTCCGCGCCGGCAGCGCCGCTACGATATCGCCGCCGCGTTGGTCCTCGCGTTTCTGCTTTCAACGCCGTTCCTGTTCGACAGCTACGTGATCTGGCCGGCGCCGCTGGCTCTCGTCGTCGTGCTGCCGACCGCGTTCCTCATCTACGCCGCGCGCAACCCGAATTCCCCTGCCTATCTCGTGCTCGCTTTCGCGCCGATGGCTTGGACCGGCCGCGTCTCCTATTCGCTCTATCTCGTCCACTGGCCGCTGCTGACGCTGGCGACCTATGCGGTTTATCCGACGGCGAGCATGGGCCTTCGCGCCACCTTGCTGGCGGCCTCGTTCGGGCTCGGCTGGCTGCTCAATCGCTTTGTCGAGACGCCGTTGCGCAAAGTGTGGCGCTCGCCGCGACGCTGGCGCTGGGCGCTGGTCGGCGCGGCGGCGCCTGTGGCGACTTATGCTCTGGCCATCGCCCTCGTCGTCGCCGGCGGCGGTTTCGTGCGGGAAGGGCAGGGCGACGAGGCGGCCGCCGTACAAGCGGAGCGACGCGCCTGTCGGGCCGAGGAACTGGGCTCGCTCGCTCACGACGGCTGCCTCATCGGTTTCGCCGGTGTGGCGCCGGCTGCGGCGCTCTGGGGGGACTCGCACGCCGGCCATCTCGCCGACCCCTTCGCCGAGGCCTATGCCGAGCGGCGACAGTCGCTGCTGTTCTTCGCCCGCAATTCCTGCCCGCCGCTGCCGGGTCTGCGCGTCGCCAACAATTGGCTCAACGCCCGTTTCAGCGGCCGCAAGACCTGCGAGGAGCGCAATGCGCGTTTCCTCGCCTATGTGCTGGCGACCCCGTCGATCAGGACCCTTTATATCGCCGGACACTGGCCGGCCTATGTCGAAGCCCACCGGTTCGGCTCGGAAACCGGCTCCCCGTTCTATCTGACCAGCAAACAGCGGCCTTGGGCGAGCACCGACAATTCACGCGCGCTGATGCAGTCCTCGCTCATCGATCTCGCCAAGGCGGTCACCGACGCGGGCAAGACGCTGGTGCTGATCGGCTCGGTGCCGGAAATGGGTTTCGACGCCGGACGCTGCGCGCAACTCCTGGCGCCGGCCGAGGCCGAGGCGCGTTGCCGAATAGCCCGCGCCGACGTCGATGTCCGCCAGCGCGCGACCGATGCGATTTTTGCCGCCGCTCGCGCTGCCGTTCCCAGCCTGCGCGTCGTCGATCTCCGCGCCTTCATGTGCGGCCCGGAAAGCTGCCCGGCGGTCCGCGACGGCGTCGCGCTCTACACCGATTTCCACCACGTCACCAAGGCCGGCGCCGCGCCGATCGTCGCTGCCGCCGTCGCGGCGGCGGATCGCTAGGCCAAGGTCGCCTTGCGCCGGTTCTCCCCTTGGCTTATCGGCTTGTTTTCGCTCGTCTAGAGAAAGGCGTGAAACGTGCCCCTCGCCAAACCGGTCGCCATCGTGATGGGCAGCCAATCGGACTGGCCGACGATGCGGCGCGCCGCCGAGACGTTGCGCGAGCTCGGCGTCGAATACGAGGCGCGCATCGTTTCCGCGCACCGCACGCCTGACAGGCTCGTCGCCTTCGCCAAGGGCGCCAAGGGCGCGGGCGTCAAGGTCATCATTGCCGGCGCCGGCGGGGCGGCGCATCTGCCGGGCATGACGGCGGCGTTCACGACGTTGCCCGTGTTCGGCGTGCCCGTCGAATCCAAGGCGTTGTCGGGTCAGGACAGCCTGCTCTCGATCGTGCAGATGCCGGCGGGCGTGCCCGTCGGCACGCTGGCGATCGGCGCCGCCGGCGCGGTCAACGCGGCGCTGCTCGCGGCCTCCGTGCTCGCCCTCTACGACGCGGAACTGGGCGCGCGGCTCGAGGCCTGGCGCAACGCGCGGCGCGACGCGGTGCCGGAATTCCCCGCCGACGGGCCGGCCTGATGGTCCTCGTTCCCGGCGCCACGATCGGCATTCTCGGCGCGGGCCAACTCGGGCGCATGCTCGCCATCGCCGCGCTCAAGATCGGCTTGCGCAGCCACATCTACGCCCCCGAGGCCGACGCGCCGGCCCATGACGCGGCGATGGCCAAGACCGTGGCGGCCTACGACGACGAGAAGGCGCTCGCCGCCTTCGCCGACTCGGTCGACGTCGTCACCTATGAATTCGAGAACGTGCCGACGGCGACGGTCGAGTTTCTCGAGCGCTTGAAACCCGTGCGTCCCGGCGCGCGCGCGCTGGCGTTGACGCAGGACCGATTCGTCGAGAAGGGCTTTTTGCGCGACCTGGGACTGGCGACCGCGCCCTTCGCCGCCATCGACGATTCCGGCGCGCTCATGCGCGCGGTCGGCGAACTCGGCCGTCCCTCGATCCTGAAAACCCGGCGCTTCGGCTACGACGGCAAGGGGCAGGCGATGATCCGCGAGGGCTCCGATGTCGGCGCGATTTATCGCGGTCTCGGCGGCGCGCCGATGATTCTCGAAGGCTTCGTGACCTTCGAGCGCGAGGTGTCCGTCGTCGCCGCGCGCAGCCTGGAGGGCGCCATCGTCGCCTTCGACCTCAACGAGAACGAACACGAGCGCCATATCCTCGCCCGCACCCGGCTGCCCGCCCATGTCGGCCCCGGCGTCGAGGCGGAAGCGCAGGCGATCGCCGGCAAAATCCTTGCCGCGCTCGATTATGTCGGCACGATCGGGGTCGAGCTGTTCGTCGCCCGCAACAAGGACGGCTCGGAGCGGCTCGTCGTCAACGAAGTCGCGCCGCGCGTGCACAATTCCGGGCACTGGACTATCGACGGCGCCCAGACCTCGCAGTTCGAGCAGCATATCCGCGCCATCGCCGGTTGGCCGCTGGGCTCGCCGGCGCGTCGCGGCGCCATCGAGATGCACAACCTGATCGGCGAGGACGCCGACGAGTGGCGCGACATCCTCGCCGAGCCCGACGCCAGCCTGCATCTCTACGGCAAGCTGGAGACGCGGCCGGGGCGCAAGATGGGCCACGTGACGCGGGTGTTTCCCGAGGCCGGCAAGGGGCGGTAAAGCCTGACATATTTGCGCCTCGTCAATGTGTCCGGGGAATGACGGGCCCAACATTTTCGCGAGGGGAGGAAAGCAGCGATGTTCTCCCGTATTCTCGTTCCGGTAGACGTCAACGAACCCGAAGTGGCGCATGAGGCGCTGGAGGCGGCGGCGGCCTTGGCCAAGGCCTTTGGCTCCGCGCTCCGCCACGTCTGCGTGGCGAGCCCGATCCTGCCCGGTTCGCCGCTCTCCGTCGTGCCGCAGCAGGTCTATGACGACATCGGAATCCTCGAAAAAAACAAGCTCGACCAATTGGCCGGCAGGCTCGACGTTCCCGGCGGCGTCACCACCGCCGTGCGTATCGGCGGAATCTATCCCGAACTGCTCGCCGAGGCGGAGGAATGGTTCGCCGACCTCATCGTCGTGGGCGCCCATCGCCGCTCGATGGCG